>WNGC01001497.1_pt1 | contig 18419 bp, 15 predicted proteins | sample 5400051 | NCBI WGS metagenome assembly WNGC01 (sample SAMN13153368, study PRJNA577476) | soil metagenome | isolation source: 20 cm soil or saprolite under grassland replicate 2 | place: USA:California | collected 2016-06-15
CGGGCGAGCAGCGCGTCGTTGCCCTGCCAGATGAGCGCCGCCGCGCACGCCGCGCCCACGGCGAAGCCGCGCGCCACCTCCGGCACGGCGCGCTGCGAGCCCGCCGGTCCCCATGCAAACCCGAGCGGCAGGCGGGCGGCGAGCAGGGCGACCAGCGCGGACACCCCGGCGGCGAGCGGCACTGCCGTGCCCCCCGCGAGTTGCCGGACCACCGCGAGGCGTGGCAGGCCTGCCGCGGTGATCACGAGGGCCAGCGCGAGCGCGAGCCGGGCGCGCCACGACAGATCAAGCGAGCTCGACATGGCCCTCGCGCACGCCGATCGTCCCCGCCCCGAGATCCACGAGCAGCGCGCCATCGGGACGGAGCCCGCCGGCGCGACCGGCCGCCGGGGAGCGGAGCTGGCGGCCCCGCAGCCAATCCCGCAGCGCGAAGGCGGCACACTCCGCTTCGGAGAGCGCCGGGTCGAGCGTCGCGCCGCGCACCAGCGCCGGCACCAGCCGGTCGAGCACATCGATGCGACGCACGTCCGGGAGCCGCTCCTCAAGCGCGATGGCGCGACTCGCCACCGCGGGCGGCACGGCGTTGCGAACGTTGACACCGACGCCGACGGCGAGCCACTGCAGTCGCTCCCCTTGCCAGCGTCCCTCGCACAGAATCCCGGCGAGCTTGCGGTCGTCGAGCAGCACGTCGTTGGGCCATTTGAGACGGGCGACCGGGCCACCCAGCAGCGCATCCACCGTGTCCGCGACCGCCAGGCCAGCGCGGATCGCTACGGTGCCAGGCACGGCATGCTGCGGGCGGAACAGCACGCCGAGCCAGACGCCCCCGGGCGGAGAATGCCACGTGCGACCGTCTCGGCCGCGGCCGGCGGTCTGCTCCTCGGCGATCACCGTGGTGCCGACGGGCGCGCCCTGGATGCCGAGCTGGTGAATCGCGTCGAGCGTCGAGGGCAGCTGCCGGAACAGCTCGCACTGCGGCACGCCCCACCGTGCCGCGAGCTCCCCCGCCGGCACGCCATCGAAGGTCAGGCGATCCTCCCCGCCACGAGCGCCACGATGCCCACCAGCATGGCTCCTTTGAGCAGCAGGGTGTTCCGCTCCCGCTTGCCCGCGATGAGCCGGCGCGCGACGAGCAAGACGGCGAGCTGGGCGAACAGCGCAATGAGGTAATACGCCGCGCCGTAGCGCGCCGCCCACGGCAGCGCCAGGCTCGCAGCCACGAACCCGACGCCCAGCCCCGCGGCGAGGAGCGCCGTGGCGCGCGCGCCGATCACGACCGGGAGAGTGCGACGCCCCACCAGGCGGTCGCCCGGCTCGTCGCCCAGGTCCTTGACGATCTCGCGCACCAGATGGAGCCACGCGGCGAGCACCCAGGGCACGACGCCGGCGGCCGGTCGCCCCACGGCAAGGGCGCCGTATTCGAGCGGCAGCCCCGCCACGAGCGCCACGGCGAGATTCCCGGCGACGCCGCGCCGCTTCAGGATCGGCGAATACGCCAGCAGCACGGCGAGGGCGCCGAGGCCGACCAGCACGGCGGCCCCGCCCACGAGCGCCGCGGCGCCGAGGCCGAGCAGCGCTCCACCGACCACGCACAGGTCGGCCGTGCCGCGCGCCAGGCGCCCCGCGGCGAGCGGCCGCTCGATGGGACGGCGGTTCACACGATCGGCGGCGGCATCCCAGATGTCGTTCATCGCGTTGCCGGCCGCGCCGAACGCGACGCCCGCGACCGCGGCGAACACCAGCAGCTTGGGCGTCGCGAGCGCGCCGAGCGCGATCCAGCCGCCGGCCAGCACGCCGGCCGCGGCGACGAGGAGGTTGTGGGCGCGGACGAGCCGCAGCACGTCACGCACCGAGCACGTCCTGATAGAGCGCTTCGTAGCGCGGCACGATCTTCTCGGCGGAGAACTCGAGGGCGCGGGCCGCCGCGGCCTGACGCATCCGCTCGTGGGTCGCGCCGTCCTTGAGGAGGGCGACGGCGCGCTCGGTCATCTCATCCACCGCGCCGACGGGCGCCAGATAGCCCGTCTCGCCCTCTACCACCACTTCCGGCAGGCCGCCCTGGCGGGTCGCCACGACGGGCACGCCGCACGCCATCGCCTCGAGCGCCGACAGCCCGAACGACTCGCTCTCGGACGGCAGCAGGAACAGATCCGCGCCCCGCAGCAGCTCGGCGACCTGATCGACCTTGCCGAGGAAGCGGACGTCGCCGCGCAGCTTCAAGCGATCCACCTCCTGCTCCGCCAGGTCCCGCTCCGGCCCGTCGCCCGCGAGCACCAGGGTCGCGGGGAGCGCCCGCCGCACGCCCGCGAAGACGCGGATGACGTCGGCGATGCGCTTCACCGGCCGGAAGTTCGAGACGTGGACGAGAATCTTGTGACCCGCGGGAGCCAGCGAGCGGCGCCACGAGCCGTCGGGCGACGGATGGAAGTCGGCGGTCGAGACGAAATTCGGAATCACCCGCACGTCGCAGCCCACGCACCCGAAGGCGCGATAGGTCTCCTCCCGCAAGTACTCGGACACGGCAGTCACCCGGTCGGAGTGCTCGATCGAGAATTTGGTGATTGTGAAGTACGACGGATCCTGGCCGACCAGGGTGATGTCGGTGCCGTGCAGCGTCGTCACGACCTTCAAATCCCGCTCGCCCTGGAGCATCTGCTTCGCGAGCCAGGCGGTCGCGGCGTGCGGGATCGCATAGTGCGCGTGCATCAGCTGCAGGTCCTCACGCAGGGCGACCTCATGCTGCTTCACCGCGAGTGCCAGGGCGTACGGCGAGTGCTCGAACAGCGGATAGTCGGCGGGCACGACTTCGTGGAACGTGACCCGCTGCGCGAACTCCCCCCGCAGCCGGAACGGACTCGCGTACGAGATGATGTGCACCTCATGGCCGCGCCGCCCCAGCTCGAGCCCCAGCTCGGTGGCCACGGCGCCTGAGCCGCCATACGTGGGATAACAGGTGATGCCGATGCGCATCGGAGACGTCAGACGTCAGACGTCAGACATCAGACATCAGACGTCAGAACGGACCGCGACCCATCGGGCGGCGATGGTGGCGGCGAGATCTTCAGGGGGCGGTGTCGCATCGAGCGTCCACACCTCGTCGGTCTGACATCTGACGTCTGAAGTCTGATCGCGCAGTTGGTTTCTGAACCACGTCTCCTGCCGCTTCGCATAGCGTCGCGTCGCGCGCTCGATCGCGTCGCGCAACGCGGACTCGGCAAGGCGCCCTTCCAACATCGCCACGACCTCGCGGTATCCCACGGCGTCGAGACCCGGCGCCTGCGCCGCGACGCCGGCCGCCAACGCCGCGCGCACCTCCTCCACCAATCCAGCGGCGAGCATGCGATCCACCCGCTGGGCGATGCGGCGGTGCAGCGCCTCCCGCGGCAGGGTCAGATGAATGTACCACGGCCGCATCACGCCGGCCGCGCGCGCCTCGCGCTGCCACCACGAGAGGGACCGGCCCGTGAGCAACGCCACCTCGATCACCCGGGCGGCGCGTTGCCGGCCCCCGCCGCCGAAGTGCCGATCGAGCCGCGCCGCCCAATGCGCCAGCCGCGCCGCGCCCAGCTTCCCGGTCCAGGCGCGCAACCGCTCGCGCGCCGCGGCGTCGAGCGGCGGCTCGTGGAACAAACCCTCGGCCAGGGCGCGTACGTAAAATCCCGTTCCGCCGACCACGACCGGCTGGCGCCCCGCGGCCCACACACCGGCGAGCCAGACGCTTGCGTCCCGGGCGAACTGTCCCGCACTGTAGCGCTCCCCCGGCTCGATCAGATCGATTCCGAGATGCGGCACGCGGCCGAGCTGCGCCTGGTCGGGCTTCGCGGTGCCGATATCGAGGCGACGGTACACCTGCCGCGCGTCTGCGGAGATGGCTAGGATGGCTTCGAGCTCCCCCCACGCGACGGCGACCGCGGTCTTGCCGACGCCGGTGGGGCCGACGAGCACGGGAACCAAGGGGCGGTCAGCTCCGCCCAAATCGTCGCTCCAGCTCGTCCTTCGGCAGCTGTACGATGGTGGGCCGCCCGTGCACGTCGTGCGCCGGGAGCGTCGCGCCGAGCAGCCGGCCCACCAGCTCCCGCATCTCCTCGAGCTCGAGCCGCTGGCCCGCTTTGATCGCGGCCCGGCACGCGAAGCTGGCGGCGAAGCGCTCGAGCCGGTTCGCCCAACCGCCGAACCGGCCGCCGGCGAGATCCGCCACCAGTTCCTGGAGACAGCGCGTGGCGTCGAACCGCGGGTGCGGGTTGGGGGCGGTGTGCACGACCACGGTCCGGCCCGAAAACGGCTCGATCTCGTAGCCCACGCGTCGCAACAGCTCCCGGTGGGACTCGATGGCGTCGAGCTCGAGGGGCGTGAACTCGGCGGTGAGGGGCAGGAGCAGCCGCTGCGCCGGTGCGCCGTCACCGGCGAGCTGACGCATCACCGTCTCGTAGAGCACGCGCTCGTGCGCCGAGTGTTGGTCCACGATCGCGACGCCGGTCGGGGGCCCGCCGGGGAAAATCTCGAGCGTCGAGCCGAAGCCGCCGACACCCGACACCGGGAACCCGGCACCTGCCGTTTCGCCCCCGACCCCGAGCGGCGCCGCCGCCCCGAGCGGCCCCAGCGCCAGCCGCACCGCCTCGCCGACGACCTTTTCCACGAAGAACTTCTCCCGGAACCGCACTTCCAGCTTGGCCGGATGGACGTTGACGTCCACTGCGTCACCCGGGAGATCGAGGAACAGGATCAGGGACGGCCGGTCGCCGGGCGCAATGGTCGAGCGGTACCCTGCTTCCGCCGCGCGCAGGATGAACGGATCGCGGATCGGTCGGCCGCGCACGAAGACGTATCCCTTGCGGCCCGCCGGCCGCGCCTGAGCCGGGCGCTGGGCGAAGCCGCGCACCTCGAGCGGCCCCTCGCAGTGCGCGACGGGAAGCAGCGTGTCCGCCAGCTCGGCGCCCCACAGGGCGCGCACCCGCTCGATCTGCCCTGCGGCGGGCGGCACGTCGATGAGGGCACGGTCGTCGCTCGTGAGTGTGAACGCCACGTCGGGACGCGTCAACGCGAGCACCGTGAGCACTTCCACGACCGCCCGGGTCTCCGTCGCCTGGGCGCGCAGGAACTTGCGGCGGGCGGGCGTATTGAAGAACAGCGCCCGCACCGTCACCGTCGTGCCGCGCTGCCGAACCACGTCCGCCACCGCGTCACGCTTGCCCCCGCCGGCGCCGATGCGCGTGCCGGTGCGCCCGTCGGGCGAGGTCTCGAGCTCGAAACGGGCCACCGACGCGATCGCGGGAAGCGCCTCACCCCGGAACCCGAACGTCGCCACGCCGATCAAGTCCGCCGGATCGCGGATCTTGCTGGTGGCGTGGCGCGCCAGCGCCAGCTCCGCATCCTCGCGACTCATCCCCGCGCCGTCGTCGCTCACCCGGATGAGCGTCTTGCCGCCGTTTTCGATCGCCACGCGGATCGCGCCCGCGCCAGCATCGAGCGCGTTCTCGACCAGCTCCTTGACGACCGAGGCCGGCCGCTCGACCACCTCGCCTGCCGCGATCTGGTCGGCGACCTGGGGGGCCAGGACCGCGATCTTGGCCATCACAGCGGCACGACTTCGGCCGCCAGCACCCAGCCACGCACGCCGTCCTGCCGCTCCACGCGGAGCCAGGCGCCGGCGTGGCGCTCGACATAGAGGGCCGCGCCGGCGTCGAGCGTGATGGCGGCGCTCGCCGCGCCGTACGGGGCCACCCGCACCGGCGTGCCCGCGCTCGCGATCACCGCGACGGGCCGGGCTCGGTGCCACCCCTCGCGCGCGGCCATCCCGCCGCACGCCGCGGTGACGAGCCCCAGCAGGATCAGCACGATGCCGCGGCGGCGCGCCGCCACGGCCAGCCACAAGGCCAGCCATCCGGCCGCTGCCGCGAGCTCCCACTCGCCCGGCGTGGCGAGGCCCGTCGCGAGCAGCGGCTCGCTCGCTGCGTCGGGGGGTGGCAGGAACCGCCGAGCGCGGCGCACCAGCGGCGCCCGCGGGGTCAGCCGCGCGGCGATCGCCCAGGCCGCGGCGGCCTTGCCGTCCGCCCCGGCGCGATACAGCGTGGCGCCGAGGTTGTACCAGTGCGCCGCCACCCCCGGCCGCGCCGCGGCGCGAGCCGCGAAGGAATCGGCGGCGGCCCGCAGCGCCCCGATGTCGTACAGCGCTTCGGCGCCCGGCGCCTGCGCCGCCGCGCACCCGGGGGACCCGGCGGCCCCGACCAGCGCCCCGCAGCACACCGCCACCAGCCAGCGCCGACCCCGCCCGCCGGCGGGTTCCGCGTCCAGCACCTTGAGCACCTGTGTGAGCTCCGCGGCCAGCTCGGCCGCGTCGCCCAGCCCGCGCGGGCCGTAGCGCGCCGCGCGCAGCCGGTCGCGCAGCCGCATCACGTGATCGGCGACGGCGCTCTCCACGCCTCCCGCGCGCAGCGCCCGGGCGAGCCCGTCGCCGTCGCGCGCCTCGGGATCGGGTACGTGGCTGACCAGCACGGCCTGAAAGGCGTGCTCCAGGCGCCCCAGGCGTGAGAGCGGGGTGGCCTCGGGCTCGGCGTCCGGCGCCAGGTCCGGGTCGGACGCCGCCCGCCGCCGCCACAACCACGCGACGACCGGCGGGGCGACGAGCAGTGCCAACCAGCCCCACGGCATGAGCCCCGTGGCGAGCGCTGTGGTCCACGCCTCGCGGGTGGAGCGATCGAGCGGCGGGAGCGGGCGCGCGGCCCGCGGCTCGGCGCCCTGCCCCACGGCGAGCGAGCGCGGCGCGGCGCGCGCCACCGCGGCGTCGCCTGCGGCGACGTCGTAATAGGGATAGCGCACCTCAGGGATTGGAAAGGCACCGGCCGAGTCGGGCACCGCGAGGTAATGGAACGTCTTGCTTCCCCCGATCTGACCGCCCTGCGACTCGACCCGCACCGTCGCCTCTCCCGGATAGGTGCGGAAGCCCGCGGGCCAGTGGATCGCAGGCTCCGGCCACAGCGCTACGTTACCAATCCCCGACACGGTGACGTTCACGTCCAACGGCTCCCCGACGCGGGCCTCGGCCGGCTCGATGGCGAGATCGAGCGTGAGTCCGTGGGCCACCAGGCGTGGGGCATCGGCGGTCCGGCCGGCCACGGGGAGCGGCAGCACGCTGACGAGCACCGAGTCGCTCCTCAAAGAGTAGCGCTCCTCACGGCTGAAGAACGAGAAACTCACCGGCACCGCGTACTCCACCGTGGCAGGGGGGATGGTCACGCGCCCCACGGCGAGCGGGAACACGATCTGGTGGGCCACGAACAGGTCCATCCAGCCACCCCGCACGAGCCGCGATGCAGCCGGCTCGCTGGGTGAGGCACCGGGATACGACCACACGCCTTCCGGGGTCTGCATCGTCAGGATCGGCATGCGCCGCAGGCGCGTGCGCAGCTCGCGCGGGAACCACGCCGCGGCGATCACGTCGAGCTGCGCGCCCACGAGCACCGTGTCGGAGGGCAGGATCACGGACAGCGCGACGCGATCGCTTCGCGCCGGGGGCGGTGCCACGGCGAGCAGCCCGCGCGCCCGGGGGCTGAGCGCCGCGGCCGGGCCCAGGGCCGCGCTGTCCACGACGATCGTGATCGGCTCCGTCGCCACCGCGCGCGCGCCCTGACGGGCCCGCACCGCGCCGATGACGAGCGTCCCCGCCCGCTCGGTCCGCAGCCGCAGCTCCCGCGTGGTCGTGCGCAACTGTCCCACCGTGCCGTCGAGCGACACTTCGGTGATCTCCCGGGAGCCGACGATGGTGAAGCCCGTGAGGGCCGGCAGCGTGAGGCCCACCGGCTCGGCCGTGCGCGAGCGTGCGCGGACCGTCAGGGTCAGCTGTTCGCCCGCCGGGAGGCGACTGCGGTCGACGCGCGCTTCCAACAGCAGCGCCGGGCCTTGCAGGACCATGAGCACCCAGAGGGCGCTCGTCACCAGTCCTTCACTCCCGGCTCTACGACGCGACGCTGCCGGCCCGCGCGATCGCGCCGGGTCTGCACCTCCTGCTGTCCGATCGAGCGGAGAATCTGTTCGGCCTGAGCCTGGCTCAACGCTCCGGCCGCGGGAGTGCTGGGCGCGCTACTCCCCCCCTGCCCGCTCTGTGGCGGCGCGCCGCCGCCGCCCCCTCCGGAGGGCGGCGTGTTCCGGGAGCTGCCGCCGCCGCGCCGCCGCACCGCCAGCTCGAGGTTCCACTTGGCGGGGAGATGATGGGGGTTGAGTAGCAAGGCTTCGCGATAAGCGCGCTCGGCCTCGGCCAGGTGCGCGTCACGGTTTACGGTGTCGGCGCCGGCCACCCGCAACGCCAGCAAGCCAAGGTTATACAAGGCGCGGAACCGGATATCGGGCTCGAGCGACGCGGCGGCGCGCGCCAGCGCCTGCTGCGCGGTCTCCAAGTCTCCGCCGGCCAGCGCGGCGGTGCCGGCATTGTACCAGGCGGTGTCATCCTGACGACGGTGGGTGAGCTCGGCCAGGTACGCCGCGCGGGCGCGCGTCACATCGCCGCGATCCCACGCTTTCTCGGCCGCGCTGCGCGGCCGCGTCGAGTCCTGTGCGCCGGCCGAGCGCGGCGCGGCGCAGCACAGGGCGATCGCGATCAGCGCGGCCGTGCGGCGTGACGCCGCCTGCCCCACCAGCACCAGCACGGCGAGCAGCACCGGCACCCAGGCCCGCGGCCGGCCTCGCTCGGTGTGCGATTCACTGGCCCGGGCCCGCTTGTACGCGGCGACGAGATCGCGCACCGCGCCCGCCTGGTCCGGCAGCTCCGCGGCCACGATCGCGCCCTGCGCCGCGTCCGCGACGGCGCCGAGGATGTCGTCGCGGCGCCACGTCTGAATCACGCTGCCGGCCTCGTCGCGCTGCCATGACTGGAGCGCACCCCGCTCGTCGCGCACCGGGATGCGGGTCGGCGTGCGCGTGCCCTCGGCGACGACGATCAAGCGGACGCCGAGCGCCCGCAGACGCTCCGCCTGCGCCACGATGTCGGGGAGGGTGTCGTGCGCTTCGCCGTCGGTGAACACGACGACGACGCGATCGGCGAGCTCGGACCCTGCGCTCACCAACTCCCCACCCTGCCGCAGCGCCCCCGTCAGTCCGGTCCCCCCCTCGGACGCGACGCCCGGGTCGAGCGCATCGAGGTACAGCCCCAGCGCGGAGCCGTCGACCGAGAGGGGCGACAGGATGTAGCTCGACCCGGCGAACACCACGAGCCCGAGATGATCGCCGTTCAGGTCCTGCACCAACCGGCGGGCCTCGCGCACGGCGCGGCCCAGCCGGTTCGGGCTCACGTCCTCAGCGAGCATCGAGCGCGAGATGTCGATCGCGAGCGCCAGCGAGAGGCCGCGCGTCTCCGCCACGATGTTCTCTTCCCCCCAGCGGGGTCCGGCGAGCGCGACGACGCCCAGAAAGGCGGAGATGGAGAGTGCGGTGGGCCCGAACCGTCCGGCCGTGAGCGCGGCCCGCACCGTCTCCTGAGACCACAAGCCGGCGCGACGCACCCGGGCGCGGCGCGCCCACGCGGCCCCGAACCACACCGCGCCGCCCAGGAGCGGCGCGAGCGCGAGCACCACGGGCGCGTCGAAGCTCATCAGGGCACCCGCACCGCGAGGGTCGCCGCCAGCACGATCTCGAGCCCCAGCGCCACCAGGCCGAGCGCGAGCGGCACCCGATACGCCTCATCGAACCGCCGGTACACCACCTGCTCCACGGTCTCCTTCTCGAGCCGGTTGATCTCGTCGAACACGTGCCGCAGCGACTGCGTGTCGGTGGCGCGGAAATACCGGCCGCCGGTCATGCGCGCGATCTCGGTCATGAGCGGCTCATCGATCTCCACCGGCATCATCTGGTAGCGCAATCCCTCGAGCCCCTGGCCCGTCGGCACGGGGGCCTCGCCCCGCCTGCCCACGCCGATCACGTAGATCTTGATCCCGAAGGTCGCCGCCGCCTGCGCCGCGGTCCGCGGATCCACGGTGCCGCGGTTGTTCACGCCGTCCGTGAGCAGCACGATGACGCGACTCTTGCCGGGGGCGCGCCGCAACCGGTTGGCCGCGGTCGCGATCCCGGTGCCGATCGCGGTGCCGTCCTCGAGCATGCCGATGCGCAGATCGCGCAGCGCCTGCTCCAGCACCGCGTAGTCGGTGGTGATGGGAACCTGGGTCAACGCCTGCGCCGCGAATGCGACCAGCCCGATGCGGTCGGTGCGCCGCGCCCGCACGAACTCGATCGCGGTCTGCTTGGCGACGTCGATGCGGTTGGCCGGCGCGAAGTCCTCCGCCAGCATGCTGCTCGAGAGGTCGATCGCGAGCACGATCGAGATCCCTTCGCTCCGCATCTCGGCGCGGGCCGCGCCGACCCGCGGCCCCGCGGCCGCCACGATCCACGCGGCGAGACACAGGCTGCGCAGCGTGACGGGCAGGCGCGCGACCCACAGCCGCTCGCCCGCCCCGGCCGAGGGGCGCACGTCACTCATGCGGGTCCCCCGCAACCGGCTCAGCCGGCGGGCCCGGAGCCACCACCAGAACGGCAGCGCGAGCAGCGCCGCGAGCAAGAGCGGCCGGGCGAAGCTCACCGCGTCATCTCCTGGGCGAAGCGGCGCGCCATCTGGGCCAAGGCCGCTACGTCGGTCCCGTGAGCCGAGGCAAACGCGACCCGGTCGAGTTGCTCCAGCAACTCCCGGAGCTCACGCACCGGAAAGTGCGGCCGGGCGCGCTCGACCACGGCGAGGCATTCCGCCGTGCTGAGCGCGGGCCGCGCTTCCGGAATCGCCCGCGCCACCGCCAGACGGAGACGGAACGTGGCGCGCGCCGCCACGGCTTTCGGCTCGCCGGCGACGAGCCAGCGCGCATCCGGAACCTCGGCGTCCCGGGGAAGTGGCGGTGGCGGTGGCACCTCCTGCGGCGTGCGGCGGCGCCAGCGGAGCCCGAGCGCGAGGCTCACGCTCGCGACCAGGAGCGCGGCGGCCAGCGGCAGGTCGTGGTATCGCGCCAACCGCACCGGCGCGAGAGCCCCGCGCGGCTCGGGGCCAAGCACGCTGTCGGGGATCACGCTCTGGACGAAGAAGCCGGCGGCCCCGCCCGACACGGAGTCTGCACGGCCATCGGGGCGGAGCTCCCAGATGGGGGGCAGCGCCAGGGTGTGCGCCCCCGGCGTCCACGCGACGATGGGATAGCGGACCAGCCACCCCTCGGGCCCGCGCCGTACCGACGGCTCACCCAGCGACTCCACCACCTCCGTCGCCTCGAGCCGGCCGGCGCGCACCCGCCAGCCCGCGGGCACCACGACCTGCCGTTCCAGCCACACCGTGTCGCCGACTGTGGGACGCGCGGGCGTGGCGGTCCACCCCCCACTCGCTCCCTGCAGCACCAGCCACAGGCCGACGAGCGCCGTCATCGCAGCAAGCGCCGCGCCCGCTCCGCGAACGCGCGGCGCAACGGCGCGGCGTACGGCACGCTGGTCTGCAGCGCCACGCGGTCCACGCCAGCCTGGATCAACTTCCGGGTCCGCTCCTGCAGCTGCCGTTCGGCCGCGACGCGCACGCGCGTGCGGGTCGGGCCATGGCTCGTGTCGAGCAGCACCCGCTGGCCGGTCTCGGCGTCTTCCATGTCGACCCACCCCGCGTCCGGGAGCTCGCGCTCGCGCGGGTCGTCGATCGTGATCGCGACGACGTCGTGACCAGAGGCCAGCTGCGCCAGCGCCTCCTCCCAGCCGTCGGCCCGGAAATCGGACAGCACCACCACGATGGCACGGTGCCGCGGCAGCTTGGCGGCGTAGCGCAGCGCCTCCGCCAGATTGGTGCCCCGGCCGCGCGGCTGGAACGCGACGAGATCGCGGATCACCCGCAGTGCGTGCGGTCGCCCCTTCGCCGGGCGCACGACGAACTCGACCTTGTCGGCGAACATCAGCGCGCCCACGCGATCGTTGTGGCGCGCGGCGGCGAGCGCCAGCACCGCCGCCACCTCGACGGCCAGGCCCGCTTTGGTGTAGGGCCGCCCGAACTGGCACGAGCCGGACTGATCCACCACGAGCAGCAGCGTGATTTCGCGCTCCTCGTGGAACGTCTTCACGAAGGGATGCCCCATCCGCGCCGACACGTTCCAATCGATCGCGCGGAAATCGTCTCCTTGCTGGTACTCGCGCACCTCGGCGAACTCGATCCCCTGGCCGCGGAAGACCGAGCGGTATTCACCGGTGAACAGTGTGTTGACGAGGGTCCGGGTGCGGAGCTCGATCCCCTTGACCTGCCGCAGCACCTCGGCGGTGACGGCGCGCCGGCGGGCGCGGACCGGGGACGTCGCCCCGCTCCGACGGTCCTTGCCCGCGTACGTCACGGCACGCCCACGGCCTCCAGGATCCGAGCGATCACCCGGTCGGCGTCCATGTCTTCGGCCTCCGCCTCGAAGGTCAGCAGCACGCGGTGGCGCAGCACGTCCAGGGCCATCGCCTTGACGTCTTCGGGCACGACGTACGCGCGGCCCCGGAGGTAGGCGTGCGCCCGGGCCGCCTGCGCCAGATAGATCGACGCCCGGGGCGACGCCCCGAACGCGATCAGCGGCTTCAGCTCCGCCAGCCCGATCGTGTGCGGCTCGCGTGTACTGCGCACCACGTCCACGATGTAGTCCACGACCTTCTGGTCCATGAACAGCTCGGCGATGGCGCTGCGCGCCGCCAGGATGTCGTCGGCTTCGGCGATCCGCTGGACCTCGATCGGCCGCCCCGACGCCATGCGCGCCACGATCTCCTTCTCCGCATCGCGCGTCGGATAGCCGACGCGCACCTTCAGCATGAAGCGGTCGAGCTGCGCCTCCGGAAGCGGGTAGGTGCCTTCCTGCTCGATCGGGTTCTGCGTCGCCAGCACCAGGAACGGCTCTCCCAGAAAGAACGTCTCGCCGCCGATCGTCACCTGCTTTTCCTGCATCGCCTCGAGCAAGGCCGACTGCACTTTCGCAGGCGCCCGATTGATCTCGTCCGCGAGCACCAGGTTCGAGAACAACGGGCCCTTCTTGGGATAGAACTCCTGGGTCTTCTGGTCGAACACCATCGTGCCGATCACGTCGGCCGGGAGCAGGTCGGGCGTGAACTGGATGCGCGAGAACGCGATCCGCAGGCACTCGGCGACCGTGCGCACGGCGAGCGTCTTCGCGAGTCCGGGCACTCCCTCGAGCAGCACGTGCCCGCCCGTGAGCAGCCCCACCAGCAGCCGCTCGACCATGACCTCCTGGCCCACCACCCGTTTGGCCACTTCGCGGGTGATCGACTGGCTCAGCACCGCGTCCCCCGTCGGGGTCTTCGCCGCCCGGGTCGTCATCGCAACGCCGCCTCCGCCGCCTTGCGCACCGCCGGCTCCTTGTCTTTGCTGTACAGTTCCAGTAGCCCGCGCGCTTCCGGCCGCGCGATGTGCCGCAACCCCTCGACCGCCGCCGCCCGCACCGTCGCGTTGCGCCGGTGGCGCATTCCCCCCGGCTCGGCGTACCGCGCCAGGACCTCGAGTGCGTCGAGCGCGCCGAGCCGGCCGATCGCCCGCAGCAACTCTGCCAGTACCCCTTCGTCCGGCTCCTGCTCCAGCCGCCGGATCAGAACCGTGCTCGCCGCCGGGTCGCCGCCGGCCGCGATCGCCCGCGCCGCCGCCACCCGCACCGGCACGCTCTCGTCTTTCAAGGCCGGCATCGCCGGACGCGAGATCTCGCGCCCACCCGCTTCCGCGAGCCCGATCAGGGCGGCCTCGCGGACGAACTCGGACTGATGGTGCACCAGCGGCAGCAACAACGCCACCGCCTGCGGGCTCCCGGTGAGCCCGACCAATTCCGCGGCGGCGGCGACGACGGGAGCCCGCTCGTCCGCGAGGCGTCCCTGCAACGGCTCCAGGGCCCGGTCCGCCGCCTTCCGGATGGCCGCCCGGTACGGGGGACGTAACTCGGCGGCGGTGGCGAGGAACGCGTCGAGCACGAGCGGCACCGAGACCGCGGCGAGCGCCCCCACCGCCGCGACCAGCGCCTCCCGCTGCTCCGGCGGTACCCGCGGCTCTCCCAATCGCCGCACCATCCGCTCGACCAGGGCTCGGTCGGAGAGCGCCAGCGCCGTCTGGTCGATCGCCGCGAGCACCGCCGGCTCACGCGCCGTGGTCAGCAGGTGATCGAGGGCGGCGATCGCGTCGGCGACGGGACCCGTGTCGTGCAACCCGAGCAGCTGCGGCGCGAGCGCGCGCAGCTTCTCGACGGCCGCGCGCTGCTCCTCCGGCGTCGCCGCACTCCCGAGGCCCGCGACCGCGCGCTTTGCCTCGACGTCGATCGGAAGCACGTCGGGACGAAACACCGCGCCCGACCGGCGCACGGCTGGCTCGTGGGCGCCGGGAGCCGCCGCGGGCGGTGACGCCGCGGCGACGGCGGGCGTGGCCGGCGCCGACGCCGCGGGCGGCCCGGGCAGCGGCACGGCCGGGACGCCCGCGGCCGGCGTCGCCGTGCGGAGGCGTTCCAACCGGTGCGAGCCGCGGCGCCCCAGCGCGAGGGCGAGGCGCCCCAGCGCGGCGTCGTCGGGCGGGATCGTCCCCATGGCGACCCCGAACAGCGCCAGCACGTGATCCGCGGTCATGCCGGGATTCAACGTGATCACGCGCACGCCCCGCGCGTACAGCAGCCCGGCGAGCTCGGCGACCTGCGAGTTGCGCGGCAGCAGCTGCTGGCCGTGCCAGTGCAGGCCGGTCGCGCCGATCTTCCATTCCACTGTACCGAGCGCCGCGAGCACCGGGAGCGCCTCGCCGATCTGTCGCAGCGCCTCCATCACCGCAGGATGACTCGGCGGGTAGAGCCGGGTCAGCCGGAACGTCGTCCCGATGGCGCCCAGGGCGCGGTCGACTCCTGCGGTGTCCACGGCCATGGTGTCAGCGCTTGATGCGCTCTCCTCGGTCCTCGTAGCGGAACACCCACGTCGCGAAGCGCGCGGGCTCGATCGGGTCGTCGGCGCCGAGCGCGGTCCAGTCGACGTCGCTGCCGGAATCCGCCGCGCGGCGGCGACGCCGCTCGGCCTGGGCGAGCATCTCGCGGGCGCGCGCGATCCACATCCCGAACTGCTCCGGCCGCAGGTCCACCCAGCCGCGCAGTGCCGCATCGCGTGGATCGGCGCCGGCGCGCTGCCCCCCGCTTCCTGGAACGGCCACCGTGCTCCCCCGGTACAGCCGCTCGCCGTCCGGCGTCAGGATCGCGATGCCCACCGAAAGAATATGGCTCCGGAGCGCGCCATCCCGCTCCACCAGGGCGAGCGCCGCCTGAGCCAGGTCTGCCGCGCCTGATTCCGCCAGCGCCCGCACGCTGGGCCGCAGCTGGCCGCAGATGTAGGACTCGAACAACAGTTTGGTGAGCCGTGGGGGACCGAGCATCTCGTAGGCGACCGTGCGGGTCTTGAACTGCCGCTCCAGCGCGCGCAGCCGGTCCAGCGCGTGGGCCCGCAGCAGCCCCGCGCGGTAGGTCGGCCCGGCGGTCGCGCCATCCAGCGCGGCGACCACGTCCCGTCCCGTCGGCCGACCCTCGAGCTCCAGCACGGCGTATTCCGCCACCTCCTCGGGTGTGATGAATTCCATCTGACCGAGCGCGCTGACGGTCTCGAACTCGTCGGAGGAGAAGAGGCCGTTCTCCCCGACGTCGATGTACACGCCCTCGAGCGGCTTGCCGAGGTCGCACCACGGGTGGGCGCCGGGCCGAAACGCTTCGCTCACCGGCACCGGCTCGGGGCAATCGACCAGCGGGATCGGCTTCCCCTTGCGCCGGATCGGCCCGAAGCCGATCTCGCGCCAGGCGATGGTGGCGGTCGGCTTGATCTCGATCGCCGCGGGGGCGCCGGGCGTGCGGCCCAGCAGGAACAAGAGCAGCGACTGCGCGCCCGCCACGGCGGACTTCGTGAGGAGCGGCCGGCTGGGGCGCTCCTCGGAGTGCGTGTAGGGAATGTTGAAGCCCATCCCTCCCGTGCCACTGGTGCCGATCTTCACGTACGCCGTGGTTTCGGCGCGCCGCAGCGCCTCGACCAGGATCTGCACGTGGCGGATCAGCTGGGGTAGCGTGAGCAGCAGCACGTGCCGCTCCACCGCCGCCCGGTCGATCTGCCCCTCCGTCGCGAGGGTGAGCAGCTGCTTTGCGCTTTCGATCGGGTCCTGATAGGCGAACGCCGTCGCGGTGTTGATCGAGTCCACGACGGCGTCGGGTTTGTACTTGACGAGGAGCTGGTACAGGAAGCTGCGCTGCAGGACGTCGTCGGTGAGCTCGCCCAGCAGGTCCTGGAGCACCAGGCGGCGCTGGTCCGGGTTCGCCACGACCGCGCCGCGCTCCAATTGGGCGAGGCTGGCAGGGAGGAACACATTGCCCCACTCGACCTCGATCGTGACGCGCCCGCGGTACGGCTCGAGCGCCTGCGCCGTCGCCCGCACCTCGTCCTCGAACAACGCGACCAGCACGAGCCGCCGCGGCGCGGCCGCGAGCAGCCGGCGCGCCACGGCGTGGCCCACCAGGCCCGAGCCGCCGAGAATCATCGTCGTCCGGTCACGCAGGTCCATGCAGTCGCTCGATGGCGTGGATCTCGCCCGCCGCGAGCCGGCGGTACGTCCCCTCCTGCAGCCGCCCCAGCCGCACCGGCCCGTACGCCACGCGGTGCAGCCACTCCACCTTGAGCCCGAGCGCTTCGGCGAGCCGGCGCACGATGCGCTGGCGCCCCTCGGCGAGCGTGAGCTCGACCTCGACGCTGCGTCCCACCGGCCGCACGCGGAACTGCGTGACCCGCACCGTGCGACCGTCGATCGCAACCGGGCTCCCGAGCGCCGCCGCCACCTCGGACGACGAGCGGCCGTGCGCCCGCAGCCAGTAGGTGCGCGGCACGGCGAAGCGCGGGTGCATGAGGCGGTGCGCCGCCGCCCCGTCCGTCGTGAGCAACAGCAACCCCGAGGTCATCACGTCCAGCCGTCCCACGTACGTGAGGCCCGGCACCTCGGGGAGGAGCTCGTACACGGTGCGTCGCCCCTCCGGGTCGCGGCGGCTGACTACATAGCCGACCGGCTTGTTGAGCGCGAGCCAGGCGATCGGGCCGGCGCGCACGGCCCGGCCGTCCACGGTGATGCGCTGCCCTTCCGGGTCGACGCTCATGCCGAGCGTCGCGACCTGACCGCCCACGCGCACGCGGCCCGCGCGAATCAGCTCCTCGGCCTTGCGCCGCGACGTCACGCCCGCGCGCGCCAGGGCGCGCTGCAGGCGCATGAGCGTCATTCCGGCTCGGTGGGCGCGGGCGGCCGGAGCGCCACGGACAACTCTTCCAGCCGAGGCAGCTCGTCCAGATCCTTGAGTCCCAGGATCTCCAGAAATTGCGGGGTAGTGCCGTACAACAGCGGCCGGCCGAGCCCCTCGCCCCGGGTCACCACGTCCACCAGCCCGCGCTCGACCAGTTTGTCGATCACGGCGCCCGAATCGACGCCCCGGATCTCGTCCACTTCCACGCGTCCCACCGGCTGGCGATAGGCGATGATGGCGAGCGTCTCGAGCGCCGCCGGCGAGAGCCGGCGCGGGCGCAACGCGAACTGGGCGCGATCGATGGCCTCCGCATACTCGCGGCGGGTGAGGAACTGCCATCCCTGCGCGATCTCCACCAGCTCGACCCCGTGGTCCTGGGCGGCGTAGGCGTCCCGGATCTCGGCGAGCGCGGCGCCGACCGCGGCTTCGCCGGCCTGTGGCTCGAGCGTGCGCAGCTCCCCGTCGGTGAGCGGGCGGGACGACGCGAACAGCGCCGCCTCAAGCAGCTTCGCGAGGGGACTCACGCTGGATCACGATCGGGGTGAACGGCCCCTCCTGCGACACGCGCAGGGCGCCGCGCTTGGCGAGCTCGAGCAGCGCGATGAACGCGGACAGGACGTCCACGATCGTGGGACGGTCTCCCACGATGTCGAGCCAGCCGCAGCGCTCTCGCGTGGCCAGCAGCCCCTCGATCCGCGCGGTGGCGCCCTCCACGTCGAGCGGGCGCGGCACCACGCGGTGCAGCACCGGCTCCGGGATGAGCGCGATCACCCGCTCCGCCGCCGCCAGCAGGTCGTTCAGCTCGATCACCAGCGGCGCCGGCGGCGCCTCGGTCGGTTCCGGCCGGAACCCGCGCCCGAACTGCTCGGCGCGGCGCGCCGCGGCCTGTCCCAGCCAGTCCACCAGCTCCCGGATTTGCTGGTACTCGAGCAGCCGGCGCACCAACTCGGCGCGTGGATCCTCCCACTCGTCGTCTCCCAGCCGGCGCGGCAGCAACAGTTGCGCCTTGATGCGCAGCAGCCGCGCCGCCATTTCGAGGTAGTCGGCCGCCTGGTTCAACCGCAGCTCGCTGATCACGGCGAGGAACTGATCGGCGATCCGTGCGATCGGGAGGTCGGTGATGTCGAGCTCGTCCTCGTTGATCAGGTGCAGCAACAAGTCGAGCGG
>WNGC01003087.1_pt1 | contig 18410 bp, 11 predicted proteins | sample 5400051 | NCBI WGS metagenome assembly WNGC01 (sample SAMN13153368, study PRJNA577476) | soil metagenome | isolation source: 20 cm soil or saprolite under grassland replicate 2 | place: USA:California | collected 2016-06-15
GGGCGGTCCGATCTCGGCCGCCGCGGGCGCGGGCGGAGTGGACTACTTCAACAACCCGCAGACGCGCTCGTTCGCGTTCGCGATCACCCTCAACCACTAACCCGAGGAGATCGACATATGCGTCGCAACACGAATGTCGCGCTCGTCTCGCTGGGGCTGCTCCTCGGGACGGCGGGTTGCAACAGCTTCTTGACCGGCGACAAGCTGTCGACCGACCCCAACAACCCCGCTACGGCCACGATTCAAACGCTACTGGTGGGGATTCAGGGCGGGCAGTTCGCGTTCCAGGAAGGCACCGTGCCCATGATGGTCTGCATGTGGATGCAGCAGTGCGGTGCCACGAACGGTCGCTTCGTAGAGCAGGCGGGCCGCTACGTGTTCGGTGCCGGCTCGAATATCGGCGCCAACGGCACGGATTGGGCGACGATCTACACCGGCGGTGGTTTGATCGACATGGATACGATCGCGAAAATGTCGATCGCGGCTGGCGACAGCATCTTTCTCGGAATCGATCTGGTGTGGAAGGCGTTCACACTCGGGAGCGCCACGGCCATGTGGGGCAGCATACCCTACACCCAGATCCGAACCAGCCCGACGCCGGCGCTCGACTCGCAGCTGGTCTTGTACGACACGGTGCAGGCGATGCTCAGTACGGCGATCCGGAAGCTCACCAGCGGCGTCGCCACGCTTCCCACGCCACATGACTTGGTCCTCGGGGGCGATCCGGCGAAGTGGATCGCGGTCGCACACACTCTCAAAGCCCGCTACTTCCTGCACACCGTGGAGGCGGCGGCCAATGGCAAGTTGGGCGGCCGCACGGTTGCCAACGTGTTTACCGATGCACTCGCGGAGGCCACGAGCGGCATCAGCGATGCGACCGGGGCCAGCGATTTCCGCGCCTTTCACACCGGGAATGGCTATCCGCAGTCGAACGCATGGTTCACCTTCCAGGATAACTCGGCGTTCGGAGGCGATCTCGAGTCCGGGAAGGCCCTGGTGGACTATATGAACGCCCGCAGCGATCCACGGCGGGCCGATTATTTCTGCCTGAATTCGGTTGATGCGTACGCGGGCGACGATTTCAACGTGCCCCAGGCGGACGTCTCTGCGTTCGACTGCGAGCCGACACGGTTCTCCGCAGACTTCCGGGTGCCCTTCGCGACCTATCAGGAGAATCAGCTGATCATGGCGGAGGCGAACCTCGCTCTGGGTAACGCTGCAGTCGCGAACGCGCATTTGAACGCAGCACTGGCGGTCGTGCCGCTTCCCGCGGACACCGTCACCGGGCCAACGCTGCTCGACTCGATCATGATGGAGAAGTACGTGGTCATGTTCCAGAACATCGAGGCGCTCAGCGATTACCGGCGGACCTGTATTCCCAACCTCGTGCCCGTCGCACCGAACGTGCTGGGGCTCCCGGCCGTGCCGGGCGAGCTGTTCTATCCGCAGACCGAACGCAATGCGAACAGCAACGTACCTGCCGAGAGCCAAGAGGTCCTCTCCGGTGTGCGGACCCAGTCGGACGTGCACCCCTGTCCGCCAGCGCCGGGGGGCCAAGCATACCCGTAGGCGTCCCACGCCCTGGGTGCTATAATGGAGGGGAGCGGACCAGCCGTAGGGTTCGCTCCCTTCGTGCCTCCAGTGAGATGCGGGCCTATGCGGTGTCGCAGTGCGTCATTGGTGCTGGTTGCGCTGCTCCAGGTCGGCTGCTACAACTACCTGCCGCTCCGCCGCTCGACCCTGGTGCCGTCAAGCTATCTCGCCGTGACGCTCACGGAGAGCGGCTCGGAGGAGCTGGCCCGATATCTCGGGCCCAACCCGTTCGTGGTGCGGGGGCGCTACCTGTCGGCGACGGAGCGGGGGCTTGCGATCTCGGTGGAGTCGGTCGAGTGCGCGGCGGTGACGGCGTTCGTGATCGCGTCTCGGGCGTTCGGACCGGTGTCGAGTGGTGCGCTGAGCGGAGGCGGCGGATCCGGGCCGCCCCCCCATTGAACGGAGTGCAGATGCGAGTCGCGACGTTGATCGCTGCCGCGGGCCTCACCGCCGGCTGCTACAACTACAGTCCCCTGACGCAGCCGACGCCGGAGCCGGGCGCCTCCGTCTCCGTCACGCTCACCGACGCGGGCAGCGTGGACCTGGCACGCTATCTCGGCCCGAGCGTGTTCGTGGTGCGCGGCCGGTATGTGGGGACGGACGACCACGGCTTGGTTCTCTCGGTGTCTTCCGTGGAGCTCGTCCGTGGCGATGAGGTCGCGTGGGCCGGGGAGCGCGTCACGCTGCCCGACGACCGGATCGCCTCGGTGCAGGTGCGGCAGCTGTCGAAGCGCCGCAGCGTGTTGCTCGTCGGCGTGGGGATCACCGGGCTCGTCGCCACCACGGCGGCGTTCGGGCTCGTTGGGGGAGCCAGCTCGGGCTCGACGGTCGGGGGTCCCCCAGGCAAGAAGTAGGGCCTTCAGAATACTCCGACGCTCGAGCGGCGCAGGTCCGTCTCCAGCGTCCATTCGATGTATTGTCCCGCCTGCAGGATGAGCGTCGGTGTGCGGGCGAAGGAGTCGCTCGCGATCGCGCGGCCGTACAGTTGCAGCTCGTGGCCCATGCCCAGCAGCCGAAGCGGGACAAAGAGCAGGGCCGTCGATGATCCCGTCACCATCCCGACTCGAGTTTGCTGGCCATCGTGGACGACGTAAATCACCACGTCGAGATAGTTGTGGTTGGTGACGTTGAGGGCGATTTCGCCCGCGGGGGCGTCGAACGCGGGCCGAGGGTCGGATTTTCCACGATTGAAGATGAAGCACGCGGAGGCGCCCAAAAACAGCAGGGCGGCGAGCGCCGCACGGAGTCGCGACCTCATGGGGCGCGAACGTAGCCCCGGCAGGCGATCCGCGAAAGACAGTTCCATCGTGGTGGGCCTCTATAACAATTCTCTGACAGGGAGCCCGCCACGTGCGGTTCATTATGAAACATTGGAATTCTTGCGGTGAAGCCTGCTTTATCTCACTTTAGCGCTGCCGTTTCGCTTCTCGCCTCCAGCCCTAGGAGAGTGTTGCATGCGCTACACATCGTCGGCCTTCCATTCGCCGTACCGCCCCGTCCCAAGGCGATGTAACCACCGCAGACCGTAGGCAGCGAGTGGTTTCGCGGACGTCTGTCACCGCGCGGGTCCCGTCGGTGCGGGAGCGCGCGCGTTTCCTTCATTCGAGGACACATCTCATGAAGCTTCTATCCATTCGCTCGCTCGGCGTCGCGGCCGCGTGGCTCCTCGCCACGGGTTTCGCCGCCGGGCCGGTCTCCGCCCAGGGGACGGTCTCCGGGCAGATCACGGACAAGTCCAATCAGCAGCCGATCGGGGGAGCGGCGGTGCTCATCGTCGGCACCAGCCTGCAGGCCCGCACCGGCCGCGAGGGGCGCTACAGCATTACCAACGTGCCGCCCGGACGCTACCAGGTGCAGGTCCGCTTCATCGGGTACGCGACGGCGACGCAGCCGGTCAGCGTGACCGCGGGCCAGTCGACGGCGCTCGATGTCGCGCTCACGCCGGCGGCCGTGCCGCTCGACGTGGTCGTGGTGTCGGCCACCGGGGAGGAGCAGCAGAAGCGCGAGCTCGGCAACAATGTCGGCACCATCGACGCGGCCAAGATCAGCCAGCTGGCGGCGCCGACGAATACCGCCGACCTGCTCAATTCCCGCGTGCCGGGCGTCGAGGTGATGCAAAGCGGCGGCACCACCGGCAGCGGCTCGCGCATTCGGATCCGGGGCGCCACCAGCCTCTCGCTCCGCAACGAGCCGATCATCGTAGTGGACGGCATTCGCATCGACAACACGCCCCAGGCCGGCAACCTGGAGAACTTCACCGGGGGCCAGGCGCCCTCGCCACAGCGGCCGAAGGCGTGATCCAGATCCGTACCAAGCAGGGCCGCCCTGGTCCCACCAAGTGGACCGCCTACGCGGAAGGCGGCTCGCGCAACGATATGGGCGACTGGCCCGCGAACTACTTCTCGCGCCAGGCCAACGGGTCGTCGTGTCGACTCTCGTCGCAGGCCCGGGGGGTGTGCAGCATCGTGGCCGTGGACAGCTTCAATCCCCTGGTGCAGAACTCGCCCTTCCGCACGGGCGTGCGGCAGGAGTACGGCGTGAGCGCGGAAGGTGGCAACGAGGCCACGACGTTCTACGTGTCGGGCGGCTTCCAGCGCGAGCGCGGCGTGTTCCAGTCGAACGACCTCCGGCAGACCAACCTCCGGGTGAACCTGCGTAATCAGGTCAGCCGGCTGATGGACATCTCGGCCACCATCGGGTATGTGTCGAGCGTGCTGGCGCTGCCGCAGAACGACAACAACGACCAGGGCATCGTGGCGAGCGGGCTGCTGGGATACGCCTTCGACACGGCTGCGCCGGGCGCCGGCGTGACCGACCCGAACGGCGGATACCGGTTCCTCACGCCGCAACAGGCCTACCAGATCGGCGTCTCGCAGCGCATCGAGCGCTTCACGGGCGGACTCAATGTGAACTTCCGGCCGGCGAGCTTCTTGACTCTGACCGGCGCGGCGGGCTACGACGTGACCAATCAGGGTGACAACCAGCTCACGCCCCCGGGCGTGATTCCGCTCGATCAGAACCGGCTGGATGGGAACGCCAACGCGAACCGCGCGCAGATCTTCGCCTACACGGCCACCTTCGCGGCCAAGGGGTCGTTCCGGCTATCGCCGGTCGTCACCTCCAACACGACCGTGGGGGTGCAGTTCTTCAAGAACGTGTTCCAGCAGGTGCAGGCGTCGGGGCGGAAGGTGGTGGCGGGGACGGGCGGCCTGGGCGGCATCGTGGTGCCGTCCGTGGGCGACACCACCGCGCCGTTCGTGACCGTCGGCGGGTACGTCGAGGAGCAGGTCGGGGTGCGCGACCGGCTGTACCTCACCGCGGCCATGCGGGCCGACAAGAATTCGGCGTTCGGCACGAACTTCGCCAACATCAAGTACCCGAAGCTGTCGGGTTCATGGGTGGTTTCGGAGGAGCCGTTCTTTCCACGCCCCGATTGGCTCGCGAGCCTGCGCCTGCGGGCGGCGTGGGGCAAGTCCGGCCGCGCTCCGGGCACGCTCGACGCGCTCCACTTCTTCCATCCCGTGGCCGTCGCCGCCAACGGCAGCGACGTGCCGGGGATCACCATCGGGGGGGCGGGCAACGCCAACCTCAAGCCCGAGCAGACGCGGGAGCTCGAGACCGGGTTCGACGCCGACTTCATCGATCGGCGGCTGCACTTCGAGGCCACGTATTACAACAAGGACTCGAAGGACGGGCTCATCGCCGTCCAGCTCGCGCCATCGGTGGGCGAGAGCTTCACGCGGTTTCTCAACCTCGGTGAGGTCAGCAACAAGGGCATCGAGCTGCTCCTGACGGCCGACCTGCTCTCGCGCCCCGATTTCACGTGGAGCGTGACGGCGAGCGCCTGGGGCAACAAGAACCGTGTGCTCAAGACCGACTCTATCAACAGCCCGATCATCTTCGGCCTGGGGGGCGCGACGCAGCGCCATCAGGTCGGCTACCCGGCCGGCGGCTATTGGGGCACGGCGTACACGTACAATGACTTGAACGGCGACGGCTTGATCAACCCCCTGACCGAGATCACCTTCGGCGACTCGGATACGTTCCAGGGCTCGTCGGTGCCGACCCGCGGCGCGTCGCTCTCCACCGAGGTGTCGTTCCTCAGGCACTTCACCGCCTTCGCGCAGTTCGACGGCCGGTGGGGCAACAAGCTGGACAACTCGACCGAGTCGTTCCGCTGCCTCTTCGGCATCTGTCATGGCGCCAGAGTGCTCGGGTCGTCGCTGGCCGATCAGGCCGCCGCGCTCACCGCGCCGAACGTCGAGACGGGATTCTACCAGGATGCCGGGTTCATCAAACTGCGCGAGGTATCGCTCACCTACATCGCTCCCGCCACGTGGGCGGCGCGGTTCGGGGCGAGCTCTCTGAGCATCACCGCGGCGGGCCGCAACCTCGCGACCTGGACCAAGTACCGCGGACCGGATCCCGAGGTCAACGACATCGGGCAGTTCAACTTCAGCCAAGCCGATTTCCTGACCCAGCCGCCGGTGCGACAGTTCTTCGCCCGCGTCAACGTGTCCTTCTGAGCCCGAGGAGCATACCCATGCGGAACACCAACATCATGCTCGCGCTCGTTGGGCTCGCTGCACTGGCGGGCTGCAACGATCCTCTGCACGTCACCATCCCCGATATCGTGCAACCGGGTCAGTTGGGCGACTCGGCGGCCCTGGCCACGGTCCGGGCCGGCGCGCTCGGGGACTTCAGCATCGCGTACACCGGCGATCACCCGGACGGGTCGGGTGGCACCGAAGGCGTCATCATGTACGGCGGCCTGCTGGCCGACGAATGGATCAACTCGGAGACGTTCCCGACGCGCATCGAGGTGGATGCGCGGAGCATCCAGGTCACCAACTCGGACGTGGATCTCTGGTTCCGTCGCATGCATCAGGCCCGTAACTCCGCGGAGAAGGCTGCGGCGCAATTCGCGCAGTTCGCGACCAGCGACCCCGCCCACGCGGAGATGCTCACGCTGGCGGGTCTGACGTACATCTTCTTCGCCGAGACGTGGTGCTCCGGAGTTCCCGTGAGCCACCTGGATGCGAACGGGAACATCAACTTCGGCCAACCCCTCACCACACACCAGCTGCTCGACACGGCGAGAGCGCGGTTCGATGCGGCGCTCGCGGCCACCACCGACCCGGACATGCAGGCGTTCGCGACGCTCGGGAAGGCCCGGGCGCTGCTCGACAGCGGCGCCTACGCGGCGGCCGGGGCGCTGGCGGCCGCCGTGCCCACGACCTTTGCGTACCGGCAAGAGCACTCCGAGAACACCGATCGCCAGAACAACGGGGTCTTCAACGGCAACTTTCCCGACCAGCGCTACGCGGTAGCGGACGTGGAAGGGACGAACGGGTTTCCGTTCCGATCGGTCGCCGACCCCCGGACGAGGTGGTACGATCCTGGGATCACGGGGTTCGACAACGACACGGAATTGTGGACCCAGCAACGCTACGGCAGTCGCAAGGCATCGATCACCGTGGCGACGGGTGTCGAGGCCAGACTCATCCAGGCCGAGGCGGCGCTCCAGGCGGCGGACACGGTGACGTTTCTCGCGCAGCTGAACCAGCCGCGCACGAACCCGGACCAGCGGTCGTACTTCGATCCCGACCCGTTCGTGCCGGCCGATCCCACCACAGCCCCGATCGGCCCGCTGCCCGCGCTGACGGTCACGGATATCACCGCGGCTGGTGGGGTCAACCTGCTATTCGCCGAGCGCGCCCGCTGGCTGTGGCTCACGGCGCATCGGCTGGGTGATTTGCGGCGGTTGGTCCGTCCGGTGCTGCAGGGTGGGTATGGGCGGCTCGCCGATAGCGTGTTCCCGACGGGATCCTATTTCAAGATCAATTTCGCGAACTACGGCACCGACGTGAACTTCCCCGTCCCCATCACGGAGAAGAACAACCCCAACTTCACGGCCTGCCTGGACCGTAATCCGTAGTCCGGGAAGCGCTGGCCCAAAGGAGCGAACGGGAGGGAGCGATGCAGCTCCCTTCCGTTTTGCTTCAGGGCCCCTCCCCGTGCTTGCTCGTGATCACGACGACGCCGCCGGCGGCGCCCGTGCCGTAGTAGGTCGTGCCTTCCACGCCGTCGTAAATCACGATCGAGTTGATCGAGCGCGCGTCGATGGTCTCGAGCGCATGGAAGTCGGGGACGCGCACGCCGTCGACCATGACGATCGGAGCCTCGTCCAGCACAAAGCTGGAGCGCCCCCGGCGGCCCATGCTTTGGGGCCGGCCGTTCCGATCTTCCCGTAAGGTGAGCATCGGGGCGCGCTGCTTCAGTACCTGCCACGCCGTGGTCGCGCCCGATTTCTGGATCTGCTCGGCGGTGATGAGGAACGTGCCGGGAGCGGCGGCGGCGTCGGCGGTGCGATGGGTCGCCGGGCCGCAGCCGGCGAGGGCCACGGTCAGCGACAGCAGGAGAGCCTTCATGGAGGCCTCGCGGTTCGGGAACGACAGCACGCCGGTTCCGACTATAGTCACGCCGGGCCCGGGCAGCGTCAAGCCGACGACGGCCCAGGCGCTTGCCGCGTGTCAGTGGGATGTCCGTGCCGTGTCAGAGATTACGCGCCGGGCGTGGGACCCTCTTGCGACGTCGTCCAATCCTCGTTATGTGACACGACGTAGCCCCCGTTTGTGCCGTCGCCGCGTGTGCTCGCTCGTCCTGCCGTCGGGCGACACGCGCGTGAGCAGTTCATACACAACGAGTGCGACCTCGCCTGCGGCGCTCCCGCGCCGGAGGGACTCTCGCCTTGGGGGGCATCTATGCGCGATCTCCCGTCCGTCCACACACCGAGTATTCGAGCCGTCCGCCTGGGGGCCGTGGCCGCGCTGCTTCGTCTCGGATCGTCTCAACAACTCACCCGTGACCGGCGCCCGTGTGATTCTGGGCAATACCAACCGCACCGCCCTGACCAACGCGAGCGGCCGCTACACGCTCGGGGCTGTGCCGACCGGTACCTACGAACTGCGCGTGGTCGCCGTGGGGTTCGCCGCCGTGACGCGCGCCGTGCAGCTCGAGGCGGGCGGGTCGGCGTCGGCCGATTTCACGCTCCCGCGGGCGGTCATCTCGCTGGACGAGGTCGTGATAACGGCGACCGGTGAGCAACGCGCTCGGGAGTCGGGTAACTCGACCACCAACATCGACCTGAGTCGGATCCAGCAAACCCAAACGACCTCCAACATCGCCGATGCGCTGAGCGGGCGAGCGGCGGGCGTGCAGGTGCTGCAGTCGGGGGGAACAGTGGGCACGGGGACGCGGATCCGTATCCGCGGTCAGACCAGCCTGTCGCTCTCGAACGAGCCGATCTACTACGTGGACGGCATTCGCGTCGACAACAACAGTCAGTCGTTGTCGGTCGGCACCGGCGGTCAGACTCCCTCGCGCATCAACGACTTGAATCCCGAGGAGATAGCGACCATCGAGATCGTGAAGGGGCCGTCCGCCAGCACGCTGTACGGGACCCAGGCCGCGAACGGCGTGGTCCGCATCACCACCAAGCGCGGGCTTGCGGGGCGCGCGCGCTGGCGAGTTTACACCGAGGGCGGCGTCCTCAACGACATGAACCAGTATCCGACGAACTACCGGAGCTGGGGGCACCTGCTCCCCGACACGTTCCCCGCCAACAAGCGGATCGTGCAGTGCACCCTGCTCAACTCTCTGAGGGCCTCGGGGTCTCCCGGGTCGTGCGGCATCGACAGCCTCACGTCGTACAACATCCTGATGGATCCGAACCAGACCCCGATCGGGACGGGCTACCGTGGTGAGACCGGCGTGCAGGTCTCCGGTGGGAGCGAGCAGGTCCAGTACTTCGTGTCCGGTGCCTATCAGGACGAGCTCGGCGTGTACCGGCTGCCGGCCGTCGAGTATCAGCGGCTCACCACCGCGCTAGCCGGCACGCCGCCGGCGTACCAGGTGTATCGCCCCAACGAGCTGCGGCAGGTGAGCATCCGATCGAACGTGCACGCGGCGCCGTCGGCGACGCTCGATTTCCAGGGCAACATCGGAGTGGTCCAGAGCCGGGGTCGGTTACCGCAGAACGACAACAACGTGACCGGCTTCCTGCCGAGCGGCCTGTTCGGCCTCGGGCGGGCGAACACGCCGGGGATGTGGGGCTTCTTCCTGCCGGGTGACGTGTTCCAGATCCTCGTGCAACAGGACATCAGCCGCGTGACGCCGAGCCTGTCGGCCACGTGGCGGCCGACCACGTACCTCACGGGGCGGGCGACCATGGGGCTCGACTACACGGCGCTCACCGACGTCCAGTTTCAGCAGCGTGGCCAGGGTACGAACTTCTCGAACTTCCGGCAGGGCCGCCGCAACGACAACCGCTTCACGCTCGCCCATTACACGGCGGACGCCAGCGGGACGGCCTCGTTCACGCTCGCGCCGACCATCACCTCGAAGACCGCAGTGGGCTTCCAGTTCCTGAAGGACAAGTCCTTCGCCGTGGTGGCGAACGGCCAGAACCTCCCGGCCGGCGGCCAGACGATCAGCGGCGCGGCGCTCAGAACGGCGCTCGAGTCGACGACCGTCGCCGTGACGCTCGGCAGCTACATCGAGCAGACGTTCGGGTGGCGGGACCGGGTGTTCGTGACGGGCGGAGTGCGCAACGACCGGAACAACGCGTTCGGCAGCCAGGTGCGCTCGGTCTGGTATCCTAAGGTGCAGGGCTCATGGGTGATGTCGGACGAGGCATTCTACCCGAGCGGGTTTCCGGTGAGCAACCTGAAGCTGCGGTTCGCCTACGGGGCGTCGGGGCAACAGCCCAGCACCATCGCCGCGCTGCTGTTCTACACCGGACAAACGGCGACCGTGGGCGCCCTGGGGGACCAACCCGGCATCGACCTCGCCTCGTTCGGCAACGAGGCCCTCAAGCCCGAGCGGTCGGCCGAGTTCGAAGGAGGCTTCGACGCGGGGCTGTTTCACGACGTGGCGCGGCTCGAGCTCACGTACTACGACAAGAAGACGCACGACGCGCTCGTGAATCGCCGGCTGCCCCCGTCCAACGGGATCAGTCAAACCCGGTTCGAGAACATCGGGTCGGTCCAGAATCGAGGGATCGAGGCCCTGCTGAGCGTCACGAAAGACGTGACCCCCGGGGTCAGCGTCGACGCCGCGTTCAGCGTCGCACGCAACGTGAACAAGCTGCTCTCCTTGCGCAGCGACATCCCGCCGATCGTGCAGGGCGAGATCCGCCAGGTGCCGGGCTATCCGTTGTTCGGATTCTGGGACCGTCCCATTCTCGGCTTCAAGGACGCGAACAACAACGGCATCATCGAGGTGAGCGAGGTGACGGTCGGCCCGACCGCGGTCTTCCTGGGCTCGTCGATTCCGAAGACGACGCTCACGCTCAACGCGGGCGTGATGATGCTCCAAAAACGGGTCCGGCTGGGCGGGCAGCTGGACTATCGGGGCGCCTGGAAGGCGTACAATCTCACCGAGCGGTTCCGTTGCGTCGGCGTGGGCTTCAACTGCTCGGCGGTGAACAACCCGAAGGCGCCGCTGGCGGAGCAGGCGCGCGCGGTGGCGGCGGGCAGCTCGGCCGACGGGTTCACTCAGGCCGGCTACATCGTCGACGGCACGTTCCTGAAGCTGCGAGAAGCGTCGCTGACCTACTACGCGCCGGAGGCCTGGGCGAGGGCATTGCGTGCCACCGGGATGCAGATCTCGCTCACGGGGCGGAACCTGCTCAAGTGGACGAACTACGACGGCATCGACCCGGAGCTGAACGGCAACGGGCAGTCCGACCTCGCGGACGATTTCCTCACGGCGCCACCGATCCGCACGCTGGCCGTGCGCGTCTCGCTGGACTTTTAGGAGGGCACTGACCATGAAAGCCAATCGCTCCATGCGGACGCCGGCGCCCCGCGCCGCCGTCACGGGCGTCGTGGCCGCCCTTCTTCTGGCCGCCTGCTCGAGCCTGCTCGACGTCAACGACCCGGACGTGATCAACCCCCCCGATGTCCAGAACGCGGACGGTGCCGTCGGGGCCTACAACGGTGGCCTCGGCGACTTCGCGTTCGCCAACGACGGAGACAACGGCGGCACGGAAGGACAGATCCTCGTCTCGGGAGTCATGTCGGACGAGTACACGGACGTCGAGACGTTTCCGACGCGCATCGAGTACGACTCCCGCGCCATCGACGAACGCAACACGACGCTGAGAGACGTGTATTTCAACCTGCACAAGGCCCGGGTCGCGCTCGAAGGGGCGGTCGGCGCGCTCCAGCAGTACGCGCCGACACCCAATTCTCGAATCGGGGAGATGCTGGCGCTGTCGGGTTTCACCTACGTGTACTTCGCCGAGAACTATTGCTCGGCGGTGCCGTTCAGCCAGCGGCTGCCGGACGGCTCCATTCAGAACGGCACGCCGATGTCCACCAAGGCGATTCTCGCCCGGGCGCTGAGCCGGTTCGACTCGGCGCTCGTCGTGACCGCGACGCTGTCCGCTGCCTCCGACAGCGCCGCCCGCCGCATCGTGCGCACCCTGGCCGCCGTGGGGAGGGGTCGGGCGCTGCTCGACAGCGGCGACTTCGCGGGTGCCGCCGCAGCGGTCGCGGCCGTTCCGACCAACTTCGTCTACACCACCTTCCACTCGACGGCGACCGACCGCCAGAAGAACGGCGTGTTCGTGTTCAACAATCAGGCGCCGCTGGGCACGGCGCGGTTCTCCGTGGCGGATGTCGAGGGGACGAACGGCCTCAATTTCCGTTCCGCCGCCGATCCGCGCGTCCAGGACACGCTCGCGGGTAAGGGATTCGACAACACCTCGCCCCTGTTCGTGCTGAAGAAGTACGCGTCACAAACGAGCCCGGTGCACGTGGCGGACGGCGTCGAGGCTCGGCTCATCGCGGCCGAGGCTCAGCTACAGGCCGACGGCCCCGGGATGGTGACCAGTCTCAACGCGCTGCGCGCCGACGTGAACAACAACGGCGGCTTCACCCTCGCGGCGCTCCCCGATCCGGGCACCCGGGTCGGCCGAGAAGACCTGCTGTTCCGCGAGCGCGCCTTCTGGCTGTTTGCGACGGGGCATCGGTTGGGTGATTTGCGGCGGCTCGCTCGCCCGCTCGCTCAAGGGGGCTACGCACGGGCGGATAGCACGGTCTTCCCGACCGGCACATACACCCACACCAATACGGTGTACGGGAAGAACACCGAGCTTCCGGTCACGTTCGACGAGCGCAACAACCCGAACTTCACGGGCTGCGACTACAACACGCCGTGACCGCTTGAGAGGTTCGTCGTACTCGCGGGGGAGCTGAAGGCCGGCTCCCCCGCGTGGCTGTCGGGAGTCGGTGATCAGCCGCCCTCGCCCACCTTGGTCCGAATGCGGATGACGCCGTTGGAGGCGTTCGTGCCGTAGTAGGTCGTCGCATCTACGCCGGTCAGCACTTCGATGTCCAGAAGGTCGGCCGCGGGCATCCCGCCGAGCGCCGTGACGTCCATCACCTCGACGCCGTCGACCAGAATGAGCGGTTGATCGCGCAGCACGATGCTCGAGCGCCCGCGATGCTCCACGCGCGTTGGGCGGCCCCGAGCGCCGGTGCGGAACGTGAAGAACGGCACCGTGCGCTGCAGCGCCTCCCAGGCGGTGCGCGCGCCTGACCGCTCGATGGCCTCCTGATCGACGACGCGTCGTCCATCGGGCGTGGGAGCCGCGCCCCGCCCGCCGTCCTCGGTGCCGTGACGGCAGGCCGTAAGCGCCAGCAAGAGAGACAGCGACGTCGATAGCGACCACGAGCGCTGCATACGACCTCGAGAGGCCGGGCCCTCGCTGCATGTTACTTCGCCCCGGGGCGCCGTCAAGCATGCCGACCGCATGGTGATAGCTTTCCTGCTTCCGTATGCAACCGCTCGGCCTTTGCCGGCGTGCTCGACGCCGCGTCCGATTCGGGGCGACGGCGGTTGGTGCGTAGAAATAGTGGCCGCAGGGCCAAGACCTCGAGAAACCACACCCCCTAGCGAGCCATTTCGGCGCGGGTTATATCAAACCTGGCTCTGTCGCTCGGGCCGGGCGCCGCCCCGCGGCGCCCTTCGCGTCGGCCGTCGACGCGTGTGTTCGCTCGTCCCGCCGTCGGGCGACGCGCGCGTAGTTGAATACGAAGAGCAATCGAGAGCAGTGCGTCCTGGCGCGAGACGGCGCCGGGCGTTTCCATGCCGGTGCCCGGATGGGTCCCGGTCGACCTCCATCGTTCCGTCAACGCAGGAGGGTGCATGTTGCATTCCATTCGTCGGTTCCTCACATGTACGGGCCTCGCTTGGTTGCCGTCCCTGCTCGCCGCACAGCAGCCGGTCACGATCTCCGGTGCCGTGACGAGCGACGCGGGACAGCCGCTCGGCCAGGTCGAAGTCTCGATTCCCGCCCTGGGCATGGGCGCCTTCACCAAAGACGACGGTCGCTACACGATCGTCATTCCGGGGGCGCGGGTCTCGGGTCAGGCCGTCGCGGTCACGGCGCGGCGGCTCGGGTACAAACCGATGACCGTGCAGATCACACTGACCCCGGGCGGCGTGACGCACGACTTCACGCTCGCCGCCAATCCCATGCAGCTCGGCGAAGTGGTCGTAACCGGTGCCGGTACCGTGTCCGCGGCCGAGAAGCTGGGCAGCGTCCGGAACAGCGTGGACTCGACGCTGATCCAGCGCAGTAACGAGATGAACATCGTGGCGGCGTTGGCGGGAAAGGCACCCAACGTCGAGGTGCAGTCGCAGGCGGGCGATCCGGGGTCATCGGCGATCATTCGGATCCGTGGCGAACGGACGCTCAACGGCACAGGTCAGCCCTTGATCGTGGTCGACGGCGTACCGCTCGACAATTCCACCGAGGCGACGGGCGGCTATCTCGGCAGCACGGTGGCGCCCAATCGCGCGTCGGATGTGAATCCCAACGACGTCGCGACGTCGGACATTCTCATGGGTGCCGCGAGCGGCGCCATCTATGGGGCGCGCGCCGGTCAGGGTGTCTGGCTCATCACGACCAAGAGCGGCCAGCCCGGTCCCACGCGTTACTCGCTCAGAAGCTCCTTCTCCATCGACAACGTCACGCACGGGGTGCCGCTGCAGACGAGCTTCGGACAAGGGACCAACGGCACCGCGGCCGTGTGCGGTGGCGTCGGGTGTCGACTGCCCTCGGGAAGTTGGGGCCCGCAGCTGGGGGCGGGCACGCCGGTGTACGATCACTTCGGCGACCTGTTCCAGAGCGGCTACGTCACGGAGAACAACCTGACGGTCTCGGGCGGCAACGATCGCACGCTCTTTTACCTCTCCGGCGAAGGCATGTACAACCGGGGCGACATGGTGGGGCCCAACAATCACTATCAGCGCGCGACCGTTCGGATGAAGGGCTCGCACCGCGTGCGTGACAACCTCACGATCGGCGGCAACATCGCCTACGCCGACACGCGGGGGGCCTTCATTCAGAAGGGCTCGAACATCAGCGGACTGCTGCTCGGCTCGTTGCGGACGCCCCCCGAGTTCAACGACGAGAACTACATCGACTCGACCACCGGGTTGCACCGCTCCTACCGCTATCCGGAACCGGCGCCCAAATCGCAGACTGCGACCCGCGGGTACGACAACCCCTTCTTCGTCCTGAACCAGGACGAGGCGACGGGGCGGACCGGCCATACGTTCGGCAACGTGAACGGCAGCTACCTGCCGGTCAGCTGGCTCAAGGTCGATGGCATCGTGGGCCTGGACTACTCGGCCGACGAGCGGCTCCAGGCGCTGGCCCAGTCGAGCTCGAGTTTCCCCGGCGGGCAAGTCATCAGCGCGGACTTCAAGCGCTTGCAGATCGACCAGTCTTTTGTCGCCACGGCCAACTATACGTTGAATCCTGATGTCTCCGGGACCTTCTCCCTGGGCGAAGGATTGAACAGCCGCACGTTCCATCAGATTTACGTGACCGGGAACAACCTGATCGCGCCGTCGCCCTTCAAGCTGGCGAACACGGTGGACCGGTCCACACCGAGCGACCTCGAGACGCGCGTGCACACGACCTCGTTCTTCGGCCAGCTCACCGTGGACTTGAAGCAGCAACTATACCTCACCGGGGCTCTCCGCAACGACGGGTCGTCGACGTTCGGCAGCTCGAACCGCCGCCACTGGTTCCCCAAGGCGAGCGTCGCGTGGGACTTCACGAAGACGCTGGGAGAGGGCCGGCCCTCGTGGCTGAGCTATGGAAAGCTCCGCAGCGCCTACGGGCAGACCGGGCAAGAGCCGGACCCCTACCAGACGGTGGCCACGTTGAGCACTCTGGACCTCGGAGACGGCGGCTGGGGCCCCTCGCTCAGCCCAACGCAGGGCGGCAAAGGCGCCCTCTACACCGGTGGCGTGGCACCGCAGCCGTTGATCAAGCCCGAGCGCACCCGGGAATACGAAGGTGGGGCGGATCTCGGGTTGTTCAAAGACCGGGCGGATGTGCACGTCACGTACTACAACGACAAATCGACCGACGTGATCTTCCAAGTCCCGGTGCCTCCGAGCACCGGGTTCTCCTCGCAGGCGCAAAACGGCGGCACGATCACGAACATCGGGGAAGAGCTCTCCCTCAACATGCGTCCGCTTCAGGTGCGGGACGGGTCCTGGGAAATCGGGGTGCAATGGGCCAGGAACCGTAACCGCGTGGTGGCGTTGAAGGGCGCCGAGTTCGTCTTCCTGCCAGGCGGGTTCACGGGCTCGACCGCCGCTGCCGTGGCGAGCTCGCAGGTGGGCGTGATCTACGGGACCGACTTCATCCGTTGTGGTCTGGGCATCGTCGATCCGACGGAGGGGAACATCGACGCGCAGTGTGGGAGCGCTCCCAAGGGATCGATCTATCTCGCCGCCGACGGGTTCCCGCGGACGGATGTCACCAACCGGGTGATCGGCGATCCCCACCCGGATTGGACCGGCAGCGTGCGGACTTCGTTCACGTACAAGAAGTGGCAGGTCTCGGGTTTGCTCGATATCTCGCACGGCGGCCAGAAATGGAACGGCACCAAGGGCGCGCTCTACCAATTCGGCACCCATAAGGACACGGAGATCCGCGGTCAGACGCGAACGTTCGGGAAGGATTACTACACGCAGTACACGTTCGGCGGCCCCGGTCTGGGCGTCCCCGTGGTGCTCGACCAGAACACCTGGTTCCAGGCCGAGGGGAGCGGGTTCAACGGTCCATCTTCGCAGTTCGTGGAAGGCGCCGGTTGGGTGAAGCTGCGGGAAATCTCGCTTGGCTACACGCTCGACAACGACTGGGTGCGTAACACCCTCGGCTTCAACAGTATCGACGTCCGCGTGTCCGGCCGTAACCTGGTGACCTGGACGAAGTACACCGGCATCGATCCCGAGTCGACCCTGGAAGGGGCCGAGATCGGCTACCGCGGGAGCGATTACTTCAATCACCCGCAAACCCGGTCGTTCGTGTTCACGCTCGTTCTCAACCGCTAGCTCAAGAGGACCACAACCATGCGAAGCTCATTCTTGCGGCTTGGGCTCGGTGCGCTGCTGGCCCTCGCGTCCGTCGGGTGCAATGATTACCTGACGGGATCGAGCCTCAGCGGTGATCCGAATAACCCGACGCCGGCCAATGCCACGATCGATCAGTTGTTCGTCGCGACCCAGACTTCGCTCACCGGTCAGTTGACGGGGGAGCTGGCCCGGGCCGCGTGCATGTACACGCAGCAGTGTGCCGGAACCGACCGGCAGTACCAGGCGATCGGGACGTATGTCGTCGACGCCTCGGTCTTCGCCGGGTCGTTCGATCGCTTCTACACCGGAGGCGGACTCACTGACCTGCGCAACATCCAGCAAAAGGCGCTGGCCGCCACCGTTCCCGACAGCATCTATCTCGGGGTCGCCAAGGTAGTCGAAGCGTATATGATCGGTACGGCGGCCGACCTCTGGGGCGACGTCCCCTATTCCGAAGCCATCGATCCACTGAACCACCCGACGCCGCATTATGACAGCCAGCTGAGCGTCTACGCCGCGCTGCAAACGGTGCTGGACGATGGCATCAAGGCCCTCAACGGGTCGACCGGACCCGGTCCCGGTTCCAACGATCTGGTGTATGGTGGCGCCCCGACCAAGTGGCTACAGCTGGCGCACCTGCTGAAGGCGCGCTACTACCTCCACGTCGCGGAGGCGAATGGAGCCACTGCATACGCGAGCGCCCTCGCCCAGGCGCAGCAGGGGATTTCGGTGGCTAGCAACGATTACGTGACGTACCAGAGCTCCGCGACCACGGAAGGGAACTTCTGGTACCAGTTCCAGATCGTACAGCGCGACAGCTATCTGCGAATGGGCAAGCGTCTCGTGGATCTGTTGGTATCGAGGAACGAATCACGCTTAGCGAAGTACTTCGACAAGAACACGACGACGCCGTGGGCGGCGAACAAGAAGCACAAGGTCGGCGACCGGATTCTCGATCCGAACAACCGGGCCGAGCAGGTGACGGCAGTGGCGGCGGATAGCTTGTCGGGCGGGACCCAGCCGACGTGGGCGACAACCGTCGGCGCGACCACGACCGACAACAACGTCACGTGGACGAACGAAGGTTTGCCGTACGGCGGGGCGAACCCCGGCCAGCAACTCGACCCCACGATCATGTCGAATTTGAGCGGCTGCGGCGCGGGTGGTGCGGGGGGACGCTGCGATCCGGCGTTCCGGCAGCCGCTGGCCACGCACGCCGAGACCCAGCTGATCATCGCCGAGGCGGCCTACCAGACGGGAGACGCGACGACCGCGCTCGACAGTCTCAACGCGGAGCGCACGGCTGCCGGATTGTCCGCGTTGGTCGGGATTAGCGGCACGGCGCTGCTGGATTCGATTATGACCGA
>WNGC01000934.1_pt1 | contig 18381 bp, 16 predicted proteins | sample 5400051 | NCBI WGS metagenome assembly WNGC01 (sample SAMN13153368, study PRJNA577476) | soil metagenome | isolation source: 20 cm soil or saprolite under grassland replicate 2 | place: USA:California | collected 2016-06-15
CGGACGACGTCAGCGCCGCCAAGATGCGGGCGTTCGGACGCGAGTTCCGCCCACCGTTCCCTGTGCTCGTCGGCGGCGGCCGCATGAAGGCAACGTATCGTTACCGCGGGCTTCCCTACTCGGTTCTCCTCGATCGGCAGGGACGCGTGATCGAGCGCATCTTTGGATTCAGCGGCGAGGCCGAGTTTCGCAGCCTGCGCCAAACCATCGCGAAGGAACTCCATGCTGATTCTGTTGCTCGTCCTTAGCACGCAGGCGCCTCCCTCACAGGCTGGTGATTGGCCGGTGTACGGGCGCGATCCCGGCGGCGCGCGCTTCTCGCCGCTCACGCAAATCACGCGTGCCAATGTCGCACGGCTGCAGGTCGCGTGGACGTATCACACCGGCATTCCCGATATGTCGAGCATGTCGCACCGGCCGCCGGCGCTCGAAGTCACGCCGATCGTCGTCGATGGAACGATGTACGTGATCACGCCCACGGGCATCGTCACGGCGCTCGATCCCGCGACCGGTACCGAGCGCTGGCGCTACGACGCGGGCGTGAATCCGCATCGCGGGTACGGCGACTTCGCGAGCCGCGGCGTGAGCTTCTGGCGCGACAGCCGGGCACCAGCCCCAAGCACCTGCGCGCGCCGCATCTTGGCGGCTACGATCGATGCGCGATTGATCGCGCTCGATGCCGGTTCCGGGAAGCCCTGCGCGGGATTCGGTTCCGCCGGGGTGGTTGATCTCCGCGCCGGACTTCGGGTTCCGCCGCTCGAGTTCGAGTTCTACGAGGTCACGTCCCCACCCGCGGTCGTGGGAGATCTCGTCATCGTGGGCTCGGGCGTCGCCGACAATACCTCGTTCGCACCGGCCAGCGGTGAGGTCCGCGCCTTCGATGTCCGCACGGGCGCGTTGCGATGGACGTTCGACCCCGTGCCCCAGGATTCAACGGATCCGGCGTACCGGACCTGGCAAGGCGGCAGCGCGCGGTACACGGGCGCCGCCAACGTCTGGTCCGTCATCGTCGCCGATCCCGCGCGCGACCTGGTGTTTCTGCCCACCTCGAGTCCCGCGCCCGACTACTACGGCGTGTGGCACTTTCAGACGGTGCATCACGACATCTGGGACTACGACAACGCGTCGCCCCCGGCGCTGGTCACCGTGATTCAGAACGGTGTCCCGATTCCGGCTGTCATTCAGACCGGAAAATCAGCCATGCTGTACGTCCTCGACCGTACGACCGGAACGCCGGTCTTTGCGGTGGAGGAGCGGGCGGTCCCGGCCAGCAGCGTCCCCGGCGAGGCCGCATCGCCCACACAACCGTTTACGACGGTCACTCCACCGCTTTCGCCCCTTCATTATTCAGCCGCGGATGCCTGGGGACCGACGCCCGAGGCACAGACCGCGTGCCGAGCGATCCTGGGCGCCCTGCGCAACGACGGACCGTTCACCCCTCCGAGCCTCCAGGGGACGCTCGTGGTACCAGGGAACATCGGCGGCGCCCATTGGGGCGGTGTGGCTATAGATGAAGGGCGGGCCCTCGCGATCGTGCCGGTGAACCGCATCCCCGCCATGGTGCAGCTTTTCCCTGCGGAAGGGTTCAACGGGGACAGTATTCGACGGTCCGACGCGGACCATGGGATCACGGATTTCGAGTACACCCGGATGCGCGGCACGCCCTACGTCATGCGCCGGCGTCTTATCCTCGGACCCACTGGACTGCCCTGCACGCCGCCACCCTTCGGCGCCCTCGTCGCTGTCAACCTCAAAACGGGCGGGATCGCGTGGACCGTCCCGCTCGGCACGATGGGCGGCGCTCCGGGTTCGCCCAACCTCGGCGGCCCGATCGTGACCGCTGGAGCCGTCGTGTTTATCGGCGCGACGCTCGACCGGATGCTGCGCGCGTTCGACGTCGAGACGGGCCGCGAGCTGTGGAAGGCGCCGCTTCCCGCGGGCGCCCGCGCCACACCGATGACGTACGAGGCGGGAGGACGGCAATATGTCGTGATCGCAGCCGGCGGCGGCGGACCGTTCGGCGCGGGCGACGCCATTATCGCGTTTGCACTTCCGAAGTGAGGAGCCTAACCTAGTGAGCGTGTCTTCCCTGCTCCCCGCTCCCAACTCCCCGCTCCCGATCATCATCGACACCGATCCCGGCATCGACGATTGCCTGGCGCTGCTGCTCGCGCTGAACTCTCCCGAGCTCGACATCCGCGGCATCTCGATTTCGTACGGCAACACGGTGGTCGAGAACGCGTTTCGCAATGCCGTCGAGATTCTGCACCGCAGCAAGCGCCGCGTGCCGCTCGGCGTGGGCGCTCGCCGCCCGCTGAAACGCCCCCTCGAGGTTGCCGCGGACACGCACGGCCCATCCGGTCTCGGCTATGCGGAGCTGCCGCCGGCCGGGGTGATTCTCGACTACGTGCGCCCGCTCGCGCGCCTGCTCGATGCGCAACCGGGCCCTGTGACGCTGGTGACGCTTGGCCCCGTGACGAGTCTCGCGCTCGCGCTGCGCAGTGATCCTGAGCTGGTGCGAGCGAAAGTGTCGCGTCACGTTGCCATGATCGGCAACATCGAAGCCGCAGGCAATACGACGAAGTATTCGGAGTTCAACGCATGGTGCGATCCTGAAGCACTCGCGACCGTGCTCGGCGCGGAGTTCCCCACCGAAATGATCGGACTCGACGTCACTCGCAAGCTCGTGGTCAGAGCGACCGAAGCGGAGCGGCTCACGCGTTCCGCCCCCTGGCTGCACGAGGCGCTGCGATTCTACATCGAATTCCATCGCAAGCAGGAGGGGTTCGACGGCGCCGTCGTGAACGACGTTCTCGCGATCGCCTATCTGCTCCAGCCCGACGTGCTGACGTTCAGCGATCTGCGTCTGTCGGTCGATCTCGACGACGGCCAGAATCGCGGCCGCACGCGGCTCGATGCGCGCGGCTCCTTCGTTCGCGTGGCGCTGGAAGTGCATCCAGCTCCCGTGCGCCGGCTGTTGTTCGAGCGTGTGTTCCCCGGCGGCGCGCTCGCCGACGCGGAGGCGGTCGCATGACCATTCCCCGCAAGGTCGCGGTCATCGGCGCCGGCAATATCGGAATCGGCTGGGCGGCGTTGTGCGCCTCCGCCGGTTGGGCGGTGGCGGTTTTCGACTTGAATCCCTCCGCGGTAGAACGCGCGTCGAGCGAGGTCGAGCGGCGCACGCGCGCACTCGTCGAACTTGGCCGCGCGCCCGAGAGCATCGTCGAGCGCGGCCTCAAGGAGCTCGTCCGGGCGCAGTTTCTGTCAGAAGCCATCCAGGATGCCGACTGGGTGATCGAGGCGATTCACGAGGATGTGCTGGCGAAGCAGAAGCTGCTCGCCGGGATTGAACAGGAAGCGGCAGTCGAGGCGCTGATCAGCTCGTCGTCGAGTGGCCTATCCCCCACCGAAATCTTTGGGAGAATGCGTCGTCTCGATCGCTGTCTCGTGACACACCCCCTGAATCCCCCGGAGCTGATTCCACTCGTCGAAGTGGTGCCGGAGGGCCGCACGTCGCCCGCCACCATCGCCCGCGCCGTCGATTATCTCCGCGCGCTGGGCCGGCATCCGATCGTGCTCAAGAAGCCGATCCCGGGGTATGTCGTCGGGCGGGTCGCGGCGGCCGTGTGGCGGGAATGCATCGATCTCGTGCTGCGCGGCGTGATCTCCGTGGACGATCTCGATCGCGCAGTGTCGCTCGGCCCGGGCATCGGCTGGGCCGCGGCCGGCCCGCACCTCACCTATCACCTGGCGGCGGGCGAGGGCGGAATCCGTGGCTTCACCCAGCACCTGCTGGCGAGCTTCGAAAGCTGGTGGCAGCAGCTCGCCCATTGGGCGCAGCTCGACCCCGAGGAGCAACGCACACTCATCGGAAGCATCGAGCGGGCTTACAAGGGGAAAATCGAGTTTCTGCGCGAGGCGCGAGACCGGCGGCTCAACGCGATTCTGAAGGCCCTGGAGCAGTCACGCGCACCATCAGGATCGGAATCCGGCTGACGTGTCGCAATGCTGTCGCGGTGGTGCCATGAACCACATCGCTCAGAAGAGAGTGGCCGTGCGTCGCCATCGCGATTAGATCGACCTTCTCCCGCTCGGCCGCCGCCGCGATCTCTTTGGCCGGATCTCCCGCTGCCAGCACCGCGTCCACCTCCACCCCCGCCGCCCGCAGCTCCGTACAAACGCTCTCCAGATACGCGCGATCGTCTTTCATCTCCTGGGACTCGCGCAGGTTGAGCTGGCTCATGTTGCGGGCGGCCCAGCCATCGGCGACGTGCACCAGCAGCACTTCGGATCCCAGAAGCTTGGCGAGTCCCGTGACATGCGCCAGGATCGCCTGGTCGGCGGGTCCGTTCTCGAGCGGTACGAGAATGCGCTTGTACATCAGCTCATCCAACCGCCGACGATGCGCACCAGCAGCCAGGCATTGAAGCTCGCGATCGCGAGGGCTACCACGTAGGCGAGCGCTTTGAGCCACGCGGGATTCACAAACTCGCCCATCTTGAGACGGTCCGACGTGAACCGCACGAGCGGAAAGACGGCGAAGGAGAGCTGCAGGCTGAGGATCACCTGGCTGAGGATCAGGAGTTGGGCGGTGCCGTGCTCGCCGAAGAAGATAGCCGTCAGCGCCGCGGGCACAATCGCAATTAAACGCGTGATCAGCCGCCGCAGCCAGGGCCGGATCCGGATGTTCAAGAATCCTTCCATGACGATTTGTCCGGCCAGTGTGCCGGTCAGCGTCGAATTCTGACCCGAGGCGAGCAGGGCGAACGCGAACACGGCGCTTGCGCCCGTGACGCCGAGCAGCGGCGTCAGGAGGCGATAGGCATCCTGGATCTCGGCGACGCCCGTTTCACCCACGCGGTGAAATGTCGCCGCCGCGACGATGAGGATCGCCGCGTTGATGAACAGGGCGAACGAAAGCGCGACGGTCGAATCGAGGAACGCGAACTTCACCGCTTCCCGCTTTCCCGCCGGCGTTTCTTCGTAGCTGCGGGTCTGCACGACTGACGAATGCAAATACAGGTTGTGCGGCATTACCGTGGCGCCGAGGATGCCGATCGCGATGTACAGCTTGTCAGGATCCTTGAGGATGGTCGCGTTCGGAACGAAACCTGACAGCACGGCGCCGGTATCCGGCTTCGAGATCAGAATCTCGAAGAGGAAGCAGCCGGCCACCGTCGCGATCAATACGACAACGAGCGCCTCCAACAATCGAAAACCCTTCTGCTGCATGTAGAGCACGATCAACACATCGAGCGACGTGATGCCGATCCCCCACGCGAGCGGAATGCCGAACAACAGATTCAACGCAATCGCCGAGCCGATGACTTCGGCCAGATCGCAGGCCGAGATCGCGATTTCGCAGATGATCCACAGGAAGAGTGAGACCGGCCGCGAGTAGTGATCGCGGCATGCTTGCGCGAGGTCGCGGCCCGTGACGATGCCGAGCTTTGCAGCAAGGCCCTGCAGCAGAATCGCCATCAGATTCGAGAGCAGGATCACGCTCAGCAGCGTGTACCCGAAGCGCGCGCCGCCAGCGAGATCGGTGGCCCAGTTGCCGGGATCCATGTACCCGACGGCGACGAGATATCCGGGGCCGGCGAATGCCAGGGCCTTCTTCCACCACGCTCCTGGCTTGATCGGAACTGTGCGGTAGACCTCCGCGAGGCTCGGGGTGAGCCGCGGATGCCGCCAACCCGAATCGATGACGCTATTCGCCATCGGAGGGGCGGCAGAAGAGCATCAACGCCAGCTCCTGACCCACAACCCGCGTCGTGCCATCGTTGAATCGCACGATCGTCGGACCATGGAACGGCTGGCGATCGATGATCGTGAGCCGTACGCTCGGCGTGAGTCCCTGCTCGGCGAGATACCGCAGCCGCTCGGGGTCCTCGTCGCCGACTTCCTGCAACACGACGCGCGCGCCGACTTGCGCGTCGGCCAGCGGGACGAGCTCAGCTTCTTCGATTTCGCCCGCGGCGGTCGGGATCGGCGCGCCGTGCGGATCGTAGCGCGGCTCGCCCAGTGCGTCGGCCATCCGCTCGATCAGCTTCTCGGATACCGCATGCTCGAGACGCTCCGCCTCGACGTGCACGTCGCCCCAGTCGTACCCGAGTTTGCTCGTCAAATAGACCTCGAGGATGCGATGGCGCCGGATCATCTGGAGCGCGGCGCGCCGGCCCTGCGCTGTGAGCTGCACCCCGCGATACGGAACGTGTTCGATCAGCCCGGTCTCGGAGAGGCGTTTCATCATGCCGCTCACCGAGGGGGGCGCGACCTCCAGCATTTCGGCGATATCGCTGGTCGTGGCGAAACCACCCTGACTAGTGAGGTGAAATACCGACTTGAGATAGTCTTCAACGGAGCGAGTGAGCGGCGGTTGGGGGCTGCGGACAGTACTCATAACGCGAGACTCCAGTGAGTTAGACTGTCAACGCGACATACCATTAGGCTATCCTAATTATCAAATATTGTCAAGCAAAGATGTGGATTTTGTATAGCTAAGAAATGAGCCTAATTAGCGGTGTGAGAATGCGCTCGCTCATCCCCCAGATGGTGCGGTTGGCGATGTGATATGCAGGGAGGGTGAGCGGTGGGATGCCAGGATGATCGACGGTGATCTCCCCCCGTACCCCTGGCGCGTCGAGAGAGCGGAAAGGGACCCAAAACGCGTCCTGAACCTCGGCGCTGACCGTGACGAGAGGCCGCGCGGTCAACGCGAATACAAATGGCCGCACGACGACTGGCGGCAAGACGGGCGTGCGCGGATACAGGTCGTCGAGCACACCGACCTGCTCGGCCGCGGCCAGGTCGACCCCGATCTCTTCATGCGTTTCGCGTATTGCGGTAGCGAGCAGGTCGCGATCGCCGGGATCGCGCCGCCCGCCCGGAAACGCGATCTGCCCCGACCAGGTATCTCCGACACGCACCGCGCGGTGGATGAAGAGCACCTCCAGGCCATCATCGCCATCATGCAGCATCACGGCGACAGCTGCCGCAATCATTCCGCTTTCGAACGGAATCTCGAGGGGGCGGTAGCGGTGTAACCGGAGACGTGCGTCGTGGAGCGTGGCCGTACTTACGCCGAGATCTCCTCGCCGCCGTCGACGTTGATCACGTTGCCGGTGATCCAATCGGCGCCGGGATGCGAGAGCGCCACGATCGCGCCACCCAAATCGGCGGGCGTGGTGAGACGGTGATGCGGATTTCGCTGCGTCGCGATATCGATCAGCTTCTCGTTGCCCGGGATCTTGCGCAGCGCGGGCGTGTCGGTCACGCCGCCGCGCAGGGCATTCACGCTGATCCCATGCGGCGCCAGCTCCAACGCCAGCTGCCGCGTGTGCGACTCGAGCGCAGCCTTCGCCGCAGAAACGGCGCCGTACGTCGCGAATACCCGCGTGGAGCCCGACGACGTCATCGAGAAGATCCGTCCGCCTCGTCCCATCAAACCCTGCTTTACGACACCCTGAGCCCAGTACACGAGGGAATGCGCCATGACGTCGAGCGTCATGTCGATGTTCATCTTATTCAGGACATCGTCACCGATGTAGGGCTTGAGCGTTCCGAACGCGAGCGAGTGAAGCAGCACGGCGACGTTGATCTTCTGTTTGACCAGCTCGGCCAGGACCTCGTTCCGTTTCTCCTCGTCAGCGGCGTTGAGGTTGAAGTACTGCGTTTTCCTGCCCAACCGCTCGATGTCGCGACGAATCTGGGCGACGTGTTCGAGGCCGGCCTTCCGGTCCAAATGCACGCCGGCAATGTCATAACCCGCCTGCGCCAGCGCCCGGGCCGCCCCTTCCCCGAAGCCGCTCGACGCGCCCAGGATCAGCGCCCATTTCGGGGACCTCGTCTGCGCGTGTGTGAGTTCTGGCATGGCGGTATAATAGCCGACATCTAATGAGAAGCCACGTGTGGATGGGGCTCGGGTTGGGGGCCGGCCTGGTGCTCGGCCTCGTCGCGGCGAGCCTATCGAAAGACGGCCATCCCGCGCTCGCCAACGCCGTGCAGGATCTCCGGCCGGTGGGCTCGCTGTTCTTGAACCTCCTGTCGATGGTTGTGATTCCGCTCGTCGCGACCGCGCTGTTCGCGGGTATTGCCAAGCTCGGCGACCTGCGCACCGTGGGGCGTCTCGTCGTCCGCACGCTCTCATTCTTCTGGGCAACGACGATCGCCGCGATTGTGTTGGGCTTCGTGGTCGGGTCGCTCGTCCTGCCGCACGCCGCCATCACCGCCGACCAGCAAGCGGCACTGCGCGTCGCGACCGCCGCCGATCCCAGCGTCATTCAGCGCGCGGCGGATAACATGCCCAGTGGCGTCCGCTTCATCGTGGATCTCGTGCCGTCCAATCCGTTCAAGGCGGCGGCCGACGGCAATCTTCTTCCGGTCATCGTATTCGTCACGATCTTCGCCGTCGCGGCCGCCACGCTGCCGATCGAGAAACGCACGCCGTTGACGAATTTGGCGGACGCCACGACCGAAGCGCTCATTCGTGTCGTGCATTGGGTGCTGCTGTTCGCGCCGATCGGGATCTTCGCCCTGGTCGCCCCGGTCGTGGCGCAGTTTGGATGGAGTCTCGTGCGCGCGATGGCGTGGTTCATCGCGGCGGTCATCGTCGGCGAGATCATCTTCATCGCCGCTGTCTACCTGACGAGCGTCGCGCTGATTGCCCGGCTCGCCCCGCTGCGGTTCCTGCGTGCCGCCTTCCCGTCGATGCTGATGGCATTCTCCACCACGTCCTCGCTCGCGACGCTGCCCACGATGCTCGAGGCCGCGGACCGCGATTTACAGCTCCCGCGCCCCATCTCGGGCTTCGTCCTGCCGCTTGGCGCGAGCATCAATCGCGCGGGCAGCGCGCTGTTTCAAACGATCGCGGTGCTCTTCATCGCCCGGCTGTACGGCATGCCGTTCGGCGCGGGACAATTGCTCCAGGCCGGCGCGGCCGTGTTCCTAGCATCCCTGACGGTCGCGAGCGTCCCCGCCGCCAGCGTCATCAGCCTGCTGCCCGCATTCGCGACGACCGGACTTCCGATCTCGGGCCTCAGCATTCTCATCGGCCTCGACCGCATCCCCGACATGTTTCGCACGATGACGAACGTGACCGGCCACGTGGCGGGCGCGGTGGTTGTCGCGGCGGTCGAGACCCGGCAATGACGCTGTTGGCGTTGCCGTGGCTCGCCGTCCTGGTCCTCGTCACCTATCGCTATCTGGTGCGTCGCCCCCAGCTGCGCTCGTACGAGCCACTCAGCACCGGCCCGCTCGTCTCGGTCATCATCCCCGCGCGCAATGAAGCGCGTAACATCGAGCGCTGTCTGAAGTCAGTCCTCGCGACGCGCTACGCGCCGATCGAGGTGATTGTCGTCGATGATCGCTCGACCGACGGCACGGCCGACATTGTCGAGCCGGCGACAGGCGGGCGGCTGCGGCTGGTGCGCGGTGAAGAGCTGCCCACCGGATGGTTCGGGAAACAGTGGGCGCTGGTCCAGGGGTATCGGGCGGCAAAGGGCGACGTGCTGCTCTTCACCGATGCCGACACCAAACATGAGCCCGAGCTGTTACCACGCGCCGTGCGCGCGCTCCAGGCGGAACATGTCGATCTCTTTTCCGTGCTGCCGCGCCAGGAGATGCGGACGTTCTGGGAGAGGCTGATTCAGCCGCACGTCTTCGTCGCGCTGCACACGCGCGTCGGCAACCTCGAGCGCGTCAACCGGGCGCGCGTTGAATGGAACGCGATCGCCAACGGCCAATTCCTCCTCACGACCCGCCACTCGTATGAAGCCGGGGGAACGCACGCCGCGGTGCGAAACACCGTGGCGGACGATGTGATGCTCGCGCAGGCGTACGTGCGCGCGGGGAAGGACATCTTCCTCGCGCACGGCGCCGAGTTCATGGCCACGCGGATGTATGGCTCGCTGCGCGAGATCATTGGCGGCTGGTCCAAGAATCTTGCACTGGGCGCGCCGCTCATGGCTCCGCCCATTCGCATCGTTCGCGCGCTGCTGCCGTACTTCATGTGGCTGCCGGCATTGTTCTGGATCGGCCCGCCACTCGCCTGGATCGCGGCCGACTGGGAGTTCGCCGCCGTCGCGACGATCGCCTCGTTGCTCACGTGGGTCGTGGTCTACCTCGGCGAGCGCGCTCCCGTGCAGTACGCGCTGCTGTACCCGCTCGGCGCGGCGATTGTGGCGCTGATCATGATTCGTTCGGCGGTGCGCGGCCGCCACGTTGAGTGGCGAGGACGATCCTACAGCGGCTAGGGGCCTTTGAAGACCACCTGACCGGCGAGGGCAACACCCACCAGCACACTCGCGGCGGCAGCTCCCACATGCAGAACTGTAGCCCATCGACTACCGCGGTCGGCTGCCACACGTATGACCACGGATAGCGTCAACGACACTGCCAGCATGCCAATGATCGTCCCGAGGCCAAACGCGGCGAAATAAGCGATTCGGGCGCTCGCGTCCGGCGCCGCGGCGACAAGCAGCGCGGCGATCGCCCCGCTTCCCGCGAGACCGTGCGCCACACCAAAGCCCAGGGATCGGCGCGCGTCCACACGGTCGTGCAGGTGCTCGTGGCTCAGATCTTTGGCGTGACTATGCAGATGCAGATGGGCGCCAGGCTGCGCGGCGCCATGCGTATGGATGTGCATGTGCCACCGCCCGCGCACATAGCGCCATATGACGAGCCCACCCAACAAAATGAGCAGCCCCGCCACCACCAACTCGCCTGCAGGCCAAAGAGATGCGGGGAGATGCAGGCCCAGCCCGACCAGCAGGAAAGCGAGCACCCCCACCGTCACCGTATGTCCCATGCCCCACACCAGGCCAAGCCGCGCCGCGCTCCAGAGGTGGCTGCCCGGCCGGGTGGCGAGGGTCGAAACCGCAGCCAGGTGGTCGGGCTCGAAGGCGTGACGGATGCCCAGCAGGAGGCCGATGATTATGAGAGTCATGAGGTTGGTATAGGTTACAACCCTTTGTGGCGTCTAGCTATCCAACTCCGTGCATGCCCCGACAGGTGCTCGAGGATACTCTGACTGCTGACTCCATAGCCGCTGACACAGCCCTCGCGGCAAGCGGGGACGCCACGGCATTCGAGCGCTTGTACCGCACGCACGTTGCGCGAGTCCATAGTCTAGTACGGCGCATGCTCGACGTGGATGAGGCGGACGATGTCACCCAGGACGTCTTCATTCGGGCCTGGCAGAAGCTGTCGACGTTTCGTGGTGAGTCGGCGTTCGGGACGTGGTTGCATCGGCTGGCGGTGAACGTGGTGCTGGCCCGTCGCAAGAGCGTCGGCGTGGAACGGGGGCGGTTCATGACGGACGACGAGCCGCTGCACAATGTGTCCGGCCCGCGCCATACGCCGGAGTTGTCGCTGGACTTCGAGGAGGCGCTGGCCCGGCTCCCCGAAGGAGCAAGACAGGTTTTCGTGTTGCACGACGTGGAAGGGTATCGCCACGAAGAGATCGCGCGCATGCTCGGTGTTGTGCCGGGCACTTCAAAATCGCAGCTGCATCACGCGCGGATGGCGCTGCGGAGGCATTTGGATCGATGAACGACCAGTGGACCAACCGGCTGTCTGAATATCTCGACGACGAGCTCGATGCCAGCGAGCGCGACGCTCTCGAAGCACATCTCGCGACCTGCGGGCACTGCTATGCGACGCTCGGGGAGCTGCGCCAGGTTGTCGCGCGCGCGAAGGCCATGGAAGATCAGCCGCCGGCGACCGATCTATGGCCCAGCCTGCGTGCTCGGTTGACTCCGGCCCGCCGGGTCGACGTGAGAACGCGCCGGCGCTTCTCGTTCACTGTCCCCCAGCTGATCGCGGCGAGCCTCGCGTTGGTGCTGCTCTCCGGGAGCACGGTCTGGATGACGCAGCGCTCGCGCGGCTCGTCCGCGTTCACTCCAACACCCGACGCGGTCAACCCGTCGTCGTTCCAGCCGGCCAGTAATGGACGCTGGCGCGTGCAGACGGACATGGCCGTCGCCGAGCTCGAGGAAACGCTGTCGCGCAACCAGGGAGAGCTGGACACGGCGACCGTGCGCGTGGTGCGGCAGAATCTGGCCGTCATCGACCGCGCGATCGCGCAGGGGCAGCGGGCGCTGCGGCGCGACCCCGGGAATCTGTATCTGAATCTCCACCTTGCGAACACGATGCGGCAGAAGATCGAGCTGCTGCGGCGCGCTAACGCGCTCGCTACAGGCGAGAGCTAGAGAGGACCTGCACGACATGTTGACGACACTCGCGACACTGGTAGCCGTCTCACTCACCCAAGGCCAGGGCCAAGGGCAGGGAGTGGGCGACACCACCTTTGCCGTTCAGAGTGGCGCCCGGCTCGACGTGAACAATTTCGGTGGGGAGATCGTCGTACACACCTGGACTCAGAGCAACGTGCGCGTGCGCTCTAGTCACTCGAGCCGCAGCCGCGTCGACGTCTCGACGTCGGGATCCACGGTGCTCGTGCGCACGGCAGGACGGCGCGGCCCGCCCTCCATCGTCGATCTCGACATCACCGTCCCCGCCTGGATGGGATTGGCATTGAACGGCACGTATACCGACATCAGCGTCGATGGGGCGGGTGGCCCGATCACCGCGGAATCGGTTCAGGGTGATATCGAAGTCACCGGCGGCACCGGCAGCGTCTCCCTCAAATCGATCGAAGGCGGCGTGACGCTCTCGAAGACCCGGGGCCGTATCGAGGTGAACTCCGTCCAGGGAGACATTCGTCTCAGCGACGTGAGTGGGGACATCACCGTCGAGTCGACCGATGGCGACATCACCCTGGTCGGCGTGGATGCGACCAACGTCGACGTGAACACCGTGGACGGCGACATCACCTACGATGGCACGATCAAAAACGGCGGGAGCTACCGGCTCGCGACGCACGACGGGGACATCACGGTGGCGATCCCGCCCAATTCGAGCGTCTCGGGCTCGATCTCGACGTTCGACGGGGACTTCGATGCGAGCTTCGCGGTGGACACAGTGCGAGCTGGGCGGCACCGCTTCACCTTCGGAATCGGCCGGGGCGGCGCGGCGGCGCGCCTCGAGCTCGAGACGTTCGATGGCAACATCAAGCTGCGCCGGCCCGGTGAAGTCGAGATCGAACGGCCTGAAAAAGGCAAGCACGATCACGATCACGACCGCAACGACAACGATTTCAATTTCGACTTCCAGTTCGACGGGGCCAAGTACGCCACCTACACCAACGCTCAAGACTACGCGCGCAAGTACGCGAGAGACTACGCGCGGGATTATGCGCCCAAGTACGCTCGGAAGTACGCGCGAGCGTATGCCCGTCAGTACTCGCACTAAAGAGGAGCATCGATGAGAACCCTGTTGATCGCGACGGCGCTGTGTCTGGCGACTGCTGCTACCGCGGCCGCCCAGGATTTCAACTGGCACGGGCGGATCGCTCCCGGCAAGCGGCTCGAGGTGAAGGGCGTGAATGGGGATGTGCGGGCGACCGCGGCCAGCGGCGCAGAAGCGATCGTCACGGCGACGAAGCGGGCGCGGCGCTCCGATCCTGATGAAGTGAAGATCGAAGTCGTCGAGACCGCGGACGGTGTGACGATCTGCGCCGTGTACCCCACGCCCGTGCGGGCGCGGCAGGAAAACGACTGCGAGCCGGGCGACAAATGGCACTCGAACACCAACGACAACGACGTGACGGTAACGTTCAGCGTGCAGGTGCCGAACGGCGTCGAGTTCAACGGCCAGACGGTGAACGGTGAGATGTCGGCGGAAGGACTGACAGGCGATGTGCGCGCGAGCACCGTGAACGGCAGCGTGCGCGTCAGCACCACGGGCCTCGCCGAGGCGTCGACGGTGAACGGATCGGTGTACGCCGAGATGGGTCGCGCCAACTGGACGAACGAGCTCGAGTTCAGCACCGTCAACGGCGGAATCACGCTCACGCTGCCCGGCAAGCTCGACACCGAAGTGCGGGCCTCCACTGTAAACGGCGACATCGAGTCGGACTATCCGCTGACCGTTACGGGGAAGTTCGGCCCGCGGCGCTTGCGCGGGACGATTGGCGCGGGCGGCCGGTCGTTGAGTTTGACCACGGTGAATGGGGAGATCAGGCTGAGAAAAGGCACGTAACTACATGTGACGTGCGGCGTGCGGCGTAGAAGCGTAAGCGCCACACGCCCCACGCCACACGCCGCACGTTTTCGATCCACCTCGCCGCAACTCGGTACATAATCCGCCACTAGCCAGCGCCACCTTGGCTCCTCTTTACACGAGGGGTTCGGGTGCTGCGGGACATTCTCGCCCGCGCCGAGCAGATCGACGATCTCAGCGAGCTGTTTCGCGCGCTCGGCTACGAAGTGGTGTGGGAAGACGTACCACCCGAGCCCTGGCTCGGCACAGCCGCGACCGAGGCGGCTGGCATATCGCGCGCGGCGCTCATCGCTCGACATGGTGCGTTTCGTGTCTACGCCGTGCAGGCCGCCGATCCTGAGCACGCGGCACGCGCTGCCGCGAAACGACTGGGGACAGCGGCCGAGCGCGGCCTCATCTGTGCGCTGGGCGGACAGCCACGACGTCTTTTGCTTGCTGCCGGACCGGTAGGCATCCGCGCGGCGACGATTGCGCTCCCGCGACCGTCCGGCGCGGAGCTCGCGATCCTGGAGCGCCTCGCTCCCGAGCCCCAGGAATCCGCACTCGCCCTCTCGTTGCGCGCGAGCGATGTGTTGGCGAGCGAAGCGGTGACGCCACGGTTCTTTCGGGCATTTCGCAGTACGCTCGATCGGCTGACCGGGCGTTTGACGACGCCGCGAGCAGTAGTCGACCGGCACGCGCTGGCACTCACCGCTTTGACACGCGTCCTCTTCCTCTATTTCATCCAGTCCAAGGGATGGCTCGACGGCGATACTCGGTACGTCCCGCGTCTGCTCGATCGCGCCCTGTCAGCGCGACATCATTTCCACCGTTCCTATCTCCACGCGCTCTGTTTCGGCGCCCTGAACCGGCCGGTCGACCGGCGCGGCCAAGCGGCGCGCAGGCTGGGCACCCTGCCCTTTCTGAACGGCGGCCTGTTCGAGCCCACTGCGCTGGAATTGCGTCACGGGCCGGCCGTCTGGAATAACGCCGACTGGCGCCAGGCATTTGATGATCTGTTCGAGCGTTTTCATTTCTCCGTGCGCGAAGAGGACGTCGGCGATCTCGTCGCGCCGGACATGCTCGGCCGCGTCTTCGAAGGCGTCATGGATCCGGACGAACGGCGCTCGAGCGGCAGCTACTACACGCCGGCGCCATTGGTGCGATCGATGGTGCGCGCCGGTCTTCAGGCTGCACTCGCGAGCCGGCTCGGTCTCACGCCGCACGTCGCCGCACGCTGGGTGCACGAATCGATGGCCCCGCGTCCCGCACCCGATCTCCACGGCTTCCGGGTTCTCGACCCGGCTGCCGGGTCCGGGGCGTTCCTGCTCGGGGCGCTCAACGAGCTCGTGGCATTGCGCCTTGCTGCGGGCGAATTCCCACCCTTCGCGGTGAAGCGCGACGTGCTCGCCTACTCACTCTTTGGCGTCGATCTCACACTGACCGCGGTTCGGCTCACCGAGCTACGACTGTGGCTCGCGCTCGTGGCCGACGACGAGACCGCGGACGTGCGCTGCATCGCTCCCTTACCGAACCTCGACGGCCACGTGCGGCAGGGTGACGCGCTGCTCGATCCGCTGACTCTTGCGAGCTCGCTCGGCGGCCAGGCGTTGCGCGGTGGTGGCCCCTCGGTGCGGCGATTGGCCGTCGCGCGACGCCGGCTCTTCGATCTCGCCGGCCCAGAGAAACGTGCCGCACAAAAAGAATTGGAACGCGCGGAAGCGTCTCTCGCCGAGGAGCTGTTGCGCGATGGTCTCGCAGTGCTCGAGCGCACCATCGGCGAGCTGCTGGACTCCGCGCGGGAGCGCGACCTCTTTGGCCGGCGGCGCGGCCTCGACACCGCCGCACGACGACAGCTCGGCCGGTTGCGATCCAGCAGACGCGAGCTGCGCGGGGCATTGCGTCGCATGTCACGTGACGGCGGAGCGCCGTTCTTCTCCTTCGAGTCCCACTTCGCCGATGTCATGGCGAACGGCGGCTTCGATCTCGTGACCGGCAATCCACCGTGGGTTCGGGCCGAGCGACTCCCCCAGCGGGTTCGTGAAACGCTGGCCACGCGCTACTCCTGCTGGCGCTCGGCAGGTGCGAACCGATTCGCACATCGCCCTGATCTCGCGGTCGCATTCACGGAGCGAGCCGTCGAGCTGACGCGATCGGGCGGCGCAATATCCCTTCTCGTCCCCGCGAAGCTCGCCACCTCCGGCTATGGCGAGTCGTTACGCCAGCATCTGACGCATCGCACGCGGATGGAGCGCGCTGTGCCGTTGAGCGACCGCATTGCCCACACGTTTGGGGCGGCGGTCTACCCGATGGCATTGGTGGCAACCCGCGCCGAGCCAACCGGCACCCACGCGGTGGCGACCACGCTGGAACCGGCGCCGGAAGCCGTGCTGCAGCAACGGCAGCTCGGACGGCCGGGTCCCTGGATCTTGATTGCCGGCGCCGAGCGAGTGGTCGCGAGACTGCAGACGCAGTTTCCGAAAGTCGCTGAGCGCTGGTCGCCGCAGCTCGGCGTCAAGACCGGCGCGGACGATCTCTTTCTTGTACCGGACGAGTGCGTGGGCGCTCGACCCGCGGTGCGCGGCCGGGACGTCGAGCCGTGGCGCTGCCGCCCGCGGCGCTTCGTGCTGTGGACGCACGGGCCGGACGGAAAGCCGCTGGGGCGCCTGCCGAAGGAATTGTCCGCGCGCCTTGGACCGCACGAAGAGCGACTGCTCCGACGCTCTGACTATCGTGGTGGAGCGCCGTGGCAACTGTTTCGCACCGCGCTGGCGTTCGCGCCGCATCGCGTGATCTGGCGGGACCTCGGCCGCCGGCTTACGGCCGCGGTTCCGGACAGCGCCGTCGTCCCGCTCAACACCGCCTACGGCATCGCCACCCTTAATGCCGCCGATGCCGCAGCGCTCGCCGCGCTCTTCAATACCCGTTGGCTGACTGCTCTGGCGCGGTTGGTCGCCGACCCCGCGCGCGGTGGCTTTCGCCGCTTCAACGCGCGGGTCGTCAGCAATCTCCCGATTCCGCCGGCGGATTCCTCGCTTTGGCCGGCGCTGGCCGAACACGGCCGTCACTGTGAACCTGCCGATGACCTCGTCGCTGATGCCTTCGAACTCGATCAAGCCGATCGCCGCGCGCTGGCCTCGGATACTCTCTGAGCAGCTCGTCCCGGTCCCGGAGCCGCTCACCGTCGCGCTCCAGCCGGGCCGCGACGCGCCGCCGCGCCAGGTCATCCAGCGGGCGGCGCGCGCGCTGCTCCACGGCGCGGCGCTGGAGCAGGGCATCCCCCAGTCGTCGTGGCCGGACTGGCTCGCGCCCCACCAGGTTCCCGCCGCCGAGCGGGTGCTGACGATCATCGCGCGTCACGGCGGCGCGCTGCTGGCTGATGCGGTAGGGCTCGGGAAATCGTACGTGGCGCTTGCTGTGGCGTTCGCTCGGCAGGAGCCGTTCTGTCTCGTTGTGCCCGCGGTTCTCGTATCCCAGTGGCGCGATTTGTTGAATCGTTTTGGACAACATGAAGTGCCCATCATTACACATGAATCGCTCAGTCAACACCCTTACCGCCCGTTACCGTCCGTTCCCGCCCCCTACCGCCTTTTTATCGTTGACGAAGCCCACCGATTCCGCAATCCGGACACGAACCGATACCGCGCCCTCGCGCGACTCATCGTGGGAGCACGAATCCTCCTCGTGTCGGCGACACCGGTCCACAATCATATCGCCGATCTATTTCACCTCCTGCGGCTGTTCCTGCGCGATCACGCACTGGCGGCTCTCGGCGTCCCGTCGCTCCGGCGCGCCGCGCGCGGCGATATCGATTCAACCCTCGCGGAATCGGCAGCGGCACGGCTCGTCGTTGCCCGCTCGCGCGAGCGCATCGGAGCCGGCTACGACGGCGGTCCGATCACGCTGTCGTTTCCGCGATCCATTGACTCCGCATTGCGCGCCGGGCCGCTGCCCGACCGCGTGCTCGGCGATCTCATATCGGGTGTTGGCCTCCTGCGAGCCGGAGGGAGTGCGGCGCCGCTGCTGCGGCTCATGCTGCTCCGCCGCCTGGGATCGAGCGCGGCGGCGTTTCGTGCGGCATTGCTCCGCCATCAAGCCTATCTGGATCTGGCCTCGGCTGCGGCGGCGGAGGGTCGTGATCTTTCGCCGCTGGAATTCCAACGCTGTTTTCCACGCCGCGACGATGCGGACCTGCAATTGGTGTTGTTTCCCTTGCTGCTCGAGGAGAATCCCCGCGGCACTGGGCCACTGACCGCGGACCGCGTAGTGGTAGCCGAGCTG
>WNGC01002647.1_pt1 | contig 18377 bp, 17 predicted proteins | sample 5400051 | NCBI WGS metagenome assembly WNGC01 (sample SAMN13153368, study PRJNA577476) | soil metagenome | isolation source: 20 cm soil or saprolite under grassland replicate 2 | place: USA:California | collected 2016-06-15
GAGAACATGAAATGATCGACGTCGGCGATGAGGTGGAGATCGGTCGGCTTTCCCGCGCGCTCGAAGAGCTCGACCGACTGCTCGGTCGGCGTCACCGAGTCGTTCGCCGAATGAAGCAGGAGCAAAGGCCGTGGCGCGATCCTCCCGACGACATCGTTTGCGTTGAACGCATACATGGTTTCCACCACTTCGAACGGGAATTCCATGATCGAGCCCGGCGCGAGGTTGCCGCGCAGGCGCGGCGGGATGGGAACGATGTCGTATCGCGGCACGCTCATCGGCTTCCCGGCGCGTTTGCGGCGCCTTCCTTCCCTCATCATGGCAGTGAACTTTTTCCAGGCCCGCGGCGAGGCGTGCTGCCTGCGGAATTTCTTCGCGCCGTTTCCCCAGCCCCCCGAAGAGATGCAGACGGCGACCCTGCGGTCGACCCCCGCCGCGTACACGGCGACCGCCGCGCCGAAACTCTGGCCGACTACGCCGATGCGTTTCGGGTCGATGTCCGAGCGGCCGGCGAGGAACGATAGCGCGTTCCTCGCGTCCCTGACCTGTTCCTTGCAGATGACGCGGCCGCGCTCGCCTTCGCTTTCGCCGCAGCCGCGGAAGTCGAAGCGCAGCGCCGCGTATCCCAGCCCGGCGAGCATCCTGGCGACGGTCGTGCCGCCGCCACCGTCCTTGTTGCTGCCGAATCCGTGCAGGACGAGAAAAGCGGCGCGCCGCTCCCCCGAGCCGCGCGGCTCGGGGAGATGAAGGACGCCCGCGAGCTTCAATCCGTCCGATAGAAAGCCGACCCGTTCTTCCATTCCCGCGATCCTCCCGCAACTCGAACGGCTCATTATAAGTGCGGCGGTCTCCGCCAAGGTACAATCGCGCACCGGAGCTGCGATGAGCCACACCGCACCGATCGACGTACACGCGCATTATTTTCCGCAAAGTTTTCTCGATTTGATCGCGAAGCACGGCCCCAGCCACGGCTTCGAGTACAAAATGGTCGAGGGCAAGGGCCCGCAGTTCAAGCACGGCCATCTTATGACCGGGCCCGTCGGCGCAAAATTCGTCGAGCTGGACGCCCGGCTCGCGGCGATGGACGAGCAGGGCGTCGAAGTTCACGCCCTGTCGCTGTCGCAGCCGATGGTGTACTGGGCGGATGGAGAGCTGGCTAAGCGCATCAGCGAAACCTACAACGATGCGCTCGCGCGGGCGCACGAGCGGCATCCGAAGCGCCTCGTCGGCCTTGCGACGCTCCCGATGCACGAGCCCGCGCTCGCTGTGAAGGAAGTCGAGCGCGCCGCGAAGCTGTCCGGCGTGCGCGGCTTCTATATCGCCACCCAGGTCAGGGGAAAAGACCTGTCCGACGCTTCCTTCCTACCTGTATACGAGAGGATCGAAGCGAGCGGGCTGCCGCTTTTTCTGCATCCGGTCGAGGTGATCGGGCAGCAGCGTCTGGCGGCTTACTACCTCGGCAACCTGCTCGGCAATCCGTTCGAGTCGGCGATCGCGGCCGCCCACCTCATTTTCGGGGGTGTGCTCGACCGGTTTCCCAGGCTCGTCGTCTGCCTGCCCCACGCGGGCGGCGCGTTCCCTTGGCTCGTGGGACGGCTCACCCGCGGTTGGGAAAAGCGCGCCGATCTGAAGCACGTCAAGCACTCGCCGCTCGATTACTTGCGACGCTTCTACTACGACACGGTCGGTTACTCCGACCACGTACTCGAATATCTGGTCAAGGTGATCGGCGCCGACCGGGTGCTGATGGGGAGCGACTACTGCTTTCCCATCGCGTACGAGCAGCCGGTGAAGATCGTCGCCGATCACCCTGCGCTCGACGCTGGGGCCAAGCGAAAGATCGTCGAGGCGAACGCGCGTCATCTGCTCAAGCTCTAGGCGCGCCGGCCGCCAGGCTTGACGCGGAATCTGTCAGAATAGTTCCAGCGCTGCGGAATGGGAGCGAGTTGAAGGCCTTCGCGCTTTCAACGATAAACGCAAACCGAAGTTCAAGGGCCGCTGAGGAGCGGCAGAAAGGCGAACGTGGACGCTGAATGGCTTGTCCGGGCGGTCGTTCTTGCCAGCGCAGCGTCGCTCGCGGCCTGCGCCAACATGGCTAGGAAGGAAAACGTCGATTACCGCGCCGTCGTGGCGAGCCCGGACCGATCCGAGGCCGACCGCCAGACCGATCAGAGGAGAAATCCCGAGCTGTTGCTCGCGTTCACCGGCGTGCGACCGGGCATGAGGGTGCTCGACATGGGAGCGGGCGGAGGCTATTCGACCGAGTTGCTCGCTCGCGCGGTCGGTTCCGGCGGAACGGTGTATGCGCAGGACGCGCAGGCGGTTTCGCCGAGAGCGAAGGAGCGCTTCGACGAGCGTGCGAAAACCCCCGCAATGCGGAACGTCGTGCGCGTGCTGCGAGACTATGACGATCCGGTCCCGCCCGACGTGCGCGGTCTCGATCTCATCAGCTTCTTTTTCGCCTATCACGACACGGCATTCATGAGCGTCGACCGCGCGAAGATGAATCGCGGCCTGTTCGAGGCGCTCAAGCCGGGCGGCGTGTTGGTGATCGCCGACCATTCGGCCCAGGTGGGCGCGGGCGTAAGCGTTGCGAAATCCCTGCATCGCATCGAGGAAGCGACGTTGCGGCGGGAAATCGAGGCGGCGGGGTTCAGGCTCGTTGCAGAAGCGCAATTCCTGCGCCATCCCGAGGATCCGCGCGACTCGATCGTATTTCGTCCCAAGGTGCCGGTAGACGAATTCGTGTTGAAGTTCTTCCGGCCCTGATTGGGCGGGGCGAAGGCGGCGTTGCTAGCCTTCGGGGTTGACGGTCGGCGTCACGGGGCGTCGCTTTTGCACGACGCGTCACTACCAACGTAAACAGTCGCTTAAGAAACCTCGCTCGAAGTCGCGTCGCTCGAAAGCGACGCGAGTCGATTACTGACCATGCACTCGCTTCGGGCAATTGCATGATTTTGCACGCGAGTTGCGACTGGCATGCGCATTGCTAAGGGACATACACTTTAGGCCGGAGATTTCCATCCCCGACTGATCGGCCTCAGCGAGAGTGAAGAGGAGCGCTTATGCTGGACAATTTCCGCAGGAGAGATCTTCCGCGATCCACGCGCGTGCAGGCGCAGTACAGCCGGCTGCAGGAAGCCTTGAACTCCGCCGGCGCGGATTCCGCGAGGGAGAATGCCTTCAAGATCGAAGCGCCGGAGGCGGAATTGCGAGATGATCCGCAACCTTCCCGATCCGGCGGTGAAAGCGTGAGCAAGCTGATCGTCGGTCCGGACATCAAGCTGAAAGGCGCCGAAATCACCGATTGCGACACGCTGGTGGTCGAAGGTCGCGTAGAGGCTTCGATGGACAGCCGTGTCATCCAGATCGCGGAGCACGGCGTCTTCGTGGGCAAGGCCGGCATCGACATCGCCGAAATCCGCGGGCGCTTCGAGGGCGAGTTGACCGCGCGAAAGCAACTGGTCATTCGCGCTACGGGGAAAGTGTCGGGCAAGGTCCGGTACGGAAAAGTCGCGATCGAGGAAGGTGGCGAGATTTCCGGCGACATCGCGGCCCTCCCTGAGACGAAAGGCGCGGGTGCCGCGCGCGCGAGCGAATCCGCCCGCAGCGCCACCGCGACACCGGCAGTGCCCGCGCCGGCCCAAGGAGGCGTGCAGCCGCTGCCGAGCAAGCCGGCATGGACATCGCAAGCGGGCGCGCAACCGCATCCGAGCAAGCCGGCGGGAGCGCCGCACGGGGGCGCGCAACCGCAGCCGAACAAGCCGGCGGGAGCGCAGCAAGCGGGTGCGCAGCCGCATCCGAGCAAGCCGGCTGGGGCGCCACAGGCGAGCGCACAGCCGCAGCCGAACAAGCCGGCCGGAGCGCCGCAAACGGGCGCGCAGCCGCTGCCGAGCAAGCCGGCTGGGGTGTCGCACTGAGCTTCGCCGGCCGCCTTGCGGTGGCGGTGTGGAATTCTCAGCTGCCGGGGATGATTCCCGGCTGCATGGATTTGCAGAACTCGGCGATCTCGCCAGGTCGCGTCCACCAGACTCGTTCCCGAGACTTGTGCTCGACGCAATGTTTGAGCGCAATGCGCAGCGGCCGCAGCCGGAAGGGCTGGCCGAACACGTAGGGGTGTATCGAGATGTTGCACACCAGCGGATATGTCGCGCACTGCTCCAGCATCTCGTCGAACTGGTCCACCACCATGTCGCAGAACTCGCGCGCGCTGTGTTTGCGGTGCACGATCATGGGCGAGTCGTTGACCTCGACCGGGTAGGGCACCGAGAGGATCGGCCCTGAACGCGTTCGCATCCAGATCGGCTGGTCGTCGCAAGGCCAGTCCATGAGGTAGGTGTAGCCGGCCTCCTTCAAAAGGTCGGGTGTCACCGCGGTCTCGTAGGCGCCGGCGCCCATCCATCCCAAGGGGCGTTTCTTCTCATTCCGGGCAAAAGTCTCGGTGACCTCGCGGATGATGCGTTCCTCGTCGGGCTCCCAAAGGCCGCGAAGGTTTTCTGAATTGGTGCGGCCATGAGCGACGATCTCGTCGCCTCTTGCGCGGATTCGCGCGAAGATCTGCGGCGCGTAGTCGTACAGCAGACTGTTGGTGTTGTGCGCGAGAGGTAGCTCGAGCTCTTCGGCGAGGTCGAACAGCCGCCAGATGCCGACGCGGTTGCCGTAGTCGCGCCAGGAGTAGTTCCGCTGCGTCTGGGGCTCGCCCGTTTTGGCGTTGTCGTGCCCGAGCCCCGCGCCGAATGCAAAGCACTCGATGTTGGTCGTAATGCAGAAGGCGAGACGCTTGTCGTCCGGCCAGGAGTAGTCCTTGCGCTCGGTGATCGGGACGTAGTCGTAGCGCGAATGCCTCGGAAGAAAATTCTTAGCCATGCGTCCCCCGGTCAATCGGCTTTCGCGCCCGACGCCTTGACCATTTTGCCCAGTTTCACGATGTCGGCACGCATGTGGGCGGCGAACTGTTCGGGGGTGCTCGCGATGGGCGTCGCGCCCTGAGTCGCGAAAAACTCCCTGATTTCGGGAGAATTGACGGCCTTGGCGAGCTCGGCGTTCATCCGCTCGACGACCTCCTTGGGCAAGCCCGCCGGGCCGACCACTCCGCTGTAGAGCACCAGATCGAACCCGGGCAGGGCCGCTTCGGCGATTGTCGGGATGTCCTGTACCGCGGCGACGCGCGCGGGCGTGGTCACCGCGAGCGCGCGCAGCTTTCCGCTCTTCACATGCGGCAGCGCCGCGGGCATGGTCGAAAAAATAAAGGCAACGTCCCCCGCTATCACCGCCACGGTCGCCGGCGCGCTGCCCTTGTAGGGTACGTGCAGCAGATCGACGCCTGCCATCGACTTGAAGGTCTCGCCCGCCAGATGGACAATGGTGCCGTTGCCGGAAGAGGCGTAGTTGAGCTGCCCAGCCCTGGCTTTCGCCAGTGCGATCAGCTCGGGCACCGTCTTGGCCGGCAGCGTCTGATTGACGACGAGCAAAAGCGGCGTCGAGGCCACCAGGCTGATGAACGTGAAATCCTTGACGCTGTCGTACGCGAGCTTGCCGTACAGGCTCGCGTTGATCGCATGCGTGGTGGCATCGCAGAAGTACAGCGTGTAGCCGTCGGGCGCCGACTTGACGACGATCTCGGAGGCGATCGTCGTGCCGGCGCCGGGCCGGTTGTCGACCACGACCTGCTGGCCGAGATTCTGCGAGAGCCTGGCGCTCAAGGCACGCGCGAGCACGTCGGAAACTCCCCCGGGCGTGAACCCGACCACGAGGCGGATGGGCTTGTTCGGATACGCCTGCGCCCAAGCGTTTGCGCTGAAAATCGCAAGGGCGAGGACGGCGAGAGAACGGATCATGATGTTTCCTTGTCTTTACGGGGCGGGGACAGGGCGCCGGAAATATAGTGTAAAGGGAGAGCTCTCGCAATGCGGGCGAATCAGATCACCCCTGCCTCGTGCCGGCGGCTCGCGTGCATGAAGTAGGCAAACAGAATCGCCGCCGCAACGACGAGGCTTGCGACGCCAGCGAGCCAGAATCCCGCGGCGCCCATGGGTGTTGCAAGCCCAAGCGCAGTCGCGGCTTCGATCCGCTCGAGTCCCAGCGCGTAACCTCCGCCCAATCCGATTCCCCAGAGCGCGACGGTATAGACGAGCATCGGAATGAAGGCGATCTTGTATCCCCTGAGGGCGTTGACGATCACCACCTGCGCGGTGTCGAACAGCTGGAAAAAGGCGATATAGGCCATGAGCTGGATCGCGATCGACTGCACCGCCGGGTCGCGGGTGTACAGGAACACGATTTGATGCGCGGTAAAGAATATCGCTATGCCGGCGCATGCGGAAATGGCGAACATGATCCCGATGCCGGTGAGCCCCGTATGCCGCGCCTCGCGCGGGTTCCTCGCGCCGATCGCCTGCGCGGTGAGCACGGCGGTCGCGTTACCGATCGCGAGCCCGAACATGTAGACGACCGCGGTGACGTTGGAGGCGATCTGATGTCCGGCCGACGTGGCGGCCCCCAGCCGCGCGAGGAACAGCGCGATGAAGGTGAACGAGGTGACTTCGACGAAGAGCGCGAGCCCAATGGGTACGCCGAGCTTCAGGTGGCTCCAGAGGGTGGGCAGGTGCGGCCAGGACCACCGGCCAAAGACGCGAAACGGCGCGTAGGACGGGTGCCTTGCGCAGTAGACCCAGGCGAGCGCGACGATCAGCCAGCTTGCGATCGCGGTTGCGACCGCGCAGCCCGGACCGCCCAGCTCCGGCGCGCCCAGCGCCCCATAGATAAATACTGCGTTCAGCGGAATCTTGACCGCGAAATAGATGAGGTTGATCCCCATGACCGCGCGGGGGCGGGACACCGCCGTGGTGAGCGCAAAAAACACGCGAAAAAGCAGCATCGCCGGCAGAGCCCAGGCGATGCCTTGAAGGTAGGCCCGGGTGCGCGCCTCGACCTCCGGCGGAGCGCTCGCGAGCCGCAGGAACGGCTCGGGAAACGCGAGCAGCAAGACGCCGAGCACGGCGAGGCCGAACGCAAGCCAGGTAGTCTGACGCGTCTCCTCCCCGATTCTTTCGTACTGCTTTCCCCCGAGGAGCTGCGCGGCGATCGGCGAGAGCGCCTGTACCACCCCCATCAATCCGATAAAGACGCTGACGTAGGCGCTTGCCCCGATCCCGACCGCGGCGAGGTCCACCGCGCTGTATCGGCCCGCCATCACGGTATCGAGCACGCCGCTCCCGATCCACGCCAGCTGCGCGACGAGCACCGGCCAGGCGAGCCGTATCACGGAGCGGGCAATGCGGGAGACCGAGGAAGTCATAAGAAAATAGTCCGATGCCAGAACAGCAATTCTACGTTGAGACTCTGCCCCGTTCCGTTGCTGTCAAAATAGGCGCTTTCGGTTTCGGCCCATACAGGAAGGATCTCCATGCGTGAAGAGACAACCGTCGTCCATTCCGGACTTCACCCCGAGCAGCATCAAGGCGCGGTGAACCCGCCCGTGTTTCACGCATCCACGATCTTGTCGAAGAGCGTGGAGGAGTACCGTCGCAAGCGCAAGGATTGGCTACAGGGCGTAGCAGTCACCTACTACGGGCGTTGCGGGACGCCGACGACCGAGGCGCTCCAGGAAGCGATCGCGACACTGGAAGGAGGATATCGCTGCGTTCTCTATCCTTCGGGTCTGGCCGCCTGTGCCGGCGCGTTCCTCGCCTTTCTCTCCTCGGGCGATCACGTGCTTATCAGCGACAGCGTGTACGGGCCGACGCGAACCCTCGCCAAGGGAGTTCTCAAACGCTTCGGCGTGAGCGCGACATTCTTCGATCCGTTGATCGGGCGCGGGATCGAATCGCTTATCCGGCCGGAGACCCGGGTGGTCTATCTCGAATCACCCGGCTCACTCACTTTCGAGGTACAGGACGTGCCGGCCATCGCCGAGATCGCCCGCCGTCACCGGGCCACGGTGATGATGGACAACACTTGGGGGACGCCGCTCTACTTCAAGCCGTTCGCGCACGGAGTGGACGTGTCGGTGCAATCGGCGACCAAGTACATCGTGGGGCATTCCGACGCCATGCTCGGTGCGATCACCTGTACGAAGGAAGCCTGGCCGAAGCTGAGGGATTCCACCTACGAGCTCGGGCAGACGGCGGGTCCGGACGACGTCTATCTCGGTCAGCGCGGCCTGAGGACGCTCGCGGTGCGGCTGAAACGACATTGGGAGGCGGGGGTCGCCCTCGCGGAATGGATCGTGCGCCAGCCCGAGGTCGAACGCGTGCTGCACCCGGCGCTGCCGGGAGATCCCGGACACGCGATCTGGAAGCGTGATTTCACCGGAGCGTGCGGCCTCTTCGGCGTGGTGCTCAAGGAAGGCGTCACCGACCGCGCACTCTGCGCGATGATCGACGGCCTGGAACTCTACGGCATCGGCTCGTCCTGGGGCGGGTACGAGAGCCTGATCGTGCCCTTCGATCCGCGCGAGGCGCGCAGTGCGACGCAATGGCCGCACAAGGGCCCGTGCTTTCGCATCCACGCCGGGCTGGAAAACCTCGAGGATTTGATCGCCGATCTCGAGGCGGGATTCAAACGCCTGCGTGCGGGCTGATGGTGCCCCTTATTGCGTCGAGGCGCAATTGTTGTTCACGCCAAATGGGCTGCTAGCCCCGGGCGGTGACACGGTGAGGTCGGAGTAATCGCTCGCCAAACCCGCCAGGAAAAAAGTGACGGTGGTAGGCGGGTCGTTGCCGGCGACGCCGCTACGGGCCTCGAGGATCACCTCGGTCCAGGTCGCGTGGTCCTTCGGATACGTGATGATGGCAAAGGCGACACCGCTCGAATCCGTCGTCGCGGTGGCGTTCACCGTGGTGACGCCGGGGGGCTCGAGCGCACCGTTGCCATTGAAGTCCTCACCCGGATCGACAATCCCGTTGAAATTGACGTCTTCGTTGGCACAGACTGCGGTCTGGACCTGCGTCCAGGTCTGAGGGGCGGGCGCCGGCCCCGGCAAGGCGTAGCCGCCTTTCAGGAACCTGCCCGGGCGCAAGGCGAATCGCACCGTTGCGCCGACGACGGCGTTCCCCGCCGCGTCGGTCACAAAAGCGGCCCAGGTCTTCTTGTTGAGCGGAGGCTCTGACTGGACCAGATTGTCTGTACCTAGGCGAACCAGCAGGGCCTGCCCGCTGACGGTCAAGGTCGTTGTATTGCTGATCGGGGCGATCGGAGTCCCGCCGACGTCGGTCACGGTGGCTCTTATGACCACTCCGTTCTGCGGGCTGCTCACGGAGCCGGCAAGATAGGTCACAGAAGCGCCGCCGGTCACATCGGTTATCGCGGTCGCCGCGGTGAGGGAGCCGCCGCTTGGATCTGAAAGAATCGTAAAGTTTACGCTCGCGTTCTTGACCAGATTGTTGGCTGCGTCGCGCACCACCACCGAAATCGTCGAGCTGTTGTTGGATTGGCCAGGCGATCCGGTGGTGACCTGGACCGTGCTGGGGATTGCCTGCACGGCGACACTGCTGGCGGTGGTCGCAACGAAAACCACGTTCAGGGTCGCTGCGGGAGTGTTGTTCGGACCCGCGGCGGTGATCGTGGCGGGCCCGGCTGTAGAGGATGAAATCGATACGCCCGGTGTATCGCCCGTCCCGTTGGTGGTCGAGGGGCTGCCGGCAACCGTGCCTCGGCTGATGGCGAAGGTGACATTTCCCCCCACCACGGGCAGCCCACTGTTGGTCCAACGGACCGAGACTGCCGTCGGCGTATTCAAGGGGATGTCTGTCGACGGGGCCGGCGTGGTAAACGCGAAACCCGCGGTGCTGCTGATGGTCAAGGCCTGAGTCTTGGTGGTCCCCGCCGCAGTGGCGGTGATCACATCATTGCTTGGAGCGGTGGCAGTGACGACGGAAACCAGTTGACCCGAGGCGTTGGTGGTTCCTGAGGCGGGAGAAATGCTGTTCCCGGTCTGCGAGGCGAGGGTCATGGTAAAGCCCGGCAACGCAGTCCCCGCCGAATCCTTGAGGGTGAAGGTGAGTGTCGTGCTGGCGCCGGACGCGAGAGAACTGTTGCCGCTGATGGTGATGGCCGTGCCGATGACGTCGACGCTGGTGGTCACCGTGGCGCCGGAAGCGGTAGCGGTCACGGGAATCGTGCGATTTGCCTTGTTGGACCCGAGATTGAGCTTCGCGGTCACGGTTCCGTTCGCGTTGGAGACCCCGCCGCCGCTGATGCCGCTGATAAACGCAGAGGGATCGGTGCCTGTTGAGAACACCAATGTGGCTCCGGGGACTGCCTGCCCGTTGGCATCCAGGACCACTGCAGTCAGGTCAATCGCCACCGCTCCCGAAGAAGGCATTTGGGGGCTGCTCGCCAGCAGCTGAACCCGGGTACCGGTGGGGCCGGGAGTGCCGCCGCCGCCGGGGAGGACGGGCGTCGTGCCACCGAAGATGGGCGGGGTCCCCGACGCAGTCGTACTCGTGTCGGCGTTGCAGCCGGCCAGCGCCAGTGCGCCCGCAAAAAGAAAGCTTCCGATAAGCGATGCACCGAGCTTCATGATTCCCCCAGCAAATAACCGCCCCAAGCGAAGCGATTTTCGGAATCCGCAATGCTCCCCGAAATCGGAGGTTGAGTCAGTGAATTCTGAAACAAACCTCGAGATTTTCCAACATTGGCCGAGCAATTACTTCTTGGCGCCCAATATGATGCATCATAATATTAATTTTGTGATTTGACTAGCACACCTATCTCTTTGGTTATTAAGCGAAGTAGGAGAAATCCGAGGTGCAGCTTATACCGCTTCCGATCCTCCGGAAGCCGTCCGCAGAATCAGGCTAGGTGGGCCGAGCGGCTGTCCTGTGGGGCTTCGGCTCGGTCGGTCATGCCGTAGTCGCGCACGACGCTGGCGATACGGAGGCGGTAACGTCCGCGCGCCTGCGCCTCGCGGTGGCCCGCGAGGTTGCGCCAGCGCCGCACCGCTTCCTCGTCGCGCCAAAACGACAGCGATAAGAGCTTCTCTCCGTTGGTGAGGCTCGCGAAGCGCTCGACCGAGATGAACCCGTCGATTTTCTCGAGCTCAGGCCGCAGCTGAGCGGCGAGATCCAGATATTCCTGTTTCCGGCCCGGAGCCGGAATGACCTCGAATATCACGGCAAGCATCATGTTCCTTTCGCTATTGGGTCCTGTCGAATTCCGCCCGCATAAGCTTCGCGCCCTCGACCATCGCTTTCAGTTTCTCGAACGCCACTTCGCGCGGCAGGTACTTCATCCCGCAGTCGGGCGCGACGACGATTTTTCCCGACTCGACGAAAGGCAGGGCGCGGCGGATGCGCGAGGCGACTTTCCCCGGCGTTTCCACCGTCATGTCGTTCAAGTCGATCACGCCGAGCATGATGGTCTTGCCGGGCAGGGTCTTCAACACCGAACAGTCCAGCTTGGACTGCGCCGTCTCGATTGAGACTTGGCGGCAGTTGCAGCCCGCAAGCTCGCCGAGAAACGAGTAGCCGGAGGGCCGTACGTGGATGACGGCGGCGTAACCGAAGCAGATGTGCACCGCGGTCGTTCCCCCGACACCGTCGAGAGCGCGGTTGAGCGCCTTCAGTCCGAATTGACGGGCCTTTTCCGGACGCGCCTGCATGTAGGGCTCGTCGACCTGCACCACGTCGGCGCCGGCTGCGAATAGATCGCGAATCTCAGCGTTTACAGCGACCGCGTAGTCCATCGCCGCTTCTTCCTCGGATTGGTAGTAGTCGTTCTGCGCCTGCTGACTCATGGTGAAGGGGCCGGGAACGGTCATCTTGACCGGCTTCTTCGTGTGGGTCCGCAGGAATTTCAGGTCGTCGATCTCGACCGCGTGTTTCCTGCGAATCTTTCCGACAATACGCGGCACCGGATTGGGGTGCCCGGAGCGGTCGAGCGCGGTGCCCGGATTGTCGATGTCCACGCCTTCGAGCGCCGTCGCGAAGCGGTTGGAATAGCTCTCGCGCCGGGTCTCGCCGTCGGTGATGATGTCCAGGCCCGCTTCCTCCTGGGCGCGGATCGCGAGCAGCGTCGCGTCGTTCTGCGCCTCGGCGAGGAGCGGCTCGGGGATCCGCCACAGCTCTTTCGCGCGCACGCGCGGCGGAAAGCGCCCGGCCAGTTTCTTCCGATCGATCAGCCACTCCGGCTGCGGGTAACTCCCTACCAGCGTGGTCGGAAACAGCATGCTCTAGGGTTTTAGCCCCTGGAACAACTTCTCGCGGCCGAGCTTGATGCCCGCCTTGCCGTCGTACAGGAAAATGTCGGCAGTGGCGAACGTGTCGTTAAAGCTCTCGGGAATGAAGGAGCCCGTGCCGATCACGTCGAGCGGCGCCCTGCATTCGGCGAACATCTTGCACTTGAACAGGTTGAATCCCGAAGAGCCCACGATCTTGCAGGCGTTGAAACCGTTCGCGTCTAGCGCCTGCCGCAGCTGGATGACTGCGGCCACGGAAACGCCCGTGCCGAACAGCACTTTGCGCACGCGGTCCTTGACGATGTTCAGGCTGTCGGCGTCGAACGCCTCCTCGCCCATCACGTAGCGCACCGCCTCGTACTCGTTCGGCATGTGCAGCCAGTTGACCACGATCTCGGTCGATTTTTCGTAGTCGAGGCCTTCTGCGTAGCGCTCGCCGTGCGTGTCGATCCGCAGCGCGAGCGCTCGAGCGCCGGTCTCCTCCCGCGGCAGGTATTCGTTGTACCACCAGCGACAGACGTCAATCGCGTCGGAATACTCGCGGCCGTAATAGTCGATCAGCACCGTGAGATTGTCCTGGGGATGGGTCTCGACATACATTTGCGCGGCGCGCAGGGTCGAGCCGGCGTAGCCGACGATGCCGTGCGGCATGGTGCCGATGCCTTTGTCCTGCCCGTAGAAATGCGCTGTAAGGTCCTGCGAGGAGCCGACGAAGCCGACTGCGCCGCCGAGCTTCGCCATTCGGCTGCCGACCGAGGCACCGTAGGCCGCGAGCAGCGACAGGTCGTCGCCCGGCGAGTGCCGCGCGTGCATGTCGATGAAGGCGACTTTCTTCAGGTTCATCGCCATCTTATGGGCGTTGTACGCCGCGACGCAGGCGACGCCGACGCGCTGCAGGATGAGGGTCTCGAGCTCGACCAGGGCCGCGAACGAGCCGGTATACGTGAAGATCGCCTTCTGGTCGGGAACAAACGCGCCCTCTTCGTACAGGCGCGTGATCCTGAGCGGCTCGGTCTTTGCGGAGTAGTAGCTGCGCAGTACGTCGATTGCGGGGTTGACGGCGCAGATCACGCCGCGGCGCAGGAACACGCCGTAGGTGACGGTTCGGTCGCCGAACTTCTCGACGATTTGCCGCGATTTGCTGAAGTACTTATCGGTGCGGCGCTTGAGGTATTCGAGCTTCTCGGCCGGCAGCGATTCAACGGGCTTGTTCATGGCGCGATCTCCGCTTAGGAACAATTCTAGCAAAGCGAGCGCCGTGAATATGGCGAAACGCTTCGGCGCGTGCTAATTTTCGATCTATGCGCGTGATTTTAGCGGCTTGCATCATTGTCTCGGTTGCTTTGCCGGGCTGCACCGTCCGGTATTCGGCCCAGGAACGCTCCTCCGGTTCGGGAAGCACGACCACCTCCCAGGTGAGCGTGACTAGCGGTTCCCGTATCGGCAATGCGATCATCGTCGGTGTCATGCTCGCCGACGGCGTGCGCTACTACCGGCTCGGCCCGGACGGCAAGACGTCGGTCCGGGCGCCCGAACTCGACCCCGCGCGTAGGATAAACGCGCAAGACTGCACGCGGCCGGTTGATCCCAATGCCGGCAACCTCCTCTGCCGCTGACCGATCCCATGATTCACTTCGTGGTGCACGACGAGAACGATTCCGTCGGAGTGGTCGTCGTCGAGGGCGTGAAGGCAGCGCAGGAGCTGACCGGGTGGATCATGGACCAGGACAAGGAGATCAAGGTCCGCGCGCAGAACGATATTCCCATGGGCCACAAGCTTGCGATCCGCGAGCTCGTGAGCGGCGACACGGTGATCAAATACGGCGTGGACATCGGCCGCACCCTTGCGCCGATCAAGGTGGGCGAGCACGCCCACGTGCACAATATCAAGACCAAACGCTGGTGAGGTACCCAACATTCCGTAGAGGTCGCAGAACATGGACCTGAGCAAGGCGACATTCCTGGGATACAAGCGCGACAACGGCCGCGTCGGTGTGCGAAACCATGTCCTCATCCTGCCGGTCGACGATCTCTCCAACGCAGCGTGCGAAGCGGTGGCGAACAGCATCAAGGGAACGCTCGCGATTCCCCACCCCTATGGTCGGCTGCAGTTCGGCGCTGACCTCGAGCTGCATTTCAAGACTCTGATCGGCACCGGGTCCAATCCCAACGTCGCCGCGGTCGTGGTGATCGGCATCGAGGACAGCTGGGCGAAACGGGTCGCCGACGGTATCGCGGCGGCGGGAAAACCGGTGTCCTTCTTCGGCATCGAAGGCCACGGCGATATGGAGACAATCCGCCGCGCTTCCAGGGCCGCGAAAGACTACATGCACTGGGCTTCGGAATTGCGCCGCGAGGAGCGGCCGCTGAAGGATCTGTGGGTGTCGACCAAGTGCGGCGAATCGGACACGACTTCAGGCATCGGCGCGAACCCTTGCGTCGGCAACGCCTTCGACAAACTGTACGCACAGGGCGTCACGCTCGTTTTCGGCGAGACGACCGAGCTCACCGGCGGCGAGCAGCTCGTGGCGGCGCGTTGCAGGACGCCGGCCGTGCGCGACAAATTCATGTTCATGTTCAACCGCTACCAGGAAGTGGTCGAACGACACAAAACGAGCGCTTTCCGACGGGGCAGGGGAACGTGATCGGCAATCCGATCCTGCCCGTCATCAAGCTCTGCGCCAATCCGCGCACGGTGCGCCTCATGCCCGAGCATATCGACGTGGACGTTTCCGGAATCACGCGCAAGGAGATCAACATGGACCAGGCGGGGGACAAGCTCCTTGAGATGATGTTCCGTACCGCGAACGGCCGGCTTACCGCCGCAGAAGCGCTCGGACATCGCGAGTTCGTCCTCACGCGCCTGTACGAAAGCGCCTGATGACTCGGAGGGTGACTTGTTCATCGGCCACTTTGCAGTAGCTTTCGCCGCAAAAAAAGTCGCGCCCAAGTCGTCGCTGGGCACCCTGGTCATCGCCGCGGCATTTCTCGACGTGGTGTGGCCGGTGCTGGTGCTGTTCGGCGTGGAGCGCCTCCGCATCGTGCCGGGGTTCACGGCAATTAATCCGTTCGATTTCGTGCACTACCCCTGGTCGCACAGCCTGCTGATGACCGCGGTGTGGGCGCTGCTATTCGCGCTCGTCTATTTCGCGGTGAGGCGCGATCGCGTCGGAGCGGTGTGGCTGGGAATCGTCGTCGCCAGCCACTGGGTGCTCGATTTCGTCAGCCACAGTCCCGATATGCCGCTTTATCCCGGCGGCAGCGAGCGCCTGGGCCTGGGTTTGTGGCAGTCCATACCTGCGACTTTCGCAGTCGAAGGCCTGATGTTCGCGGCCGGGATCGCGCTCTACATGCAGTCCACCAAAGCCAAGGATCGCATCGGAACCCTCGCATGGTGGGCGTTCATCGCCTTGCTCGTCGCCCTCTACATCCCGGGACCGTGGTCACCGCCGCCGCCGAGCGAAAACGCGGTGGCCATCATGGGAATCGTCGCCCTGGGGATATTCGGTTCCTGGGCGTATTGGATCGACCGGCATCGCGCCATCAGAATCTAGAGACTGCGTTGATCCCGACGATGGCGTTGCGTCGCGGCGCGGGTTCGAAGAAACGCCTGTTACTGTCACCGACGATCACCGAACCGACGTATTGCTTGTCGAAGAGGTTCTCGATTCGCAGGAATTCGCTGATGCGCCACTCGCTCGCTCGCTGCTCGAACACGATTCTCCAGTTCACCACCGAATAGGGATCGGCCCACTCGGCGTTGGCGTCGCTCGTGTAGATGCGGTCGCTGTAACGCAGCTCGAATGCTGTGCTGACACTCGGGCCGTGCGGCGCCCAGCGCGCTTCGCCGTAGAAGCTGCGGCGCGGAACGCCGGGGAGGTAATTGCCGCCCCTCACTGCGACTGGCGGAGTGCCGCTGGTGAAATCATCCCCGTAGCGCGCGTCGACGAAGGCGAGCGCAGCGAGCAAATCGAGCGTCTCGAGCGTTCTCACACTCCAGGAGAGTTCGGCGCCCTTGCGTGTGGTGCGGCTTGCGTTCTTGAAGATGCTGCGCCCGCCCTGCGCAGTATCGACCACGATCTCGTTCTTCGTGTCGATATGGAACGCGGCGAAAGTAAGCCGCTGGGCGCCCGGTAAGTGAGCTTTGGCGCCGAGCTCGGTGTTGACGCTCGTGCTCGGTTGGAGCGTAAAATTCAACCCCGTCGCGCCGCCGGAGCGGTAAGCGAGCTCCGCGAAAGTCGGGGTCTCGAAGCCCTTTCCCACGTTACCGTAGAGATTGAGCGCGGGAGACACCGAGTAGACCAGACCCGCCACCGGGCTGGTGTCCTTGAAGCGGATCTGGCCGCTGTCGTCGGGATTGGGCCCCACGATGTAGTAGTCGCTCGAGTAGAACGACACTTCGGTGTGCCGCAGGCCGGCGGCGAGGCTCCAGCGCGGCGCGAATTTCCAGTCTGCCTGCGCGTAGAGCGATGCGCTGCGCACGGTGTCGTCCTCATCGCGTTTTAGAGCGCCTGCGGTACCGTTGTTGTTGATGTAGCCCCTGCGCCGCTCTTTCTGATTATCGTAATCACTTCCCACGTTGAAAGCCAAGGGCTGGCCGGCAAGTTGTGTCGCCCGCGACCAGCGCAAATCCAGCCCGTAGTAGAAACGATCAAGGTTGACAACGGCACCCGACGAGGTCAATGTATTTTGCGCCGCGATGGGAATTGCCAGAAATTGCTCGACCTGCCGGCTCCCGCCGTAGGCGGCAAGGCGCAGGCTGTCCGAGGCGGAAAGCCGGTGTTCCAGGGTCGTGCCCATTTGGTTCTGCACGACATTCTTGCGGGTATTGAACTGAATCACCGAGGCATCGACTTGCCGCGGGTTCTGCTCCATTTGATCGTGTCTTAGCCCCGCCGGGTCCTGCGCCGGCTGCCTCACCGCGTTCAGGATGAAAGCGAGGCGCGTGTCCTCGCCGAGCGCGAGCTTGAGCTTGGCGTTTCCGAGGTCTTTCTCGGCCGCGCTGTGGTCGCGGTAGCCGGTCGTCTCGAGGTGGGAAGCGCCTCCGATGTAATTGAGCGCTCCCGACTGGCCGCCGAATTTGAGACCGGAGCGGCTGGTTCCATAGCTGCCGGCCGCCCCGCTCTGCGTGAGTGTGGGCTCGAGCGGACCGTCTTCGGTGAAGACCTGGATGACCCCGCCGGAGGCATTCCCGTAGAGGGTGGAGAAGGGCCCGCGCATCACCTCGATCCTTTCGGCCGAGCCGAGATCGAAGTTCGACGTCTGCCCCTGGCCGTCGGGAGAGGTGGCCGGAATGCCATCCGCGTAGAGGCGCACGCCGCGAACGCCGAACTGCGCGCGCGAGCCGAACCCGCGCGAAGAGATCTGCAGGTCCTGAGAATAGTTCTGCCGGTTCTGGACGACCACGCCGGGTACCCGTGAGAGGCTCTCCGACAGATTGATCGTCGGCTTGCCCTCGCGGATCGCGTCGGCATCGATCCTGTCGATCGAGACCGGCAGATCGAAGCTGTTGCGCTCCGAGCGCGTCGCGGTGACCACGATCGAAGGCGTGCCGGAGGATTCACCCTGGCCCGAACCCGTTTGGGCGCCGGCCGGGAGGGCGAAGGCGCCCGCGCCCAGAGCGAGCAGCGCCGCGGGGCAGGAGGCCGTGATTCGGTGCGCCATGGTCGTTGTGAGTCGCGCCGGGCGGGAGCGCAACTTCTTTCTTATCCGGTTGCGCGCGGGATTGAGCGTGGCTATGATGCCACTACGCCCCGCCGATTGCACCGCGACCCGCCTCGAACACAACAACACCCGGCAAAAGGAGGATATTCCATGTTGCCCGCCCCGTTCCGATCGTTCATCTCCCTCGCTTTCGCGCTCGTGTGCGCACTCTCCGTCGCGGCGGCGCAGGCGCAGGCGCCCGCCGCTGCTCCGCCGTCCTGGCAGCAAGGTCGCAACGCCGAGCAGGAGAAGTCGCCCCTGCACCCCTTCGCGATCGAGGTCACCGGCAAGTCCGCGAAGCAAGTCCCGGTGGACAAGCTCAAGGTCCCAGACGGCTTCAAGGTCGAAGTCTGGGTCGACGGCCTCCCCGGAGCGCGCTCCATGGCGCTCGGCAGCAAAGGCACGGTGTTCGTGGGCACTCGCCAGTTGAAGGACGTCTATGCGGTCGTGGACCGCGGCGGCAAGCGCGAGGTGAAGACCCTGCTCAAAGGCCTCG
>WNGC01000836.1_pt1 | contig 18361 bp, 18 predicted proteins | sample 5400051 | NCBI WGS metagenome assembly WNGC01 (sample SAMN13153368, study PRJNA577476) | soil metagenome | isolation source: 20 cm soil or saprolite under grassland replicate 2 | place: USA:California | collected 2016-06-15
CCAAAAGTTTAGTGTAGAGCGCCTTTGCTCGAGTAATGTCGGAAGCGGAATAGATAACTGTTTTGATGCCTTGGTTCATTTGCGTAGTCTTGGATTTATTCGTGTTTGTGTTGGAAATGTGCGACGTCGCCTAACGAGACCAAGATGAGCGACGGCGGACGGGAGCGCGCGTTGCTCGGAGTGGAACGTGGAAATCATCTCAAAGTGGAGCGTACGGCGGTCCGCCGTTCGCTCCATCGCTTGGTTAGATGTTTGGATGAGCTCATTTCGCGATCGGAGGGAGAGATGCTTCTCGAAGGAGTGGCGAAGCATCGGCGAAAACTATTTTATCGTGGCCAACGTCGACAATCTTTCGCCTGATAACCATCTTTGGTATAGGCGTGTTTTCGGGGAAAACCGGCAACTCTGAATCGATCTCTTGGACAAAGTCATTCCCTTCGATTCGCCACTTTCCAGAGCCGGCCCTGAAAACTCTGACGGCCTTGGCGGAATCCTGCTGTTCTTCCGGGAAAAAACAATGATCGAATGGTCCGGCCCGAGGACCTGAAAATCCGTCGCGTCCATACTGCTGTGAGACCATGTGCCAACGAATTTCTCTTCCGTTGGGGAGAGCCGATGACATGCACTGAGCAAATAAAAGGCGCAGATTAGGGGGACAAGCTGGCGATGCATCTAACGAGAATTCGATCCAAATTTTGGGTATTTCAAGGGAAATGCCCAAACTTTGGGCCTAATCCGGGTCGACTTTAAGAGTTGCTCAGTCCCCAACGATATTGACCGCGCGCGGCTTTGACAGAAAACGGTCGACTTCATCATTGTAGGTCTCAAACGGGTTGCCCATGACAAGAAAATCCCGGCTGTCACAGGCGATCGAGTCCCAGTTAATTACATAGGGGATCCCGCAGGCGCGGGACTGGAAAAAAGCAACTGCCCGCGCGCGACCTGACGCGCGCGTGTTAGCGGGAGGAACGCGCATCGCGCTGGGACGACGTACACTGTTGTTCCACTCAGCAATTCGCTTTCCGGGCGTAACGGCAAAGAACAAGCCGCGCCGTGGGTCGATGTTGTGATATTCCAGATCAATGCTTTGCAGCCATGGATCGTCCCAGCTTAACCCTTCAGATTCGACAAACTCTTCCAGTAACCATTTCTTTGTTATCCAATCGACGCCGCCGATCAGCGCGTGGCGATTGTGCGGGAGCGCTTCGAGAACGAATCCCCAGTTTTCCAGTAACCAGTTGGTTTCGGCGCTGCTGTTGTGCAGGTACTTCTGCGCCAGTTGATGGAATTCCCACTGCACATCGATCGCGTCGATGGTTTTACCGTTTTCAAGACGCACCGTCCATCGCTGAGTGGGATCGCGAGAAATATCGCGCGTGCTCTGCACTGCATCAGCCAGAATGAGATTTCGCGGCAAACGGGCTTCTTCCAGCAGCGAAAGAACGCAGGCCGTCGTCCCGATTTTCAGCGCATTGGCGTAGGGGCTCATGTTTGAATCGCCGATGAGCAGATGGAGCCGGCGATATTTCCGGTAATCAGCCAGCGGCTCGTCGCGCGCGTTGATGATTGCGCGATTAAATTGCACCCATTGATAAATGTCGTTCACGATATGGTCGGCGCGCTGACTAAGCTGAAAATTGACATGTGCCTCGGGTTGCGGCGGCTCGAAATCGAATGCCAGCGGGTTGGACTGCCCGACGCGTCCCGAGCCGGTGAAGATCTGCCGAGTCGCCAGGAAAGTTAGAAGCGTGCCGAGAATCGGAGGCGTGAACTGCGCCTCTCTTTTCATCAGATAATTCTCGTGGCAGCCAAACGTGGCTCCGGTGTGATGATCGACGTTATTCTTGATGAAGGACACACGGTCCTCCGCGCCGAGAGCCACCAGCGAAGATTGCAGCAGGTCGTCGCCGGCCAATTCATAGGTCACCAGATCGTGCAGATGCAAACATTCCGGCGACGCGTACTCAATGTGGCCCATGTCAAGGTAGAGACGTCCGCCGTTGAGGAGAAATCCTCCGTTGCCCGGTGGTTCCTCGTAATCGCGGTAATGCAGATCGATCGTGCCGGCATCCGCCTTTCGGAACAGATAGTTTTTGACCTTCGCCGGCCATAGCTCCGAATTAACGTGCGGTTCTTCTTCACTCAGAAGACAGCCGTATTCGGTTTCTACTCCAACGATCCGATCCATTTCAACAATTTAGCGAGTTAGCGAGTGAGTGATTTAGCAAATTGAAATCACTAAATCATTGAATCGCTAAATCGCTAAATATTTCCGCGCGCTTGAACCGCGCGGGAGAAGGCTCAAGTTTCTTCCATGGCCGCATTTCCACTCCGCAGTCCTACAGAAAAAGTTGGTGGCCTTTTCTATTTTGGTCGGATGCTCGACAAAATCCGACTGCACGCCAAGGGCGAATTGCCTCCGGATTACCATGCGAACCTTGGAAAAGGTTTCGATGAGAAGTGTGTCCGCTTTCTCCGAGTAGATTACGATCGATTAGTTGATCGCGTGAAAAAGGGCGGCACCGATGAGGAGATTTTGCAATGGTGCTTCGAAGTTGGCCGCAGGCCGTCGGAAGACGACCTATACGTTTGGAACGAATTCATGCGCAAGCGCGGCTGGAACGATGAAGTTTCCGACATGGTTACGCGCCGCAAAGCGGAGGCAGGGATGAGTGACAGATCGGACATTGAGACATCGTTTCAATTTATCGATGCGGACGAAGGACGACTGCCCTAGGACAGAAGCTCCAAATTCCAAACTTCAAATCCCAAACAAATCTCAAACATCCAAATCCAAAAAGCCGTTCCGCAGGACGTGGCTGCGTTTGTCGAATTGAGAATGAGAATTTCTTTGGAACTTGGACGTTGGGATCTGCGACTTCGAATCCGCTATTCCTCTAGCGTATCGATTCTCTCGGCGAGATTAAAATCAAGCTCGGTCAAGCCGCCTTTGCTATGAGTTGAGAGGACCAGGCGCACTTTGTTGTAGCGAATATCGATGTCGGGATGGTGTTCTTCATCCTCAGCGACTTCCGCCACAGTATTTACGAAATCGATCGCATCGGCAAAATCATCAAACTCAAAAGTGCGCTCGATATGTTTCTTCTCCAGTTCCCATTCCGGGATCTTTTTAAGCCGTGCTTTCAGCTCCTCTGCTTTGATCAAGTCAGCCATAACGGCACAACGAGTAACACCCGAAAATCGTTTTGCAACGCTAAATCGAGTGACTTTTCGTAACAGTCATGTAACGCAGATTGGCGTCCCTTCTGCGGATTAAAGATCAAGAATCGTCTTAAGATTCCTTCGCGAATCGAAGACCTCGACCGCGCATGCGCGCGCCTTCGCGGACAGCAGCCGCCAATCGCGCAGCACTTCGTTGACGGCGGCTTCTGCCTCGTCTGCATTGCGAACAAAACTGAATCCCGTGTTCGCAGGCAGATGATGTCTGGCGCCAGTGTCTTCGGTGATCACGGGCCGCCCGAGAGCCAGAAATGCTGCGGCGCGATCGCTGATCCATCCGGTGCGCCATGCTACGTCAACGCCCTTGATCGCGGTGAATTCAGCGATCGCGCTGGCCAGGTAACGGCGGTAAGCCCGCGGGGTGCGCGCGACCCGGTGGGGATCGGCAATTTTCCAGCCCAGTCGTTGTAACCGTTTTCTTTCCGGATCCTCGGCGGCGATGTTCATCGCCAGTTCGAAGCACGCCTCCGGTACGCGGATCGGAAGATCTAGATAAGACTCGAATGCAAATTTTTTCGATAAATCAGGGAATTCACCCGCAACTTCCACGGCTCCGCCCCAATACCATTGGCCAACGGTTGTGAATTTTGATGCGGGCGGCTGCGGTCGCTGCCCGAAAAACTTCGTATCAACCAATGGATAAAATGTGTTCCACTTTAGCTTTTGTAGAGGCAGGCGTGTCGCCTGCTCAGAAGGGAAAGCAGCCGGCACCGCTGCCACCACAGGCTTCGGCAGCTGACAATCGTCAGCGTGAACATTGAGTCCGATTGTCCAGAATTCGTGATGGTACGACTGCCCCATCTCCATCTTGGTCATCCAGTAAAAAATTTCGCTCGGGTCGAGATCGCAAAAGATGCGACGCTCAAATTTCAGCAGCAAAGGCGGATGAATTGAATAGGCGAGATTGAGCAGAACACTCGGTCCACCCAGTCGATCGACGAGTTCACGTTTTGAGATTCCCATGCAGCGAATCCCATCCAAATCATGCTCGTCGGATGCAGGTTTCTGATAAAGCAAACAATATCGGCCGGATAATCCGTGCGCGCGCAATAGGTTCTGGAAATTCCTGATTCTCGCTTCGTCCTCCGCCACATCGTTCGTGGCCGGCAGTAACTCCAACCAAATCGCATCCAGCTTCAGACGCCGCAGCCCAAGCATCCACTGCAGGGGCACGGAAAAATTTCCGCCACCTTCGCGATACTTCGCCGCAAACCCGCAGCCGAGGAAAATTGTCATCTTGAATATAGTGATCAGTGAACAGTGATCTGTGAACGGTAAAACGCAGCAGTACCGCTTTGTGAGCCGATCCACTGATCACCGATCACAGATCACGTTAGCGATTTGACGCTCTAGCGTTCCGCCCGCAAATTATTCGCTCTTCGCGGGCGCCCGTAGCTCAACTGGATAGAGCATCTGACTACGGATCAGAAGGTTAGTGGTTCGAATCCTCTCGGGCGCGTTTTTTCCTCTCGAATGCTGAGTCTGACGCGCGTGCGAAAGCGGCGTCGAGCGCGCCGCACTCCAAAGCGGTTCGCGCGAAATTTTTGCTCAATTCGCGTGATTGGCGAACCAAAACACTCACGCAACACCACAGCGATTACTGAAAGTACGGCCGAATCTGCGCGTATTTTTTGTCTCCGATGCCGCTCACTCTCTTTAAATCGTCAGCGCTGCGAAATGGGCGCGCGGCAATAATTCGCGCCGCCATTACGTGGCCGATCCCGGGCACAGTCGTCAGCTCTTTCTCTGTCGCGGTGTTGATGTCGATCCTGCCGAGCGGCGTCGTTTCCTTTGGATACGACTTCCTCGGCTCGCCTCTGTCGCCAGGTAGAATTGGCGCAGTGGGCTTTGGAGTGGACGAAAGAATGGAAGGTGAAGCAGGCGTTGCCCGTGGTCGGCCCTTTTCGGCGGGAACGAAAACACTAAAGGAAGGCGAATTTGCCGGCCGCACATTTAATCGTCCGACATTGATGCCCCAGCCTCCAATTTTCTCCTGCCTTGCTTCATCCTCGAATTGTTGAAGTTTTTGTATCTCTAGTCGCGAATTTTCTAATCCCGGCGGAACCGCTTTGAATCCGTAGTTCCGCGCGAGCCCATTGCGAGCCAATTGCTCGCCCAAATCGCCCTCGCTCGTCTGAACGAATGCATAAAAGCGTTCGAGCCTGCTCTGGCCCATTGCGTCGGACATATGCGTGAACACAGTGAATGGCCCAGACAGCTTCTGCCGGGTGAACTCTTTCGCCGCTCGTCCTACTTCGATGGCTTGGGGTACGGTGATCGCAAAATATTTCGCCTGATCAACGAGGCGTCTCGGAGTCATTTCATCCATTTCGGGCGCATCGACGAAATAGAGCCGAAAGAGGTATTCATTCGGGCCGACACTCACATGAAAGCTGTCGCCGTCATTCGCCGGGTTTGTGATCAGTCGGCAATTGTTCAGCACAATCCAGTCTTTTGATCCATCGCGAGCGCAAAGATCGACCGCCGAGATCCAAAGAACAGCGACGGCAACGACGGCGATCCCGTGGCGCGATTTCATAAGCTTCGCTGTCCCAAACTCACATGTACAAACCTTGCGCCACATCACAATCACGATATTTCAAGTCGCGCCAGATGCGCCGCGTATGTAGCGACCAGCGCGCCTAAAACGCTGCCGGCAATTACGTCGCTGACAAAATGATAATTCATCGCGACAAGGCTCACGAGCATCGGAGCGCAAATCACCGTGGCTGCGACTCGACTAGTGGGCATCGCAATCATCCACACCGTGGCGAACCCGAAGATCCTCGCCGCATGGCCAGAGGGGAAGCTGCCAATGTCGTCGCCACGCTGAAACGGATGAAAACCGTACGTGCCGGTGCCGATCAGCGATGGGTTATCGTGAGTCCAGGTCTCGGGCCAGTAGCGACCGAAAACATCGCCTAACGAGATGCGGAAATCATCGACAACGATCAAGCTAACACACGCGACCAGCAGCACCTTTTGCCAGCGCAAAAATGGTCCCCAGGCCCGTCGAAGCACCAAGATCGTTAACATCAGAGCCGACCAATTCTGTACTTCCGGCGGCGGATAAGTGAACCATCGAAAGACTTCGATCTTGTTGATGTGATGGCCATAAACAAAAAACGCCACAGGACGATCAATCCAGAAGTAACAGATCAAGACGGCAACAATGCATACTGCCGTTATGATCAACGTGCGCCGCAGCAATCCGCGATACTCGGACTCTTGCATCGTCATTCCACGGGCACCTCAAATTGGCTCATGAGTTTGAATGTCTCGTACCGCCTGGTGATTTCCTCCATTGGGAGCTTGCGCAACCGCTCGAGACTGAAGGCTTCTACGCAAAAACTGGCCAGCACGCTCCCGTAGATCATCGCTTTGCGCAGATCGTTGAAGTGAACCGTCTTCACTGCCCCAGCGAGATACCCGGCCATGCCGCCAGCGAACGTGTCCCCTGCTCCGGTCGGATCGTGGATATCCTCGAGCGGATACGCGCCACAACTGAAGAACTGATCGCCTTCACCGAAGAGCAATGCGCCGTGCTCGCCTTTTTTTATCGCCACGTACTGCGGCCCCATCTTGCGGATGCGCCGGCCGGCCTTGATGAGGCTGGTCTCATTTGTTATTTCGCGCGCTTCGCTGTCGTTGAGGATGAGCAGATCAACGCGTTGAAGCAGCGCGTCGAGATCAGCTCGCGCAGACTCGATCCAGAGGTCCATTGTGTCCGCGACCACGAAGCGCGGCCGTTTCATCTGGTCGAGCACATGCGCTTGCAATGAGGGTGCGATGTTGGCCAGCAAAACGAACTCGGTTTCACGATATGCTTCCGGGAGTACCGGCTTGAAATTTTCGAAGACGTTTAGCGCGATCGAGCGTGTCTCACGCGTGTTCAGGTCCCATGAATATTCGCCTGACCAGCGGAAAGTTTTTCCATTCGCGCGCTGCACGCCTTCGCTATCGATCTTGCGCGATCTCCAAAACTCAAATTCTGATTCAGGAAAATCGTCGCCCACAATTCCGACCAGCCGAACTGGAGAAAAGAAGCTTGCCGCTAGCGCTCCGTAGCAGGCGGATCCGCCTAACAGATCGGAATGTTCTTCAACCGGCGTCTTAACCGCGTCGATCGCGATTGAGCCAACAACGAGGACGGACATGATTAGAATGACGAACAAATCCCGAATGATAAACGATGAACGACAAAATATTGCCAATATTTAGTCATTCGGATTTCGTCATTCCTTCGGCATTCGGCCATTCGTCATTCGGCCATTCGTCATGGGTCATTTATGCCAGCATATCAGTGACACAGCGCGCATAATCCACAATGCTGTGCGCCTTGATCAACGCGGAAACCATTACGACGCGCTTTGCTCCGGCGTCGATCACGCTCTGTAGATTGTCGATGTTGATTCCGCCAATACAGAAGATCGGGATGCTGACTTCTGCGTGAACGCGACTGATCTCCGCAAGGCCAATCGGCGCATAATCGGGTTTCGTAGGTGTAGCGAAGATGGGGCCGAATCCGATATAGTCCGCGCCCTCGCGCTGCGCTGCGAGTGCTTGCTCGATGCTGTGTGTGGATTTTCCGACTAAAACTTGGCGATGTGCTTTGCGACGCGCTAGTTCGATCGAGTCATCTTCCTGACCGACGTGCACGCCTTCCGCAGGAATTTCTCTGGCGATCTCCGCATGATCGTTCACGATCAGTGGCGTCAAGGACCTCGCTGTTATTTCATGCAGCCTGGCGGCGAATCCAGCAAGTTCGTCGACGGATTTTCCTTTTCCGCGGAGCTGAATCAAATCAACGCTGCCTTCGATCATTTGCTCCGCGACGCGAGTGACATCGGATACTTCAACGTAGCCCAAATCAATGATTCCGTAGAGACGGCATTCGCTGATCGCCCTCATGAATTGCGCGTTACAAATGACGTGCTGTAGTGTCCGCTGGCCTCGGCGGATCGTCCCAGCCCCAACCCCAGTGCGCTGGGGACAACACACTGAGCTTTACTCATGCAAGCGAATAGGCCGCGAAGCGAGCTCGAGTTTGCCTGCTGAAATGAGGCGGTCCATTAATCCCGTGTCGTAGTTTCCATCGCGGAAATCGCCGTTTCGCATCATGGCCGCGTGGAACGGCACCGTCGTCTTAATGCCGGTAATATAATACTCGTCGAGTGCGCGACGCATTCGATCAATCGCGTTGATCCGCGTCGCACCGACTGTGATTATTTTTGCAATCAGCGAGTCGTAGTACGGCGGCACTGTATAGCCAGTATAAACGTGTGAGTCGATTCGTACTCCCCGGCCGCCCGGCGCATAATAAAAATCAATTCGGCCCGGTGTTGGCTGAAAATTATTGGCCGGATCTTCGGCGTTGATGCGGCATTGGATTGCATGTAACCGCGGGACGGCGTGCGCGATATGCGGCGACAGCGGCTGGCCGGCGGCGATGCGGATCTGCTCTTTTACAAGATCGCACGCATATACTTCCTCGGTAACCGTGTGTTCCACCTGGATCCGCGTGTTCATTTCCATGAAATAGAAATGCCGGTCTTGATCGACCAGGAATTCGATCGTGCCCGCGTTTTCGTAGCCGACTGACTTGGCTAGCTTGATGGCGGCGTTTCCCATTTTTTTGCGAAGACTCGGCGTCATCAATGGTGACGGGCATTCTTCAATCACCTTCTGGTTGCGTCGCTGAACAGAGCAATCGCGTTCGCCGAGATGCACGATGCGGCCATGGCTGTCGGCGACGATTTGAAATTCAATGTGATGCGGATTGATTATGAGTTTCTCCAAGTAAACCTGTTCGTTGCCAAAAGCTTTCTCCGCCTCGTGACGCGCACTGTGAAAGGCTGATTTAAGGCTCGGCTCGTTATGTGCTGTGCGCATTCCGCGCCCGCCACCGCCGGCAGCCGCCTTGATCATCACCGGGTATCCGATTTTCTTCGTGACTCTTATCGCCTCGTCCTCTGTCTCGACGATGCCGTCGCTGCCGGGAGTCACTGCCACGCCGGCTTTGCGTGCATGTACACGAGCAGCATTCTTGTCGCCCATTGCCTGCATCGCACGCGACGAAGGGCCGATAAACTTGATATTGCTTCTTTCGCATACCTCCGCGAAGTGCGGATTCTCAGCCAGAAATCCATATCCGGGATGAATGGCATCGACGTCGCCGATCTCAGCAGCGCTCATGATCCGATCGATTTTCAAATAACTTTCCAAGCTAGGCGCTGCGCCGATGCAGATGGATTCATCTGCAAGTTGGACGTGCAGCGAATCAACGTCCGCCTCTGAATAGACGGCCAATGTCCGAATGCCAAGTTCCTTGCAGGCGCGAATCACCCGCAGCGCAATCTCTCCACGATTGGCAATCAGTACTTTCTGGAACATGAGTAATTGTAGGGCAAGCGCTCCGCTTGCCGGCCTAGCGATGCGCTTTGGCAGGCGATGCGGCTGCCTTACAAGTTAGCATTTGCTTGACGCTCATCGCACTCTGAAAAGCACCTGTCCGAACTGAACGGGCTTGCCGTTTTCGGCCACTACTTCAGCAACGACTCCAGTTGTTTCTGCTTTGATTTCATTCATGACTTTCATCGCTTCGATGATGCAAACCACGGTGTCTTCGGTGACAGATTTTCCGATATCAACGAACGGCGGACTGTCCGGCGACGCAGAGCAGTAGAACGTGCCCACCATCGGTGAAACGATGTCTTTCAGCGGTACGGTTTCGATGGATCTGGGTGCGGCAGGCGTAGTTTCAGGCGCAGTGGAAGCGCCCTTGGGCGGCGATGTTGCTTCAGGCAGCGCAGCTGCCGTTCGCCGAGTCGACGGACTTTTTTCAAGCTTAAGACGGAAGCCTTCCTTTTCGATCTCAAAGACCGAAAGGTCATGCTTCTCCATCAAACTGATGATGGCTTTAATCTCTTTGACGTCTTTAGGGTCCAAGTATTGCTCCTGGTTGAGGCTGAGGGGCTTTAGGTAAAACAGTTTTGGGAGTAAGGTCAAGGCAATCGTAGCGCAGGCATCCTTTCCGCCGCAGGACGGATTCGCCATGCCGAAGCCGTGGCAGCAGTCGGGCGTCTCGCCTGGTCGACCGCATGAGCAATTACGGATATTGTGAACCTCATGCCGGTTTCGTCCCCGTCACTTCAATTCAAAATCATTGATGAAACCGGTGATTACATTGTCATCGATAAACCGCCCTTTCTTCTGAGTCATCCGACCAAGCCGACGACGCAACCGACTTTGTGGAAGGAGCTTCGGGAACTTCTGGCATTCGAAATCGCCGGCGGCGGACAAGTCTCAATTGTCAACCGGCTCGACCGGGAAACCAGTGGGCTGGTGTTGGTGGCGAAAACGGCAGCGGCGGCGAGAGAATTCGGCCTGCTGATGCAACAACAAAAGGTTCACAAGGAATATCTCGCCATCGTTTGGGGTTGGCCCGAATGGGAGCACTACGTCGTTGACACACCGCTGGATCGACAGCGAAAACACCAGGAATCGGTGATTTGGCTAAAGCAAATGATTCACCAGGGTGGCGCGCCAGCGCAGACGGAGTTTCGCGTCGAGCGGCGATTCGCAAAACGGTCAGTTGCATCCTCATCTGCCGCTTCGCGACTTTCGCTCCCGGGCCAGGAAGAGGATGAAGGTGAGGACCGGAAAAAATTCCATGCAAACCAGTCGGCGCGCGCTGAAGAGAAGTTCAGTTTGGTTCGTGCAATTCCGCTTACGGGACGAACCCATCAAATACGAGTGCATCTCGCATCCGTCGGGCACCCAGTTGTGGGCGACAAAATCTACGGCCCCGACGAGCAGTTTTACCTGCGTTTTATTGAGACGGGATGGACACGTGAACTCCAGCAATGGTTACTCCTGCCACGTCATGCACTTCATTCGGCGAAACTGGCGATCGAAGGCGAGCGAGAATGGACGAGTCCATTACCTTTGGACCTTGCGGAATTTTTTAGCGACGCTCTCTGACCGCCGACTCAAGGAGCGGCGGTTTCCTGTCCGCCACTGGGCAAGCTGGAGATCACCTTTCCTTGAATTTTCGGCGCTCACAGAGCGCCGCTACAGCACACTCTGCGAATTGCAATCTGATCGGTCGCCCCTATCGTAGGCGGGCCATATGAAAAGGCTTCGCGCGTTAGCGGCTTGCGCGCTCATTCTCAATTGCATGCGAGCGTTTGGCGGCGCCGAACAATCACGCGTCGCCACAGCAACTGAAGAGTTCAATCCGCAACGATTCGAATTTGCAATCGAGTCCGGATATTTATTTGGCGCGATTAACCCGCCTGCAAGTTATCAAATCGGCGCGGAGTTCCTGACCGCGCGCGTTCGTTGGGGAGTTGTGAGGAGCGACAGCTGGTTCCGTGGCTACCATCAATTTTACGTGAGTGCTGTGCTGGAACCGATTTTTCGCGGAATCGAAAATCATTATTTCGGATTCAATCTCGGAATGCGCTACAACTTTGTTCAACCCGGCAGCCGGTTGGTTCCATACATTTCGGGAGGCGTTGGCGCAGGCGCAATCGACAGTCACCCCGAGGTTCCTGGTGGACAAGGTCAGGACTTTACGTTCAACATTTTATCGGCCGCCGGCATTTCGTACAACGTGAACGATCATTGGAAAATTGATGTCGGAGCGCTTTATCAGCATCTATCCAACGGTGGACAAACCGATCCGAATCCGAGCGTGAACCTTTTTGGGCCACAGGTCGGCGTGACCTATTCGTTTTGACCTTTCGTGTCATGTCGAGCGAAGTCGAGACATCTCTGAATTGTTGATTTAGATCGAGCGAGCAATGACCAGAGATTCTTCTCCCGCGACTGCGGGCTCAGAATGACAGCTTGATGAATCCTGCGGACGAAAACGTTCTGGTGATCAGACGACGCTTGTTCGATGAGCTAGGCGCCTTTCAGGGACTGAATTTCGAGCCTGAAAAATATCTGAAAGCAATTCTGTCGCGAGGCAGCAACTTTTTCGTTGGCCGTTCCGAAGCTGAAAATAATCCCAACTACAAACAAATCATCCCGTACGCACTAATCGTCTTTCGAAATACGGTACTGCATTACGTGCGAGGCAAAAAGGCAGGCGAGCAGCGGCTGATCGCCAAGGGCTCAATCGGTGTCGGCGGTCACATGAATGAAGGCGACGAATCGCTCTTCGCGATGGATGAGCAGGCGTATCGGGCGGGAGTGGAACGCGAAGTAAACGAGGAAATCAAGATCGACACTCCGTTTGAAGATCAAATCGTTGCTCTTTTGAACGACGACTCTACTGAAGTAGGACGCGTCCATCTCGGTATCGTTCACGTCTTCAAACTGACCGAGCCGAAGGTGGAAAAACGTGAAGCAATGATCACCGGGCTGACATTTCTTCCAAAAAACGAATTGCTCGCGCGTCGCGAAACCATGGAGACATGGTCGCAGATTTGCGTGGATTCGCTCGACCGTTTACTGTTATAGCCCGCTTTCCTGTCGGAAGCGGAGCAGTAAGTTAGTTAGCCCCAGGTGGAGCTGAACTTGGCGGTGGCGCGGCACCTGGAGGTGAAGTTGCAGGCGGAGGCGGAGGTGGAGCGGCAGGTGCAGGCGCGAACTGCTCGCTCTGCTTCACAAATGCGATCGTGTCGATTTGCCACCGGCCAACCGGATGCGAAATAATGAGGTCAAAATCGGCGTACTTTGCCGGGTAATTTATGCGTGAATGGAAGCTACCGTGTGGCTCGAAAAATTGCGATTGGAATTCAATCTTGCCCTGCAGATCAATCGCAGTGACCGGTGCTCCCATCTGCACAATTTCGTTCATAAATTCCTGTTGCGCCGAGACTGGAAAATTCATGCGCGCCTGCGGGCTTAGATGCGAGGCGAAAAAATTAATGTCATGCTGAACCACAATTTTCTGTGCTGCTTCGTTGGCGAACTGTTTCCCTTCCCTGGCCATCTCCTCTTTTGTTGAGTTGAGCCACCAATAACCAATACCCAGTAACACCAGCACGATGATCAGAATAACCACCACCTGGCCGGATGATCTCAATCGAGTATTTAATTTCATTTTGTTTTGATCGTTAATAACCGAAACCGATGCCTTTTATCACTTCGCCGTTGCGGATTAACACACCATGGCTTTGCAGTCCGGTGTACGTGCCGAAGCGATTTCGGGCGTTTACTTTAAAATTAACCAGATAGCCGTAAAGCGGTTTATCCTCGGTGCCCAAGTTTGCCGGTTTCGGCTCACCATCCCATTCAACCTTCGCGCTCTCCGAATCGATCAGTTGCGTCTCGAGCCATTTCATTGCGATTTCCTTGTAATTCGCAGGATACGGTCCGTACCGTTCTGTATCCGCCGGGTTTGTTTGCGCGCTTAAACTCCAGACAGCGCACAGCGTCAAGAACGTGCAAACCGGCACCACGGGCGGCTTCATATTTCGATCTTCTACTTTGACACGCCGTTGTCCAGCCTAATGAAACGACATCTGATCTTGCCTGTCCGAAACCGGAAAGCGGAGCTGTAGACAGGATCGGTGATCCCCTATCCCGGCAAAGCCATCGCCGCGGATGGTTCTCTCTTGAATTCATGATTAATATCCACGCGGTGATGACGAAGCCTCCGATTTTAATATTGCTCAGCATTGGAGTCGTCATCGCTTTGACGTCTGTCGGCGGACACGCGAGCCCAGCAGAAACTGCCTCTCCTGCAATCTCAGAGAAGGTTAGCTCCGTCGAACCCCGTGCTGGGATCAACGACACCGGCCATAGCTCACCCGCGATCGTAGTGAATACAAAATCATTCGATCCAGCCGCTGCGACAAAAGCGTGGTTGGCTACCGTTCCGCATGATCAACGCGAAAAATCAGACCGATATTTTGAGGGCGGTTACTGGCTGCTTCTGTGGAATTTTCTGGTGGCCGTCGCAATCTCTATCTTTCTCCTCGAATCACGAGTCTCAGCGCACCTGCGCAATCTCGCCGAACACCTCACCAGCTCCAGGAGTCTCCAAATCGCCTGCTACGCGATTCCATATTTTCTGATTGCAGGCACGCTCGGGTTTCCGCTGGATTTTTATGAACATTTTGTGCGCGAACATCAGTACGGCTTGGCGACACAGAGTTTTCTGCCGTGGTTTCGCGAGCAGTTAATCGGCTTTGGCCTCACAATAATTGGCAGCACGATACTGTTAATTGCTCTCTATGCCGTGTTCCGACGCGCACCGCGGACGTGGTGGGTTTGGGGAGCAGTTGTGGCAGTTCTCTTTATGACCGTTGTCGTCGTTATCACACCTGTCTTCGTCGAACCGCTCTTCAATACGTACAAGCCGATAACCAACCCCGAAATCAGGAATCCGATTCTTGCGATGGCTCAGGCAAACCAAATTCCGGCACAACAAGTCTTTGAAGTAGACGCTTCACGTCAGACCACACGCGTAAGCGCCAACGTCGCTGGGTTTCTAGGAACAACGCGAATTGCCCTCAATGACAATCTTCTCAAACAATGCACGCTGCCGGAAATACGCGCCGTGATGGCACACGAGATGGGCCATTACGTGCTGAATCATGGCGCCAAACTATTGACCTATTCTGCAATCTTCATCGCCATCGGACTCGCGCTTACTCGTCAGATGTTCGACGCCGCGGTGAGGCGTTGGGGCGTCAAGTGGGGCGTCCGCGGCATTGCGGATCCAGCGGGACTGCCGCTGCTCGCTTTGATACTGAGCACATTAGTTTTCGTCGCCACGCCACTTCTGAATACCGTCGTAAGAGTGACGGAACGAGAAGCAGATGCTTTCGGAATCAACACCGCGCGCGAGCCGGATGGCATGGCCAAGGTGACGCTCAAACTCGGCGCCTACCGAAAGCTCGACCCAACACCGATCGAGGAATTCTTCTTTTTCGATCACCCCAGCGGGCGCGCCCGCATACGCATGGCGATGGATTGGAAAGCGGCGAATTTGCCCTGCGCCGAATGGGTCCCGAGTAGAGACAGCTCTACCACCGACAGTCACTAATCCGTTGAAACTGCCGGTGTGTACTGATCAATAGCCACCGCCCATCTGATGAGTCGTTGTGGTCATTGTCGAGCCTGTCGGCGGCGGTACCTGGCTAGTCACCGTGGTTTGACGCGTTGTGGTCGTGGTGGTCTCGGGTGTGCTCGAACAGGAGATCAACATCGACGCAACTATTGAGAGCGCCGAACCAAGTATGATTGCTTTTTTCATGGCGTGAATTGTTTCTTTCAACAAACGATTCGTCGCAAGTCGCTTCTCCAGATGTATTAGTGGAAAGAATTATTCTTTTTCCGAGCAACCCAGAATCAGCTACCATTTGGACGTGCGGACGCGACGAAAGTGCCGGAAAACTTTACCGGCTGAGTGTTTTCATCTGAAGAAGAAAAAGCGGACGCGCTCAACAAGATTATGAACGACGTTTACGCGTCTGTTCGATCTGTTGTGCCACCTGGCCGCTTTGCCAAAGTGAAGCAGGAGCAAATTGCATGGCTGAAAACTCGAGATGCCGCGCAGTCAATCGAGGAGAAATCCAAGCTGACCGAAAATAGAATTCGTGCGTTACAAGATTTGCTTTGGTGAGTTAATCCAACTCGATCTTGCCTCGCTGCTTCTTTAGCTCGCCACGTTTGCGTTTCGTTTGCAGAATTTTCTCTTTCAGCGCAACTGGCCTCGGCGATTTTCTTCGGCGCGCTTTTTCGCGCTCTGCGATTTCGGTAGCACGACGCTTTTGTTGCGCGCTCTCGATCGCAGCGAGCAAACGTTCGCGCGCGAGCTTGCGGTTCACTGCTTGCGAGCGCGAATCCTGCACGGTGACACTAATACCGGTTGGGCAGTGGCGCAGCGTGACTGCTGTTGCAACCTTGTTGACATTTTGACCACCCGGTCCGCTGGAGCGCGCAAAGCTTTCTTCCAGATCGGTCTCTCGGATGTTGAGCCGCGCCATGCGCTGCTCAACAGAATCGTTCGCCATCTTTATCCTTGATTAGTTTCTTGTGGAATCCCCAATCCGTAATCGAATTGCCGATGGCCGGACTCGAACCGGCACGGGCCTGTTACAGCCCAACGGATTTTAAGTCCGTTGCGTCTACCATTTCGCCACATCGGCGCGGTGCTCCGTATTCTAGCTTGTTGCGCGGCGCGTGAAAATAAATTTCCAGTCGCGCGACCTGCATCGGAGTGGCGGAGCGGTGTGCGTTGCGCGTGTGGACGAGAAGCTAAGTGCGTGTTGAACTGGAAGCGGTGAACTAGGCAGCGACCAAAACGACAGCTATGAGACCGTAGCTACTCTCTCTCGGTCGTGTGTCTGGCCGCCAGCGCTGCGCTCGCTCGAACATTGGTTATTTGTGAGTTTCCATGTGATTCGCGTGTTCTGATTCGCGGGTGTGCAGCGCGCCATTCCCGCTGTTTGCGCGTATAATATTCCCGCCAATATTCAGCGGTGCGGATTTGCGGTCGGCCGCGCTTTTTGTCCGGATGCATGACGTGGAGAGGGCTTGCGGCACATTGGCTGCCGCCAATCTCCTATACGGAAACAGCGCAACGAAGTTTCGAAAGTCCCAAAAAGAGACTTTAAACTGCTTCAATCGCCGGCCGCGGCCGCGGTCATTCGTATTAGTGACCGCGATTAATGTCTGCGTAACCAGATATGTTCAGAATGACGGCCGCGCAAATTCAAATACCTGCACTGAGAGAGCGAACTGCGCAGTGGTTTCTTTTTCTAAAACATCATTATGGGCGCGGTGCTGGTGTCGGACGCTGGCGCGGGGTCGGCTGGATCCGTGGCGTCGGCGTCACACTGGGCGTGGGAGTCGGAGTTGTCGTAGGTGTAACGCTAGGCATAACAGTTGGTGTTGCTGTCGGAGCAGGTGTTGGCGTAGCCGTAGCACCAGGAGTTGAAGTCGGCGTCGTGGTTGGAGTGGATGTAGCTGTAGCCGTTGCTGTTGTCGTCGGAGTAACAGTCGCCGTTGGTGTCGGTGTGGCACAAAGAATTTCGGTGTACTGCTGGTTATCGTTGGTACCAGTGCCGGGCGCGGAGCTGCCGGCGACGGCATAAAAGGATTGGCCGGCGGTTGCGCCTGCGAGGTAGTCGCGGGCTTGTACCATGCTTGGCAGGTCGCTCCAGGTGTTCGTAGCGGGGTCCCAGGCAATCGCGCTGCTGCTGAGGGCGAAGTTGACGTCGCCTCCGGCAAGTATCCATCGGCCGTTGTAAGCTCCCGAGGCGGCAACGGTGCGGCCTGCAGGTAGATCGGCGATTGCAGCGTCATCCCACGTATTGGTGCTTGGATCGTAGCGCCAGGTCTTGTTAGGTGAAGCGTTGCCACCGCCCGCATAAATGTAGTTACCGAGAGCCACTGCCATAAGGCTATGGTTGGCGAAGGGGTAGTTCGCTGCCATCGACCACGTATTTGTGGCAATGTCGTAAACCTCGACGTGAAAATCGGTACCGATAGCGCGGCCCGCAATGCGATAGATCTTGCCGTTGAGGTAAGCACAGGCATGGAAGTATGTAGGGATGGTATAGGATGGCAGGCTAGTGTTATAGGTGTTGCTGATCGGGTCGTACCGCCAAAGTGTGGCTGTGGTGTTGAAGTTTTGGTCTTCGCCACCAAGCAGATAGATATAGGTGCCGTCGGTTGTACCGCTGAACCAAGCACGCGGTTGCGGCAATGGCGCGATAGGCGTCCAGGTGTTGCTCGCGGGACTGTATTTGTACGCGTTCGTGATAGCGGTGTTGTTAACGATGCCACCGAAGCTATAAACATTGCCACCTACTGAGGCGACGGCATGTCCCCAGATGGCAATAGGATACGGCGCCTGCTCAGTCCAGGAGCCAACCGACGCGCAAGGCGTGGCAGTCGGCGTTGGCGTGGCTGCTGTGGTGTAGACACCGTGCACGCCATAAGAGTTCTGGTTAGCAGCCGCTATGGCCGCTGTGCGCGTCGTGATTGCCATGGTGCAAATCAGGAGAGCCCAGATTGCAGCGACACGTATTCGTATGGTCCGGTTTTCCATTGGAGCACCGCAAAACCAGTCCAAGTGAGACGTTACGCTCGGGACGGGTTTTTGGCCAATGGGTGTTGATCGATTTCTGGATTTCTCTTAGTCGATTACCCC
>WNGC01001338.1_pt1 | contig 18360 bp, 18 predicted proteins | sample 5400051 | NCBI WGS metagenome assembly WNGC01 (sample SAMN13153368, study PRJNA577476) | soil metagenome | isolation source: 20 cm soil or saprolite under grassland replicate 2 | place: USA:California | collected 2016-06-15
TGGACGCCGCATGCCCGATCTCGACCTGGTCACCGCCGAGGGTCCGGTTCGGGTCGTCACTCTTCTGCACGATGCTCGGCCAGTGCTGCTCAACCTCGGTGAACCCGGCGGCTTCCACATCACTCCATGGGTAGATCGCGTTCAGTTGATCGCCGCCAAATACGATGGTCCGTGGGAGCTTCCGGCAATCGGGGCCGTCACCGCTCCCACCGCCGTGTTGATTCGGCCCGACGGATATGTGGCTTGGGTGGGAGAGCGAACGCAGGTGGCGCTCGCTGACGCGCTAACCACCTGGTTCGGACCGCCTACGGCGGCGTAGCGCGCCGGCTTCCAAGATCATTCTGTTGGGAGTCTTACGAGACACGTTTTAGTCGTCGAGCCGCTGGTGGCAAAAAAAAGGACGAGCCTGCGCTCGTCCTTTTTTCTTGTTAGCGGTCTTTCTCCAGCTAAAATGGGAGCTCTTCTTCGCTTCCGATCAGCACCGAATCAGCTGCTGGTTTGCTTTTCTCACCATTCGTGTCAGTGACCGCCGCGGTAGCGGCTGGTTTCGGCGGCCAGATCACTCCGTCGCAGGATCTGTTCTGACACTTATAGTCGGGAGCTTTGGGATTCCGCTTGGTCAACCGGTTGTCCCACATCCGGCCGCCACACTTCGGGCAGCTTACGATCTCCAGGTCGGTGAGCATCGACACCGGAACAGGAGCGCCGGCGGACTCGCTACCATTCGTCGCCGCGTGTGCGCCACCGTTGGACGGAGCGCTGAACGACGCGCCCGGTTTCCCGTGGCGACGCGAGTACGCGGTCTGAGGATCTTCAAGCGGTCTGGCGTACTTGCCATCGCCGTCCATCTCTACCCAGTTCTGCTCGTACGCGTAGAGCTCGTTGGCGACGCCGAACCTAACCGCTGCTCTCGTGAAGGCATCGGTCGACGCTTGCTTGTAGTCGCGTCCTGTACCGACGTCCTCGCGAATCACGCCAAGGATTTGAAGACGCGCCTTGAACGAACATTGCGGACCATCGCCATCCTCGCCCGTCAGGGCGGGAAGCAGCTCTAGGGTGAGATCCCATTCTCCCGGCACCACGCCGTCAAGCCTCTCTCTAACCGTATTTGCCTCGATATACGCGACGAACCGCGCGAAGTATTTGCCATCACGCGCCGTGATCTTTCCGTCCTGTCTCCAGGAAATCGCACCAGAGGGGACCGGGGCAGAAAGCATTGCCCATACGTCGGTCTTTTCAATGTAGGCATCCTGTCTTGCGATCATACTCTCATCCATCCGTTGTTAGTCGCTAAAGTTTGTTTCCCGTGAATTTTTGCACGTCCTTCACTGCACTGCACTGTTTGCCGTGCTCGCAATACCAGCCGTGCCGGTCGAAGAAAACGAGGTGGTGAATTCTGGTCTGATCGAGCGTCTCTTCCACGCGGTATAGCGCTGTGACCGAAGTCCCTTTTCCGCACATCTCGAATGGATCCATCGCTCGAATCCGGACCTTCCTCGACCCCACCGATTTCTCCTTCCGCCTACAGTTGAGGTTCCTCCTTATTCGTGGCAATGTAAGCTCCTGCAATGCCGTCACTTACGCTCCGAGGCTTCGGCACGTATTCGGGTACGTAAAAACTAGCGTTTTGCCAGGCAGAATGCAAGCCGTTGTGGGCACGAGTTTCGCTTGTTCGATCTCCCCACCCCAACGAGTATCCGGGAGTCGCGATGGAAGGAGGAAGCGCATTTCTCAAGAACCAGGTCGATAACGCCGTGATGCAGCACCGCGCTTTCCTCAGCGCGCTCGAAGATCACGAGAGCCAGGCCGAGGATCCTCGCTTCGCGGCTCTGTGCAGTCGACACATACCACACATGCGCGACCACCAGCGGATGCTCGAGGAATACCAGTCACAGCTCGGTAGCAACCCCAGCCTCGCAAAAAAATCAGTCGGCGCCGCTGTCGGTCTTGCGCGTGATCTCGCCGATACAGCGCGCGAGAGTGACTTCCTTCGACTCGTGGGCGACATCGTGATGTCGCGCCAATCCGAAGACACCTTCAAGACGTTCCGTGAAGCCGGCAAGATCATGGGCAATCAGACGCTCCACGAAATCGGCGACATCGCCGAGCGTCACCACGACATCTACGTGAAAGAGGCCAATCGGCTGGTCCAGCAAATGTTCGTCGAGCACGTACAAGGCATCGACGGGAGCGCCCGCCGATCCGCATACGTCCAGCTCGACGCGAGGCCGTGATACCGGCTGCGCGTTGTCGCTCTGCGTGAGCGATCGCCGCGCATCGTCCTGACACCATCCGCTTGCCGCGCTAACTTCCGCGAATGACAGATGTCGTATCGCTCGCGGCCGAACTGCTCGCGATTCAGTCGACAACGGGCACCGAGGCCGCCGTCGTCGATTTCGTGTCGCGCTGGTTAGTCGCGCGTGGCTGGAACGTGACACTTCAGGAGGTGAGTCGCGGACGAGCGAATATCTGGGGCTCGAGATCGGGTGGCGAGCATGGCTTAACCCTCTCGACCCACGTCGATACCGTTCCGCCGTTCGTCCCGCCGCGGCTCGAGGGAAAGCGTCTGTACGGCCGGGGCTCATCGGACGCGAAAGGCATCGCGGCCGCCATGATGGTCGCGGCCGACCGCCTCGTAACCGAGGGTGAAAAGCGAATCAACGTTCTCTTCGTGGTTGGGGAAGAGAAAGGCTCCGATGGAGCCCGTGCCGCTAACAATCTGCGCTCAAGCAGCCGATTTCTGATCAACGGCGAGCCCACCGAGAGCAAGCTCGCGAGCGGCGCGAAGGGATCGCTCCGCGCCACTATCCGAACGCGCGGCCGCGAGGCCCACTCCGCCTATCCTCAGCTCGGACGCTCGGCCATCGAACCAATGCTCGAATTGTTGCCGACGCTCCGCAAGCTCCCACTACCATCCGATCCAGTCCTCGGGGACACGACGGTGAACATTGGGACGATCAAGGGCGGGACCGAGGCGAACATCATCCCGGCACATGCCGAAGCCGAAATCATGTTCCGACTTGTCGGTGACGTCGAGCCGATAAAAAAAATGGTTAGCAACTGGGCGAAAGGGCATGCCGATGTAGAGTTCGGCTCACACATACCCGCTCAGCGGTTCGCGACGGTTCCAGGATTTGAGACCGTTCCGGTCGCGTACACGTCGGACATTCCGCTTTTATCGAATTGGGGCAAGCCGCTCTTGTTTGGTCCCGGCTCGATTCACGTTGCGCACACGCCGGACGAGTACATCGATGTCGACGAGTTAAGAGCGAGTGTTGACACTTATGCGCGCCTCGCCGGGACGCTTCTCGCTCAATGACTGATTATCCGATGCCGCGCAGGCGAAAAGCCAAGTGGCCCGTGGCCGTTCTTGGTGCCACGGGCGCCGTGGGGCAGATGTTCGTGCGTCTGCTGGCTAACCATCCGTGGTTCGAGATCACAGAGCTCGCGGCTTCTGAACGCTCGGCAGGCAAGAAGTACGGGGAGGTTACGCGCTGGCTCGACGGTCCGCTACCTCCGGCGACGATTCTCAATCGACGCGTGATCGCATGTGATCCGGGGGTCGTCAGCGCGCCGATCGTTTTCTCTGCGCTCGACGCGCCTGTTGCGCTCGAGGTGGAGACGGCCTTTGAGAGTTTCCGGATGGAGCCCGACGTCCCGCTGGTAATCCCCGAGGTGAATGGGGACCATCTGGCCTTGATCGCGTGCCAGCGTCAGCATCGGGGGTGGAAGGGAGCGATCGTGACCAACGCAAACTGCTCGGCCACCGTTGCGGCCGTTGCTCTCGCGCCACTCCACCAGAAATTCGGCTTGAAACAGCTCTTTCTGTCCACGATGCAGGCTGTCTCCGGTGCGGGCTATCCCGGCGTACCGTCGCTCGACATACTCGGCAACGTCATCCCTTACATCGCCGATGAAGAGCAAAAGCTGGAGCGGGAGCTGTTGAAGCTCCTGGGAACTTACGCCGATGGTGAAGTGACGAGCGCCGCGTTCAAGGTGAGCGCGCACACGAATCGAGTTGCGGTCGAGCACGGCCACACGATCTGCATGACCATCGGCTTCGAGGAGAGTCCGACGCCTGAATCGGCGATCGAGACGATGAAGTCGTGGGATGGTCTCGCATCCACCGTCGGCTTGCCAACGCGGGCCACGCATCCGCTGGTAGTCAGTGATGCAGTCGATCGTCCCCAACCGAGGCGCGACGTCAACGCCGGGAATGGAATGACAGTGACAGTGGGACGGGTTAGACGAGACGCGGTGCTCGACCTGCGGATGGTCGCTGTCGGACACAATACGGTTCGCGGTGCCGCCGGAGGGTCGGTGTTGAACGCCGAGCTGCTTGCCACTACTGGCGCGCTCGACTCCGCGTGATCGTCGTAAAGTTTGGCGGGACCTCCGTCGGTGACGCCAAGGCGATCGAGCGCGCGGCGGAGATCGTCAGGACCCGTCTCGACAGGCAACCGGCGGTCGTGATATCGGCCCTTGGCGGCGCAACGAACTCGCTCCTTGCAATCGGTGAGCAGTCGGCGAAGGGCCACCTGATTGGTGCGTTGCGCGGTGTCGAAACGTTGCGCGATCGTCACTTTCGGGAGTGCGAGCAGCTACTCGGGACTTCCGCCGAAGCGGCGGAAGTCGCCGGCGAGATGAGCGCGACGTTCGACGAGCTCGCGAGTCTGGCGGAAGCTTTATCGGTGCTAGGCCACGCGACGCCTCGCAGCTTCGACGCGATCGCTGCGTTCGGTGAGCAGCTTTCATCCCACCTGGTCGCGGCATTCTTCAAGCTTCGAGAAATTCCCGCTGAGCACCTCGACGCGCGGGATGTATTCATCACCGACGACAACTTCATGACCGCGGAGCCGCAAACGGACGCGATAGCGGAAGGCGCGCGTGACCTGGTGCAGCCCCTAATTCAGCAAGGTAAAGTCCCGGTGATGGGAGGCTTTATCGGTCGCACCCCGCAGGGAATCACGACCACGCTTGGACGAGGCGGATCGGATTACAGCGCGTCGTTGCTTGGCGCCGCTCTGCACGCCGACGCGATCGAGATCTGGACGGATGTCGACGGGATGCTGACGGCTGATCCGCGTGTGGTGAAAGGATCGAAGCTCATCGAGCAGATTCGCTTCGATGAAGCGTCCGAGCTCGCGACGTTTGGTGCGAAGGTGCTGCACCCGAATACGATCGCGCCGGCCGTGCGATTGGGTATCCCAGTTTTCATCTACAATTCGCGCAAACCGAGCGGTAAGGGAACACGGATCACCTTCGATGCGCCGAGGCGCGCGGTGAGCGCAATCGCCGGAAAGGCCGGCGTCATCGTCGTCAGGGTCGGCGCAGCGAAAATGCTGTTTGCGCGCGGGTTTCTGCGCAGGGTATTCGAGATCTTCGAGCGCAACGGAATCTCGGTCGACGTCGTCGCGACCTCCGAGGTATCCGTCTCCGTGACCGTCGATGATGCCTCGGGTCTCGAATCGCTCGTGGTCGATCTTGCCGCGCTCGGGGATGTGTCGGTCGAGCGAGGGCGGGCGATCGTAGCGGTGGTGGGCGCCGCGATCAGCGAGGATAGCGTCGCGATGGGGCGCGCAATCGCGGCGCTGGAAGGAATCAAGATCCACATGATGTCGCTCAGCGCGACTGGAATAAACCTCACCGTGATTGTCGACGAAGATCAGTTGAACGCGGCGATGGAGCGCTTGCACGATGCTTTCTTCGTGAGAGTGAAGAAATGAGCAAGCGCAGCGTCGCGATCATCGGCGATGGGAAAATGGGCCAGGCGATCCGAACGCTCGCGGAGGAGAAAGGCTGGCGGGTAACCGCGGTCGTAGGCGAGCGCGAAAGCGCCCACGGCACTGGCATCGATAAGTCGCTGCTCGGGAATCCCGAAGTTGCGGTGGAGTTCACGCAGCCCGATGCCGCGGTTGCAAACATCACAGCGTGTCTCCGCAATGGAGTCCCGGTCGTTGTCGGCACGACCGGGTGGTACGAGTCGCTCCCGTTGGTTACGGCCATTGCGAAAGAGACTGCCACGTCGCTGCTCTGGTCTCCGAATTTCTCACTCGGCGTGAATGTTCTGATCGAGCTCGCGCGGTTAGCGGGGACCTTGATGCGCACACTCGAGGACTTCGACGCCCACATAATCGAGACGCATCACGCCAGAAAAAAGGATGCGCCGTCGGGAACGGCGATAGCGATCGCAAAGGCGGCGAGCGATGCTCTCGATCGCCCTATCCAGACCACCAGCGTCAGGACGGGATCCGTTCCAGGGACGCACGAGCTCTTGTTCGACGGCGCCTTTGAGCAGCTCTCGCTCACGCACGTCGCGCGCGACCGACGAGTGTTCGCCGAGGGCGCGCTGAAAGCCGCCGACTGGCTCATCGGCAAAAACGGTGTATTCACAATGCGTGACGTGCTCGACCTTCCACGGCGGAGCTGAGAGAACGGTGCAAGGAATGAAACCTCGCCGCGGAATCTGCGTACAGCACGACATGTCACCTCACCGCGCTCGAATGGCGATTAGCGCCGCGCTCTTCATCGCGCTCCTGTTCGTGCCTGGCTGTCGAGGGACTGATGGGTCGGATCCAGTGCCAAGCGGTCTTCCTGGCTCCTATATCTACGCCGCCAAGGGATCGACGCTAAAGAAACCGTGGGAATTTTCAGCCCGGTTGGATCTGACGCCCGACAGGCGCTACACGTTCACGCTGGACAAGACAATCGACGGCGCCAAGGATTCCACGGAAAGAAGCACGGGGACGTACGCGATTTCAGGCGATCAGATTCTAATGCATGAAGGCGAAGGCCAGGAAAAATCGTCGCAGGATCTCCACAAGCTCCGCATTAGTTCGGATTCCCTGATTGCTGATGTTGGCTGGACGGGAGAGCTCTTTCTGAAGGGAGTCGGAGCGCCTAACGTCGTCTTTGTAAAAAAGCGCGGCGGGTAGGCCGCACTCGCTCTCCACGGCGAGAGCCGCATACATTTAGCGGATGACCTCCGCGCGACTCACTGGCTGTGGAACGGCGCTCGTGACTCCGTTTGCCAAATCGGGCGAGATCGACGAGCGCTCACTGCGGTCATTCGTGGATTGGCAGATAGCCAGCGGAGTTCATTTCGTCGTTCCGTGTGGATCTACGGGTGAAGCCGCGACGATGACTCTCGCGGAGCATCGGCGAGTCGTAGAGATCACCGTCGAGCAAGCTGCTGGGCGCGTACCTGTAGTCGCGGGCGCAGCTTCGAACGACACGAAGAAGGCGATCGCGTTGTCCCGGGAGATGGAGTCGGCCGGTGCGACTCACCTTCTCCACGCATCGCCGATGTACAACAAACCGCCGCAGCGCGGGATTGTCGCTCACTTTCGCGCGATCGCGGATGCGGTTCAGACTCCGGTCGTCGTATACAACGTGCCCGGCAGGACGGCAAGCAACATCGAAGCCGCCACCACTCTCGAGCTCGCCGAGCACGAGAACATCGTCGCGGTGAAAGAAGCGTCCGGGAATCTGGCGCAGATCGGCGAAATCATTCGTCACCGCCCTGCTCGCTTCTCGGTTCTATCGGGAGACGATCCGCTGACACTACAAGTGATGGCCGATGGCGGCGATGGAGTGATATCGGTGACTTCGAACGCTACGCCGCAGCTCGTCGCGCGGCTCACGGATGCATGCGCCGCGGGGGATTTTTCCGCAGCGCGCGCGATCCACCATCAGCTCGCGGAGTGGACGGCAGCCGCGTTCGTCGAAGCGAATCCGATTCCGGTGAAAGCGGCGCTCGCGATGTTGGGCAAGATGTCGAACGTTCTGCGATTGCCGCTCGTTCCCCTCGCAGAGAAGTTCGAGCCAACGGTTCGGGCGGCTCTTGTATCCGTTGGGGCACTCACTGCGTGAGCCCATCACATTTGCGCGAGATCGAAAAAGAAGTCGACGCATTTGCTTCCACTCCGCACGGCGCGGAGCTGCCGGAAGATGCGCGACGAGTGGTAAGAACGCTTCTCGATGCACTCGAGGACGGCAGTGTCAGGGCAGCTGAAAAGGACGCCGCGACCGGAGAGTGGCGTGCGGTGCCCTGGGTCAAACGCGGAATCCTCCTCGGCTTTCGGATCGGGAATATCGTCGACATGTCGCTCGCCAGTGGTAATGACGACGTTGTTCTGTCTTTCTTCGACAAGGACACCTATCCTCCGCGCCGCCTTAGTCAGGCCGACGGGATCCGGATCGTTCCCGGTGGCTCGAGCATTAGACGCGGCGCATACGTGGCAAAAAGCGTTGTATGCATGCCGCCGATGTACATCAACGTCGGCGCCTACGTCGGCGCGGGCACGATGATCGATTCGCACGCCCTCGTCGGTTCGTGCGCTCAGATTGGCGAGCGGGTGCACCTGAGCGCCGCGGCACAGGTTGGTGGTGTGCTCGAGCCGGTCAATGCGTCTCCCGTCGTGATCGAGGACGACGTCGTCGTCGGCGGGAATTGCGGCATATATGAAGGAACAGTCGTAAGGAAAAGAGCAGTCATCGGTGCTGGCGTAATTCTCACGAGGGGCACACCGGTCTATGATCTCGAGCGACGGACCGTTCACCGCGCCGACGCTGGGAGGCCGTTGGTCATTCCCGAAAACGCGGTCGTCGTGCCCGGCGCACGGCTGGTGAGCGATGACTGGGGCAGGAGTCAGGGCATCTCGCTGCAGACGCCAGTCGTCGTGAAATACCGCGACGAGAAAACAGACGCGGCAACGGCGCTCGAATCTTGGCTCCGCTGAAGGTCTCCGGCACCATTCGCGTGCCGGGCGACAAGTCAATTTCCCACCGCGCGCTCATTCTCTCGGCGCTGGCCGAAGGTGAGTCGGTGATACGCGGGATTCTGGACTCTGAAGATGTGGGATCGACCGCGGGCGTTCTTCGTGCCCTTGGCGTGATAATCCCACCCCTCGCGCCCGAGATGCGGGTAAGAGGTGTCGGAGTGCGCGGCTTGCGCGCGCCGCGTCACGCGCTTGACTGCGGGAACAGCGGAACCACCACACGTCTCATGGCTGGCGTCGTCGCCGGGCATCCCTTTGCGGCACGCTTCGAGGGGGACGAGAGCCTGAGCCGTAGGCCGATGAAACGCGTTGCGGAGCCGCTCACCTACATGGGCGCGCAATTCGTGTTCGAGCACGGTGACGGCTTGCCAATGACCGTTCACGGCGTCGATCTCCGCAGCATCGACTGGAATACCCGTTCCGCGAGCGCTCAGGTGAAGAGCGCAATTTTGCTCGCTGGTCTCGCGTCGTCCGTCGAGGTGCGGGTGACCGAGAGCTCCCGGTCGCGCGACCACACGGAGCGAATGCTGCGCGCGATGGGAGTAGACGTCGAGACCGATGGGAACCAGGTATGTCTCCGGCCAACGGCCAGACTCCAGTCAATCGAGATCGACGTGCCGGCAGATCCTTCGTCGGCAGCGTTCTTTGTGGCGGCGGCGGCACTCGCAAGCGCCGGAGAGCTGGTGCTCACTGACGTTTGTCTCAATCCGACGCGCACGGGTTTTATCGACGCGATGGAGAGAATGGGCGCACAGATCGAGAGAAGGGTGAGCGCGAACAGTGGCGGAGAAGAAATTGGATCGCTGCGCGTGCGACCTGCCAGGCTGAACGGCGTCAGTATCGGAGCTGGGGAAGTAGCATCACTCATCGATGAGCTGCCGCTGCTCGCGTGTGTCGCGGCAGGTGCGGGGGTTGAGCTGGAAATCACCGGAGCAGCGGAGCTGCGCGTGAAGGAGAGCGATCGAATCGCCGTCGTGGTCGGGAACCTGCGCGCCGTTGGCGCCGACGCCGAAGAGCTGCCCGACGGATTGCGCGTGCACGGGTCGCGGCGCAAGCTGTCAGGGACTATCGACCCGCACGGTGATCATCGGATTGCCATGGCTTTCGGCGTCCTGTCAGCCGCGTCGGGAAACGAGATCGTCGTCAGGAATCCCGAATGCGTCGCCGTTTCGTATCCGCGGTTCTGGACGGACCTGCGTATGGTCTCGACGTGAACCGCCGGACTACTGTGATTGCGATCGATGGCCCGGCGGCCTCCGGTAAGTCGTCCACCGCGCAGATGGTGGCCGAAAGGCTGGGGTATCTTCACGTCGATTCCGGCTCGCTCTATCGCGCGGCGACGGCGGCGATGCTACGAATGGAAAAGGATCCATCGACCTGGAACGAGCGACGAGTCCTGGAAGCAGCACTGCCGGTCGAGTTGCGCGACGCTCGCACGTCGTTCTACCCGGTGATCGATGGCCGCGCGCTCGAGGACGAGATTCGTGGACCGGATGTGACGAGGCACGTGTCACGCGTCGCACAGATGCCTGGCGTCCGTGAGTGGGTGAACCAAAAAGTGCGCGCCGCGGCGCGGTCCAAAGATGTCGTCGTCGACGGGAGAGACATGGGCACCGTCGTCTTTCCCGATGCCGACCTCAAGATCTTTCTCGTCGCCGATTCACGCGAGCGGGCGGCCAGAAGGTTGCGGCAACGAGGCACGCCAACGTCGCAAAGGCTTCTCGACGACGAAACAATACGCATCAACGAGCGTGACGCGCGGGACGCCAACCAGACCGTTCCTGCCGCCGATGCGGTAGTGATCGACACGACCGCCCTGACTCAGCAGGAGCAAGTGGAACAGATTGTGAGTCTATCGAAAGAGCGCTCAGCGTGAGCCGGGCGTGGCGTGCCCCTCGTTCCTGCGTGGTCGGGTGGGCACAATCGGGGAGGATGGTGGGCGATGCGTCGTTTCAGTGATCGTGCGGGTCTCGATTGGAGTGCATTCGAAAGCGCGCGGCCCGACGGTCTCCCCGATCGCAGGTCCAAGCCCGCGAGCGTAACCGTCTCTTTCAAGTGCGACGACGGTAGCGAGGTTGCGATGGATCTTCCGGTGGGTGCCCTCGAAGGTCTCACCGATGAGGAACTGATTCTGTTGCTGACCAAGGGGCTCAAGTAACTCGGCGTAGGTGGCTCGGCGGGTATCTGGCCACACGAGTACATAAGCGGGGAGTTCGTAGCGTTTTAGCTACTTAGCCGGGAGCATCACTCGCTGAATCGCGCGTAGACGTCCTGCCGCGCGGCGAAACAGCTCCGCAATGATCGCAGTGAGTTTCGTTTCTGAAGGAAGCTCCGAGCTGAAAAGCTGAGCAGCTTTCAGCTCCCCGCTTATGTACTCGTGTCGCCAGCGAAGCGCCGAGCCCTCAACACGAAGAAATAGCAGAGCAAGTTGACCATCCTCCCTCGATAGTCTACATTTAAAGGCTTGATTCGAACGTATTCAACCCTTTAACCAGCAACATGATAGACTCACCCAACGGCACCACAACCCAAACCGGCACGACGCTGACAGCGCGCGAGAAGCGCGACCTGCAGAAGGCGCAGCTGCGTCCGCTTGCCAACCTGCGACCCGAGCTCTACGACGAAGACGATTATTCGCAGGACGAGCTCGAGACAATGATGGAGATGTACAACGGGACGATGGCCTCGATCGAAGAGGGCGAAATCGTCAAGTCCCGTGTGCTCGATATCCGCGACAACATGGTCGTTCTCGACATCGGCTTCAAATCCGAAGGGACGATCCCGCTCGAAGAGTTCAAGGATCTCCCCGATCTCAAGCCGGGCGATGAAGTCGAAGTTCTCCTCGAGCATCTGGAGGACCAGGAAGGTTCAGTCGTCCTCTCGAAAAAGAAAGCTGACTTCATGCGCGTGTGGGAACGCATCCGCGTTGCCTACGAGAACGACGAACCCGTGCGCGGCACCCTGATCAAGAAGATAAAGGGCGGCGTGGTCGTCGATCTCATGGGAGTCGACGCGTTCCTGCCTGGATCGCAGATCGCGCTTCGTCGCGTGCCCAACGTCGACGAGCTACTCGGCCAGACCTTCGACTTCAAGATCATCAAGCTCAATAAGCGCCGTCGCAACATCGTCGTCTCGCGTCGAGTAATCCTCGAACAGGAAAGGGCAGGCAAGCGCGAGAAGCTGATGAAGGAGCTGCAGAAGGATCAGGTGCGCAAAGGCGTCGTCAAAAACATCACCGACTTCGGTGCATTCATCGATCTCGGCGGCGTCGACGGACTGCTCCACATCACCGACATGTCGTACGGACGCATTCAGCATCCGTCCGAGATGGTTCATATCGGCCAGGAGCTCGAGGTCAAGGTTCTCGACATCGATTGGGAACGCGAGCGCATCTCGCTCGGGCTCAAGCAGCTTCAGAGCTACCCGTGGAAGGACGTCGCCGCGAAGTATCCGGTCGGCACTCGCGTGTCGGGCAAGGTTGTCTCGATCACGAACTACGGCGCCTTCATTGAGCTGGAACCGGGAATCGAGGGACTTGTTCACATCAGCGAGATGAGCTGGACGCGCAACGTTCGTCACCCGTCGAAGCTCGTATCGATCGGTGAGACGATCGAGGCGGTTGTCCTCAAGGTCGATCCGAATGAGGAGAAGATCTCGCTCGGCATGAAGCAGACTGAGCAGGATCCGTGGATGATGCTCCCCGAGAAGTATCCGGTCGGCACGCGTCTGAACGGCAAAGTCCGCAACCTCACGAGCTTCGGCGCATTCGTCGAGATCGAGCCGGGCATTGACGGACTGATTCACATCTCCGACATGTCGTGGACGAAGCGCGTGCAGCACCCTTCGGAAGTCGTGAAGAAAGGTGACTCGGTCGACGTTGTCATTCTGAACGTCGACGCCGAGAACAAGCGCATCTCGCTCGGCCTGAAGCAGGCGACGGAAGATCCGTGGCTTCGAATCGGCGAGACGTATCCCGTTGGTACCGAGCTCCGCGGAAAAGTCGTACGACTGATGGACAAGGGCGTGGTCGTCGACATCGGCAACGACATCGAGGGTTTTGTGCCGGTCAGCCAGCTGAATTTCGGCCAGCCGGTAAACAGCCCGGCGGACATCGTCTACGAGACGATGAATCTCGATCTCAGAGTTCTCGAGGTCGATCCGATTCATCGGCGCATTGTGTTGGCGGTGACCGGGATTCCAGAGGAGCAGCCGCCGAGACCGGAGACTCCATCGAAGGTCATTCCAATGGAGTCCGACGATTACAACATGTCGGACCCGATTCCGACGCCGCCCGACTCATACGTGGAAGAGCCGGCCTAACAGATTTCGGAAACGGCGCAGGCGAAAAAAAAACGGCCCGCTGATCAGGCGGGCCGTTTTGCATCTTGGCGCGGCCGCGAGGTTCCGTTCGCCAGCTTCTTTCGCGCGCCATCGTTCCGCCTGCTTTTGACATGGGATGTGTCAGCCGGTGTGCCACGATACTCAAGCCCTCCCAGATCGTCCTACTAGGGTCAATGAGTCCAACTTTTTTTCCCGGTCCAATGCGTCAATGATAAGCTCGTCTGCCGCTGGCGAAGCACTGTTGGTTCTGGATGCCAAACTCGTAGTACGCGCCGCGAGTAAGGGTTTCTACGCAATGTTTCGCCTCGCCCCGGAGGAATGCGTTGGCCACAAGGTCTACGAGCTCGGCGGCCGCGCGTGGGACGAAAAACTTCGTCCAATGCTCGAAGCCGTACTTTCCGGCGAGCCACAGGCCGACCACTTCGAGCTGATTCACGACGAAAAACAGGGCGGCGGCGGCGTGCTGTGGCTGAGCGCCCGTCTAGTTCCGTCCGCTGATCTTGCCAATGCGACGATCCTCCTCGCGATAGACGATCTGAGCGCGGGGCGCCCCGTTGAAGAGACTCTTGCCGTCAGAACTCAGGAGCTCCAGGCCTTTGCGGATGTGGCGGGTCGTGGTGCTCACGAGCTGAATAATCTGTTGACGGTCATCCGCATGAATGCGGACCTCATCGAGTCGATTCTCCTCGAGAGCAAGCTTTCGTCGCAGGAAGCGGTCGACATCCGACTCGCTGCCGAGCGCGCGGAAGCTATCACAAAAAAACTCTTGGTGACTAGCCGGCGGGTTCTGCCTCAGCCGACCGGTCTCGACCGCGACGGGTCTGTTCCGCTGCCCGGCTCTCCTTTGAAGGAGTCCGACGAAGAACGAGCTCAGCGCGAATCGGCCGAGGCGGAGTCCGCTCAGGTGAGACGTCTCAATCACGGAGAGCACACCGGTCGCGAGACTATTCTGCTCGTCGACGACGAGAAGGCGCTCCGCAAGCTCGGGAAACGCGTACTCGCCGCCGCCGGGTACCGAGTGCTGGAAGCATCCGATGGAGCGATGGCGCTACGCATCGCAGCCGAAGAAGTCGGTGAGATCGATCTAGTGCTGACCGACGTTGAGATGCCGACGCTCGGCGGACGCGGAATGGTTGACGAGCTGCACGAGCTCAGTCCGGGCCTCAGAGTGCTCTTCATGTCGGGCTACACCGACAACGAGATCCTGCGTCGCGGAATCGGCGCGTCAGCCACCGACTTCCTCCAGAAGCCGTTTACGGCCGAGTCGCTGTGTGCGGCGGTGCGAGCGGTGCTGAGCAAGCCGTCTACGGCGTCTGCGTAACGTGGCTCTGACAACCGCGCCGCGCCGCGAAAGGCCAGCACGGATCCTGATCATCGACGATCAGGAGCAGAACATCCGGCTGCTCGCACGGATTCTGGCGAAGGCCGGTTACGAGCAAGTGGCCTCGACCACGAAGTCGGCAGACGCTTTGGCGCTCCACATGCAATTCAAGCCCGACCTCGTCCTGCTCGACGTGCACATGCAGGAGAAGGATGGATTCCAGGTGTTGGAGGAGATCATCTCGCTCGGGCCAGGCTTCGAGCCGGTGCCCGTGCTCATGATCACCGCCGACGACAGCGCCGACTCGAAGCGGCGTGCTCTGGCCCTTGGGGCGAAAGATTTTGTCGGGAAGCCCTTCGATTCGGCGGAAGTATTACTACGCATTCGCAATCTGCTGGAGACGCGTTTTCTCTATCAGAAGCTGCGCGACCAGAACGCGGAGCTGGAGCTCAAAGTCTCCGAGCGAACGAAAGAGCTGGAGCAATCCCAGCTGGAAGTGCTCGAGCGACTCGCCGCCGCCGTCGAATTTCGCGACGACGATACCGGTAATCACACCAAGCGTGTCGCGGGCGTCTCAGCGATGATCGCCCAGGCGATCGGACTCGAGAGCACTACAGTGGAGTTGATAAGGCGCGCGGCACCGCTTCACGACATCGGCAAGGTCGGAATTCCAGACCACATCCTGCTCAAGGCTGGTCCTCTCACGGCCGAAGAGTTCGAGACGATGAAGACGCACACGGTAATCGGATCAAGAATGCTGTCCAAGGGTCGATCCGAGCTTGTGCGGTTCTCGCAGCGAATTGCGCGCAGCCACCATGAATGGTGGGATGGCTCGGGGTACCCGGACCGCGTCTCGGGACAGAGCATCCCGTTGGAATCCCGCATCGTTGCCATCGCCGATTTTCTCGACGCGCTGACCCACGAACGGCCATACCGTCCTGCGTGGGGAGTCGACGAAACGCTGGAGGAAATTAAGCGCCGGTCAGGAAGCCACTTCGACCCGCAGATCGCAAAGGCCCTGCTCGGAATCGACTGGCGGACGAGCTCCGTACTCGTAGCGTAGCGGCCTTACCCGCGAGTTTTTTGCCTTAATGCGTGGGAGGCCAAGCAGCCAAGATCCCGCGGTTCTCGGACAAAGCTTACTACAGATACCGAGCCCGCAAGATTTGTCGGTGGTGCAACTCGTGCCCCGCGATGATGTACGCGAGCGCCCTCACGGATACCTCGGCGTTGTTAGCGGTGCCGCGCCGGATCCAGGCTTCCTCATCCATATGCCGGAAGAGAAAAACGGTCGATCGACGGACCACCTCGAGCTCTGACGCTAGGTCGGACAATGCGTATGCGTCGAAGTTCGAGTTGCGCACGTAATCGTCCTGCTCGAAGCCCGGAACAGGCGTCGGATCATTGCGCGCGAATCTGAGCGCGCGCGCAGCGAAAATCCGCTCGCTGTCGATGACATGCCCGACAAGTTCGTTGACGCTCCATTTGTCGGGTGCGTAGCGGTACGTCGACACCGACGCGGGAAGACCACGGAGTTGTGCCAGCGTTTCGCTGATCTGTGTTGTTAAAGTCGAGACCACATCGCCGTCCGGTACCAGGGTGATGTACCTCTCGTAGTACGCGAGATATTCCGACTTCTCCGGTCGGACGGTGCTCGCCGTCGTCATGGTCGCTGTGGTCATCGGTGCCTCCCCGAGCTCGTTGTGCCGAAAGAAATAGAACCAGTCGCTTTGTCGCGCGCCACCTGAGCAGAATTGCCGCCGTCTGAATGGACTGGTATCATCCGGCTTCTCGACGCCCGCAAGGAATGGCAGAGCGACACGATCCGTACATATCGCTGCGCAACCCGAATTTCCTCTGGTACGTCGCCAGCCTCGTGGCGCTGACCCTTGGAACGCAGATCCAGGCGACCGTCGTCGCGTGGCAGGTCTATGCGCTCACCAAAGATCCGCTCTCGCTCGGTCTGGTTGGACTGGCGGAAGCTTTGCCCTTCATCGGCGCGGCTCTTTACGCCGGCCACATCGCTGATCGACACAACCGCAAGCTGCTCTCATTGGTCGCGCTCGCGGTTCAGCTAGGATGCGGAGCCGCGCTGCTCGTACTGACTATTTATGCCAACCGCCTTCTGGTCAGGACGGTGCTTCCCATCTACGCGGTAGTGTGCGTGAGTGGCCTGTCGCGCAGCTTCCTGCAGCCCGCCCGCACCGCGCTTGGCGCCGAGATCGTGCCGCGAGAGACCTACACCAACGCGATCACGTGGCGGTCATCCCTTTGGCAATTTGCGGCGGTGGTGGGGCCGGCAGCGGGCGGAATGCTGTACGGATTCTCGGGCGCGCGACTCGCGTTTGTCGTTGAAGTATTTCTATGCGCAATCGCGCTGGCGCTCTTCGGCCAAATCGCCTACACCCGGCTGCCCGCAGTCGTTACGGAAAGTACCCTCGGGCAAAACCTGACCATCGGCATCCGCTTTCTCATGACGCAGCCCGCGCTCCTTGGAGCGCAGATCCTCGATCTGTTCTCCGTTCTTTTTGGTGGTGCGCCGGCGCTGTTGCCGATCTTCGCATCGGAAATCCTTCACGTCGGACCGCAGGGACTCGGAATATTGCGCGCGGCACCAGCCGGTGGGGCAGTCCTCATCTCGGTGTTGCTCGTTCATCGAAAGTTGAGGGATGCGGGGCCGATTCTCTTCGTGTGCGTCGCCATATTTGGCGTCTCATGGATCCTGTTTGCGCTGTCACGTTGGTTCTGGATCTCGCTGCTGCTACTCGTCATCGGAGGGATGGTTGACAACGTCAGCGTGGTGATCCGATCAACGTTGCTCACCGTCCGCACACCACCGCATCTCCTCGGGCGAGTGTCGGCGGCCAACCAGATATTTATCGGCTCGTCGAACGAGATCGGCTCCTTCGAATCCGGGGTGGCCGCCAAGCTGCTCGGGACAGTGCCATCCGTGATCTTCGGCGGCTTGGTAACGCTTGGAGTGGTTGGCGTGACGGCCTGGAAGATTCCATCGCTGCGTAAACTCGACGAGCTCGCATAAAACGCAGGGTGCCCGAAACTGCTTCTGTTCCAGCAGCGTAAGCGATGCGAGATTTGACCCGTGAGATTGCCGTTGCCAGGACGATCGTTTCTCGACCGACCAATCCACCAGGACGGAGCCAGCATGATGCGCTCGACCGATCTTGCAGATTCGCCGATCCTTGCTCCGACGTCAGCCGTCCCGGGTTGGACGGCGGAATACGCCGTTCCGCTGGGCGGGCCTGGACACCTCCTGCTCGCCACCTTCGAGCAGGCCGCTGTCGGCATCGCTCACCTGACCCTCACCGAGGACTGGATTTCGGTCAATCAGCGTTACTGCGAGATCACGGGTTACACGCGCGAAGAAATTCTCAACTTCAAGGTCGAAGATCTCACGCATCCGGATGACGTGCCAGCGAGCCTCGAATTCATTCGCCGAATTCGCGACGGAGAGCTTCCCGAATACCGAATCGAAAAACGCTACATCCGAAAGGATCACAGGGTAATCTGGGTAAATCTGACGGTGTCTATCGTCCGCTCCGCGAGGGGCGAACCGCTCTATCTCGTCGCGTTCATCGAGGATATCACCCAGCGCCGCGAAGCGCAGGCGGAGGCCAGCAGGTCTTTGTCCCTTCTGCGCGCGACGCTGGAGTCGACCGCCGACGGCATTCTCGTCGTCGACGTCGATGGAAAGATTCTCGACTTCAATCAGAAGATGGCGGACATGTGGGGCGTTCCGGCGGAAATCTTTGCCTCCGGGGATGATCAACGCGCGATCAATGCCGCTCTCGAGAAGCTTGTGGATCCCGACGAGTTCATGGCGAAGGTGACCGAGCTGTACCAGCATCCCGAAGAAGCAAGCTACGACGTCCTCGAGCTCAAGGACGGCCGTACTTTCGA
>WNGC01002487.1_pt1 | contig 18328 bp, 15 predicted proteins | sample 5400051 | NCBI WGS metagenome assembly WNGC01 (sample SAMN13153368, study PRJNA577476) | soil metagenome | isolation source: 20 cm soil or saprolite under grassland replicate 2 | place: USA:California | collected 2016-06-15
AAGAGTAGGACGCTGCCGGATTTAAATTAAAAGCCCCAACTTCGAAAGAGGTTGGGGCTTTTGTTTGTTGAATCAGAGCGGCGTCTAGTCACAACCAGACACCCATGCAAGTCAGCCGTGTGAGCGATGGAGGTTTTTCGATCGGTGCGATAGCCGATCACGAATACGCTTCGCGAGCACGAACAACAATTTTCCCAACGACTGCCGCAACTAAAGCACTTAGTTTTTCGATGATCAACGAGTGTTTGCTTGCAGATCGTGACTTGGTGAGAAAAGTTGACGCATGTATCGCATCCCGCAACGAACACGATAAAACGGTCCAGGGCCGCTTCCAGACTGGGCTCATGAATAATTCGGGCGAGAGCAGTGATCCGGGCACTTCGAGGAGAGATCTCAGCCCATTAGTCCCAAGTATCTCCAATACGGTATGGCAGCAAGAAGCGCGACGATATACGCGAGCGCGTAAAAGGGGTTAATCCGGTACATGTAGGAATACTTAAATCCCTTTCCATCGGTGGTTGAATAAGCGAGCGTGTGCCAGTCGACCTGAAAGGTAAAGAACCAGACTTCCGAGGCCATCAATACGATCATGGCGACGACCCAGGGACTTATATTCATGTCCGTAGCTAGAGGCAGGAGCGCGACCGTCAACGTTACAACGGTCAGAAAACTAGTAAATACCAGCTTCACTGCGTAGGTGATTAGGACGATGACAATGATCATTAACGCAGGGCTATGCAACAATGGGAGAATCAGCGGCGAAATCAAACTCACCATCCATCCGTCGATTTTTAACTGGGTCAAAAGGGTCGGAATACTCAGTGTCGCACCCATGTAGATCAGCAGCTCCCAATCGATTCCTTTCTTTAACGTTCCCCAGCCCAACACGCCGGTGTTGATCAAAACGCAAAGCGAAATCAGCGAGATCCACGCGCCATCGATACGGTGGTAGGAAACGGTCAACCAGCCGCCCAACGTGAAACAGAGCACCCCCAGCGTAATCCACTCGTTACGAGACAGCGGGCCGAGCACGTCGAGTTGATTCTGAACCATTTTGTAGGAGATACGAGCCTGGGTCTCGGGCTGATAGAGGATGATGGCGCTAAACAAAACGATTGCGGTGACAATCAGGGTGGGAGGGAGAGCCGCCAGAAACCAGTAGCCCCAGGTAAACTGGTCGCGCACGTCGGGCGGCAAAAGGCCCCACGCGATCAGGCTGGTGGTGGAACCCGTGAGGAAGAGGAAACCAAGCTGGCCCAAGCCCAAGAAGCTCGCCACAAAAAGTCCGGTCGATGCTTTAGACGGATTTTTGTAACCCAAGCTATCGGAGAGGTTGAGTAGCATCTGGCTAATGATTGCGGTCCGCGCGCTTTGCTGTGGGATCAGAGCCATGACGATAATTCCCATAAAGCCCAAAGCGACGAGCTGCCAATAATAGTTCAAGGGAAAAAAACGGACGAGCTGAAGCGAGAGACGGTAGAAGAGACCAGAGCCGGTGATCGCCGCGCCCAAACCCAACACGCCCAAGGTCATAAACCATGTCGTGCTGGCAAATCCGCTGAAAACCACGTCGGGTTTCGCCAAGTCAGAGAGAATCAATCCCAACGCAAACATGAGCGCGACGCCGTAATCCGGGAAGACCCAAAAAACCCAATAAATGAGCGTCAGACAAAGCAGACCGAGCAGCTGGGTACCTTGCGGCTCGAGACCGATGTCCGGCTGTCGAAACCAGAGGTAAGCCCAGACGGCAACACCCAAAATGCCCCCAAACCAACGGCTGATGGACGATTTTTGATAGAAGTGCGAAAGCAAAGAGGCCAGACTCGAGCCGATCTGATTTGTTTCAGAGGGCTGATCCGGTCCGTGCGGCTCGTCAATCCTGCCCGCCGTATCGGAGGCTTCCTGCTCCGCGAGATTCAGCGCGCTGCGCAGGCAATGGAGCGCCTGCTCGTACTCTCCTTTTCGCACCAGGGAGTCCGCCATAGATTGGTAGCGGGTGATAGCTTCGACACTCACAGCTCCGGAGATTCTTTGAGCCAGGACCTCTCTGTATACCCCCACCGCTCCGCGTAGGTCGCCGAGATGTGCGAGCGCGGTTACTTTGATGTGGATCAGTTGCGGGTCTGCGAACCAATGTTCGGTCGGCATCCGATCGATCGCGTTTTTGACGAACAGGGCGGCGCCATCGAGCAGTTTCTCTTGCTGGGCGAGGAGTAGCTCAGTCGCGTGGCTCCAATCTTGTGCCTCCAGCGAGTGGTCAACGGCTTGCTCGAAGTCGCCCAAGGCTTCGTAGTGCGCTGCGATTTGAGAATGCAGTTGCCGCGCCGTTTCCTTGCCTTCGACCTCAAATAGTTTCTCTCTAAGGAATTCACGGAAAAAGTCGCGGAGCTCGTATTTGTTTCCGTCCAGAATTCGAACGAAGGGGATCAAGCTTTTTTCCAAATCGGCCAGGAAAATTGTCGCCCCTTCGGTCTGGAGGAGTCGATCGGCGGTTTGCGGATCAACGCTGTTCAGCAGCGACGAGCGGCGAAAAAACCGCTGCTGCTCAGCGCTCCTGGAACTGTAAAACTCTTTGGCCAAAGCGGTGAAGGCCTCCTGCCCCTGGGAATACTGGTGGTCTAGGCGCGCGAGTCTTTTGCTCAAAGTTGCGCAAAAGTGGAGCAGCCAGGTGGGGTGTTTTTCGATGAGTTCGTCCCACGCGGCCCGGTTCAGCCGCCACACCGTGGTCTGTTTCACCGTAATCACGGTTGCGGCACGCGGCTCTCCTGATAGTAGCGCCATTTCGCCAAACCAGTCCTGCGGACCAAAAACCGCAATGGTTTCTTTGCGGCCGCCGGCGCTTTCAAGCACCACCTGAACGGCTCCGGATTGGATGAAGTAAAAAGAATCCCCTTGATCTCCCTGAGAGAAGACTGTGGCGCCGGCCGGAAAGGATTTCTCTTCCAGCTTCCCTAATATCTTCGCTATGTCCTCGCGTGAGAGGCCGGAGAAAAGTGGAATCGTCCTTAGCGTATCCGCAAGATCGGCCATGGGCTAGCGAATGACTCTATCCGCCTTATTGAGCGTTTCGGGAGCGATATTGAGCCCGATAATATTGGCTATTCTGAGATTGATCACAAGATCAAATTTGCTCGCCGATCGCACCGGAACATCGTTTGGCTTCGCCCCTTTAAGGAGCTTGTCAATGAGCTCTGCAGCCTGGCGCCCCATCTGCGCGTAGTTGGGGCCGTAAGTAGCCAGGCTACCTTTGGTTGCCCAATTCTCTTGATCAAACATCGTCGCCAATTTAAGTTTTTTTGCCCCGTCGAAAATTAAGTTCGCCTGGCTCTCGATCAAGTCGTCGGGAATCTGAAAGATCGCCCCGCCATCTCGGTCTTGTATTTTGTCCAAAGAACTCTTGAGTTCGTCGTCAGTTTTAACCCCATGCTCGGCCACTGTTAGCTGAATTTTGGTCGCTGCCTTCTGAACCGCGAGTAAATTGTCCATTGAGTATTTGCTATTGGAGTCGTAGAAGATATGGACCCTGCGGAGATTTGGCACGATCGCTTTCAAAATCTCCAGGCGTTGCTGGCTCATATTGGACGAGAAAGCCGCCACGCCAGTGACATTTTCGTCCGGGCGCTTCATGTTTTTGAGTAGGCCCATCGCCACGGGGTCGGCGGGATGGCGAAACACAATCGGAATCTGTCTGGTCGCTGCCTTGGCTGCTTCCGTCGCTCGGCTGCCCGTCGTGAAGATGACGTCGACCTTCTTGCTTACAAGATCCGCGGCCCCTGTCTTCAACGCGCTGCGGTCTCCCTTCGCATCCCGCAGCTCCACCACGAGATTGTTTCCCTCTATGTAGCCAAGATCTTTAAGCCCGTCTTTGAGTCCTTTGATGGTCTGAGACTCACCCGGTGCGGACTCCGGAATGAGAATTCCGATCCGAGAAATCCGCGAAGCCGCCGCTGCACAAAGTCGTGATGGAATCGCGCAGTATAACGTCGTCGCCGCAAAAAACATGATGAAGATTTTTCTGGTCATCGCTTTAGCTCGCAACTGATCTCAATGAAATTTTGCATCACCCATACATCTTTTTTAGACCTTCCGCTAGTGTAACGAGCCCATCGGAGAGTGGTGTAGAGGTGGGCAACTTATCTTGATTTTACGATATTAAACGCCGGCAACGGTCGTGAAAAACCTTTTAGCTGGAATTCTCCCAGCGTCTCAACGTCGACAAGCTCTTCGATCTTGCTCAAAGTTTTTCGATCGATGAGAATTTGTCCGCCCTTGGCTTCGCCGCAGAGCCGGGCGGCAAGATTGGTGACGTTGCCGATGGCGTCATAATCCATTCGGCCCTCGAACCCGATATTGCCGATGGTGGCGTAACCCGCGGCCAAGCCGATACCCAAATCCAGATCGTAGCCGTTCTTAAGCCAACCCTTCCGCAATTCTTGCACTCGATCTTGCATCTCGATGGCCATCCGCACACCCTTCTCAGTGTGATCGGCACAGGGAATCGGATCGTTAAAGAAAATCATGATCCCATCGCCGGCAAACCGCACCAGGGTTCCATCGAACTGGAATATCAACCTGCCCATTTCCGCATGATAGCCGTGCAAGACTTCCATCACTTCCTCGGGCTCCGTACTATCTGAGAAAGCCGTGAAGCCTCGCAGGTCGAGAAAAACGACGGTGATTTCGCGCCGGTGACTCTTAAAGAGATTCTTGTCGTCTCCCAATATGGTTTCGGCGATTTGCGGTGACAGGTAGCGTTTGAGCCGATTCATGCGCTGGATTTCTTCGACCTGCTGCTTCACCGTGTCGGCGAGATTGCGATTCCATTCCTCCAGCGTGTCATGCATCTCTTTGATGCGCATCATGGCCCGGACGCGCGCCAGAAGCTCGATGGAATCAAACGGTTTGATCACGTAATCGTCGGCGCCGGCGTCGAGGCCCCGGACCTTGTCTTCCTGAGTCGCTTTCGCCGTGAGAAGAATCACCGGAATGCCCTTGTGTTGATCGTCTCCCCGGAGCCGTTTGAGAACTTCCAGCCCATTCATCTTGGGCATCATGTAGTCGAGCAGGATTAAGTCCGGCTGAAACGACGGAACTTTCGCCAATGCCTCCGTACCATCATTAGCCTTTTCGATCACGTAACCCTGATCCGATAATTCCTGCTCCAAAAGATCCAGATTAAACGGTTCGTCGTCGACGATCAGAATTTTGTTGGACATAGGCTCACCTATTTTAGATTTTGGATTTGCGATACCAGAATCATCTTTTGCCAACAGACGACCGCAGTCTTCAGTTATCTGAATGCCGAGCACTGAGAGCTATCAAGCGACTCTCAATCTTCATGGCTTGGTCCTTGCCATCGGGAGATTTTCAAACTCATCGAGTGCAAAGAAATCATCCTTAAGCATATTTTCTTGGATCTGCCGGTAGAGATCCGTCAGATCCCGGCGGCTCACATCCCTTATGTCCGCAACTGTCTTTTTCAAAATCGCCTTTGCTTGGGGTGGAAGCGTCTCGGGAACCTCGGGAATCTGTCCAGGGAGGCCGGAATCAAGAAGGAATATAACGTCGCTTAGCCGATAGAGATATGAAATCAGGGTTTGATTGTCACCAAATGGCCCTTTATAGACGAGCTGATGCGAGGCATCGGCCCATAATGTGCCTCGATAGGTATGAATCTGAATTTCGACTGGTCGGTCCTCCACCCATGCAAGATAGTGAAGTGCGCGATAGCGACTTTCGCGCACTTCCCTAAGGAGATCTTCCTTCTCGCGGATCACAAATTGATTTTCGATGTTTTGGGTGACAAGCGGCAAGGCGGCGTAGTTCGGGATAATGAGCCGGGTCCCGGCAATATCTGTCAGCTGTGAGAAGCAGAAGTATTTCTTGCGAGCAATCTTTTCCTGAATGCTTGCCGCAGCTTTCAGACGTCCGATCACCTGAAACGGCGGATTTCCGTGGGCGGCCCGCAGCGCCTCCAAAGCCTGCTTCCAGGCCGATGAGTGTTTTTGTCGATAGGTCTCGACAAACTCGGCCTGTTGGCCCGGGCCCAGACGCTCATATTCCGCAACCGAATAATCGCCGACCTTGCAGGCTTGCTGAGCTCGGTTCGGCTTTATAGGTTGGGCTTCGGCGGACGAGCAAAGCGCTAAGAGCAAAGCGCAAAAGAAAATGGGAAATTTCGGATTGCGGATTGCGGATTGCGAGACCCCGGAGCTGGAACTCAAAAATCGAATTTTCATGTTCGTTTTTTCCTCAATTTCGAAATTCGAAATGCGTCTACTTGATCACCTTAACTGCCCGCTGGACGATCTCAGGCGGAATTGTGACGCCGATCTGATCAGCGGTTTTGAGGTTGATCGACAGATCAAATTTCATCGATTGCAACAGAGTCAGATCGGCGGGCTTGGCGCCTCTGAGAATTTGATCGACGTATTCGGCGGCGCGCCGGGATAAGTCCGGCAAATTGACGCCGTAGCTCATCAGTCCCCCGGCTTCGACAAAGTTCGTGCGATCGTACACCGCCGGCAGCCGGTTCTTTATGGCCGATTGTGCAATCTGCGAGACGTGACTGTTGAACAGAGCGTCGGTCATCACGAAGAGAGCATTGGCGCCACCTTTGGCGGCCACTCCAACCGCGCCGTCCAGCTCGTTTGCGTTGTGTGCTTTGACTGATTGAAACCTCAGACCCAAAGCCCGGGCGCCAAGCTCGGCATCTCTAAGGCGCTGGTCGTGGCCGGGAGTTTTCGGATTAGAGAGCGAAGCCACCCCAGTCGCCTTGGGAAGGATTTCCTTGATGAGTTTTAGCCGCGCCCCAAAAAAATCGGCGGACATTCTCGCTACGCCGGTGACGTTACCTCCCGGGTACATAAAACTTTTAATGAGCCCAGCCTCAACGAGATCGCCGGCGCCCGCCACCACGATCGGAATGGTGCTGGTGGCTTTCTTGGCGGCAACGGCCACGGCGGTGCCGCCGACGACGATGACGTCGGGCTTTTCCTCGACCAGCTCACGGGCGAGTTGAGGCAACCGGTCCACTTTTCCTTCAGCGTACTTGTACTCCATGACGATGTTCTTACCCTCCTCGTAGCCAAGTTCGCGCAGACGTTGGCGCAGGGCTTCGTCGCGTGGGGCGTTCACGGATGGTGTGCTCGAAACAAGGTTGCCGATCTTCCAAACTTTTCCCGGAGGCTCCGCTGCAAACGCGGGGAAAAAAGGGATAAGCACAGCTACCAGTGCAAACAAGACGATCTGTCTTTTCATTCCTGTCTCCTTGTCTATCGTCGTTTTGGTTGCATTTACCTGATTACCTTATCCGCGCGCAACAGCATCCAGGTGGTATCGTGAGGCCGATCTGCTTCGCCGTCTTTATTTTTTTCCCAGATTGAGTGGTTCTCCGAGCCAAAATCGAAAATCGGCAATCTAAAATGATTTCATCGCCTCATCTACTAGACTGTTGTCGTAAAACTGTTTGGCGTCGGCCTGCTTGGCCTTGGGGTGTTCGATAAATTTCAGTGCATTCGCCATCTCCTTCTCGGTGACTTTGAGCGTGCTGGAGAAAGCGGATTTGTAAAATTCAAAGCTGCCTTGCAACAGCGCATCATCGCTAACTCTGGTATATTTTCCGAGCGCTCTCTTACTCACCATTGCATTGTCCCTCGCGAGCTGTTGTCCTTCATTGAGCGCGCGTAAAAAGTCTATTGCGACCTTGCGATTCTTGGCGTCCCTTACCCACGATTCCCGCGCAGCAATCACAGCCGTAGGAAACAAACCATATTCGGTATCCGAAGGCCGGAAGAGCAGGTTAAAACCTGCTTTCTTGGCTGTCAGGCCAAAAGGGTATCCGATCATCGCCACGTCCACCCTGCCACCCATTAGTGCAGCCATTGACTCGCCGACGCCGCCGTTTTGGATAAAAACCACCTCGCTCGGTTTAATACCAGCCGCCTCCAGCATCGACAACCCTGCGAAATGACTCGATGCGCCAAAACGGGTTACGCCGACTCTCTTCCCTCTAACGTCGCTAATAGATTTAATTTCAGGCTTGGCCCAACCGTCGATAGTCAGAACTGGCAACGGCGATGCAATCGCGATCAGATCACTCCCTGCGAGACGGCTCGAGATGACAGCGCCTCCCCCCGTATAGCCAATGGGAAATTCGCCAGCGAGAATCGCGGAATTAATCAGCGGCGAACCGCCCATAAATATGCCGGACACCTCGAAGCCATATTTTTGAAAAATGTTTTCTTCCACAGCTATGAAAAATGGAAGCGATGCGCCAGCAATAGGGGTATAGCCAACCGTCAGCCGGTGTAAATCTCTTTGCGCTGCCTGTGCGCGGACGTTGAGAAACGTTGTGGTGATCAAGAAGATTGCGAGCCAGCAGCGTGTATTTTTTACTTTCATGGTATTCCTCCTGTCGGATGAAGACCTGACTAAAAGACCGTGTCTGTTGGTTTCGTTGCCAATCGAAAACCTGTGGTGAGCAGCGTCGAACCATCGGCAATCTAAAATCGAAAATCATCTAATCACCTTATCCGCCCGGTACAAAACCGACTGCGGAATCGTCAGGCCAATCTGCTTGGCGGTTTTGAGATTTATCACGAACTCAAACTTCGTCGGCTGTTCCACAGGGAGATCGGCCGGCTTCGTGCCTTTTAAAATTTTGTCTACATAAGTGGCCGCGCGCCGAAACAGATCAGTGTAGTTCGGCCCATAGGACATGAGTCCACCTGCATCCAAGAGCCCACTCTCACCCCACATCGTGGGCAAGCGGTTCTTTGTCGCGAGCTCCGCGATCGGTTTTCGGTGCGTATTAGTGACTGCGCTCTGAAGTACGAGGAGAGCCCCGGTGTGCTCTCTCATCCCAGCTTTGAATGCGCTTTCGAAATCGGTGGGGCTCCGTACTTCGATGGAGTGTAGTTTTATCCCTAAGACATGTGCTGCCGCCTGGACTTCTTTTAATTCAACGAGCTTGGAGGCGTCTCCCGGATCCAGAAGCACTGCTATGCGCGATGCCTTTGGAAACGTCTCCTTAACCAGTTCGAGCCGCTTGCCAGCTAAATCCGAAGAAATTGCGGTGAGCCCTGTAATATTCCCACCTGGCCGTGCCAGACTTGCGATAAATCCGCTGCCAACAGGATCAAGGACGTTGGTCATAACGATAGGGATCGTATTGGTCGCTTGCTGGGCGGCGCGAGTTACGCCATTTCCACCCGCGGCGACGATAATATCTACTTTGAGACGTGCCAACTCGGCTGCGAGGTCGGGAAATCGATCTATCTTTCCCTCTGCAAATCGGTACTCGATGGCAATGTTTTGACCTTCCATGTACCCTAGCTCACGCAACCCCTGCAGGAATGCCTCCGTTCGGATTGAGGAGGCAGACTGGGAGTCAGGAACGAGAAAACCAATCCTCGGAACTTTCTTCTGTTGCTGCGCCTGCGCCACAGCCCCAGTTACCACGATCGCGAAAGCGATTACCGAAAGCCCCAGCCATTTTCGATTTTTGATTTTCGATTTCCGATTGTCGGATCGACAACTCCAAGACCCCGTCGAGATTCCTTCGTGCATTTTTCTCCCTAATCTAAAATCCAAAATTCATCTAATCACCTTGTCCGCCCGGAACAGAACCGATTGCGGAATCGTTACGCCGATCTGCTTCGCCGTTTTCAGGTTGATCACCAGCTCGAACTTCGTCGGCTGTTCCACGGGAAGATCTGCAGGCTTGGCGCCCTTGAGAATTTTGTCGACGTAGGTGGCGACGCGCCGATAGCTATCCGCGAGGTCCGCGCCGTAAGACATGAGGCCACCAGCCTCTACAGTTTCTCTGCTGGTGTACACCGACGGTAGCCGGCTCTTTAACGCAAAGCCCACGATTCGTTTTTGGTTAGGACGCATTAGCGGGCCCACGGTTAGCGGGTAGAGTCCATCCGGGCGCTGCTTGTTTAGCGCAGCAAAGACCTTATCGAAGTCGTCCACCGCTCGTATCTCCCATAGTTGAATAGTTAACCCCAGCGCACGCGCGTCGGCTGGGACAAGGTCTTTCACCTCGTGTAAACTGGCCGGATTGGCCGGATCGTAGAGAACCGCGACACGGGCAAGTTTGGGTACCGCTTCTTTGAGCAGTTCCAGCCGCTTCCCGCCTAGTTCTCTGGCAAGGCGTGTGAGGCCGGTGACGTTGCCGCCGGGACGAGCAAGGCTTTCAACATGGCCTGCCCTAACAGGATCGGACCCAAGGCCCATCATGACGATGGGAATCGTCTTGGTTGCATTCTTGGCCGCCTGGATCGTCACGTCCCCTGCCGCTACCACGATGATATCAACCTTCAGACGCACCAGATCGGCGGCAAGCTCGGGGAGCCGATCATTCTTCCCCTCCGCATATCGGTACTCGATGGCGATGTTCTGTCCATCTATGTAGCCAAGCTCGCGCAGAGCTAGCCGCATTCCCTCGGCGCGGGCGGAGTCAGTAGCCGCATCGGTAGGCGATAGATACCCTATCCGAAAAACTTTCGTCGGCTGCTGCGCCTCGACTAGGGAAACAGTGAGCAGAAGGACAGTAGGCAGTAGGCAGTTAAAGACAACGGTGCTTCTACTCATGCGTTTCTCTCCCGGGTTTTGCTGCTGACTGCTTTCCGCTCACTGCCTACTGTCATTTTATGACCTTGTCCGCCCGAACAAGCACGCTGGATGGAATCGTAAGGCCCAGCGCGTGAGCGGCGTTGAGGTTAACGACCAGGTCGTACCGTGTTGGCTCCTCCACAGAAAGCTCGGCAGGCCTGGAACCTTTCAGGATCTGATCTATATATTTGGCTGCGCTCCGGGACAAATCGGCTATGTTTACCGCAAAGCTCATCAACCCACCCGCATCGACGAAGTCAGACCGATCATACATCGCCGGCAGGTGGCTCTTGGCTGCCAGTTCGGTAATCCGAGACGGATAACTGTGAAAGAGGGCGTCGGGCATCACCAACAGAGCATCGGAATGCTCTTTGGTCGCGGCACCAAAGGCGTTTTCGAATTCCCCCGGACTGTGTGCCGTCACGATCTGAAGCCTGATTCCCGATGCCCGTGCCCTCATGTCGATTTCTCTCAAATTCGCCGTGTAGGCCGGATTATCAGGATTCGAAAGGGCCGCTATATGGCGAGCTTTGGGAATGACTTCTTTGATCAACTCCACACGCTTGCCGATGAAATCCGGTGACAGCCTGGAGACCCCGGTGACGTTGCCGCCGGGATGGCTCAAGCTGTTAATCAGGCCTGCCTGAACAAATCCTTGCCACAGACTGTCTTCCCGAGATGCATTCAAGGACCGCGACGTGGAGGCGAGGACACCTATCTTCCAAACCTTTGCTGGCTGCTGCGCCTGGGCTGGAAAGCTAAGAGGCAGGAGCAAAGTGCAGAGAACCAGACTTTTTAGAATATTTTCACTTCGCGTGATCGAAGGATCTAGATTCTTTTCGGATCGCGAAAATCGAACAAAAGGTATTTTTTTCATCCGTTTATCCCTCCATGCAAAATCTAAAATCGAATATCATCTAATCACCTTATCCGCCCGCGCCAGCACGTTCGGCGGAATTGTCAGGCCGATCTGCTTCGCCGCCTTCAAGTTGATGACCAGCTGAAACTTCGTCGGCCGTTCGATCGGCAGGTCAGCGGGTTTTGCCCCCTTGAGAATCTTATCCACGTACTCGGCCGCGCGCCGGAACATATAAACACGATCCTCGGCGTAAGCCATCAGTCCGCCTGCCTCAACATACTGAACATTAGGATACGCCGCTGGAAGCCGGCTCTTTGCCGCAAGCTCTACGGTTCGTTTTTGGTGAGCAGCGAAGAAGCCGCCGCCACTCAACATAAGCGCCTCGGCACGCTCTCGGGTCGCGGCTTGGAATGCCCCTTCTAAGTCGTCAGGCCCTTTCACTTCCAAGGATTGCACTCCTACCTTTAGGGACCTAGCCGCAGACTCTGTCTCTCTCAACATGTATTCCATGTTGACGTTGCCCGGACTCCAGAGTAAAGCCATCCGAGAAAGCCTGGGGACAACTTCCTTGAGCAATTCGAGACGGTTTCCGCTTAACTCAGCGTTGATCGAGGTCAGGCCCGTAATGTTTCCGCCAGGACGCGCGAGGGCGGCAACGATCCCTAGCCTGACAGCATCCCCACTGAACGCCATAACAACAGGGAGCGTCTTGATCTCTTTTTTTGCAGCCTCGGCTGCTTCAGTCCCAGTGGTAACGATAACGTCACACTTAAGGCGGACTAGCTCGGCCGCAAGCTCTGGGAGTCGCTCAACCCTCCCTTCAAAATACCGGTACTCGATCGTGATGTTCTGCCCCTCGATGTAGCCGAGTTCACATAAACGTTCACGAAACGCCTGCGTGTTAGTCGCTGTTTGCTCAGAAGCGGTGCTCCCGACATAACCTATCCGCGGAACTTTCTTCGGATGCTGCGCCTCGGCGGGAGAAACACTTGTCAGAAGGACGGCTGCCAGTAGCCAGAAGAGAATAGATTTCGTCATGGGTTTTTCGCTGCTCTTTTTGCTGCTGACTGCTTTCTGCTCACTGCCTACTGTCATTTTATGACTTTATCCGCGCGGGAGAGAATCTCGGGCGAGATGGTTACGCCGATTTGTTTCGCCGTCTTGAGATTGATCGCGGTTTCGAAAATCCTAGGTTGTTCGACCGGAAGTTCGGCTGGTTTCGCGCCTTTCAGGATCTTGTCTACGTAGTAGGCGGCACGGTAATATAGCGCCTCAATTTTCGGCCCATAGGACATTAAGCCGCCGGCTTCGGTAAAATCCCTTAGGTCCGCGATGGCCGGCAGGCGATCGCGTAGCGCGAGGTCCACGATCCGCCGGTTTTGATCGGCGATGGCTACAAGTATCGGCGTAACAACCAGCGCACCCATGCGTTGGCTTTTCATTTTGGCAAATGCATCATCAAATTCGCCAAAGCTCCGTACTATAAAGGGCTGGACCTCCAACCGGAGTTTCTGAGCGACATCCTGTGCTTCTTTGACAAAGAGTCCGGTAGCTGGATCGGCACTGTAAGCGAGAAACGCCACGCGACTCAACTTCGGCAGCACCTCGCGCAACAACTCGAGCCGCTTTCCAGCGAGCTCCGGAGCCATGAGCGATAGCCCTGTTATGTTGCCGCCCGGCCGGTCAAGACTTGCGATAATTTTGCTACCGACAGGATCGGCGGCAGCGGACATCACGATCGGAATCGTAGTCGTTGCCTTTTTGACAGCCTCAATCGCCACCGTAGCGGGGACCACGATGACATCGACTTTCAGTCGGACGAGTTCAGCCGCCAATTGCGGAAGCAATTCAGTTTTTCCTTTGGCCCAACGGTACTCGATCTGAACGTTCTCGCCATCGACCAAACCAAACTCACTCAGGCCTTGTTTGAATGCTTCTTCACGTTCAGAAGGTGCTGAGCGCATTGAAAGATAGCCGATGCGTGCAAGCTTCTTAGGCTGCTGCGCCTCCGCCACAGCCCCACACAATGCGAATGTGACAACGATGGCGAAAAACCCCACGAATTTTGGATTTTGGATCCTTCGACACGGCTCAGGACAGGTTTTGGATTTTTGATTGAAGGAAAAAGAATCCAGAATTCGGACCGAAGACTTTTCATTCATACCTTTTATCTCCCCTAATCCAAAATCGGCAATCCAAAATCTAAAATCGTCTCAGCCGATAAATTTCTTAACCTTCTTGAGCAAAACGTTCTCGTCAACCGGCTTCGGAATATAGTCGTCACAGCCCGCTTCGCGCGCCTGGATCTCGTCGCCGACCATCGCATGAGAGGTCACGGCAATGATGGGAATATGTTTCAAATCAGGATTCGCTTTGATTCGCCGCGTCGCCTCCCATCCGTCCATGACCGGCATCCCTAGATCCATGAGAATCAAATCCGGTCGTTCGGCTTCGGCCTTATTCAGTCCGTCCTGGCCGTCCACGGCCTCCACGATCTGATAGTCGTCTACCAAAAGTTGAACGATGAGGTCGCGATTAAACTCTGCGTCATCAACCACCAAGATTTTTTTGTGTGACATGTTCTTTATCCTTTCAGGAGAGACGTGAGGGGTAAGGGGTTGCCGAACTCGCCGTACCCTAAACCCTTTACTTTTTCGTTGAGCCTGTAGAAAAACTCAGATGGCAAAAGTTGCAAGTAAAACGGCCTCCGTATTTTGACGTATAAGCCACGATCTCAGATCGCGAGATCATTTTGCTACCCCCAATTTGGACACTTTTTTGGTTTGGCGGGACTTTTTCTACAGCCTCGTTAGGTGATGGATTAACCCACTGATCAATTTGTCGATGCGCACCATCCGTTGATCAAGAATCCTCCAACTTTCGTCGTCGAGAAATCCAAGTCGTCTTGCTAGCTCTATCTGCGTGTCCAACTCACTGAGAGATCCTTGGGCTATATGAAGGTAGTTCGTAAATTCTTTCTTCGTCTGCCTTGCGGCACCTTCGGCGATTGCCTCGGATCGCAATCCCAAGAGCTCCACTTCCCGCGAGTGTCTCTGTGCTCAGAAATTCCCTCCGGCTCCATCCACAATTGCGTTGCTTACTCATGGAAACCTCTCTCCTGGTGTGCTCGTGTTCGGTATTCGTGTTCGTCGAACACGAATTCACCGCTCCTTCTTTCTCGTAGCCGGTTCAGCTAAGAGCGCTCGTATGATTGCGAGAGCCTGCTCACCGCTCCACTCTCTCGGTCCGACGGCCCGCGCTACGGCGCGTCCATCGCGACCGATAAGGAAGGTGGCAGGCAGACCAATGACTCCGTAAGCCGCATTTATCTCTCCCTTTGCGTCCAGGACCAGCGGGAAGTTTAAGCCGAGTTCCTTGGCATACTTCTGGATGGCCGGTGTCTCTTCGCGGGCATTGATCCCTATGACGCTGAGCCCTTGCGGCGCGAACTCGCGGTGTAGTCGCTGGAACATCGGCATCTCCGGTCGGCACTCTTGACACCAGGTGGCCCAGAAGTTGAGGAGGACAACTCGACCTTGCAACCCGGCCAACGACACCACCTGATCCGTGGTCGTTCGGCCACTGAAAGGTGGAGCCTTAGTGGCGGAAGGGTAGGTGGAGAGATTGAGTTTCCCCAACATATCTGGCGCCGCGGCCAGATTCTCCCGCGGAGCGCCGAGGATCGTCACGATCGCGATGAGGAATCCGGCCATTTTCTGCCTTGTTCGACTACACATTTTATTTCACTGTATCGTCGGCTCGGGCGCGACTACCGAGGTCGCGCGCGGCAACGGCCGACGAACGCGCACACAGGCAGCCTGCGAGCCCTTTCATTTTTTGCCGACAATTTCCTCGATATCCTTTAGCAGAGTGGGGCTATAGACAACTGTCGTCCCCGGGTTCACGATGATCCACTTCTTGCGGATTATTCCCTGCGGATCGATGAGAAAAAATGACCTGTTCGCGGTCATAGACGTTTCGTTGAGTACGCCGTAGCCGCGGATGACCTTCCGCTCGGGGTAGTCGCTGAGCAGCGGATACGGCAACTTCAGTGAGTCGGCGAACGTCTGCTGCGAGAAGGTCGTGTTGGCGCTGACCGCGAGGTTCTGGATGCCCAGGCTTTCGAAGCGTTTGAAGTCGGCCTTCCTGGCCGTCAGGTTCGCGGCTCAGGTCGGAGCAAAGTCCGACCCGTAAAACTCGACCAGGACCCATTTCTTGCCCCGGAAGTCGCTCAGAGAAATGTCGAGTCCCGTAGTGGCCGGCAGCTTGAAGTCGGGTGCTTTCTCCCCTACCTCGACGGCCCAGGCACCGCCGGCCATGGCCAGCCCACTGGCTAGCAACACGCCTAAGAAAAGCAAACCTTTCTGGTACCTCGTTGAACTACACATCTTGTTGTCTCCTTTTTCCAACAAACAATTTTGCACTCTGCATTTTGCAATTCTCCTTTTGCATTGTGTTACTGACTCATCGGATCACCCGATTGGCTCGATACAACGCCTCGGGGGCAATCTTAATTCCTAGCGCCTTCGCAATCTTCAAATTGACGACAAATACGATGTTGTGGTTCACTTCAACCGGTATCTCGGACGGTTTCGCCCCTTTTAGAATCTTGTCGACCGGGCGCGCGGCCATTCGGCCGGATTCGTAGCTATCTGGAGTGTAGCTTGCGAGACCTCCGTTCTCGGCAAAGAAAGTCACGGCGAACATCGTCGGTATCGACAACTGAGAACCAGCCTCGCGGACGTAGCCAGGAATATTCGATGTCATCGGGCGTGGTGACAAGATCCCATGTATGTCACCCTTCTTTAGCTTGGTAAGGACCATTTTCGCCTCATCTTCAGTTCGCACAGCTTTCTCGACCAGCACAATTTTGAGGTGGTGGGCGGCGTCGCGATACGTCTTCGCCTCGGAGAGGCTGTAGGCATCAGTCGCATTATAGGGAAATAGGACGCGCTTTAGTCCCGGGATCATCTCCTTAAAGATCTCCAGGCGCTTAGGGCCCAGCTCAAGATCGAGATTCGTTACACCCGTAACGTTGCCTCCAGGACGAGCAAAGCTCTGAATCAACCCTAGCCCTATGGGATCGCCACCGCCGGCAAAGACGATCGGCACCTTTGTGGTTTCCATCTGAGCCGCCCTTGCAGCATTCCCTCCCTCTGTGAACAAGATATCCACTCCTCGCTGGATGAGTTCTCTAGCGGCCGCGGGAAGAGCTGAGGTATCTCCCTGAGTAAATCGGACGCCAATGACGAAATCCTTGTTCTCACGGTAACCCCATTCCTTGAGCCCATCCCGTAGGCCCACCGCACCTATCGTCGGCCCAAACCCTTCCGTAAGCACCCCGATCCTGACAGGCCCGCCGCGCTCTGCCGCACCCACGTCACAGATAAGTGATGGGCTGCAAGCGAGCAGCAAGAACAAGATGAAGTACCGTCGCATTGCCCTCACCCTATCCCTCTCCCAGAGGGCGAGGGCATTTCGAAACCCGAAATTCGGAAAATTCGAAACAATTCCAAATGAAAAAAAACTCAAAACAAGCTCATTTCATTTTGCAGTTCGTAATTCAGTTTTAACCCTTTCGGTTTGTTTCGGATTTCAAGCTTCGGATTTCGGCTTTTGAGTCGGGATTGCGTGGCGTGTCAAAATGGGCTCAGCCTTTCACGCCGATGGGCAAGGTGATCGTAAACTTGGATCCTTTGCCTTCTTGACTCTCCACGCCGATGTCGCCGCCCAGAAGATTCGCGAGCCGTTTGACAATGGCTAATCCCAAGCCTGTGCCGCCGTATTTTCTCGTCGTGGACATGTCCACCTGGCGAAACTCGTCGAAAATGAATTCCAACGCTTCTTTCTTCATGCCGATGCCGGTGTCGGCAACGGTTATCTTCATGGAGCTGTCTTCGCGCCAAGCCGCGACCCTGATTTCACCTTGCTCGGTGAACTTAGTCGCGTTGCTGAGAAGATTGAGAATGATCTGCTTCAGTTTTTCTCGGTCTGTATTGAGCGGAGGAAGGTCCGGGGCAATTTCCTTCACGAGCCGCACCTTGCCATCCTTCAGCATCGGTTCCACAGCGGAGGTCACCATATGGATGACGTCATCGACTTTGAATGACTCGGCAAAAACATCCATCCGGCCGGCTTCAATCTTGGCGAGATCGAGGAGGCCGTTGATCAGGTTCAGGAGATGTTCCGCGCTAATCAGAACCTTCTGAAGATTCTCTTTCTGAAGAGTCGGTATCTGTCCCTCGGTCCGCCGCAGCACCAGGCGGGTGAAGCCGATAATGGAATTGAGCGGCGTGCGCAGCTCGTGACTGACGTTGGCGAGAAATTGCGACTTGTGCCGGTTAGCTGCCTCAAGCAGCGCGTTCTTCTCCTGGATTTCCTGAAACAGGCGGACGTTTTCGGTGGCGATCACCGCCTGGTCGGCGAAGGTTGTGACGAGAGCGATCTGCTTCTCGGTGAACGGCTCAACCCTTTCCCGCCAGATCACGATCACGCCGATGGGCACACCCTCTCTGAGCATGGGAACACCCAGCAGCGTTCGAAACCCGCCGGCCTGCTGGGCTTCGCTCCATTTATACTCGGGGTCAGCCAACACGTCGGGGATATGAACGGGCCGGCGTTCGGCGACAACCCGGCCGACGAGATTTTCTCGGCCGGAAGGGTGGATAGGGTGTTGTTCCATAAATTCTTTGAACTCCGGCGTGGCTCCGTAACTGACCGCAATGGTGTACACATCCCTCTCGAGCCTGTGAATATAGCCTTTATCCGCTCCACTGAGCTTGGTGGCGTTCTCGATGAGAGTTTCAAGGACGGGTTGGAGATCAAAAGCCGAGCGGCTAATAACTTTCA
>WNGC01001134.1_pt1 | contig 18326 bp, 16 predicted proteins | sample 5400051 | NCBI WGS metagenome assembly WNGC01 (sample SAMN13153368, study PRJNA577476) | soil metagenome | isolation source: 20 cm soil or saprolite under grassland replicate 2 | place: USA:California | collected 2016-06-15
CCGCGGCGCACCTGGCTTCCTGGGCATGTCTGTGCCCAGGGAGTTTTGAGAGCGCCGGGAAGCGGCTGAGTGGCAAGATGCGCAAGGGCAATGTCTCGCTGCGGCGTTGTTTGTCGCAGGCGGCTTGGGCCATCTCGATGATGAAGAATAACTACCTCTCGGCGCTGTATCGGCGCATTGCTGCTCGGCGGGGAGCCAAGCGCGCGGTCATGGCGGTAGCTCACGCACTGTTAGTTATTGCCTATCACATGCTGAAGCGTAAGGAAGACTACCGGGAACTCGGTGCGGATCACTTTGACCGGATCGACGTGAACCGAATCCGCCGATCCTTGGTCAACCGACTGGAACGTCTGGGCCACAAAGTGACCTTGGAGCCACTCGCTCAGACCGCCTGAAGGTATTTTCGTAGGAGTAAACGCCCATGTTTCATTGCTGCGAAGCCTATCACACGGATTGCGATCGCTGTCCCGAGAAGGAACAGGTCCGCCAGGAGTTGGATGAAGAACAAAACGGCTTTCTCGAACGGCCGCACTGGAAAAGATGAAGCGAGGTTTGAGCCACAGCAAGGTGGCGCGCGGTGCGTCCTGGAGCAGGGCAGCCTGATATGACCAAGGAAATCGTCCGATCCGCAGGTTGGGAATCATTCGTTCCTGGATTCCAGTCGGGAATAGAGGCTGGAAAGGAGGAATTAATGCCATCCGTAATGATCCAATGCTTACGAAGTTCGCGGACGCATGGACAGCGTAGGTCCGTGGCATTTCACGCTGGGGATCAGAATAATACATCTCGAGTCACACGGCTAGCAGGCAGGACTCTAGAGGTTTTCGCGATCTTACTGGCCTGGGCCAGCTTCGGTCAGACTAGGTCTAACGCTCAAACGTTTGCGCTCAACGACACTAAGGATTTAGTCCTGCTTAACGTGAAAGCCGAGGCCACCGAATACAAGGGACGTAAAGCGGTGCGTCTCACAAAGGACACGGAAAAGGACGGCTTCGCGCTGTTGCGGGGAACCGACTTTCAGGATGGAACCATCGAGGGAGACATAGCCTTAAGAATTACCACTCCTCCAGCCGTGAGAATGCCCGGTTTTGTGGGCATCGCCTTCAGGGCTCGACCGGACGCATCGCGCTACGAACTCTTCTATCTGCGGCCGAGGAACTCACGCTCAGATGATCAGGCGATGCGCAACCATTCGGTCCAATACGCCTCTGAACCGGATTTCGGCTGGTACAAGCTGCGCCGGGAGTGGCCCTGGGTTTACGAGGCCCACGCTGAGTTGCAACCGGAGACTTGGACGAAGGTCACGATTGAGGTCAAGGGCCGCTCTGCCAACCTTTATTTGAACGGATCGGAGCAGCCAAGCCTCGTCGTGGAAGGATTGAAGGGCGAGGATTTGCGCGGTGGCATCGCGCTCTGGGCATACCAAGGCGAGGAAGCGTATTTCTCAAATTTCCGAATTACTAGCTCAGTCCCGCTGCCCGTAAAGAATGGCTCGGACGCCAGCGGCACGTGGCAGGTGAAGTGTTCGAGCGATGGCGGCGCCTTTAACAGCACTCTGCAGCTCAAACGCGATGGCAGTAAAGTGACCGGAACCTGGTCTGGCGACCTGGGTAATGTTCGCCCCATTACCGGAACCTGGCGGAACGGCTACGTCGAGCTCACCTTCAACGCGGAATGGCCAATCGACGACAAAGGTGCGGTGACCGCCGCCGTCGCGACGCTTGCCGGTTGGATTGATAGCGACTCGGCTGGCGGTCGCATGAAGGTAGACGGCCGAGCTGATGGCCGATGGACGGCAACGCGGAAACCGTAGCGACCGCGTTACAGATGCCGTTGCACTGCAATGCCGGTCCCTGTAAGCAGACACAAAATGTAGCAAGCAGCGCTCGTCGCTCTGCTTGCCTGCTATCTCCCGGCCCGCCGCCCCACACGCAACGACCTGATGGTGGTGTTGCGTTACGCACAGTCCGTGCCATTTTTCTTGGCCGAGTCTGCTTCTCATCCCGATCGCAACCGATTTCAGTAAGGAACCTTTTTCTGCCGCGCATTTTCTCGGGCACAAACGCGCATCTCGTCAGTGGTTGATTTCCTCATGAGATGGCGACTCGCAGGACTAATGCCGCCGTGGAAGCTAGACGGAATGCGGCTGTTCCGCGTGTAGGACGCTATAGTTCAGAAGAACGCATCCTTCGTTGAGCGGACGGCACTCCGCGAGCGTGAGTTTCAAGCGATGCCCGGGATCACGGAACGTCGGAACTCCTGAGCCGAGCAGAATCGGGTGAACGTTCAAGCCTGTCGCTGGCGAATTGTTATTTCGCCCATGATTCCCTGCCCTACTAGCATTCTGCGATGCGCCATCCGGCCCAACTTCCGAACGTGAATCACTTCCTCACAACGTTGCATGAAGGCACGGGCAGACACACCTATTCCCCAGTATTATTCAAATCGCATCCGCGCCGGTCAGTCCGTTTTGCGGACTGGCAAGTGCGCCTCCGCCGCGTTAGCAGTAAAATAGACGAATGAATGCCGAACTGACCAAACGGATTCGTGATGTCCGTGAAGAGATAATCGGACTTCTCTTCAACCGCCACGTTTTCCGCACCCACCAGGAAATCGTCAGGCTCAATCCACAGCTACAGGACCGACCGGGCAGTATTTTTAGCGAGTGGGCGCAGAGCGTCTACGCGCAGGCGAATGCTGTTGGAGTAAGACGACTTGCGAGCCAGACGTATGAAGACGGCGACGTGAACTTGGTCAGCCTTCTCGATACGCTTATCCGCGACCCCGGACAGCTATGGGATTGCTACATTCGCCACTATCCGGACGACGCTGCCAGAGCGCGTGCCGAAATTCTAAAAAAACACGGTGCGCTTCCACGCGGCTGGGAGATTTTGGCTTGCAAGCGGCTGGTGAGTGAAGATCGTAAAGGTGTGATTTCTGCCGCCGGAAAGGCCAATCGGTTCGCCAGCAAGAGGATCGCGCATCTCTGGCGGCGCCCTCATCCGCGACAACAGCCAGACGGAAATCTTCGTATCCAACCTGGACTCTTACACCGGAAGCTCAGGATCCCCTGTATTCAATAGTGCGCATCTCGTAGAAGTCATTTTGTGCAGAGGAGAGAGGGATTTCATTGAGGTACAGCAGTGTAGCCGATCTCTTGTCTGCCCAAATACAGGTTGTCGAGGCGAAGACTGCACGCGAGTCACTGAATTTGCGAAGCTTATCCCGTCATTCATTCACTGAGCGCAGGTCGCGACTAGCTAAATTAGAAACCCGTTGTCACCAGAAGTACCACAACCAGTAACGAACAGCCTTATCTATGGACCGCGTGATCACAGTGCATGGCATTTGGACGACGGGTAAATGGCAGGAGAACATCGCCCCCGTCCTTTGGCCTCACTTCGAACCCGTCTCGGTAAAATATCCCTACTATCGTTGGCTAGGACCGTTAGATTTGGTCTTCGAGCCGCTCCTTCTCTTTCCAGGCGCCGCTTTTCTCGTTCTCGCAATTCAGCTCAGCTGGATACGGAGCTATTTCGCCATTGTGCCTCTCTGGTCGGCTCTTCTGGCACTCTCCTATTGGATCACCCGGTTTCGTAGGCAGAAGGTTCTAGGCACATTCATCGAGGAGACCGCGCACACGACATTGCCGGGGAGGGCTCCACACATCATAGCCCACAGTTTCGGTACTTACCTAACTGCTAGGGCGCTCCGTGAATTCGGGCCCACGAAATCGGACCGAGTCGTACTGACCGGTTGCGTACTTCACCGAAACTTTGATTGGGCGGCCTTGCTCTCGAAGAAGGAGGGAGTGTTCAAAGCCATTCGCAATGACGTAGGTCGAAAAGACCTACCCGTGTTCCTCGCCGGGTTCTTACAACGCTCGTTGCCTGATTTTGGTTCGGCCGGCCGATACGGCTTCCGGAGTACGTCGGGTTCGATTCACGATGTTAGCCAGTGCGGTTCTTCCTGTAAGCCATGCGAGGCTGGCGCACAGGCGTTAGTCCACAACATTTTCAACGATCACGGAGGCCATAGCACGACGTTCCTTGGGCCTGGATATGCGGCGAATTACTGGCTGCCCTTTTTCTGGGGTATCGATCCGAAGGAATATGATGATTTTTCAAAATTGTGTTGGGCAGTGACGAACTACGAAGCGCTGCGCCCGAAACTGAAACAGCCAGGAGTCCGTCCGAGTGAGCCGAGCGCCCTATTTGAGGCCGAGCTCTACAGTCGTAAGTGGGGGTGGGCAGCGGGAACCTTCGCCGGGTACGTTGAGACACAAATCCTCAAGGATCACCCCGAATACAAGCAAGATCAGAATCATTTGGATGATCTTGTCTTCTCGGCCACAGTCGGGGTGTGTCAAGCCGTTGCTGATGCTATGGACGCCCAGAGTACAAAGTTGGCCGTAAGGCGGAAAAGTGAGAAGGAAAGAAGGGATTATACGAGCGCGGAAGATGTGCGTATTGTGGCACTAAACCCATTGGAAGCCGTCAAGAGAGCGCTTGAAGAACTGTATGCCCAGGAGAGGGGCTCTTCATGACCCCGGAGCAAAAGCAAAAGATTGCCGAGGCTCTCGGAAAGCTCGCTCGGCGGCCGGGCGACGAAACGGCGTGGGAGGTCGTATTCGTTAATTCATGGGCCACGGCTGTAGCCACCGCAAATCAGGTGTTCCGCGGCGTGCTGGACCTCGCGGAGGATGCCGCGCAGCAAGCGTTTGCGCGCGTTCAACGATATGGCGATTTCAAGGAGTTACAGGATCCTACGGCCTTCTTGAATTACTTGAAGGCCGTGTGTCGAAGTGTGGCGCGCGATGACCTAACGCGCTTGGCACGCCACACTGGGCATGCTTCCCTAGCAGAGTTAGAAGCCGAGTTGCCGTCGCGGACCGCCACTCCTGAGCAGGACCTTGTGGCCATAGAATTGGAGGAGGATCTCATGCAGCAACTCAACGACAGTGAACGCAATCTGCTCAAGCTGCTGGTCGAAGGATATGGAGTTTCCGAAATCCGCGAGAAACTGGGCCTAAGCTACTCGGCGGTAGGAGTCCGGGTTTTCCGATTGCGTGAAAAGCTCTCTAACTACCTCATTACTAAGAAGTTAAAATGAGCCCTTTTGAATGTAAAGAATAGGCTTCGAAACCGGTTATATAGGGTGAGAGCGAGTACCTGGAGACGGACATGGCATTCGAGATGGCGAACAAAAAGGGAACGATAGAGCAGCTGCAGGAATTCTATGACTCCCTGCTTGAGGAGCGTAGTAAGCGCCTAGGTCTCACACTCGAGGAAGCGGCGGAGCTAGGAAATGATAAGCCACTGTTTGTGCAAGCGACGGAGCGCCGCGCTGAGCGACTTGGGACAACGCCGGATCATTTACTCGCTGATTATGCCAAGCGCATCAAGGAGTCAAACTATCCGAGTCCGTATTGTCTGAAGCCAGACGAGGTGCAGGAGTTTAGCGCGACTGGTCAGCTGTCGCCAGAACAAAGTAGGCACCTTGAGAAGTGCCAACCTTGCCGTGCCCTGCTCGAATCGATTCGCCTGTCCCCGTCACGGGTCGAGCAGCTGATTGACAATATCCGGCGCCTCTCTGCCCAGTCAAAAGCGAAACATACCGTCGCGACGGGAAAGGTTGTGGTCGCTGGGAATCGATGGGCAGCCGCGGCAGCAAACTTCCTTAAAACGAAGTGACCAGGGCAGGTTCGCTTGCGTCACCACCTTCGACTTGGATGACAGTCCTGGGATACTCACTCAGCCCCTTTTGTTATCCTACCATCTCTCCAGGGACTTGCATGAAAACCCCATGGATATTGGCGATTTCTAACAAAGCCCTGTTGTTACTGGGAGTGGTCTCTCTCTGCCTCGGATTTCTGGACAGTTTTGAACAGGAAGTTGAGCGCTTCCGCCGACACGTAAATCCTTTGGACAGAGTTGTGAATCCGCATCGCCACGTCAAATCTGCTGAACGAGTTGAGTCCTCGTGACTGCGGGCACTAGCGGAACAGATAGCTCGCACTGTATCTCAATCGATCCTTGTCGCCTGGGGCAGAGGGTGGAATATAGATCGGCCCGCTTCTTTCCTCACAGCGATACTCCAGCTTTCCAGTATCGGGAGATCTTTTTGCAGAAAGGCACAAACCAATTAACGGACAAGCCTTTTGCTTCCTTCGCACGAAAGCGTGCCTTCGACGCACCTGGATCAACACCCGTGATGGGTAGACCCTCCACGTCCCCTTTGGCAACAACGGAGGGAAAATAGCAGCCCTCGTAACACGTCGTTCCCATGGCACGGTCCAGGCTACCGTCAACAAAGTGGTAGATATGCTCACCGACGTCGGCAATCCCCACTGGGTTCAAGCCGACATGCAGTGCATGCATGATAAGTGAGGAGGCCAGATGCGTGCTAAACGGAAAAACGTTCTCGTTTCGTCGCAATGCATGATCGATGGGCAGATTCTCAATGTAACTTGGATCCTCGAGATCCCCGCGTCTTTCCACGTTGACAAAATCGGGATCATATTGCCCGATGCATTGAAGACAACGCTTCCCAGGATACACGGCATGACTTCTCCAGCTGGCATTCCTTAAACGACCTCCACGCATGCGTATGAGAATGCCTCCGTCGATCACCGGTATCAGATACGCGTACGCGATGTAATTGAGCACGTGTCGGGCCCAAGGCCGATCCACGCAACTGAAAAGGATGTCGCAGTCCAAAGCTTCCTTAAAACCATCCATTTCCGTGATGGAGAGGGGAAGTCTCTCAATAACGGGTGCTGCAGCCGTTGCGCTCCTCTGAAGTGCCGCGCCGATCAAGTCCACCTTCAACCGCTTCGCGGCTGCGTCGGTTATGCCTGCGTGAAGCAAGCGATCAAGGTTGTGACGCTCGACATGGTCATAGTCGATGAGCTTTATGTGCTGCACGCCTATGCGCGCCAAGCACTCGGCGACAACCGATCCCACGCTCCCAACTCCTATAACTCCAAAACTAAGCCGGGCGATCTTCTGCTGAGCTTTCTCGCCCCACGCTGAAATTGTCCGCTTCAGCTCCTCGCGGAACGCCGGTGGCGCGAGCAACTCATCGTTGAAAGTGGCCTCGATGCCATTCTCACCAATCACGCGAACACTTTCACACCAACGGCGCTCGTATGTCTTGGGGGCAGTCTTTATCCAAACACGTCCGCTCCACGCGCCGTCAGTACCGAGAGTCATTCCGATAAGGGGCATGCCACTAGTCGCCTTAGTCGCTGGGGCTTGGCGAAGCTCTGTCCCTACATCGTCGCGACTCATATCTTGCCAGCCGGTGTAAGGGTGGCTATGTAAGAACACAACTCCCGCACCCTTCTCCATCGCTAACTTCATGGCACGCCCAAGGTATTCCCCGGTCGTGCTGGCATTCCCGTGTACCTCGCGCTCACCGCCCATTGGCAGAATCGGTTCCGAAACCAGTGCGGTCATGCGGTTCGCGCCTTGACCCGGATGCCAGAGCGCATAGCAGACATCTTCCTGTCCGTCTGCCCTGAGAAGATGGGCTCTGAGCACCTCGTTTGTGCCGGACGTGAGTGCGACGCTGTACTTCATAGCGTGTCGAGAATGCGCTTAATGTGCTGCATGTACGCCTTCACGTTTCTGCTCGTGCGGTTCCATCCCGCTTGTTGGTCCACAAATGGCCTGCTCAAGTACTGCCATTCGGATCCAAAGTTGGGACTCTCCGCGGAGCGGTCATGCCCCGCTGCATTGGGATTTATCGGAATAAGCCGCGGTGAAATGTGTGGCCCGGTGGGACAGGTGACATTGAAGTCCGGTGGAACTTCAATGCCGACGGTGATTACACTGTCCTTAAATCGGCCTGCGCTAATGGTGTACTTAAACGCGAGACGGTTATCTTTGCCGTCCTCGGGAACGTAGCCGAGCTGCTTCAGTCCTTCGCTGAATGCTTCCTTTCCGAACATGACCGTTCTCTTAAGAAACCGGCATCGGACCGATCGGCTTGGTGATGAAGCGCAAGCCGTTTTTCATCTCTATGTTGACGTTAGGGTCGGTCTTGTATGAGACGAAGTCATGTCCGACGACCTGTTCCAAATAGTTGGTTTGTGCGTCGATCTCCGCGCCGGTCATGATCTGCACGGGAGTGAGAACTTTTTCGGTCGTCGACTCAGGTTCATCGTCTACGGTGTAATGAAACAAATGGTTATGCATCTATCTGCTCCCCCAATTGCAACTTCAGGTTCCCGTCAGCACGTGATTTGCAGCCGGGACCCGTCTACATCAATTATGGCCGGGACACGTACGCATGTCAATGCACACACCGCCATGTGCGTTAGGCACACACTTTGTGTGTGAAGTTGACAAGCGCTGTGAGCGTGGATATGATCATTCTTCAATGAAGCTGGAGCCCATTTACAAGGCCATCGGCACAATTATCAGGAGGCGCCGCCGCCGGCTTGAGTGGTCGCAGAAGCTCCTTGCTTCGCGGCTTGGAATTTCAAGGGCGACCCTGGCCAACATCGAAACTGGACGGCAGAGAATCCTCGTTCACCACCTCTACGCATTCGCCGAAGTGCTCCACATGAAACCCAACGACTTTCTCCCCGCCGGAGCCGCGGCCGACTCTGGCGGTGACTGGACGCTATTACCAATACCAGAAGACTTGAATCTTCTCCAGAAAGAGCAAATCGCTCGCCTAATCGGAACAGTTCAACGACCGAGAACCAGAACAAAGGAAAACATAAATGGCAAATCCAAGAAGACTCGTTGAAGCACGCGCGCACAAGCTACTCGCAAGTTTGGGTTTCCGGGAAGTCCCCGTGCCTGTTGACAAACTTGCGAGATCGCTTGGAGCGCGCGTGAGATATTCCCCGCTCGACGAAGAGCTGTCCGGATTCGTCTTCATTAAGGACGGCGTCCCAATTATCGGGGTGAATTCACTCCATCACATCAACCGTCAACGCTTTACTATTGCCCACGAGATTGCGCATCTCCAGCTTCACCGCGAATTCATAACAACCGCAGTCCACGTTGACAAAAAATTTGCCGAGTCCATGCTCAACCGCGATGCCTCCTCGGCAACCGGCACCGAACGGCTTGAAGTAGAAGCCAATCAGTTCGCAGCCGCATTGCTAATGCCTGGGGATATTCTTGACGAATTGCTTGAGGAATCCCCAATCGATATCGAAGATGGAAGCTCTATCGAAGAATGGGCGAAGGAATTCGTTGTTAGCAGGGCAGCCCTGCAGTACAGAATCCGCAATCTGTGGCTTCCCTCATCAAGAATTCGCCTCCAAAGGTAATACCCCGCAAAATCTGCCAATGCTGCGAACCGACAGACGCGATGCGGTAGGCTGAACGAAAGGCTAGAGGCGAGAGTTGGTGCCACCCTTGAAGCTCCTTTATTGCCGCCTTTTGCCGCCTCGCGAAATCGCTAAATGACTCGAAGCAAATGGGATGGTTGGTAGGGGCGATGGGGATCGAACCCTATACCCACAGAATTCTCAATGTTTTCAATGACTTGCACTGGAAGTGTAAGAAACTCCTTTTATTCATTCAAAACGACTTGGCCCTACTCAAGCCCGTGATTGTCGCCGTATGTCGCCTACGACCTTTGCGGTTCATTTGGAAGAATACCTTCGACCCTGGGCTGCTCCGAATTTCCGGGAGGCACACTCGACTACTTCCGGCACTTAGGCCACGACAATCACCGCCGTCTCTCCAAGCTCTACGCATGGGAGGAGAAAAAGAGCAAAACCTCATGGGGTGCTCAGATTGTGGACTACGAGAAAATTGCGGCGGCTGCCATACAAGTCATGAAAGCCGCAGACGTTAACCGCTTCCTCGTCGTCTGCGCTCTCATTTCCGACCTGTATTGCCCTGGCTACAATCCGAGGCAACCACTTGCAAAAGACTCGAAGCTCGCTCGCAGTGCGGGGCGTTACAAGGTCGAACCCATAAGGATAGCTACGGCTGTCCGCGCAGAATTCTGCAAGAAAACAGACTGCCATCGAAGCGAAAACAAATCAGGAGCGAATTCAGCGAGCGGTACTGCAGCACATTCAAAGGTACTCACAAAGAAGGCCCGCAAGTAGCAGCATATCAACAGGCGCGAGGCTGCGTTCTTCAACGCAGCCTCGCATCTTCTTAACGGGGTCTGATGGCTTGTTTACGTCAGTTCTGCCCCTGATCGTGTGGCACGGTTACTGTCACCACGCAGGTCGAAGAATTACCCGCTTTATCTGTCCCCGTGTAGTCGAGCGTGTAGATGCGGCCATTCCCCACACCCAATCGTTGTGCGCGAAGTTGTCCGGTCGTGGATGCACTTCCGGGTACAAACCCCTGAATATCTCCATGTCCGCTATCGGGTTCGTTGCTTGTCGCTGAAACGAGTTTGAACCCTGCCGGTCCCGAAAGCGTATCAGTCACCGTCACAGAAACATTCACGGGGACGAGCTTGTTGTCCGGGGGCCAAAGGACATTCGGACTCGCGCTGCAGGCGACAGTAGGGGGCGTTTTGTCGATATTGATGCCGCTCACCGTCGCTGAGGCAGAATTTCCTGCAACGTCCATGCACGTTCCGCTCACAGACTGATTTGCGCCTTCGGTCGAAAGTGTCGTGGGCACGGGCGGGCTCCCCGCCGCCATGCCGGAGAGACTGTCTACGCACTGGAAACTGACCGTAACATTCGTGTTGTTCCAACCGTTTGCGTTTGGCGCTGGGGAAGCTGAGCCCGTGATGTTTGGAGGAGTCTTGTCCAGCCGAATGATCAATGCGTTCGGGGCATCCGCGTTGCCGGCATTGTCCGTCCCGAAGAACATAATCGTCGTGATGCCTTCGGTGCCGATGGTGAAGGAAGTCGACGAGCCCGCTACCACCGTGCTCGCAATGGTTTGGGCCCCGCTGGCGCTGTAAGTAATTTGCTTTACTCCAGTTCCGCCTGGTTCGTTATCCGAAGAGTTCAGCGTAACCGTGACATTCGAATTGTTCCAGCTTGCTGAATTCGGCTGAGGAGAGAGCGCCGCGGTCGTTACGGGGGGGAGTTTATCAGTCAACATTTGAAGGCCCTTCAAAGCTGACTCAACAACATACGGACTGGAATCCTGCGCGCCCTGAGTTAGCGTTGCGTTTATCTTAGCCAAAGATCTTGGATCATTAACTAGGGGCAGATTGTCCGGGGAAAGCATGTTGGTCAGAGTGATCATCACACACTTTCTTACGATCCAATCCTGGTCCGTTGCTCCGGCAATTACCTGATCCAACGCTGTTGTCCCGTATTGGGCCAGTCTTTGAGGCACCATATTGCCTGAACCAATAACTCCAACTAGCGGAGATATAGTCGACGGATCATTCAAATTCACGACTGCAGTAATAAGGTCTGAAAAATATTCGGCATCACCGTCTATGGAATCAGAGGAAGAAGTTTCTAGTACTAGCAAATCCACCACCGCAGTCACCGCGCGTGGATCAATTGGGACTTGAGCGAGATACGGTTGTAACGCTTCAAACCCAGCTGCACGGACTTCGGGATCAACACTCTGAGTCTGCGTGATAATCGTATCTAGTTGATCTGCCCAGCACGTTGGGCACGAGGCAGCAGCAAACACAAAGAGTATCAATAGTTTCAAAAATCGTTTAGGGCGCATATGGTGTATTTCCTCCCCTGAGAGAAGTGGCCTTTCTCCAGTCAGCGTGAACACAGGCCATGACTACTGGACTACATGGCAATTTTGCGCTGATGGCCCTTTGGTCGGTTTCCGTGTAATCGGCACCCGCGTTAAGCGCCGCATTTACGAGCGCGTTGTATTGAGCAGCGTTTCCCGCAGGAACTACCGGCAGATCGACAGCATCTCCAAACATATGGCGGCCCGCTGGAACAGGCGTCTTGCCCAAACCTAGATATACTCTGACTTGGTCCAAAGGAGGTCTGAAGCCGCTTGTCAGGGCCGGCACGCTGCCGAAGGCGGCCACCAAAGTATCAAGTCCGCAGCGAGGGGAGGCAGTTGACACACAGAAAACTCCCTGTCCGTTGAGGAGTGAATTTGCAAGCAGGGCCACCGTCGGCTCAGTAGTATTCGAGCTATTCAAAGCAGCGAATGTATAGTTGTTTGAGCCTGCAGATTTCGTGATATCCACACAGTGTGGTACGAACCTTTTGTTGGGCATGGCTGCCGCATCAGTAATTCCTATGGCAGGGGGGAAGGTGTCTCTCAGATACTGCTGGATTAGCCCATCCCGGCCAGGGTCTCCGCAAATCGAGGCTGTAAAGACCTGTTGAATTCCCGAACCATCAGAGTCCTGGAAAACAACGAAGCCGTTGCCGTTGACGTCCGCCCAAGTTCCGGTACGAACTGGTACGACTGTCGTGTAACTTCCGGCAAAATCTACTTGCACCTGTCCACCGGACACCGCGACAACGTCCCCAAAATTGTTGATTCGACCAAAGTTCCCTGGTGAGACGGACGTTCCTGTAATCGTCAAGTTGGGCTGATAAATCGAGGATCTTTGTATTCCTCCCGAACCAACGAAGATGAAATCGCCTTTGTTGTTTATGGATGGATAATCGTCGAAACCGAAGTCGCAGGCGGTACCGCCGCACTGTAAAGTACCGATTCCAGTCACGTCGAAGTGCCGGGTATGTGCACCATTAAACGTAAAGTCGAAGTAGGAGATGATCGTGCCGTTGCCTGCAACGCCGAAGTGTTGACCAGCGCTACGGAAGGCAGTGCAAGTAAGGGGGCCGGCTGGCGGCACCGTACACCCGGGGGGATTGCCGCTGCTGAACTCAATTGTGGTTTCGACGCCTGCGGAGTTTCGCACGACGGCCAGCCCAGCCCCTCCACCAACGCCGTCCTTGAGGTACACGACGTTCCGCGCATCATCAATTACCGGGAATTGATTGTTATGGCTGGCCTGCTGCCCAGGCAAGAGTGAAGGGGAGGACTGACCCTTGGCGAGGATGTATACCTGCGAGAATCCATTGACTATCTGGGTCCATACGATGTCGCCATTGTTATTGATGGCGGGCGAGACATGCTCAGGCGAACCGGAAGTAATCTGAGTTACTACCGTATACTGACTTTGCGCAGCAAGTCGATGAGGTGCGCTTAGCAATGCACCTAGCAGAAGCAAAGAAGAGCCAAACCGAATTTTGAGGGCGGTGGTCGGTTGCATATCTGCTCCTTGTGCTCAATTCGTGAAAGCCCATCCAATTGGCTGCGACTGTTTTCCCCTGGAGTGCTGCTTGTTTCAGTTAGGGTACGATCCTAATCGGATCCGTCCCTTGAATGCTTAGGCCGCCTAGAGTCTTTCCTCGCAAAACGCCTGCTGTGTCGCCGGGACGAAAACCAGTCAAGGGAGTGTTGAAGTGGCAAACTAGGTCCGGCAGACCGTCGCCGTTCACGTCTTCTCCGCCAGGGTTGCAAAACGCCAAACTCTGCTCGGCTCCTGTCCGGCCGAAGGTCAGGGACGTCCTTTCAACGCTGCTGGGAGCATCGAATGTGGGACCGGAGAGAATGGCCACGGGGATTTTCCCCTGGCTCCGGGCATTTATGCTTGGTGGGTCTTCTTCTGGCTTGATGTCGATGGCTACGATGAGAACTGTCGACAGAACTGCAACTGAGTTTTGTGATGGCAGTGGAGCATAGGCGCGTGTACCGTCCGGTGTGAACGCAACGCTGCCGGACGCCGGAAGTGCGATCGTGTCGACAACCGCGAAGGTGGTCGTGTCGACGACATCCAGGTTGTTGCCGGCGGTCAGGAATACGCGCGTGCTATCCGGGGAAAAAGACATATACCCACCGAAACCTCCGAGCGACCGGATGAGTGTATTGGTGGAGGTTCCTATGACGTTGATCACGCTTTCTGGCACGCCGGGAGGCGGACAGCCGACGTGATCATACGCTGGTGAGGCGCAAGCATCTCCGCCGTTTTCCCATAACTGGAGGCCGTTGGGGGACATGCTAGCCGCCTCCCCGACATTCGGCAGACCCGTGATGCTGCCGAGAAAGGCATCGGTCGTGGCGCTGACGACCTCAACGGCATCGTGCCCCCCGCTTCCCCCCGGGCCGAAACACTGATAGTTCACATAAAGCTTACTGGCATTGGGTGTTACGGCAACCCCTTCGGGGCAAACCGTGGAGCTGATTTGGCTGAGAGAATTGGTAGCAGTTGCCAGTTGCCAAAGGCCGGCGAACTCCAGTGCCAGGTACAGCTTGCTGCCGTCGGGAGTCAAAGCTAACTGGCGGACAGGCCCTAGAGTGGCTATGGTCATGACTGCTTTACTCAAAGTATTGATAATGGACACTGACCCGGCGTTGTCGCCGACGTAGACTTTAGACCCATCTGGCGAGACTGCCAGTGACAACGGCGACCCACCGACGGAAATCGTGAAGCTCACCGCATTGGTCGCTGTGTCAATGACGCTAACCGTGCTGTCACTATGGTTGGTCACATATACTTCCGCTCCGTTGGGCGTGATTACAGCCTGCTGAGGGGCCTTTCCCACCGGTATGACGGCGCTCACTGTGAGAGTGCCAGCCGATACAATACCAGCCAGCGCACACGACATCATCGACGATATACATAGATTCCTCAAGTTCATCGGCTCTACCTCCTATTGCGATTTGTCCAGTAACGCGTTCACACGGACCGACTCGATTGATGGGCCTCCACTGGGCACTTCGGGAGCTAAATCCACTTTTCGCAAGGATCTGAGATTGTCAAATCGGGACGCGCCCAGATGTCACGGTCTTTGCCTCCTGTGACGAGATTTTCGACTGGAGCAAGTTTTTGGTTCAACGGGGTCCAAGCGTCAAGTGTTTTCGAGCTGAATTCTGGCTGAATAGTTAAACTCATGAATCCGAATGAGATTGCTCGGCTCCCGATTTGCGGGTGAAGAGGTGAATGCTACAATTCTTCCATTCGCGTGACGGTGCACGGGCATGAATGCGAGTATTCCCGCTGAGCGCAAACTGCGATTCGGTCCTTTCTCCGTTGATCCACGTACAGGAGAGCTTTACCGGAACAATGTCAAGGTCAAACTGCCGAGCCAGCCATTCCAAGTTTTGATGCTCTTATTAGAGAAGCCAGGGGAAATAGTATCCCACGATGATCTCAAGCGGAGGCTGTGGCCCGGTGAGGAGTCCGGCGCCTTCGATGAGCGGATACACGCGGCGATAAAGGGCACTCGTCATGCTCTGCGCGACTCTGTTGAAGACCCCGTGTATATTGAGACGTTACCAAAGCACGGCTATCGTTTCATCGCTCCGGTTGAGAAAGTTGTTGAAGAGCCGGTAGGCAACTCCACCGCGAACCTACGTAAGACATTAGCCTGGATAGTGTTCACGCTATCAATGATTGGCGCGATTGCTTGGTACCTCGGAAGGCGCTTCCGTCCTCATCGGCCACCCACACTGACAGACACTCTTGTCCTTATCGATTTTGCCAACAGCACAGGCGATGCAGTCTTTGATGACACGCTACAGACGGCTCTCAGCGTTTCCCTGCGACAGTCGCCTTTCCTCACTGTGCTCTCGGACCGCGATGTCACTAAAACATTGCACGAGATGACGCTTCCGGCCGGCACGAAACTCACGCCCGAGCAGGCCCGCGAGCTTTGCCAGCGTGCCGGCAGCAAGGCCTACATTGGCGGATCGATAGACAGTTTGGGCAGCGAATACGTGCTGGGGTTGAAAGCAGTAGATTGTCAGAGCGGAGACACGCTGGCGCAGGAGCAGGTAACGGCAGCGTCCAAGGAGAAAGTGCTGAACGCGCTGGGCGAAGTGGCGTCCAGGCTGCGCGGCGAACTGGGCGAGTCGCTGGCTACAGTGAAGAAGTTTGACGTGCCACTCGCCGAAGCTACGACGTCCTCGCTAGAAGCGCTTAAATCCCTTAGCCTAAGCAACAAGGCGCAGCGCGAGAAAGGGAATGTCGCAGCTATCCCGCTTCTTGAGCGCGCCGTTGAGCTCGACCCAAATTTCGCATTGGCCTACTCCAATTTGGCCGGGGCCCACAACAACCTAGGCGAATACAGCCTTGCCAGCGAGAATGCGAAGAAGGCATATGGTCTGCGCGAGCGGATAAGTGAGCGAGAGAAGTACCACATCGAGGCTTTCTACTACATGTTCGTGACCGGGGAATTGGAGAAAGCTCGCCAGACCTACGAATTCTGGTCCCAGAGCTATCCGCGGGACCCGGACCGTGCGATCATTCTGATCAACCTGGCAGGTATTCAGATGATCTTCGGACAGTGGGACGAGGCCGTATATGCGGCTCGGGAGGCCCAACGTCTCATGCCGACCAATATGATCAATTATGGAAACCTGGGACTCATCTATCTTGCTGCTGACCGTCTTGCTGAAGCTAAGGCGACATTCGATGAGGCCCTCGGTCATAAGCTGGACGGCGCGTTCCTCCGCCAGAACGCTTATTTTCTCGCATTCCTCCAGGGGGACTCGGCGGAGATGAAGCGTCAGACTGAGTGGGGCGAGGGCAAAGCTGGAGAAGAAGATGTCCTACTCGCCGCGCGAGCGGATACAGAGGCATATTACGGTCGCGTAAGCGAGGCTCGCAAGTGGTCCCAGCGAGCTGTGGAATCAGTGGAGCGAGCGAATTCCAAAGAAACCGCTGCCTTGTATCAAGCGATTGCGGCTGTTCGTGAGGCGGAACTCGGCAACGAGATGTTGGCACGGCGGGCTGCCAAAGCGGCTTTGGAGCTCACGCCCGGAAGGGGCGTGAAAATTCTCGCGGCCTTGGCGTTTGCGCGCGCTGGGGACGAAGCCAACGCACACAGATTGGCGCAAGAAATGGCCAAGAGCTTCCCTTTGGATACCCCGCTAAACCGCTATTGGTTACCCATAATTCGGGCAACACTTGAGATTCGTCGTCATCCGGTCAATGCACTAGAGTTGCTGAAACCTGCCTCCCAATATGACTTGGGAGAGGTTCCACCCATAAACTGCCTCTGCTCAATTTACTTGCGCGGCGAGGCATACTTGCGGGCCCGGCAAGGCAATGAGGCTGTTGCGGAGTTCCAGAAAATCGTTGACCACCGTGGCATTGCGCTGAACTCCATTCAAGGGTCGCTGGCGCATTTGGGCCTCGCTCGTGCTTATGTGGTAGCGGGCGATATCGCCAAAGCGAAAGCAGCGTACCAAGATTTCCTCGCGCTCTGGAAAGATGCCGACCCCGACATCCGGATCCGCCCAGAAGCAGAGGAAGCGAAGCTGCGGTAGCCGGGAAAAGCCCCTTCTCAACGCTTGGTGCAACCAATATAGCTCGAACAGAAATGTGTTTGTACGTGAGATGCGGCTCAGCGGACAAGAAATCCTGGGTGAGCAGGGCCAGCTGGACGCCTATGACGTTCATCAAGGATGTCACCAAACAGCGCCAGTTGGAGGACCATTTGCGTCAACAGGCGGCTCGCGACCCACTGACAGGACTGGCCCAATGACCGCTACGGGCATCTGACGGGAAGTCCCATGCGATCTGCCGGGTGGCCGATGTTTTGAGTTTCTGCCGGGACTCCGATACGGCGGCGCGCTATGGCGGCGATGAGTTTGCAGTTGTCGTACCGGAAACAGGTTTGGAAGCAGCAAACAACACGTGACGCGATGTAGCGCGTTGCCTGCCAAATACAGTCGCGGCTATTCGGGCTTCACGCACTGCCCTTTCCGAAGGCTCGAACGTCGCAATGGTCAACTTCCAGTCCCGCACCGCGGTATCGATGACCGAAAGACCGAAAGATGATTCAGATCTAGCTGCCCTGGAATCACGTAGTTTGACATTGTTGGAGTCTCGTGACACACATTGGGCGGGGCTTGAACCCTGGACCTCTTTTCAATGAGGGTAGGAGGTTGATTTTGGGGATGCGGTCGCCTGAGAAGCAAAACCAAACATGCCCACCCGACAACCTGGCACACCTTGCTGGTATCTCCGATTGCGCGGGGGACTCTTCGCAGGTAAAGCAAGGCGGCACGTACCAACGATCCGGCGATTTTTTCTTTCTGGTTTGTCAAACCCCGCCGGGGGTGAATTGCTACACGATGGGAACACTAGACGGCATTCATCAAAGATTCATCAACAGACCCAAACACCCACTAAAACAGCAAAGCCAGTCCAAAAAGAGCGTTTAATTATCTTATTGATTCGGCTAGGTATAGTTAGGTTCCGTGTGGCCGCGTTGGATCAGGTTCCGATTACGAATCGGCTGCTCTACCACTGAGCTACCTCGGCCCTTGATAATAAAAGACTTATTCCCGCCGTCAAACCCTTGCGTCAAATTTGCGTCAAACTTGCGTTTCAACCTTTGCGAGTTTCGGCGGTGCGTGGCAGTA
>WNGC01000839.1_pt1 | contig 18319 bp, 15 predicted proteins | sample 5400051 | NCBI WGS metagenome assembly WNGC01 (sample SAMN13153368, study PRJNA577476) | soil metagenome | isolation source: 20 cm soil or saprolite under grassland replicate 2 | place: USA:California | collected 2016-06-15
CGTCGACCAGCGCCGCCGGCTCGCCATCGCCCGCGCGCTCGCGCCCGAGCCCCGCCTGCTCCTCCTCGACGAGCCGCTCGCGAACATCGACCCGATCGCGCGCAAGGCGCTGCGCCTCGAGCTGGCGAAGCTCCATCGCGACCTGGCGGTGACGACCGTCCACGCCACGCGCAACGCTGCCGACGCGCTCGCCCTCTCCGACCGGCTGGCGGTGATGGACGGGGGCGACGTGCTCCAGGTCGGCGATCCGGGCGAGCTGTACCGCCGGCCGTCGAGCCGCAGCGTCGCCGACGCGCTCGGCCCGGCGAACTTCCTCCCCGTGCGCGTGGTCGAGGTGCGCGAGCTCGGCGTCGTCGTCGAGACGGAGGCCGGCCACCAGGTGCCCGTCGCCGGGATCGGCAGCTTCAGGAAGGGCAGCCTCGGCCTCATGGTGCTGCGACCCGAGACGCTCTCCCTCGTCGAGGCGGCCATGGCGCAGGGTCCCGGCATCCCGGGCCGGGTGGCGCTGCGCGTGTTCGAGGGCGCGCGCCACCTCTACGAGATCGAGATCGGGGGAAAGGACCCGGTGCGGGTGGAGGTGCCCTCGCTCGACGAAGGACGCATCTTCCGTCTGGGCGACCGCGTGCGCGTGGAGGTGTCGAGCGACACGGTCGTGCTGATCCCCGTGCCCGACGAGGGCTAGTCGGAGACCGGCGCGGCTGACGGACGCTGAGCCGCCCTCAACGCACGGTACCGCGCAGGAGTCAGCCCGAACGCCGATCTGAAGGCTCGCGTGAAGTGCGCCTGATCGGCGAATCCCGCGTCGAGCGCGATCTCGACCAGCGGGCGCTCCCGGTGAATCCGCTCCCGTGCGAATGCGAGACGGCGCATGAGCAGATAGCGGTAGGGGCTGGTCCCGAACGTGATCCTGAACTGCCGCGCCAGGTCGTAGCGTGTCAGTCCCGTGATCGACTCCAGCTCTCGCGAATGCACGACCCGGGTCTTCTCGGCATCCAGGAACTGCCGGGCCCGCTCGACGGCCCGGACGTCGACGCGTCGGGAGCTCACGGGTCTGGCGCCAGCCCGCTCCCCGGCCATCAACCCTTGCGCCAGGTCCACGATGAGGCTGTCCACGGCCAGCGCGTCCAGCGGAGCGCGAAACGCCGCATCGATGGCTCGCGACAGTATCGCGTTCGTCGACACGGGCTCGCTCACGAACGGCAGCGGATCGGGCCTTCCGCGGAGGGCCCGTACCGCGTCCGTGAGCAGAAACGGTTCCACGTAGACGATCCGATAGCCGAATCCCTCGCCGGTGCCCGCGCGTCCGTCGTGGACCTCGTCCGGATACAGCACGACCACCTGCCCGGGAGTACTCGCATGGACCGAGCCCCGGTAGTCGAAGACCTGGACGCCGGAGTCGGTCACACCGATCGCATACGTGTCGTGGCGATGTTTTTGATAGGCCTCGCCGGCGAACCATGCGCTGAAGAGCTCGACGCCACCGGCCGGCCCGGAGCTGTCGAGCCAGCCGGCGACCGTGCCCTGGCACGATCGTTCAAGACCCTCGCCGGCCGATCTGGTTTCATTCAGACGCATCGCTGGAGGATAGCGTACGACGACGGAACAGATCGTGGCGTTCCTTCTCTTCGCCGTCGTGGCCGCCGTCACGCCAGGCCCGAGCAACATCATGCTGACCGCGGCCGGCGCGCGGGCAGGCGTCCTCAGAGGCTTGCCCTGCCTGCTCGGCGTCACGACCGGGATGGGTGCCATGATGTTCGTCGTGCCTCTCGGGCTCGGGAGTCTTGTGCTCGAGCATCCCCTGGTCCTCAAGGCGCTCCACTGGGGCGGCGCCGCGTTCCTGCTCTGGCTGTCATGGAAGATCGCGACGTCCGGCAGCCGCATCGACTCGGCACCGGAGCGGGAGCCGGTTGGCTACCTGGGCGCTCTCATCTTTCAGTGGGTCAACCCGAAATCGTGGCTGGTGACGGCGAGCGCGGCCGGCACCTTTCTCGGCGCTCACGGGGGGAGCCCGATCGCGCAGGCTGCCTCCCTCGCGGGCCTCTTCGTCCTGGCCGCCTTGCCGAGCTGCTTTCTGTGGCTGGCGTTCGGAGCCGCCGTCCAGCACGTCCTTCACCGTCGTCGCCGGCTGCGAATCTTCAACATCGCGATGGGCGCGCTTCTGGCGCTATCGATCGTCCTGATCGTCCGGTGAGCCGGGGCCACTGTCGGATCGCGGCTAGATCGAGTAGACGCGGTCCTGCTCGAGGAGGGACACGCGGCCCGAGCCGACGCGGCCCAGCTCTTCCGCGATCTCCTCCTCGAACTGCGGCTTCACGTGGAAGATCCAGACGGGCACCTCGGGCGCGAGCTTGTCGAGCTCGCGCTCGATGAGCGAGGGCGTCATGTGCTTGGCGATCGCGGCGAGGGGACCCAGGCGGTTGGGGAAGGCGCACTCGAGGATCACCGCCCGGAGGCCCCGGAGCCCGCGGGCCGCCTGCCAGAGCGCGCTCGTCGGCCCGGTGTCGCCCGAGTAGATCAGCCCGGTCGAGCCGTCGTGGACGATGAACCCCACCGTCGGCACCGTGTGGCTCACGGCGATCGGCGTCACCCATAGGTCCCCGACCCGCTGCTCGACGTCGTCCACCAGCGTCCGGTACTTCACGACCGGGACGTCGGCGTGCGGGATCTTGGTGAAGTCGGGCCAGAGGATGTTGTTGAAGACGCCTGCGCGGAGCGTGTTCACGACCGGGTCGACGCTGCTGATCGTGACCGCGGCGCCGGTCTCGCAGAAGCCCAGCGTCTCCGTGAGGTAGACGAGGCCCGCGACGTGGTCGAGGTGGGAGTGCGAGACGAGGGCCTGCTCGATCGAGAGCTGCTCCGGGACGGTCAGCGCGCCGCTGACCGTGCCTCCGTCGAGAAGCGTGTGGTCGTTGACGAGGAACGCGGAGGGGCGATGCCCGAGCCCTTCGCCCCCGAAGGCGCCGAGCACCCGGATCCTCACAGCACCGGATACTAGCATAGAAAAATAGTAAGATGACTCCATGAGCGACGCGACGTTCGACTACCCGACGATGGCACGCGCGCTGATCGTGGGCGACAAGGACACGGTCGCGCGCAAGACCCACGAGGGCCTCGCGCTCTCCATCGATCCCAAGGCGCTCATCTTCAAGGGGCTCATCCCGGGGATGGACGTGGTGGGCGAGAAGTTCCGTCGAAACGAGTACTACGTTCCCCAGGTCCTGCTCTCCGCGCGGGCGATGTACGCGGGCCTCGACCTGCTGAAGCCGCTCATCACCGCCTCGGCCAAGAGCGACGACTACTACGGCGTCGTCGTCATCGGGACCGCGCAGGGCGACCTCCACGACATCGGCAAGAACCTCGTGGCGATGATGCTGGAGGGCGCCGGGTTCAAGGTCGTGAACCTCGGCCGCGACGTGGCGCCCGAGGTCTTCGTGAAGGCGGTCACGGAGCACGGCGCCAACATCGTCGGCATCTCCGCCCTGATGACCACGACCATGCCCGCGATGAAGCGGACGATCGACGCGCTCGTCAAGGCGGGGCTCCGCCAGCGCGTGAAGGTGATGATCGGCGGCGCGCCCGTGAGCCAGGCGTTCGCCGACGAGATCGGCGCCGACGGGTACGCCAAGGACTCGACCCTCGCGGTCGTGAGGGCGAAGGCGCTCCTGGGCGTGGAGGAGGCGGTGCCGTCGTGACCGGACGCGGGCGGGAAGTCCTCGAGCGCATCCGCGGCGGCGAGACGCTGGTCTTCGACGGCGGCTACGGCACGATGCTCTTCGCCGCCGGGCTCCTGAATGGCGCCTGCCCGGAGCTGTGGAACGACACGCACGCCGACGTCGTCCGCTCGATCCACAAGGGCTACTTCGACGCCGGCAGCCAGATCGTCGAGACCAACACCTTCGGCGGCACGCGGCTCAAGCTCGTCGAGTACCGGCTGGGCGAACGGACGCGCGAGCTGAACGAGCGCGGCGCGCGCCTGGCCCGCGCCGCCGCGCCGCCGGCGGGCTACATCGCGGGCTCGATCGGCCCGACGAGCCGGCTACCCCAGGACTACGCGCTCGACGCGGGCGTGACGGACGAGGAATACGAGGCGACGTTCCTGGAGCAGGCCGAGGCGCTCGCCGAGGGCGGCGTGGACCTCTTCGCCGTCGAGACGATGATGTTCCCTCAGGAAGCGACGGCCGCGATCCGCGCCTGCAAGAAGGCGACGGACCTGCCGGTGATGGCGACGATGTTCTTCCAGTTCGAGGAGCTGCACGATCGCGACCGCACGATGTGGGGCGAGAGCCCGGCCGACGTCGCCCGGAGCCTCCTGGCGGCGGGCGCAGACGTCGTCGGGATGAACTGTGGGCGCGGACCCGACCGCGCGATCGTCATCATCCGCGAGATGCGGAAGGTCACCGAGGCGCCCCTGATCGCCTACCCCAACGCGGGCCTCCCGGTGACGAAGGGCGACACCGTCACGTACGAGCTCGGGCCCGAGGAGATGGCGCGCGAGTACCCGGCGCTGCTCGACGCGGGCTGCAACATCGTCGGCGCCTGCTGCGGCTCGAACCCCGAGCACATCGAGCGCATCGCCGCGGTCGTGCGAGCCGCAGGGCGTCGCGGGGCTGGGCCCCCGCCGCGCGAGGCGAGCGAAAGATGAGAGTCGTGCAAGCCGCAGGGCGTCGCGGGGCTGGGGCCCCGCCGTCCGAGGCGAGCTGGCGTAGCGGGTCCGAGCCCACCCTCCTCACCGACATCGCCCTCGAGATCGACCCCGCCGAGGTCCTGCGCTTCCAAGGCTACAAGCGCGACCGGGACCTCCCCAGCGCCGAGGTGCGGCGGCTCTTCGACGAGGCGCTCGCCCTCGGGCGCGCGTTGATGGAACCGCGCGCCGTCGCGTGCTGGCTCGCCGTCACCCGTCAGGACGCCGATCTCCTCGAGGCCAGTGGCGTGGCGCTCAGGATCCCGGAGGTCCGACAGCGCTGGGGAGCGGTCGAGCACGTCATCGCCGCGCTGTGCACGATCGGCGATCGCCTCGAGCGGCGCGTCGCCGAGCTCTGGGACGCGCGCGAGCTCCCGCTCGCCTCGATGCTCGACAGTGTCGGCTCGGGCGCCGTCGAGAGCCTCGCGGAGTACGTGAACGACGTCCTCTGTCAGCAGGGGATCGCGCGCGGCCTCAAGGTCACCAACCGGATCAGCCCGGGCTACGGCGACTGGGACGTGGCCCAGCAGCGCGAGCTGTTCCGGTTGTGCCCGGCCGACGCGATCGCCGTCGGCCTGAACGCGGCGTGCTTCATGACTCCCGTGAAGTCCATCTCGCTCCTGGCCGGCGCGGGTCCGGCCGCGCGCGTGGACCACTACTTCAGCCAGTGCGCGCGCTGCTGGATGCGCGACTGCGCCTACCGCCGCGTCCCCGCCGGTCATACCGTACACCGGTAGGCCGCGCGGGTCGGCGTGGGGGCTCGCCAGCCGCCCCTCGGGTCTCTGAAATGCGCGATCTGATACGATGCGGGGGATGCCGGCGGACAACGTGATCCTCGTGGGCTTCATGGGCGCCGGGAAGTCGTCCGTCGGGCGGCTGCTCGCGCGCCGTCTCGGCCGCTGCTTCGTCGAGACGGACGACATGATCGTCGCGCGCGAGGGGAAGCCGATCCCCGAGATCTTCCGCGAGCACGGCGAGGCGCGCTTCCGCGAGCTCGAGGCCGAGGCGCTCGAGGCGCTCCGGCTCAAGTCGGGCGACGTGATCGCCACGGGCGGGGGCTTCCCGTGCCACGACGGGCGCATGGAGGCCCTGCGCGACCTCGGCACGGTCGTGTGGCTCGCGGGCGAGTTCGTCGACCTCCACGAGCGCGCGGGCCGCACCGGGGGGAGGCCGATGCTCGACGGTCGCGCCCCGGCGGAGCTCGAGGAGCTCTACCGCACCCGCCAGGCGTACTACCGGCGGGCGCACCTCAGCGTGGACACGAGCGGGCTCGGCCCGGACCAGGTCGTGGCGCGGGTGCTCGCGGCCCTCCGGCGGGTACATGCCGCACGCGTTTAGCCGCCGGCTCGACGCGGGGCCGCTCCTCTGCGACGGCGCGATGGGCACGATGCTCTATGCCCGCGGCGTGTCGCTCGACGCCTGCTTCGACGTCCTCAACCTGCACCAGCCGAAGGTCGTCCAGACGATCCACGCCGACTACATCGCCGCGGGCGCCGACTGCATCGAGACGAACACCTTCGGCGCGAACCGCTTCAAGCTCGCGGTCCACGGGCTCGCGGATCGGGTGCGCGAGATCAACACCCGGGGCGTGCGGCTCGCCCGCGACGTCCGCGAGAGCGCCGGGCGCGACGTCTTCGTGCTGGGCTCGATCGGCCCGCTCGGCAAGTACCTGGCGCCCCTCGGCACCGTGACGGCCGAGGAGGCGCGCGTCGCGTTCCGCGAGCAGGCCGAGGCGCTCCTCGAGGGCGGCGTGGACGCGTTCGTCGTCGAGACGTTCTCCGATTTCGCCGAGATCGCGCTCGCCCTCGAGGCGGTGCGGTCCATCACCGACCTGCCGATCGTGGCGGAGATGGCGTTCACGAACGAGGGCGTGACGTTCACGGGCCGCTCGGCGGTCGACGTGGCGCGGAGCCTCGCGGGGCGCGGCGTCCAGGCGCTCGGCGCCAACTGCTCGGTCGGCTCGAGCACGCTCCACGAGGTGCTGGAGCAGATGCTGCCGGCGGCCGGCGGCATCCCGCTCGCGGTCCAGCCGAACGCCGGGCTCCCGAGCCGCATCGACGAGCGTCTCATCTACCTCTCGTCGCCCGCCTACATGGCCGAGTACGCCGGCCGCATGGTGGACGCGGGCGCGCGTCTCGTCGGCGGCTGCTGCGGCACGACGCCCCAGCACATCGCGGCCATGCGCGAGGTGCTCGACCGGAAGACCAGCGTGCGACGCGAGACGCGCCGCCCGGTGGTCAGCGTCAGCACGCCGGCGGTCCGCGAGGCCACGGGCCTCCGCACGCTCCGGGCGCCGACGACGCTCGAGCGCAGGCTGCGTGACGGCGAGTTCGTCGTCACGGTGGAGCTCGACCCGCCCCGCGGCCACACCGTCGAGAAGCTCGTCCAGGGAGCGAAGCTCCTCAAGGAGCGCGGCGTCGAGATCGTGGACATCAACGACGGGTCGCTCGGCCGGGTCCGGATGGCCGTGCTGGCGACGGCGCTCCTCGTCCGCGAGGCGACGGGGCTCGACGTCAACATGCACTTCACCTGCCGCGACCGGAACCTCATGGGGATCCAGGCCGACCTCCTCGGCGCCTACGCGCTCGACGTCCGGAATATCCTCGCGATGACCGGCGACCCGCCGCGCGCCGGCGACTACGCCGACGCGACGGCGGTCTTCGACGTGGACGGGATCGGCCTCATCGAGGTCATCCGGCGGATGAACGAGGGGCTCGACGCGACGGGCGCGTCGATCGGCGAGCCCACGTCGTTCTTCGTCGGCGCGGCGCTGAGCCCGGCCGCCGCGGAGGTGGGGCGCGAGGTCGAGCGGTTCCACCGGAAGCTCGAGGCGGGGGCGCGCTGGGTCCAAACGCAACCCGTGTACGACCTGGCCGCGCTCGACTCATTCCTCGAACGCGCCGGCGGCTCGCCGGTGCCGGTGCTGGTGGGCATCCTGCCGCTCCACAGCTTCCGTCACGCCGAGTTCCTCCACAACGAGGTGCCCGGCATCTCGATCCCCGCGCCCGTGCGCCACCGGCTGAAGGACGCGGGGGACGGCGCGCTTGGCGTCGGCATCGAGATGGCGCAGGAGCTCGTCCGCGAGGTGCGCGGGCGCTACGCCGGCGCGTACCTCATGCCCTCGTTCGGCCGCTTCGAGGTCGTCGCCGAGGTCCTCGATGCCATGCATTAAACGGAGCGCGAGGCCGGGTCAGGCCGTGGGTGGCCTGAGTGAGGAGCGTGTGGCTCCGACACTCCCGGTCAGGCCGGGGCGCCAGGTGCCGAGGGGGGTCCTCCGTGGCGCCGTTTGAGCTGGGGGCACGTGAGGCGGCCGAGCGGATCCGCGCCAGGACCCTGAGCCCGGTCGAGCTGGTGGAGGCTTGCCTCGAGCGGATCGGCGCGCTCGACGGACGGCTCCAGGCGTGGGTGCACGTCGACGCCCCGGGGGCGCTCGCCGCTGCGCGGCAGCTCGAGAGCGAGGCGAAGGCCGCGCGCCTGCGCGGCCCGCTCCACGGCGTGCCGATCGGCGTGAAGGACATCTTCCACGTCGCCGGCATGCCGACGCGCGCGGGCGCCGGGACGTTCGCGCACAGCCTGCCGACGCGGGACGCCGCGTGCATCGAGCTCGCGCGCGCCGCGGGGGCGATCGTCCTCGGCAAGACCCACACGACCCAGTTCGCGTATCGCGATCCGGCGCCGACGAAGAACCCGTGGAAGGCCGGCCACACGCCGGGCGGGTCCTCGGCGGGCTCGGCGGCCGCCGTCGCCGCGCGCATGGTCCCGCTGGCGCTCGGCTCGCAGACCGTCGGCTCGGTGCTGCGGCCCGCCGCGTACTGCGGGGTGGTCGGCGTGAAGCCCACGCACGGGCTCATCTCCGTCACGGGCGTGATCCCGCTCGCGTGGTCGCTCGACCACGTCGGCGTCTTCGGCCGGTCGGTCGCCGACGCGGAGCTCGTCCTCGGCGTGCTGGCGCGCCGCAACCTGGCGCCCGGGCCGGCGCGCGCGCCGCGCCTGGCGCTGGCGGCCGAGCTGCTGAGCCGCGCCGCGCCCGAGGTCGCCGAGCACGTGCAGACGGTCGCGCGCGCCTTCGCGCGCGCCGGCGCGAGCGTCACGGAGGTGAAGCTGCCCGTCGCCTTCGCCGAGCTCCACGCGGCGGGCCACGTCGTGCTCGAGGCGGAGGCCGCGGCCTACCACGCGCGCGACTTCGGCGCGCACGCGGGCGAGTACGGTCCCGAGATCCGCAAGGGGATCGAGGCGGGGCTGACGCTTACCGCGACGGCGTACCTCGCGGCCAACCGGCTTCGGCTCGCGTTCCGCGACGAGGTGATGCCGCTCCTCCACGCCCACGACGCGCTCCTCTCGCCCACCGCGCCAGCGCCCGCACCCGATCTGTCGACGACGGGCGACGCCTGGCACTGTGCGCCGTGGAGCTACGCGGGCGTGCCCTCGGTGTCGCTGCCGAGCGGGCTCGCCTCCTCCGGGCTGCCCCTCGCGATCCAGCTCGTCCAGGCCGCCGGCGCCGAGGCGCGGCTGCTCGCGGTCGCGGCCTGGTGCGAGCGCGAGCTCGCGTTCACGCACGCCCCCCAGGCCTGACGTGCTCGACCTCAAGATCGAGGGCGCCACCGTCATCGACGGTACCGGCGTGACCGGCGGCCGCGCGGACGTCGGGATCCGCGGCGACGCGATCGCTGCGGTCGGTGACCTCTCCCGCGAGTCGGCCGCCTCGATCCTCCGCGCGGCGGGCCGCGTGGTCGCCCCGGGCTTCATCGACATGCACTCGCACTCCGACTGGCGGCTCTGGGAGAACCGGCGCGCCGAGTCGAAGATCCGCCAGGGCGTGACGACGGAAGTCGTCGGCAACTGCGGCTTCTCGCCCGCACCCGTCTCCGACAAGTTCCTGGACGACCTGCGAGGCTTCGCGCTGTACCTGCCGAAAGGGATGGACTTCGCCTGGCGCTCGGTGGGCGATTACCTGCGCGCCTTCGACCAGGAGGGCACCGCGCTCAACGTCGTCCAGCTCGTCGGCCACGGCACCCTGCGCATCGCCGCCATGGGCTTCGCGCGGCGCGCGCCCGAGGCGGCGGAGCTCACGCGGATGCAGCGGATGCTCGCCGACGCGATGGAAGACGGCGCCTGGGGGCTCTCGACGGGGCTCATCTATGCGCCGGGCTCCTACGCGACCACGGAGGAGATCGTGGAGCTCGCGCGCGTGGCGAGCCGCCACCGCGGCTTCTACGCGAGCCACATCCGCGGCGAGGGGGCGACCCTGCTCGACGCGGTGCGGGAGGCGATCCACGTCGGGCGGGACGCGGAGCTGCCGGTGCAGGTGAGCCACGTCAAGGCCGCCGGCCGGCCCAACTGGGGCAGGGTCGCCGACGCCCTCGCGCTCATCGACGCGGCGCGGGGCGAAGGCCTCGACGTCATGGCCGACGTCTACCCGTACACGGCCTCGAGCACGACCGTGCGCACGCTCCTGCCCGACTGGGCGCTCGAGGGCGGCATCGAGGCGATGCAGCAGCGCCTCGGTGACCCGGAGGCGCGCGCGCGGATCCGCGCCGAGCTCATGGCGCCCGTCACGGGCCAGGGCGTCCTCGACCGCATCGGCTGGGAGAACATCATGATCTCCTTCTGCGCTCGACGGAAGGACGCCGAGGGCCGGCGCCTGTCGGAACTCGGCGCCGCGCGCGGCATGGACCCGCTCGACGCGGCGCTCGAGCTGATCGCGGACGAGGCGGGCAAGGCCTACATGATTCTGTTCCAGCTCGACGAGAAGGACCTGCGCCGCGCGCTCGCCCACCCGGCGGTGATGATCGGCTCCGACGGCTCGTCGCTGGCGCCGTACGGCCCGCTCGCCGCCGGCAAGCCGCACCCGCGGAGCTACGGCACCTTCCCGCGCGTGCTCGGCGAGTACACGCGCGAGCAGCGGGTCCTCGGTCTCCCCGAGGCGATTCACAAGATGACCGGGCTCCCGGCACGGCGCCTGGGTCTGCGCGACCGCGGCGTCGTCCGGCCGGGCGCCAAGGCCGACCTCGTCGTGTTCGATCCCAAGCGCATCGCCGACCGGGCGACCTACGAGGAGCCGCACCGCTACCCGGTCGGGATCGAGCACGTCGTCGTCAACGGCCGCTTCGTCGTCAAAGACGGCCAGCACACCGGGAGCCTCCCGGGCAAGCTCCTGACCCCACCATGAAGATCGGGCGGGTCTTTCCCGATCTCCTGACGCCGCTCGCACTCGCGGACTCGGTCGCGGAGGCGCTGGCCCGGACGCTCGCGCGCCTCGTGCGCCTGACGGGCGCCGACGCGGGTGCGCTCGCCTTCCGCCCGGAGCGCGGCGCGCCGGTCATCGTCGTCGAGGGCGCGCGGCGGCTTCCCGCCGAGCTCCGCCAGTGGCTCGGCGCCGCGGCCGCGTCGCGTCGGCGCGGGGTGAGGCTCGCGCGCGTGCGGCCACCGGGCGTTGCGCGCGGCCGCGCCGCCGCGCTCCTGTCGGCCCCGCTCGGCGTCCAGGGCCGTCCGGCGGGGGCGCTCCTCCTGCTCGGCCGGCCCGGGCGGCTCACGCCCAAGGCACTCCCAGCGGGCTTCCCGAAGGAGCTCGGCACCGCGATCGATCTCGTCTGGCACCTTCACCGGCGGGCGCTCCGCACGTCGGTCCTCAACGAGCTCACGCAGCTGCTCGCCTCGGGCGACTCGCTCGACGAGGTCTTCCGCGCGTTCACCGAGGGCACGTCCCGGCTCATCCCGTTCGACTCGATCGCCGTCGCGTTGCTCGACGCCGAGCGCGGCGAGCTCGAGATCGTGGACGTGGCGGCGCGCGGCCTGCCACTCGTCCTCCGGCGCGACGGGAGGATGGCGCTGGCGGGGACGCTGGTCGCCGAGGTCGTCCGGACCGCGGGCCCCGTGAGGGTGGACGACGTCGAGCGCGACCCGGTGCCCGACGCGAGCCGGCGCGTGCTCGCGCCCCGCGGGTACCGGGCGGCGCTGCTGGTGCCCCTGGCGGCGGGCCATGGCGTCTTCGGCGCCGTGACGCTCGCCGCGGCCCGCCCCGGCGCCTTCGACGCGGCCGACACCGAAGTCCTGGCCGAGCTGGCGCGCCCGCTCGCCTCGGCGATCGAGCAGCGCCGGCTGAACGAGGAGGGGCGCCGGCGGACCGACGAGCTGGCGGCGCTCTATTCGACGAGCCAGCTCATCACCTCCCGCCTCGACCTGGCGTCGGTGCTCGACCGCATCAGCCGCTCGGTCACCGCGCTCATCGGGAGCACGGGCTGCGGGATCGGCCTCCTCGACCGCGAGCGCGCGCATCTCACCCACGTCGCCGCCCACGGCTTCGAGAGCGAGGAGTGGCGCGCCCTCTCCATGCCGGTGGGCGAGGGGATCATGGGGCGCGCGGCCGAGAGCGGTCTGGCGATCCGGGTGGACGACGTCCGGGCCGACCCCCGCTCGGCCCGTCGCGACGTGGACGAGCGCGAGGGGATCCGCTCGATGCTCTGCGTGCCGCTCAAGGTCGGCGGCGGGGTCATCGGGGTGATCTCCGCCTTCTCCACGCGACCCGGCGTCTTCACGTCCCACCACCAGCGCGTCCTCGAGGCCTTCGGCGAGCAGGCGGGCATCGCGATCCAGAACGCCCAGCTCTTCGAGGAGAGCGTGCGCCGCGCGCGGGAGACCCGGGCGCTGCTGGAGGCCGGGCGCGCCGTCAGCGCGAGCCTCGACGTGGACCGGACGATCCGCGTGATCCTCGACGCGGCGCGCGGGGTGGTCGGCGCCGACTCGTGCGGCCTCGCGACGCTCGACCCGACGACGGGCGACTTCGTCACGGTGGCGAGTCTCGACCTGCCGTCGGCGATGGTGAAGGACATCCGGATCAGGGTGGGCGAGGGCATCGGAGGCCTCGCCGTGAGCGAGCGGCGGCCCATCCAGAGCCGGGACCTCTACGCGGACCCGCGCGCCCGCTACCCCCAGCTCGCGCGCGCGACCGGCTTCCGCTCGATGCTGGCGGCGCCGCTCCGCGTGGGCGAGCGCGTCGTCGGTGTGATCAGCGTCTTCCGCACGGACGTGCACGACTTCTCGGGCGCGGAGGAGGAGCTCCTCCTGGCGCTCGCCGATCAGGCGGCGATCGCCCTCGAGCACGCCCGGCTCTACGCCGAGCTCGAGGTGCGCGTCGCCGAGCGCACGCGCGAGCTCGACACGCAGAAGCGGTTCGTCGAGGTCGTCCTGGAGACGCTGCCGCTGGGCGTCTTCGTCCTCGACGCCGGGCTTCGCGTCGTCCGCGCCAACCGCGAGGGCGCCCGCGCGCTCGGCGCGCCGCCGGACGCGCGCGCGCCCTTCGCGCCCCTGCTCGGCGCCGAGCGCACGGACGCCGTCGAGGCGTTCCTCCGCCAGGCGTTCGCGAGCCGGCGGGGCAGCGCGATGGAGCAGGAGACGACGGTCGCGGGCGAGGTGAAGATCTTCCGGCTGACGACCGCGCCCTTCGAGTCGTCCGACGAGGAGGTGCGACACACGGTCGTCGTCGTCGAGGACGTCACGCGCGCGAAGCGGCTCGAGCGCCAGATGCTCCTCACCGAGCGGCTCACGACGGCGGGCCGGCTCGCGGCGGGCGTCGCCCATGAGCTCAACAACCCGCTGGCGACGATCGCGGGCTGCGCCGAGTCGCTTCAGACCCGGCTGACCGAGGGCGAGCTCGCCCGCTCGGCGGAGCTCGCCGACTTCCCGCACTACCTGCGCCTGATCGAGGAGGAGGCGTTCCGCTGCAAGGAGATCACGGGCAGCCTCCTGCAGTTCGTGCGCGACCCGGGGAGCCGCCGCGCGCCGACCGACCTCAACGCCCTCGTCCAGAAGGCGCTCGAGCTCCTCTCCCACCAGTCCCGCTTCGCCGAGGCCCGCTTCGCGACCGAGCTCGATCCCGCGCTCCCGCTGGTCGCCGTCAACGAGGGCCAGCTGCGCCAGGTCTTCATCGGTCTGGCGGCGAACGCCCTCGAGGCGATGGAGGGGCGCGGGACCCTGACCCTGCGCTCCCGGGTCCGCCGCGGTGAGGTCGAGATGGAGTTCGAGGACGAGGGGCCGGGGATCCCCGACGAGATCCTGGGGCGCGTCTTCGACCCATTCTTCACGACCAAGCCGCCCGGACAGGGGACGGGGCTCGGGCTCGCGATCGCCCAGGGGATCGTCGCCGACCACGGGGGCCGGCTCGAGGTCACCTCGCGGGTCGCCAAGGGCAGCCTCTTCAGGGTCGTGTTGCCGCTGTGAGCCGCCGGATCCGCGTCCTGGTCGCCGACGACGAGCGGAACCTGCGCGAGCTGATGGTCCGGGAGCTCGGGCGCAAGGGGCACGAGGTCGACGACGTCGGCGACGGCGAGGCGGCGCTCGCGCGTCTCCAGGAAGCGTCGTACGACGTCGTGGTCCTCGACATGAAGATGCCGAAGCGCGAGGGCATCGAGGTGTTGCGCGAGCTCCAGGCGCTCGCCGAGCCGCCGCAGGTGATCGTGATGACGGGCTTCCAGGAGGTGTCGACGGCCGTCGAGGCCATGAAGCTCGGCGCGTACGACTACCTCACCAAGCCCACGAAGATCGAAGAGCTCGACATCGTCATCCGCAAGGCCGCGGAAAAGGGGCAGCTGGTCCGCGACAACGAGGCGCTACGCGCCCACGCGCCCGGCGGGGAGCCCGCCTCCGGCATCCTGACGAAGAGCGCAGTGATGCAGGCGGCGCTGCGGATCGTCGAGCGCGTGGCGCCGACGGACTCGGCGGTACTGATCCTGGGCGACAGCGGCACCGGCAAGGAGCTGGTGGCCCGTGCGATCCACGAGCGCTCCCACCGGGCCCAGCGGCCGTTCGTCCCGATCCACTGCGGCGCGCTCCCGCGCGAGGTGTTCGAGTCCGAGCTGTTCGGCCACGAGAAGGGGGCCTTCACGGGCGCGGTGGGCACCAAGCCGGGGCTCGTCGAGCTGGCCGACGGCGGCACGCTCTTCCTCGACGAGATCGGCGAGATGGAGCCGGACAGCCAGGTCAAGGTCCTCAGAGCGCTCGAGACCGGGACCTTCTTCCGGGTGGGCGGCACGCGCCCGCGGCGCGTGGACGTGCGGCTCGTCGCGGCGACCAACCGCGACCTCGCGGAGGCGATGAAGACGGGGGCGTTCCGCCAGGATCTCTACTTCCGGATCAACACGATCGCCGTCAAGCTGCCGCCGCTCCGCGAGCGGCGCGAGGACATCGCGCTGCTCGCCACGCACTTCGTCGGGACGACCGCCGCCTACGGTGTGAAGCGGCTCTCGGCGCGCGTCCTCGCCGCGCTCGAGGCCTACGACTGGCCGGGCAACGTGCGCGAGCTTCTCCACGCGATCGAGCGCGCCGTGATCCTCTCGAAGGACGAAGAGATCCAGCCCGAGGACCTGCCGCCCGAGGTCCTCGGCGCGCCGGGGGCGGCGTCGTCGCCCGGGGGGAGCCTCGAGCGGATGGAGCGTCAGCACATCGTCGCGACGCTCCGCCAGGTAGGCGGCCATCGCGGCAAGGCGGCGGCGCTGCTCGCGATCGATCCGAAGACGCTCTACCGGAAGATCATCGCCTACGGGATCGCGCCAGCGGAGTGGACGTGAGGGATACTCCGGCCCGCTCCGCCTGTATACACCTGATTTCGCGTCGGTAGTGCTGTGATACACGTCGACGCATGTCCGCTCGGCTCCTGAAGCTCGCGGTCTGCCCAACCGCACTGGCGTTGAGCTTGGTGATTCCGGCATGGGCGCAGCTTTCGGATCCCACTCCGCCGACTCCGGTTCCCGTGCTGATCCCACCTCCCTTGCCGCTGGTGCCCGAACCGCTGCCGGCTCCACTGCCGGCGCAGGTGGAGCCGGCTCAGCTACCGGTGCCCGTCCCGGTGCCCGCCCCTGTGCCGCGGGTTCCGCTACCTGCACCGGCGCCCGCCCCCCGGCCCGTGCCATTGCCGGCTCCGGCGCCGCGGGTTCCGCTACCTGCTCCGGCGCCCGCCCCTCGGCCCGTGCCGCTGCCGGCTCCGGCGCCGCGGGTTCCACTACCCGCCCCCGCCCCGGTGCCCGCCCCTGCGCCACGGGCTCCGCTACTTGCACCAATACCGGCGCCAGCCCCATTACAGCTTCCGCCAGCGCCCGCGCCGCTACCGGTTCCAGTGCCGCGGGCTCCGCTACCCGCGCCTTTGCCAGCTCCGCTACCCGCCCCTCTGCCAGCTCCGCTGCCTGCCCCGCTGCCCGCGCCGTTGCCAGCTCCGGCGCCCGCCCCACTGCCCGCTCCGTTGCCCGCGCCGTTGCCGGCTCCGGCGCCCGCCCCACTGCCAGTTCCTCTGCCCGTGCCCGCGCCGGCGCCCACCCCACTGCCTGGCCCGGTGCCAGTTCCGACGCCCGTCCCGATACCGGCTCCGGGACCCGGCCCCGCGCCGGCCCCGGGAGTGACTCCGGCGCCGGGTGCCGGGGCTGAACAGGCGCCGGCGGCGGCCACTGGGATCAGCACCGAGCCGGTGATGCCGGTACCCCCGGCGACTCCCGTCCTGGGTCCGCAGGAGCTTCTGGCGGGGCGACCCGTGCGCCTGACGTTCACGCCGACCATCACCGTGTTCGAGGAGTACAACGACAACGTCCTGCTCGATAATCGTCGCCGGGTCTCGGACTGGATCACTGGGTTTGCGCCGGGCTTCGCGTTCGACTGGCGGGGCAACACTCACAGACTGGCGCTTGCCTACGACTTCGTGGCCGAGACGTTCTCGCGTCGGTCGAGCTTCGGGGACGCATTCAGCCGCCAGAACGCGAACGTGGACGCCATGTATAGGCCCGCACAGCAGGTGACCCTCACCCTGACGGACAACCTCATCAGCAGCTTGGACACGATCGACATTTCGCCGACCGGTGTCGCGACCGGCCGCAGCCGATCGACGAGTAACACGCTCACACCGGGCGTCGCCTGGGAGATCAACCCGCTGTGGACGGCGCGCGTCTCAGGGACGCACACGGCGCTGCGGTACGAGGGACGCGGCCTCATCGACTCGGATATCTATCGGCTGACTCCCAGCGTTGAGCGCAGGATCACCGAGAGCCTCACGGGTGTGGCGGCCTACGAGTTCGGCGACTTCGACGTCGAGCAGGAGGCGAACGTCACTACGAATACCCCGCGGGTCGGTGCGCGCTACCGGTTCAACCCGACGCTGAGCGGTTCCGTGAGCGTCGGGCCGACGTTCGAGACGAGCGCGGACGGCAAGGATCGCACCGAGGTGGCCATCACGGCCTGGCTCCGGCAGGCGTTTCAGCTGGGCTACATCGGCCTCGACTACGATCGCGGGATCGGGACGGCGGGCGGGCTCGGTGGAACCACCGAGAACGACCTGATCCTGGGACGGTTCGGGCTCACGGGGCTCGTGAGGGGGCTGAGCGCCGACCTCACCATCGCCTACGGGCACATCCAATCCTCGATCGTCCGGTCGTCCGACCGGCGCCTCGACCTGGACACGCTGAGTAGCGGGGTGCGTTTTGTCTACCAACCCAAGACGTGGATGTCTCTCTACTTCGGCTACTTGTTCTACGAGCAGGTGCCCCACACGGCCGTGGGCGCCGAGGCCGATCAGAACCGCGTCTCGTTCGGTGTGCTGTTCGGCTATCCGGTGAAGCGCGAATGACCATTCGCCACCTCCGCGGCGTCGGACGGGACTGACGCTCGATCGGGCGTTCTGTCCGGTGTCCGCGGCTCGCGTCCGAAGGAGCGGCGGCGTTCCAGCCGAGGAATCGCAGAGTTAGTCTCCTCGCCCTGCATGGCATCAGCCTTGCTGCGCTCACTGGCGAGAGGTTTGCGAAATTCCCAGTGAGAGAGGGAGAACCCATGGTCCGCGTCCTTGTAATCGATGAAGACCGCGTCGCAACGCAGCGACTGGGCCTTGGCTGCCTGGCCGCTGGCGTCGGCGTCGCGATGGCCGAGAACGTAAGCGAGGGGGTCCGCGTCCTGCTCTCGACGCCGGTGTCCCTCATCGCGGTGGAGGGCGCGCTGCTCAACCTCACACCCGGCGCGCACGCCGCAATCTTCGAGCGCGTCGCCCCGGGCGTTCCCGTGGTGGTCACCGTCCGTCCGGACGCGCCACTCGACGCGCGGGCGGCCTTCGAGCTCGCCGGCTTCCGGGTGCTCACGCGCCCGGTGGACGCGCAGGATCTCGTCGAGAAGACGCCCGCGCTGCCCTGAGCGCGTCCTTCGCTTGCGCACGCTGACCGGGCGTGTACACTGTCAGGAGTCGGCCGGATTGCCCGGACCTCGCCTCCGACGCAACGTTTCTTCCGGTTCGCGGGGCGTAGACGACAGCGGAAGACCAGTCCCAGGGGGTTCACATGGCGTCTAAACTGTACATCGGCGGTCTCGCCTATTCGACCACGAGCGACGGACTTCGAGAGTTCTTCACCCAGTGCGGCAACGTGCTTTCCGCGACGGTCATCACCGATCGGTTCTCGGGCCAGTCACGCGGGTTCGGCTTCGTCGAAATGGCCACCTCGGAGGAGGCGCAGGGCGCGATCTCGCAGCTCAACGGGCGTGAGCTCGACGGCCGGCGGATCACGGTCGAGATCTCGAACCCGCAGGCGCCCCGCTCGGGCGGCGGTCCGCGGCCCGGCGGCGGCAGGCCGGGGGGTGGCGGGCGCGGCCCCGGAGGCGGCGGCGGCCGCGACAGCGGCT
>WNGC01000842.1_pt1 | contig 18292 bp, 18 predicted proteins | sample 5400051 | NCBI WGS metagenome assembly WNGC01 (sample SAMN13153368, study PRJNA577476) | soil metagenome | isolation source: 20 cm soil or saprolite under grassland replicate 2 | place: USA:California | collected 2016-06-15
AGATCGACATGGAGCTCGATGACTCTGTCGTCCATCTGAAGGCGGGCGACGTGCTCGTGCAGCGCGGCACGATCCACAATTGGGTCAATCGCGGCACTCAGCCCTGTGTGATCGCTTTCGTCCTTATCGACGCCAAGCCGGTCGACATCGATGGTAAGGTCCTGAACGCCGTAGGGTAGTTCGGCTAGTAAAACAACAGAGAGGACAGGTCTTGAATTGCGCATGGCGTAGGAATGACCTAACCACGGCATGGAGAGCTGCGCGCATTCCGCTACGCTCCATGCGTGCAGCTCATGCCCGCTGACCGAGCAACGAACTTATCCAAGAATCTCGTTGCGGCCGTCAAGGAGGCAATGGTAGATCGGGGTTCGGTTCGAACAAGTGAATAACAGCCGGCCTTTTCAGGCGCGCTGCTCTCAACCTACCTCCAAAGCTCTCTCAAAAATCCTGACTGCTTTTACTTCATCGACAAAGCGGTTGTCGTGGAATGCCTCGGTAGAAGCATTCATCGCCGCAGCGCGATCGACGATACCGAGCTTGCCAATCAGACGCGCCATCGGGCCGATGGGGTTCTCTTGGAATCGTAGGGTCCCGACTAAACGCGCTAAAGGCGTCCGCGGTAAATTTGTATAGTCAACGAGCATTCACGTCCGACTTCTTGTAGAATACTCGGCGATAACTAGAGTATCGCTAATCGCCAACCGTGAGAACCACCTTCGAATTTATTCTGACGCCGGAGCACTTCTCTAAAGCTCTCACGCGTAACAATCAGCGCATGATGCATGCCTTGTCGTTGCGCTGGCTCGTGCAAATCACTTCGTTGGTGATATCGGCAACGTTCATCTTCTTGTTCGCTTACGCGCTGAACGGCAGCTTGGGCAGTTACTCCACCGTATTGAGACCCGTCCTGATGTTGCTGGTTGTAGGAGGCGCCGCGGTCCTGCTCAATATATTTCTCAAGCGCCGAGGCTTTATCAGACTCGCTCAAACCAAGAATCATTTGGTGGGCGTGCCCTGCCAATTGACCATAGAGGATGCCGGGCTGCTCCACCGCTCGCCGAACTGGGAATCGTTGACCCGATGGTCGGGGTTTATAGGAATTACTGAAGCGGAAGGCGTTGTCCTTCTGCTCGTCGACAACGCCTATTTCTATCCCCTTCCCGCCTCCACCTTCGCCTCGAATGAAGAGAAGGAAGCCTTCGTCGCCTACGTGCGGGACAAGATTGCTGCGGCACCTCGCGAGTATCCCAGCCAGTCGATGGTTTTCGCCCCGCGCGCGACATCGATAGAAACGACCCCTCTTGTCATAGAAACTGGAAATAGAAAGTCAGAAAGCGGAATCCTTTTAAAGAACTTGATAAATGCTTTCAAGCTCGCTTTCTTTTGCTCCATTGCCGAAGACCGTATCTCGGTTGACTGGTGGCAGGTCGCGGTCTTTGGATTCGCCAGCTTACTTATTCCCGTTATTTACGACACTGCCCTCATAGGACTGCATGGCGAGTTCGAATGGGACGCCATTCCCTCGGCAATGGCTCACCTGCCCATCATCCTGTTCGCGGCGATTGTCGTTGCCTATGCTCTCGGTCGAAGCGAAAAAACGCTGCTGCTGCTGCAAATGTTCCTGATGATTACTGTGGGCATTGATCTGGTGGTTTATATAACCACTTTGGTTGCTGCCCTGCTCTACCCTCAATTTTGGACACGCCTGTTGAGCAGCGTATATTACATCCTTCTTCCACCCCTTTGGCTCGCCGCGGCTTGCGCAACGACGGTGACAGGCTTGTTCAGTGTTGCCAGCGCGCGCAGAAAAATTGCCTCCGCGGTCTGCACAGTTTTACTTGCCGTTCCACTGACCTGGATGGTTCGCGACCGCAGCCTTTGGCATGAGGCGAGGCAGGGGCAACAATCCGCCGAGGCGGGAGCCAATGAGGAACTGCTCGGCGAAGATCTGTTTTACAACCAGCCCAAGCTTCTCGAGCGTGAACTCGCTGCCGTTCGGCCGGGTCGCCGCGGCACGATCGACGTTTACTTCATCGGTGTAGGCGGTGACGCCGAACAAGATGTCTTCATGAAAGAAGTGGATGCCGTAAGCCGGCTCTTCCGCGAGCGCTTCGGCGCCGAAGGCAAAATCATCAAATTGGTGAACAACCGCAAGAGCGCTGCCACTTCGCCCATCGCCAGTGTGACGAGCCTGCGCGCGTCACTGAAGCGCGTCTCTGAAGTCATGGACAAAGGCGAAGACATCCTCTTTCTGTTTCTCACCTCTCACGGAGCACAGACGCATCGCTTATCCCTCGATTTTTGGCCTCTGCAGCTTTATGAGCTCTACCCGGCTAAACTCCGCGCCTTGCTGGACGAATCGGGTATCAAGAACCGCGTGATTGTTGTCTCTGCCTGCTACTCGGGAGGATTTATCGACGCGTTAAGGAATGAAAACAGTCTGGTGATTTCAGCCTCCGCGCCGGACAAGAATTCCTTCGGTTGTAGCCAGGAGGCGGACTGGACATATTTTGGCAAAGCCTATTTTGACGAGGCGCTTCGGAAGACGCATTCATTCGTAGAAGCCTTTGAACTCGCCAAGCCCGTCATCGCCGAGCGCGAGAAAACAAAGGGATACGAGCCATCCAATCCCCAGATTGCCCTGGGACAAGACATTAAGCCCAAGCTTTTATTATTGCAGCGGCAACTCACCGCGCCATAAGTGCTCCAAGCGCACTCGCTTTCATTTGTCCGCCCGCGACGCTACTTCCAAAGCTCTCGCAGAAATCCCGACTGCTTCGCCCAAATAGCAAAGGAATGGAGCCTCAAAACAGTTCCTCGTTACGAACTCAATGTTGCGGCAGCTTTTTGGCTACAAGCCGAAAGTAGCCGACGATTCCTTTCCTAACCAACATTACCGCCAGCTCCCACGCCTTCTGTTCGGATCGAGGAACATTGGTCATAACGCCAGTGCGAGTCAGTCGAATTAGCTTCCGGCATAACTTCGTAAGTTCCGTAGAAAGGTCTTCTTTGCAGTAAACTTCGAATGACTGAGAGGATAGGATCTCCGTCCAGGCGTCCAGGCCAACAAGATAGGACTTCCAGTGGTCGGCGAGGTCGTCCACGTCGCGTCTTTCTGTTGCATACCGAGGCCGACGTTTTACGTACGCTTCTTCCAGGGCGATTCGCCCCCCCGCCTTTAGTGATTTGCACCATTTTTTAATGAGCCTCTCTCTGTGCTTGATGTGGACCCACGCGCTTTGACCCCAAAGGACGTCAAATCGCCGCCGGGGAAGCGCTACACGCATAATGTCTCCACACTGGAACGTCACGAGATTATCCAAAGCCACCAGCTTAGTCAGCCGACGTGCCTCCCTGTACCTCTCCACACTTAAATCCACGCCGTGGACCCGGCAACCGAAAAAGTAAGCCAGGCATCTGGCCGATCCTCCTAGTCCGCAGCCGAGATCTAGCACGTCTGTAGCCGGTCCAATCCCAGCCTTGTGAGCCAAGTCCTTCACGAACCTCAATCCACCGATATGGTTTTGATCGGTGATCTCCGTGAATGGATCCTCTGCAAGATTTATCTCAGTTATGCCGACGAGAGTACCTCTCTGGTCAATGATTCTCTTGAGAATGGATTGCCCTTGTAGAGGATGTGTGCGGTACAAGTCCTGAAGCTCGCGGTTTCTGTCAACACCAGCTGTTATTGCACCACCGCGACCCATACTTTTTTCTCTAAGTAACTAACCGTCTCATACCGTACACGGCAACCGCTTCACGGCAGCTTGATCCGGTTAAGTTTCGTTGCTGAAAATTTCGATGTTAGCTCCGGAGATATGGCCCGATTGCCGTTCGTCTGCGAGGAAAAGAATCGCCCTAGAGATATCATCCGGGCCGGTTTTGGTCTTCAAAAAAGGCGCGGCCTGCTTGAGCATAAGCGTGTCTACCGCGCCCGGCGCGATACTGTTGACCCGAATGCCATAGGGTTTTCCTTCCACTGCCAGGATGTCACTAAGACCGAGTACTCCATACTTAGATACTACATAGGCGCTTAGTCCCTTGAACTTTTCCGGCCCACGCACTCCGGCGAGCGAGGTCATGTTAACGATAGCACCACCTTTTCCGTAGGCGATCATCTGGCAGAAGGCTTCCCGGCAACACAAAAAAGCTCCACGCAGGTTTATGCCGATCACCTTTTCCCAGGTCTCCAAGTCCATCTTTGCAAAGTCACGCACCTCAACCACAGCGGCATTGTTGACTAGAATATCCAGCGGCCCAAGGCTAATCTTGGTGGTCTCAAAAAGGTGCTTCACCTGGATTTCGTCACTCACATCCGTAGGCACGGTCAACGCTCTATCGTGTCCCACTCGATGGTTTATCTCTTCTGCCACAGCCCGTAGTTGAGCTTCACTTCGGCTGGCCAGCACCACCCGGGCTCCTTCCTGGGCAAGCAAACGGGCTGTGGCTGCTCCGATTCCTCGGCCCGCGCCGGTTACAACGGCTACCTTATTCTCTAGAGCGCCTGGCATCTCGCTATTACATCGTAGTAATAACCAACGTATTCATCTACCATCCTGTCGAGGCTAAATCGCGCTTCCACTTGCCGGCGGCATTCCGTGCGATCAATTTCTCCAAGCCGCCGGACCGCATGGGCAGCGCCGTCCAGATCCATGAACGGCAGCAAGAAGCCCGTCTTTCGGTCGGTGACAATCTCTGGTACTGCTCCACGACGCCAGGCAATCACCGGAGTCCCGGCGGCCAGACTCTCCACGAGCACCAAGCCAAAGGGTTCCGCCCACCTGCTGGAAAAGAGCAGTCCCTCCGCTCGTCCCATAAGGCGGTACAGTTCATCCCGCCCCAGAACGCCTCTATAAATCAGGTTGGTGTCTTCTTTCAGAGCTGGTGCGATCTTTTCTTCAAAAAAACCCCTATCGTAAATCCCTCCCGCCATGACGAGTTTTTTCCCGGCCCGCCGCGCGATTTCAATCGCCAAATCTGGCCCCTTCTCAGGTGACATTCGGCCTGCAAATACTAAAAAGCCCTCGTCACCCGTGCCAGCGGGTATGCTGGCGGCATCTATGCCATTGTAAATCACCCGGTCGAAATGAAAGCCGGCCGCATAGGTCTCCGCACATGCCTTCGAAACGGTGACCGCCCGGCTGCTCCCTGTCTTTTCATAAGTTGCCCGGAGAATGGCGTTAATATGTCGGTCCAACGATGGTAGATGAACTGTATGCACCGCGGGCACAGCCAAAAGCGGGCTAAGCGCGAAAGCCGGCCAGTCAAAAGCGTGAGCGTGTGCGATATCAAAAGGATGGTCGGCCTTGTTTATATCGAGAAAAGTTTGCAAGAAAAGCTCACCTTGTCGGAAAAAAGCTTGTTCCAACCCCGCCTCTCCAGCGGCACGGGACTGGAAATCTGCCGGGCTCAACTCCCCCGGCTCAACGGGCACCTCCACCACGCTTAATTGTTTCGCCAGCTTGCCTTCAATCGCTTCTTCAAAGCGCGACCCGCTGGCTGCGAAAAGCGTCACGCGATGGCCTCGCCCGGCCAGCCCCAGTGCTAAGTCGTGCAGCACTGCCTGCGCCCCTCCCAAAAAAGGTGGTCCTATCGGTGTTACCAACGGCGCAACCAAAGCGATTCTCAGGGTACGTGGCATTGCTGGATGAATTTTAGGCTCGCGCCGTCTGGATAACAAACCGGAGTGTAGAACTCAGCATTCTATCCGTCAGGCTTTCTTGCTTTCTTTCTTGAGAGTGATGAGTTTGATGTCGGTCAATAAAATCTTTTGCAGCAATACTTCAGCGGTCACTCAACTGTCAAGTTATTGTAAATCAAATCACAACTCCGACTAGTGCAAGGCTCGCCGTTGATGTATAGGTTGTACGGCACAAATCCAAAAACCATGACCGCGGAGCGTTATTATGAACATCGACCTCCACTCTCATTTTTTCCCTATCGAGGCGCTGCAGAATCCAAGCAAGTATCAGGATAAAGCGCCCAAGATCGTCCTGGATAAAGGAAGGCTAACCGTCACTTCCGGAGGAGGAATGCGCGGGAATTTGGCCCCGAGCGCACACGACGCCGCGGCGCGAATCCAAGCACTCGATGAAATGAAGATCGACCTGCAGGCGATCTCGCCATCGCCGATTTTGCTATTTTACTGGGACGAGCCTGCCGCTGCCGCTTACTTCTCCCGCATTCAGAACGAGGCGATCCAGGCGGTGGTCAAAGAACACCCGGATCGGTTCGTCGGCTTCGGCAGCGCGCCCCTGCAGAGCGTCCAGGAAGCTATTTCGATTGCGCAAGAAGCAAAAACACTCGGCCTCAAAGGTTTGGAAATCGGTACCAGCGTGAGCGACAAACCGCTCGACGATCCCGTCTTCGAATCTTTTTACGAGACCGCCGAGGCTCTCGATCTGTTATTGTTCGTTCATCCCACCGAAGACGGAATTGAAACCGATGATCCTTTGACGGGCATGCTGGGGAACGTTTTGCAGTTTCCCTATCGGACTACGCAGATGGTCGAGCGCATGATTCTTAAAGGCATGTTTGACAAGTATAAAAATCTGCGGCTCTGTCTCTCTCATGGCGGAGGATTACTCGCTTTCAACATCTGGCGTCTCGATCACGCTTACAAACTTAGACCTGAGTTTAGAAAAAATATCTCGCTGCCGCCCTCCACCTATCTCAAGAAGCTCTACTTTGATTCCATCGTGCACTCCGTCGCTGCGCTGCAGTACTTGGTGCAAGTGACCGGCACGGATCGGGTCGTTATTGGAACGGATTATCCGATGGCCATGGGCGATTTCGAGTCCGTTAACAAGATCAATCAGCTGAATCTTTCCCAGGCAGAGCGCAGTCAAGTACTGGGCGGCAACGCCGCGAGAGCCTTGAATCTTTAGATGCAACGCGATAAGGCATCCCGATCTCTCAGTCGCAAAAACCAGAACCGAGTGACTCGGAAGTCCTCAATTCGTTGGGGGAGTTCTCTAGATGAAACTATAAAGGAGGCTATTATGAGAACATTGTTGGGTCTAATTCTGACGATTTTCCTAGAAGCCTGCGTCGATGGAATCGGCGCCTCCATCGCTCGAATTACGCCTTAGGAGTTAACGTGTCACTACTCTCGGTCGAAGGTGTGTCGAAGGAATACCATGTTCGAGGGAAAAAGGTTTTGGCCCTCGATTCTATCGATCTTGCCGTCGCTCAGGGCGAGTTTGTCACGGTCGTCGGCCCGTCGGGTTGCGGCAAGTCGACTTTGTTAAACTTGATCGTGGGGCTGCTCCGCTCAAGCTCCGGTCGTATCCTTTTCCGCGGCGATCCCATCAACGGCATCTGCACGAAGATCGGCTACGTCACGCAAAAAGACAATCTCCTGCCCTGGCGCACCCTGATCGAAAACGTGGAAATTGCGCTGGAGATCAGAGGAATAGAAAACAGCGCCCGACGACAGCGGGCGCAGGAGTTGATCGCACAGGTCGGCTTGAGCGGCTTCGAGGACCATTACCCGCACGAGTTGTCCGGCGGTATGCGCCAGCGGGCCAACATCATTCGCACGTTGATCTATGATCCCGAGTTGATCCTGATGGACGAGCCGTTCGGTCCGCTCGACGCCCAGACCCGGGTTGTGCTACAGGATCAGCTCCTGAAGCTCTGGTTGGCATCCCGGAAAACGATTGTGTTTATCACGCACGATTTGGTCGAAGCGATTACACTGGCCGATCGGGTCGTGCTCATGACTTCCCGGCCGGGCAGGATCAAGTCCATTGAGAATGTGACCATCCCTAGACCGAGAAATGTGTTTCAGATTCATGAAAGGCCAGAGTTTCGCTCCGCCTACGAAAGGCTCTGGGAACAATTGCGACCCGAAGTAAATTTGGCAGAAGCATAGAAAGGAGAATCTCTTATGCAGCGGCCCATGACAATTTTTTTCATCGCGCTTTTTTACTTCGGCTGGTTTTCTTACCCGGCCGATGCCCAGGCGCCCAGAAAAGTAAAAATGACGATTCCCGTTATCGCGCATTCGATGACGCCGGTGTTTCTCGCCCAGAACAAGGGCTTTTTCACCGAAGAGAAATTGGAAGTAGATATCACTTCGACCGCCGGCGGCGGACCCGACATCCGAGCGCTCATCGCCGGCGATGTGGAATTCAGCTTCACCACCGGCGACAACGTCATCCTGGCGCAACAGGAGGGTAAGAGACTCCTCATGGTCATGAGTGGCCTGCACAGGCTTTTTATCAACTGGGCGATGCACAAGGATGTGGCCAAGACCAAGGGCGTGAGCGAATCGATGCCTCTGGCGGATAAGATCAAGGCGCTCAAGGGGCTTACCGTCGGCGTCACGAATCCGGGAGCTTTAACGGCGCACCTCGCCGCCTTTGTGATTCGCAAGGCGGGTTACAATCCGCAGCAAGACGTCCACATCATTCCCATCGGCTCCGGACCGACCTGGCTCGCCGCTCTGGAAAATCGCAAGGTCGACGTGGCGTTAACGGCGCCGCCGGTTCCGGAGACGGCGATCGGCCGGGGTTTCGCTATCATGCTCATCAATAATGCCAAAGGCGAGGACCCTTCGATCCCGGAATTCCTGATGGAGAACCTCATCATTCGTCCTGAGACGGCGACCAAGGACCCCGACCTGGTTCGAAGAATGGTCCGGGCGCTGACCAAGGCAAATAAGTGGGCGCTGCAAAGCACTCCTGAACAGGTTGCCGATGGCCTCAAGCCATCGATGGCGACAATCGCTCCCGATCTTCTCCTGGCGGGAGTCAAATCGGTTTTGCCGGCGCTGAGCCAGGACGGCCGGACGAGCGAGCGCAGCGCGCAGATCACCCAGGACGTACTCGAACAGGCGGGCATTCTGAAAAAGCGCGTGCCTTACGCCGAAATCGTCTCCAACGAGTTCCTTGCAAAATGATTAGCCGGGGGCGTCTTTTTCTTTACCGCCTGATCTTCGGTCTCGTGCTCCTGGCCTTTTGGGAGCTGAGCTCCGGAAGATTGATTGACCCTTTTTGGGTGTCGAGTCCTTCTTTGGTTTTTTCGTACCTTTACGGCGTGATTGCCGACGGATCGATCTTCGGACATCTGGCAATCACGATGTACGAGACCTTCAGCGGTTTTTTTATCGGAGCGATCTTCGGCATCGGCTTGGGTTTTGTACTCGCCCGGCGGGAGACGTTGGCCCAGATTATAGATCCCTACGTCGTCGCCTTTAACGGAATTCCGCGCATCGCCCTGGCGCCTCTGTTTATCATTTGGTTCGGCATCGGCCCGTCATCCAAAGTCATTCTCGTCGTCAGCGTGGTTTTCTTTCTAACCTTCTTCAATACCTTCGCCGGAGTCAAAGGCGTAGACGCAGAGCTTAAAAACATTTTGCGCATCATGGGCGCGACCGAGCGGCAAATCCTCTTGAAAGTGACCCTGCCGGCGATCGTTCCATGGATCACCACGGGACTAAAAATCAGCCTTCCCTACGCCATCGTCGCCGCCGTCGTGGGAGAATTCATCGCCGCCAGCAAAGGCTTGGGTTATCTCATCAACTACAACACGTCGCTGTTTTCTACGACCGGGGCCTTGGGTGGGATTCTGGTTCTCGCCCTGGTTGTCGTCTTGTGCAATGAAGCGATCAATCGCGCGGAATCGTATTTACTACGCTGGCGTCCGAGAGAAGAAAAAAGAAGCGAAGGAGAATTGTACTAACGATACAGTGACGAGGACGCAGTGACGCGGGAGCCGCCGACATGGCACTCCGCCGTCGCGACGCTTTCCGGCGTGCACAAGCCTGGCTCAGTCCAGCGGCTCCAGCTTTATAATTGACGCGCCGTGATTGCTCCCGACCCAGAAAGTTACCGGAGTCGTGGAATTATCCACAAACACTCTGCGCACGTTAGTCGACTTGGGCAGGAGATATTCGACGACTTGGCCGCTCTTGGGATCGAGCCGCACGATACGATCGCTGAGCATCGATCCGGTCCAAGCGTCGCCGTTTTTATCGACGGCAACGTCATAAGGATTAGACCACGGCGTCGGCATGGCCCACTCCCGAAATTTTTCGCTCTTGGTGTCGAACACGCCGATCTTGTTGCCGCGGTACTCGCCGAACCAAAGCCGGTCCTGCGCATCCATCATGCCGCGGCGTGGCCCCGAACCTTTGGTGGGCGTCTCATACATCGTGAGCTTCCCGGTCTTCGCATCGATCCTGCCGATGTGCTCCTTACCGATGTCGGTGAAATAAGCATTGTTCTGGGAGTCGGCGATGACATCGTAGATGTTGTGTCCTCGCGGTGAATCCTTAAACGGGTCCCACGTTTCCCATGTGCCGGACTTGAGGTCTACGCGGTGCACGCCGGCGAAGCCGTTGTTTTGTGTCCACAGCTTGCCGTCCACCGCGTAACTCATGGGACTGGTCATATTGATCTGCGTATTGTCTTTGTTTAGTTCCGCAGGAATGGTCCAGACCTGGAATTTCTCGGTCTTGCGATCGAATTTCGCGACGCTCGCCTGGTACATCATGCCGAGCCACAAATTGCCGTCTTTGTCGGAACGCACCGAAAGCGCGCCGGTCGGTGAGCCCTTCTTTGGCTCCGGTACTGGGTATTCCGTCACCTTGCCCGTTTTGGGATCGAGTTTCCCCAGCGTCTGCTCGCCGAAATTGGAATACCAAGCGATTCCTTCGGCATCCACAACCACGTCATGAGGCTCGATGGTCGGGCGCGGCAAGTCGTACTCCGTGATGACGACCTGCGTGGCTTTGCCCTTGGGACGAGGCAATGTCTTGAGCGGAAAATTCCACGTAGAAGACGCGCTCAAATTGATTGTGCTCAACCATTCGGCTTGCGCCCGCTGCAGCCGCGCTTGATCCTCACCAACCAACGCGGTGTCCCGCGCGCCGAGCCGTAATTGCGGGCGCAATGGCGTGCTCTGATTTGCGTAACTCGCCATGCGCGGGAGGATCGCTTGCGTAAACCCAGCCGCATCGTACTTGGACCGCACGATTCGCTCGACGGTGTGACAACCCACACAGCTCAAGAGCGTGCTCTTTTGTTGCTCTGAGCCCGGAACGCTCGCGAGCCACTCCGCATTCGTCAACTGCGCCGCGAGATCCTGTGTCTTGCGCAGCTTCAAATCGACGGCAGCGGTTTTTCCCGGCGTGATTGTCGCCGCGACGGCACCATCCACTTCGTAACCGACCGCCCGGACCACGATCGCATACTGACCCGGTTCGAGTTTCTTCGAGGGAAAATTGTAACGGCCCTTTTCATCGCTGACTACGGTGATCGTAACCGTGGAGCCGGCTTTTCTTGCGCTAACCAGCACGCCTTCCATAGCACCTTCTTCTTCGGAGCTAACCTGCCCCGTCAGCGCCATTCCAGGCGAACTTGCGGCTCGTATGAAATTGGCCGTGAAAAATAGGGATACTGCCGCGGCCGAAATGGCCAGTGCGAGAAAGATTTTTTTCCGCATAAGCATCCTCCCTGAATAGAGTCGTCTGAGAGCTGCGCCCCTATTACCACTCGGTCCTAATTCACGTCAAGCCTGTGTGTTCGCAGGCAACGTCTTAAATTTCTTCAATTGGGTCAGTTGATTAGTCTGGGCTCGTCTGGATTCCCGATAGAAGCATTCGGGAATGACAGACTTTCAGAGGTGATACCCGGAAGCTTGCTGCGGAGAGATTCATTCTTTATTTGCCGGCCCGGGTTGCGCGCCACTTGCCGTTGCTTCCGCCCTTGACAGTCCCCTCGATAAAGTTTCCGCTTACGTGCCCGGTGTACTGGGCGCCGCCGGCAGTAAAAGTGATCTGATCGCCATTCAGCTTGCCGTTCGTGATCTGGGCCGTATTGTTGCCGGATTTGAGCGTGCCGGAAATCAACTGGAAGGTTTGTTTGAGCGTGAGTTCACCTTGCGAAAGATTCCAGGTGCCTCCTACTTTCGCGGGCACGATCCAGAGATAAGCCGTGCACCAGTTGCTGCAGCCGTCCACCTTAGCGGTCTCATCGGGCTTCCAATCTTCCATGTCGAAGGAATTCGCCACGATGCGCGTGCCCGGTTTGAGATCGAGAATTTTCGGGCGCAGTTTCATGTTGATACTGGGCAGTAAAAACATAGTTATCACTGTGGCCTGGGAGAAATCGCTTTCGAACAGGTCCGCTTTCATGAACGTGGCTTTGTCGGTGACACCTTCTTTAGCGGCATTGCGCTTCGACAGCTCGACCATCTCCGGGTTGTATTCGATGCCGAGCGCCTTGGCCCCGCGCTTCGCCGCGGTGATCACCGTGCGCCCGTCACCCGAGCCGAGGTCGATCACGTAATCCTTCGACGTGACTTTCGCCATGTCGAGCATTTTATCCACCAGCACCTGCGGCGTCGGCACCCACACTACGTCTTTCCCTTCCTGGCCGACCTCTGGCTGGTATTCTCCTTGCGCCGCCTGCGCCGGCGAGAACCCACAGGCGACGGCCAAATCCAAACAGAGAGCTGACAACGACCGCCGCACAAAACGAGATGTATTCATATTCGTCCTCCCGATGATTGGATTAGCTTTATAATAGCAGTCTCACCCCATGAAGGAAGAACCCAGGAAAAAAATGAAGCTGCTAAATACTGCAAGGCCGGGAAAATGTCCAGCAACACGCGATAGAGCTTCGTACGAGGTAAAGAAGTATACTGGTCTATGTTAAATGACTTAGATTGTTTCGAAGTCTCGGAGGCCGTTAGGAAGTTTTGCCGTGGAGATCAGGGTTGATCCTCAGCAACTGCGCCGCAACTTGCAAGCGATAGTGGGCGAGAGAAGCCCTTTCAGCGGCCAACGCCACTTAGCGGAAGTCGAGAGCTTCATCGAGAAAGAATTGGCGAGCTATGGCCTCGCCGTCGAAAGCGACACCTTTTCCTACCGAGGGAAGAACTTTCGCAATATCGTCGGCCGGCTGAGCGCTCAACGGGGAGCTTCGTTGATTATTTTGGGCGCCCATTTCGATTCGGTTGAAGGCACGCCGGGGGCGGACGACAATGCCAGCGGCTTGGCTGTCCTTCTCGAAGCCGCGCGACTGCTTTCGCGGGCGAGGTTGCGTTCGGAGCTCCTGTTTTGCGCGTTCAATCTCGAAGAGCTCAACATGATTGGCAGCACTTATTTTGCCAAGAAGCTAAAAGCCGCGGAAGTGAAAGTCGATGCCATGATCTCTTTGGAAATGATCGGCTACACGGACCCGAGGCCCGGCAGCCAAAAGTATCCCATCGGTCTCAGCTGGCTTTATCCGGACCGCGGCGACTTTATCGGCGTCATCGGGAACTGGAACTCGAGTTCGTTGCTGCGCCGGTTCACTCGCCAGATGCGCCAGGTCCCAGGACTTCCCGTCGAAACGCTCTCGGTTCCCGGCAACGGCGGTCTCGTTCCCGCAGTGCGTCTGAGCGATCATTCACCTTTCTGGGATCTTGGTTATCCCGCGCTCATGGTTACGGACACGTCTTTCTTTCGTAATCCGCATTATCACGGCCCGCGGGATACTCTAGATACGTTGAACCTAGACTTCATGGCCAAAGTTTGCGCAGGAGTGATTCGAGGAGTGCTTGGACTTTAGCACTATATTGCCGGAGATTTTTTGGAGGAACTCATGTTCTTACCCGTGTTTTGGCTCCTGGTGCTCTCGGTCTTTCTCCCGATAACCAATACCCATGCTCAGACCGCTCTCAGAAAAGTCAGGATGGGCATCCAATCGACCAACATCGGCTTTCTACCTTTCCACGTGGCCTATCACAAGGGTTTCTACCGCGAACAGGGAATCGACCTGGAGACGGTTTTTATGTCCACCCAAGCCGTCAACGCGGCTTTCGTGCGCGGCGATATCGACTACAGCGCGGCCGTCAACGGCATCATTCAGACCGTCGTCCGCGGCGCGCCGGCGAAAATTCTGGCGTGTGCCGTGGATCGCCCGCTTCAGTCTCTTGTCGGCAGAAAGGAAATCCGCAGGCCGCAGGATCTGAAGGGAAAAAAGATCGGCGGCAGCACTCCGGGCGGCACCGCAACTTTGATGGCGGACCTGGGGCTCAAGCATCTCCATCTTGAGCCCGGCCGCGATGTGGACGTCATCCCTCTGAGGGGAAACCGGCTGACCGCTCTGGAGTCCGGCGCGGTGGATGCCGCTCTTCTCGGAGTGCCGGAAAACATTATCGCCGTGGATAAAGGCTACAACGAGATTCTTTTCATAGGAGACATCGTCAATTTTCCCCAGAACGGCTTCGGCGCCTCGGTCAAAAAAATTCAAGAGAGCCCGGACGAAGTCCATGGTATGGTCAAAGGAACGCTGCGAGGGTTGATGTTTAGTATGGATCCCCGTAACCGCGAAGAGGTGATCAACATCATCATGAAGCAGTGGAAGCTCGCGGACCGGAAACTCGCCAGCGAGATGCTTCGGCAATTCGGCCGCGGAGTGGCCCGCGACATGACAGCCAAGCCGGAAGGGATGCAGTTGATGATCGACCTGCTGCGGCAAGAGTCGAAAGTCACCCAGCCATTCACTGTCGCCCAGATCGTCGATTACAGCTTCCTCGAAAAAGCCCGGCGCGAGCTAAACGTGAACCGGTAATGAGACACCCGCCGTCCGTTGAGTTGCGGCCAACATCTTGACTCCAGAGGAATGAACTCCATCTCAATTTCTGCAGAGGCGAGCCGAAGCGAGGCCATCAACGAAACGCCGGCATCACTTCTTTGGCAAACAGCCGCATCGATTTCTTGATCAGGTCGTGCGGGATGCCGCCGAAATTGAACGTCGTCGTCAAAATATTGAAGCTGTAGTTCTTGATCGAGTTGTCGATGATCTGAATGCACTGATCGGGGTCGCCATACAAATTTCGTCCCGCAGCAAGCATGGCCGCCCAGTCCGTGTTCTTGGGCTTGGCGTCTTCTCTTCTGCCGATTCTGGAAATTTCGTCGTAGCGCACGATCGCCGCCGTGGCGACCTCTTCCGCGCGGCGCGAATTTTCATCGACAAACGTGCGGATGTGAAACTGACAACGGCGTTGATTCGGATCAACCCCAGACGCTTTCAATCCTGCGCGCCACGCTTCGACGCCGGGCCGCACCGTTTCCGGTGGATGCGGATGGCCCACGGTCATGATGTCGTAGCCCATGCGTCCCGCCCAGCCCAAAGTCTCCGCCGAGGTCCCCGCCACCCAAAACGGCGGATGGGGCTGCTGCACGGGCCGCGGGTAGAGTGTGATCTCCTCGAACCGCCAAAATTTTCCCTGGTGGCTAAACCGCTCCTGGGACCAAGCTTTGAGGATTACCTCGTTGGCCTCTTCCATGCGCTGGCGACTTTCTTCTCGGGAAATTCCAAAGACCCGGTAATCGAGTCCCGTATTGCCCGAGCCGACGCCGAACTCCAGTCTGCCGCCCGAGATCACGTCCACCATGGCGTAATCCTCCGCCGAGTGCAGCGGATGGCGCAACGGGGTGATTGCGATGCAGGTTCCCAAACGAATTTTCGAGGTGCGCGCCGCGGCCGCGCTGAGCATCACCGCCGGGTTGGCGATGAGTCCACCGTAACCCAGGAAATGGTGCTCGTTGAACATGAAACATTCCCAGCCCAACTCTTCCGCCAGCTCGATCTGCTCCAAAATCTGCTGATAGTAGACGTCGTAGGGCGGGTCGCGATCCGGAAAGTAGGTCGTCAGTATGTTCATATAGAAGCGCATCGTTTCCTCCTCTTATTCTCGTTGCGACCGGCTCGTCCGCGCTCCCGGAATGCTTTTGGATCTGAATCCTCCCGCACGGAAATGACCTAACCAGCTTTCGCTTGCTCAAGCCAATACTGCGCGATGTCGATACAGCGGCAGAACCACACGCCAGGGTGACTCTTTACGTATTGCAGAAAATTCTCAAGGACTTTAGCTGCCCCTGGTCTGCCGCCGTTGAAGTTATGCACGGCGTAACAAAATTTCATGGGATGACGTTCCGCCTCTTCATAGTGGGCGTCGAATTCATCCTTCAATTGCTCCAGGGCACCAGCTAGACCGAGTGTCAGGATATCGTTATCCGAATAGGCAGGCCGCACGTAACCCACGGACACCAACCTGTTGCCGGCCACATCGATGATGCAGGGAACATCGGAATCGCCGTAGTCGCCGTTCCATTTAAACCCGAGCGAAGCGGACAATTTTAGGGTGTAAGGACTCGGTCGCGGTCCGGGAGACATGTAGCCCAAAGGCCGCTCCCCGGCGGCCTTCTCAGTAACTGCAATTCGGTTGCCGCCGGGCCATTGACGGAACCAATCAGGGCGCCTCGGAGTTTGAGATCGATAGTTCCATTGGTAGGCGCCGGCTAGATCCGATGGGCTCATCGCTTTTCTCCTTCCTTGCGCTTTGGTTGTTTATATCATTTCTGCTTGGCGGCCAACCACGTCCGCTTCAGAGTACTTCTTGGTCGGAGTAAAAGAATGAGAGCAACGAATTCAGGCCGTGGCCGGAGTGTTAGCTCGCATTATTCATGGTCAGAGGAAAAACTACGACACTGTGTCGATCGAGGGATGAGCCTGGAGGAGTGAAGGCACAGAGATGAACAGCTTCAATGCCGTCTTTGGTGCTTGGCTCGGCGCTCGCATTTTCCCAGCCATTCGCTCCAGTAGCTCAGTTTGCAGGCCGCTCCAAGGCAGAGGCTCATTGCCTTCGCTCCGGAGGGCTCGTCCCTCGATCGCTCTCACGAGTGCATAATCCGGGTTAGGTTCAGAAGAAATAACACTGGACACCGATTTTCGTATCGTTTATTTTCCATGAAAAGCTCCCAGGAGGAAACATGATCAATGTCGAAGGAGAGCCGATCGAGGTCATAGACGCGCACTCTCACATGGGCGCAAGAAAAAAGCTCGCCATCCACCAGATTCCGCCGATCATGAAATTCATGGCGGAGGACATGCTGCAATCGATGGACAGCGCTGGAGTAGATGGAGTCGTCACTTTTGCCATCGGTATCGGAGAGCCCTCGGATTATAGAGAGACCAACCAGTACATCGCCGACGCAATGACGCGGCACGCGGGACGCATTCATGGCTTTATGAGGCTGAGCCCTGGGAACGGTCCAGAGGACACGCTCCGGGTGCTGGAGGAAGGAGTCAAGCTCGGGCTCAAGGGCATCAAAATTCATCCTCTGATCGAACATTGCCCGGCGAACGACAAGGAAAAGGTCTATCCACTTATGGAAGCGGCACAGCACCACGGGCTGGTGGTTCTCTTTCACTGCGGGTTAGGGGAAAACGCCAGTCCAAAACGGATCGGTGAAGTGGCCAAAGATTTTCCCAAGCTTCCCATCATCATGGGCCACTCGGGACTGGTGGAGGGAGTGAGAGACGTGGTCGAGATCGCGAAGAAGTGTGAGAATGTCCATATGGACAGCTCGGGCGTGGGATGGTTGCCTTTCTTCTGCGAATCCATCGCATGGGCTGGGCCCGACCGGGTTTTATACGGCTCAGATCATCCTTTTAACCCGATGGACTGGGAGATCGAGAAGATCGTCAAGCACGCGCAGCGGCACCTAAAGCTCAAGATCGAAGATCTCCGGCTGATCATGGCCGGCAACATCAAACGTCTGCTCGCGATAAAATAATCCGACACGGAGCAGTCGCCCAGTCTAATTGCGGTATTTGTATTGTCTGAAAATATTGCACACGGCAAGGGGGCGGCGGGCGAGCTTCAGCATCTTGGAAATATAGGTCGTTCGGTGAGTTCTACTATGAGGCGTGAGACGATCGAACTCAGGCAGGGTCCGATCAATTAGCATCCGAGCCAAGCTGAAGGCGCGGGCGTCGGCCTCGATCTTATTTGGAAACGTGAGGTCCTGCGCAGCCAAACAGTGGGCAAAACTGTTGATCCAAAGTCGCCTCCAGCCATCGTCCGTATGCAGCCAAAAACAAGCTTCTGGAACCCAACCGCGCGGCCCCATTTTATAGGAAGCTGCGCGAATGCCGCAGCCCTTATACTCCTTAGTGCGAAAGATCGAGCCGGTTTCCCTAATCATAAAATAATTTAAACGGTCGGCTATCTGGTCCTCAGTGCTTCAGCCAAATGTCGCGGTTAGCCAAATGAAGGGCAAGAGCCATACCAAAGAACTTTAGAGAGTTCTGGCGGGTCCGCAGGTAGGAATTAGCTTCCCCTGGGACTGCAAAAATGTACGCGAGCCATTCCGCGCCGGCCATTTTTCGCCGGCAGCAAGCGCTCAAGCTGTACAGCTGTTGAAAACTCCTTCGCCTGCTTCGACAAGCTGCGAGTTCAACGCCATCCGGCGCAGCCTGGATCGGCGAGCTTGGAATGTGTGAATATG
>WNGC01001304.1_pt2 | contig 18265 bp, 16 predicted proteins | sample 5400051 | NCBI WGS metagenome assembly WNGC01 (sample SAMN13153368, study PRJNA577476) | soil metagenome | isolation source: 20 cm soil or saprolite under grassland replicate 2 | place: USA:California | collected 2016-06-15
AGACGGATCGGAGCTTTCTGTGGCCCGCCCGGCACCAGGCCGGCGCAGCCGCGAATCCCGCCCTGCCGCCGATGGGCGCGCGCTTCCGGCTGAGGGCGACCTACGACATCTCGCATTTCAGCGCCCCGGCGCAGGTGATCCTGCTCGCGATGCAGCACTACGGCTTGCTTCTGGCCGACAACGGCAGTAACTGGTTTTTCAGCGGCACCGAGGATGCGGCATGGCCGGACAGCTTGCTCACCGAGCTCAAGAACGTCCCGGCCGGCCAGTTCGACGCCGTGGACGAATCGGGCATGATGGTCGATCCCAACTCGGCCGCCGCCCGGTCATGCGGTGTGGCGGCCGCCGGCAGCTCGACCCTCCGCTCCTGGTGGCGAATTTCTCCGGTGCGCTGCAGCGATCGACGCCCCGCCACGCTTGGGCCGATTTGGCCGGCCGTTGCCAGCGCAACCCTGGCACCTCGCCGCCTGGCGACCTGGTGGCTACGCTGAAGCCAGACTTCCGGTCAGGATAGGAATGGAGACACCGCGATCAGGCCGCGGCGAGCGACGGCGGCCGGATCCTCTTTCCAGTAGCCGGGGTTGAATGTCTCGAGGCTCCAGGGTCCCGCATAGCCGTGGGCGGCCAGGTCGCGAACCAGATCCTTTAGCCGGATCACGCCCTCACCCGGGAGCACCCGGTCCGCATCTTCGATCTCGCGCGGCGGCTTGTTCGGCGCATCGTTCAGGTGGACGAGCACCAGCCGATCTACTGGATAACTGTCCAGCGGTAGGCTGCCGCTGGCATGCCAGTGACAGGAATCGAGGACGAGATCGATCGCGTCGATCCCGTCGACGGTCTCGGCGGCGAGCGCCGGCGTGTTGATCGGACAATCCCCAAAGCCGAGAAACTCGAAAGCGATCCGGATGCCCATGGCGTCGGCGCGATCGCGGGCCAGCTCGAGCGCGTCGCGGGTTCCGGGGATGGCTTTGCGCGTGGAAAGTCCAGGGGCCCGGGGTGGGATCGCGAGCAGGTAGGGCGAGCCAAGGTCAGCACAAATACGCAGTCGCGGCCCCAGATCCGCGTCGACACGCTGTCGATCCACCCGGCCGTCGGCCCGCACGGTGAGGGCCACCCCATTCACGGTGAGGACGTCGTTGGGGCGAGCGGCCTCGGCGGTGGCGCGGACCTCGGCGGGGTCGGCCAGCAACCGCTCGCCCCGCGCCTCGATGCCGGCGTAGCCGGTGGCGCGGGCGATCTTCAGGACCCGCTGGGTGGGCGTCGTCATCACGGTGGCGCCGTTCAAATAGACGGCGGCAGTCACTTCTCGCGGATGACGCCGAAGGTCAGGCCGGCCACCAGGTACTTGCGGGCGACCACCATCAGCACCAGCGGAACCGACATCGCAATCACGCCGGCAGCCGCCATGTCGTTCCAGATGATTTCAAACTGGGTCACCAGGCCCTGGACGCCGACCGGGAAGGTCTGGGCGTTCGGCGTCGCCGTGAGGATCAGCGCGAAGAGAAACTCGCTCCAGGCGAAGGTGAACACGATGGTCGCCGCGGCCATCAGCCCCGGTGTGGCCAACGGCAGGAGCACGCGGCGAAAGGAGGTCCACCGGTTGGCTCCATCAACAAGGGCCGCCTCTTCGAGTTCCAGCGGGATCTCTGCCAGGAAGCCCTTGAGCATCCAGATGGAAAACGGCAAATTGAACAGCGAATAGATGCCGATCAGCGCAATCGGCTGGTCGTAGAGCTGCAGCGTGCGGACGATGGCGAAGTAGGGGATCACCACGGCGATGGGCGGCAGGAACCGAAGCGAGAGCGCCCAGTTCAGAACGCCGACGCGCAGCTGCGGCGGGACGGGCAGGCGCGTGATGGGATAGGTGATCAAGAGCCCCACCGCGAGCGTTACGACGACGGTGGCAGCACAGACGATCACGCTATTCTTGAGCAACACCCAGAAGCCGCGCTCGAAGAGGACGCTTCCGTACGAGGCAAGCGTCGGATGTTGCGGGATGAGTGTGATGGACTGATAGAGCTCCGCCTTTCCCTTCAGCGACGTGGCAACCAGCCAGTAGAGCGGAAAGGCGTAGATGAAGGCGGCCACACCCAGCCCGGCGATGATCAGAATCAGCCGAAGCCAGATCGCGGCGCTTCGGCTGCGCATCAGGCTCGCTCCAACGGCAGGGCTCGCGTGACCAATGAGTAGAGGATGAACTTGAACTCGATCCGATACATGTACAGGCTGAGTAGCTGGGTCGACGTTCCCGGGCCACCCCCGGTCAGGATGAAGACGTGGTCGAAAACGCGGAGCACGTCGGCCACCCGAAAGAACAGGATCAACAGAAAGAGCGGGCGGAGGTAGTGCAGCTCGATGTAGATGAACTGAGTCCACCAGGTGGCGCCGTCGACCTGCGCCGCCTCGATCGACTCCCTGGGCACCGTCTGCAGTCCGGCAAAGAGTACGAGGTAGACGAACGGCGTCCACTGCCAGATGTCGACGCTCGCGACGGAGCCCATCGCGAGGACCGGGACTCCCAGCCACTCGACCTCGGAGTGCGCAAGGCCGGCGCTCTGTAGGAAATAGTTCAGCACGCCGTAACCGGGGGCGTAGATGAGGCGCGCTACGACGCCGACCGCGACCGGTGGCACGACCAGTGGCAGGACGGCCAGGACATAGAGCGTTGCCCGAAGCCCGGGCCGTTTGACGGTGCGATGAACCAGCAGGGCAAAGGCGAGGCCGAGGAAGATCTCGGCGGGGAGGACGATAATCGCATAGATCCCGGTCGCGCGCAGCGCATCGTAAAACAGGGGATTGCTCAGAGCCCTTGCGTAGTTGCGCAAGCCGATCAGGGTGCCATCGTCGGCGGTGATCGACTGCCAGACGGCCAGCACGAACGGGATCGTCACGATAACGAACACGGTGCCGAGCGCAGGCAGAAGGATGGTGTAAGCGAGCCGCTCCTGACGGTTGCGCCGGCGCCGCCCGGCCCGGGCCGGCTTCGCACCCGTCGGGGCCGGGAGTTCGGCGGCCAGGCGGCTCACATCGTCAAATGTAGGACGGTTCGCTTATGAAGGGTAGTTGGCCCCCTTCATCAGGGCGCGGATGTCGGCGGCCGCCTTCTGCATGGCCGCCGCGGGCGCGATCTGACCGGCGATGGTGGCGTTCATCTGGGTGCCGTAGATCGTTTCCACCGCATTCCACTGGTCGGTGCGCGGCCGCCAGTTGGGGACGGCGTCAAAAGACTGCGCCAGCGCCTGGAAGTAGGGATTCGCCGATGCCAGCGACGAATCGTTGAGGATGCTCTTGCGGATCGGGATGCCACCCTGGGCGACGTAGTTGCGCATATTTTCCGGCTTGAGCATCCACTTAATGAAGTCGGCCGCAGCCGAGCCGTTCTTCGAACCCCTGGGGATGCCGAGAAGCCAGTTCCCCATCATGCCGAGGCCCTTGCCGCTGGCGCCCTGCGGGATTGGGATGTAGGCCACCTTTCCCTTCACCTGCGAGACGGTGGGATCTTCGACGATGCCCGTGATCTCGCCCGGCCAGACCGTCGATTGGTATGCCTTGCCGGTCGCCATCAGCTTTGACCGGTCGGCGGCGTCGGTGCTCTGCGGTCCCGGTTGGGCGTACTTCTTCAGGCTCCTGGTCAAGAAGGTCACGGCATCGATCGATGCCGTCGAGTCGAGTTGGACTTTCCAGTTGTCGTCGAAGATGTTTCCACCAAATGACCAGAGGATCGGCAGCGAGTCGCTGCTGACCGGGTTGGTCGCCAGGCCGCGTATGACATAGCCGTAAAAGTTGGGCGCGTTGTACTTGGCTGCGTTGGTGAGCACCTCATCCCAGGTCTTGGGTGCGTCCGACTTGTCCTTGCGATACATGAACATCTCGACGTTGCCCACTATCGTGATGCCGTAGAGATGCTGAGACTTGTTCTTCTCGCTGGGCGGCACCGGCCCGTGCGGCGGCGGCCAGGTTCCGACGTCATAAACGACGGTCGGGATGTCGGAATCGCGAGTGAACCCGAAGTTCGAGTCGAGCGGCTGAAGCGCATTCATGGTCCCGAACTTGGGCATCCACGGGTCATCCATCATGCAGAGGTCGTAGGACGAGCCATTGGCCTGGAAGGTGGTGACCAGCTTTTCAAACAACTGAGGGTAGGGCAACTCGACGATCTGGATGTCGATCCCGGTCTGCGACTTGTAATTCGGCGCGACCTTCTTCAGCGGCCCGTCTTCAACGCCCTGGACTGCGGCGATCACCAGCTTCGACGGCTTGTTCGAGCCGGTGCCGGTGCTGGTCCCGCATGCCGCCAGGATGGCCGGAAGTGAGGTGAAGGCGGCACTCGTGACCGCGGTCCGCTTGACAAATTCACGCCGGGTGATTCGCTGCATTCCCTTTCCTCCTACGAGGTTGTCGATCCCTCTTACGCGTCGAACCCCTCTATAGTATTGAGGTCAGGTTGTCATGACAACTGGTTTCTGCGCCCGATAGGCCGCAGGATTTGAGGGGAATGGGGGCTCGGAGGGGACTGACGGACGCCGCGCTCGATCGGGCTAGCCCGGTGCCGCTTTATTACCAGCTGGCCGAGAACCTGGAGACGGCCATCCGTTCGGGCTCGCTGTCCTCCGGATCGCACCTGGAGAATGAAATCGAGCTGGCTCGGCAACTGAGAGTGAGCCGGCCAACGGTCCGTCGCGCGATCGCCGTCCTGGCGAACAGAGGTTTGGTGATTCGGCGGCACGGCATCGGCACGCTCGTGGTTCCGGTGCGCGTGCGGCGGCCAGTGCGTCTCAGCAGTCTCTACGACGACCTGACGCAATCCGGGCAGGCGCCGACCACACGGCTGCTGGCCTACGAAGTCGTGCCCGCCCCGCTCGAAGTGGCGAACAGCCTGCAGCTCTCCGAGGGGACGCGCGTCCTGCACTTCGAGCGATTGCGGCTGGCCACCGGTCAACCGATTTCCTTGATGCGCAACTTCCTCCCGCTCGCCCTGAAGGAAGTGGTGACCGAGGAGGGTCTGAAGCTCACCGGCCTCTACCGGCTGCTGCGGCATAGTGGGATCCACCTGCGGCTGGCGTCGCAGTCGATCGGGGCGCGCAGCCCCCAGCCCCGGGAAGCCCGTTTGCTGAAGGTCATCAAGACTGCGCCGCTCCTCACCATGCGCCGCATCAGTTACGGCGATGCCGGTCAGCCGGTCGAGTACGGGTCGCACGTCTACCCGGCGGAGCGATATTCCTTCGAAATGAGCGTCGTGGCAGACTCGAGGACGTGAGCGTCGCCGCCGACGAACTGCTTGCCCGCCTTACGGAGATCCGCGCCACGGATCCTGACGCGGTGCACAGGGCGCTGACGAACCGGCGCCGCCGCCCGCTGCTGCGTAATTCCCCTCCCCCGCGTGCGGGGGAGGGTCGGGGTGGGGGTTCCCTGTTCCTGATCGCCGCCGATCACCCGGCCCGCGGCGTGCTCAAAGTCGGCGCCGACCCGATGGCGATGGCGGACCGAGGTGAGTTGTTGCGCCGGCTGCTGACGGCGCTCGGACGGCCGGGCGTCGACGGCATCCTGGGCACCGCGGACATCATCGATGACCTGGCGTTGCTTGGAGCGCTCGACGGCAAGGTCGTGTTCGGGTCGATGAACCGAGGCGGCCTGACCGGTTTCCGTTTCGAGCTGGACGACCGGTTCACCGCCTACACGGTGGACGGGATCGTGACCGGGGGGTTGGACGGCGGCAAGATGATGGTCCGCGTTGCCGACGAACCCGAAGCGCTGCGCACCCTGGCAGCCTGCGCGCGCGCCATCGATGAGCTTTCCGCCCGGAAGCTTCCGGCCATCGTCGAGGTCTTTGCCAGCGAAGTCGATGATGGCCGGGTCCGCAACCGCGCGGATGCGGACTCGTTGATTCGCGCGATCACGATCGTGTCGGGTCTGGGCACGACCTCGGCGTACCTGTGGCTCAAGCTGCCGGTGGTAGACGACCTCGATCGAGTGATGCGCGCCACCTCGCTGCCGACGTTGCTGCTCGGTGGAGACCCTGGCAACGACCCGCAGGAGACCTTTGCCAGCTGGAAGCGGGCGATGGCCATCCCCCAGATTCGCGGCCTGGTGGCCGGCCGGACGTTGCTCTATCCCAAGAATGGCGACGTCGCCAGTGCGGTCGATGCCGCGGCGGCCATCGTGGCCGAAAAGGCGAGGTCATGACGACGACGCGATTGACGATGGCGCAGGCGCTGCTGCGATTCCTGGCGGCGCAGTTCGCCGAGCGCGATGGCGTGGAGCATCGCTTTGTCAACGGATGCTTCGGGATTTTCGGCCACGGCAATGTAGCCGGCATCGGGGAGGCGCTCTACGAGCGCCCCGACCTAATGACCTACTACCAGGCACGCAACGAGCAGGCCATGGTCCACGCCGCGGTCGGCTACGCCCGACAGCGCAACCGGCTGGCGACGATGGCCTGCACCAGCTCGATCGGACCGGGTGCCACCAACATGCTGACCGGTGCCGCTCTTGCCACCATCAACCGGCTTCCTGTCCTGCTGCTGCCGGGTGATGTCTTCGCGTCGCGGCCGGTGGACCCAGTCCTGCAGCAGCTGGAGGTGCCCTGGCGCGGCGACGCCTCGGTGAACGACTGCTTCCAACCGGTCTCCCGTTACTGGGATCGCATCACGCGCCCAGAGCAGCTGATTCCGTCGGCGCTGCAGGCGATGCGCGTCCTGACGAATCCGGCGGAGACGGGAGCGGTGACGCTCGCGCTTCCCCAGGACGTGCAGGCGGAGGCCTACGAGTATCCGACCGCTTTTTTTGACAAGAGGGTCTGGAGCGTGCCGAGATCCGAGCCGGAGTCGCGTGCGCTCGATCGCGCGGCGGCAATCATCCGCGCATCGGATCGGCCGATGATCGTGGCTGGCGGCGGCGTGATCTACTCGGAGGCCACCGATGCCCTACGGCAGCTCGTCGACGCCACGGGCATCCCGGTAGGGGAGACGCAGGCCGGCAAGGGATCGCTGCCGTACGACCATGCTTCGAACCAGGGGGCGATCGGCGCCACCGGCACACTGGCCGCGAACCGGCTGGCGCGCGAGGCCGATGTCGTGATCGGTATCGGCACCCGCTGGACCGATTTCACCACCGCTTCCCACACGGTCTTCGGGAATCCGCATTTGCACTTCATCAACCTCAATGTGCTGGACTTCGATGCGCATAAGAACAGCGGCCTGGCGCTGGTCGGCGACGTACGCGCCGGCATCGAGGCGCTGAGCGCGCGACTGCGCGGCTACGCAGTGGATGCCTCCTACCGAGACCTGGCCGCACAGCTGACTCGGGAATGGGACAAGGAAGTCGACCGGCTCTACAGGCTGGCGCATCAACCGCTGCCTGCCCAGAGTGAAGTCATCGGCGCGGTCAACGAGGCAGCCGGTCCGCGTGATGTCGTCGTCTGCGCCGCCGGTTCGATGCCGGGCGACCTCCACAAGCTGTGGCGGACGCGCGATCCCAAGCAGTACCACGTCGAGTACGGCTATTCCTGCATGGGATACGAGATCGCCGGCGCGCTGGGCGTCAAGATGGCGGCTCCAGATCGTGAAGTCTTTTCGCTGGTGGGCGACGGGTCGTACCTGATGCTCAGCAGCGAGATCGTGACCGCGCTCCAGGAGGGGATCAAGCTCGTCATCGTGTTGGTCGACAACCACGGCTTCAACTCGATCGGCAGCCTTTCACGGTCGCTCGGGATGGACGGATTCGGCACGCAATATCGGTTTCGAAAGAATGGATCCCTCGGACTGGACAGCGAGAAGCCCTCGGGCGCCGTGCTGCCAATCGACCTGGCCGCAAATGCGGCGAGCCTCGGGGCGATGGCCGTCAGGGTGAAGACCATCGAGGATCTTCGGTCAGCGCTGAGTGACGCGAAGCGGACGGATCGAACATCGGTGATCTGCATCGAGGTTGACCGTTATGAGGAAGTGCCCAGCTACGAAAGCTGGTGGGATGTTCCTGTCCCGGAGGCGATGGGTGTCGAAGCTGTCAAGGCGGCCCGAGAAGGCTACGAAGCATCGAAGAAGAAAGAGCGGCGGTACCTGTAACGAATGAGCGGCAGAGCCCTCCCGTGCTCCGTGTTGATCCTCACCTTCACGGTCGCATCGTGCGGAGGTTCTGCAGCCACATCGCCAGCCCGCCCCAGTCCAGGTCCCGTCGAGAATTGCCGCGGGCTGACGGGATCCGCCCCGAGCGGCACGAGTCCCAGCCCAACCATTCAGTCCATAGACCTGACGGTCGATGGCAAGCTTCGCGAGTATCGAGTCTTTCGGCCATCAGCGCTCGACTCCACCAAGCCCGTGCCGCTGGTGGTCGTGCTTCACGGCGCAGGGTTCGACGGAGCGGGATTCGAAACGGTCACCGAGTTCGACGACGAGGCCACCACGGCTGGATTTCTTGCCGCCTACCCAACCGGCTGCAGACAGATTTGGCAGTACGCAGGCGGCGGATCCAAGCTGCCCGACCTCCATTTCATTAGCAAGATGCTTGATCAAGTCGAAACGGATTTTCGAATAGATCCGGCGCGGATCTTCGTTGTTGGCTTCTCAGCCGGTGCACTGATGTCTTATCGCCTTGCTTGCGACCTGTCTGGCCGCATCGCTGGGATCGTCTCTATAGGGGGTACCATGTTTGCCGACGAGTGCCGTCCCGCACGGCCGGTTTCCATCCTGGAAATGCACGGCACCGACGATTCGCTGGTCCCCTGGCAAGGTGGCACAACCACGAACCCGGTCGACACGGTCATTCAGCGCTGGCGGACGCTGGACGGTTGCGTTGGCAGCCCGATCCTGAGTCAGAGCGGCATCACGAAGACATCGCTGTGGAGCCACTGCGCGGCCGGAACGACCGTCAGGCTGGATGCAGTCGTCGGCGGGCACCACTCCTGGTTCGGAGCGGTGCCAGGAGAACCAAATGCCAATGCGGTGATCTGGAGCTTCCTCAGCAACTTGCGGCTAAACCGATAACGTCAGACTGAAGGGTCGAACAACAAAGGAGGGTTCAGCGATGGCAGCGACTTATCCCGACGTCATCCCGATGATCGCCTACGAAGACGGGCCAAAGGCGATGGACTGGCTATCGTCAGCCTTTGGTTTCAAAGAACGCAGCCGGATGGTTGGAGAGGACGGCCGGCTCAGCCACGGTGAAATGCTGGCGGGAGCTGGCGTCATCATGCTGGCGACGCCCACGCCCGACTATCAGGCACCGAGACGCCATCGGGCGGAATGCGAACCGGCGCAGAGGTGGTCCACCGTGCCGTACATCGTGGACGGCGTCCTCGTGTACGTCGATGATGTCAACGAGCACTACCGGCGGGCAAAGCACCGGGGCGCGACAATCCTCACCGAGGTCGAGGCCGACGACTACGGCAAGCGCTACCGCGCCGAGGACGTCGAAGGCCATCGGTGGATGTTCATGCAGCGCGCCTGAACGGGTCTCTGGATCTTTCTTCCTCGGAGACGAAACCTTGCCATGCGCAATCCGTTCAGCCATTAGGGATGCAGGGTCGGACTCTACTGTTGACGTCGTCGGCCTTGGCGGCCTGCATCGTTGCTGCAGTCCTGCTTGCCGTAGGCATTCCAGCGATGCAAAATCGGCTGACCTATGGAACATTCTCGACCCAGGGCCCTCCGCCGCGAGTCGACTATTGCGGCCGCCGCTACTATCCCGGCTCTAGCGCGGAGTCGAGGAGTTCTGTCGATGCTTTCCTTGCAAAGAACGGCGCGAGCGGCCTGACGCGGGTAGGAACGACACCCTCAGGCATGCCAGTCGTCGCGAACGTGATGTCGCCGGCAACTAGAGCTGCATATCACACAAGCGTCTGCACGATGGGCGTCTGGGTCCAGGCGGGTCCCGATAGCTACCTCCCGTACGGTCTTAGCGGAGGGCCCTGAGGCGGATGGATTAGTGCTGAAACAACTAGTCAGCGCGACCTCTGCTACGTACCACTAGGTCTAGGAGCCCTAGCACCTCTCACAAGGAGCCATCCGATGAAGATCAGCTCTCCATCCGAGCCAACACCCAGAAACGAAATGACGCCTTTGAGGCTGGGCGCGAGCAAGATGACCAAGAACTGTGCGATCCAGCTCAAGCCTGCGATGATCAACAAGCCGCCGATCACCCTGGGAAAATATCGCGACTTGATGACCAGATAGCTCAGTGGCAGCAGCCACAGGCCAAAGAACAGCTCGTTAATGTCCAGGCCATTGCCCTGAACATCTGTAAACATGAGCACCAAGGCGTTGGCGCCGGCCTGGCCCAATCCGTTCGCGTACTCTGCACTCATGGCGATCGTTATGGCGGAGTACTGATTCACTGTATTCGAGTAGCCGACGGCGACCATAACCGCAACAAAGGCCACCATAGCTACGGCCGCAAGTTGGTTTGCATGCTTGAGCAGCAGATACAGCGCGAGTGCCGTCGCGAGAAAGCCTGCCCACGACACTAGGTCGGCCACAAGGCCGACGCGGAACAGTGTTGCCGACGCGCGGATGTTGTGAACCGTAGCCGCGGCGTCGGCTGGTTCGATGATGCGGGATCGTACCTGCACGGCGAATACGAAGGGCACGCTGGTGCCCAGGTACAACAACCCGGCGATCCTTGCCAGAGTCTTCGGCGACGACGTGGTCATCTACTCCCGGAAGAGTCAGCAGAGATTGACTTGAGGCTGACGACCTCGTGGCCTCGTAACGCCTCGAGAAATGGCTGAAAGCTGCCGGTGACCAGGCAGCGCACGATCGGCCCGTCGATCTGTACCTCACTGACTCCAGACGCTCGTTCGATCCTTTCGGCTGGAGGGACGCCGATGAAACTGACCTCCACTCGCTGGATCGGTAGCTCCGCCCTCATGCTCCTCAGCCTAGGAGTCATGCGTCCCGCCGAAATCGATGAAATTCGTGATCAGGTAAGTAGTCGGTCGGCGCCGAGTAGCCTGCCGCCGTAGTAACGTCCTGTTCACCGTGGCTAGGCCCTCGCGCCGCTTGGGGAATTTGCCGGCCGAAACGACGAGCTTCATCGGCCGCCGCCGCGAGCTTGCGGAGCTTCGAAAGACGCTGTCCACTGCCCGCCTGGTCACACTCGTCGGGCCGGGAGGCGTTGGCAAAAGCCGCCTGGCTATCCGGATCGCGACCGATCTCGGACGTGGCTTCTCGGCAGGCGCATGGCTGGTCGAGCTCGCTGAGCTTCAGGACCCCGCCCTGGTGAGCAACACCGTTCTCGCGGCCCTAGACCTGCGGGACCAGGGCGCAATCAAGCCGTCGGCTCTTCTGCTGTCGTATTTGCAGGACAAAGAGCTGTTGCTGGTGCTGGACAATTGTGACCACCTACTGGGAGCAACCGCTCCGCTCGTGACCGACCTTCTCAGAGGAGCGCCTGGCGTGCGCGTCCTTGCCACCAGCCGCGAGCCACTCTCGGTGCCGGCTGAGCACGTGGTCCCAATCCCGCCTTTCGATCTGCCATCAGCCCACTCCGGCGAGTCGCTCACGCAATTGGGACAGAACGAGGCCGTCATGTTGTTTACGGAACGGGCGGCGGCCGCCTCAGGCACATTTGAGCTCACCGCCGCGAACCAGTGGGCGGTCATCGATCTATGCCGCCGTCTCGACGGTTTGCCACTGGCGATTGAGCTCGCGTCGGTCAGAACACGGGTCTTGAGTGCCGAGCAGATTCTCGAGCGCTTGACGGACCGCTTCGGCCTGCTCACGGGCGGAAGCCGCGCAGCACTCCCACGTCATCAAACGCTCCGAACCACCATCGACTGGAGTCACGATCTCTTGACGTTGCGCGAACAAACGATCCTGAGGCGGTTGTCTGTGTTCGCCGGCAAGTTCACTCTCGAAGACGTCGAGGCTGTCTGCACATCCGAGGATGTGGCGGCAGCAAACGCACTGGACTGCCTTTCGTCACTGGTCGACAGATCCTTGGTCATGAAGGAGGATGCAAACAACCTCGCTTGTTATCGCTTGCACGAGACCATGCGCGAGTATGCCGCCCTCAAGTTGCGAGAGGCTGGCGAGGAGAATGTGGTCGAACTTCGTTGTACCGAATACTACGTATCGAGGAATCAGCGAGCCGTGTCGCAAGGGCGCCATCGGCTCGTCGAGTGGCTCGAATGGATGGACCTCGAGATCGACAACATCCGATCCGTTCTCCACCGATGCCTGCATCAGCACGACTACGAACGAGGAGTTGATCTCGCCAGCTTTGTGGGATGGTATTGGGTCACACGCGCGACTACGGAGGGAGTGCGGTGGCTCGATGAGCTGCTCGCGCCTGGACGTGCCAATCCGGATTCACGTGCCCCGGCGTACTTTATGCGGGGATTCTTGGCGGTGCTCCAGAGTGATCCGACAACGGCGAGGCTGACGCTCGAACGAGCGGTGGCGGCGGCTCGAGAGGCGGAGCAGCTCATTGTTCTGTCGCACTCGTTGTCTATGTCATCGATTGCCGAGACTATGGCCGGCGATCGCGCGGCCGCCGGGCGCTTGCTCGAAGAGGCTCGACTCGTGACGGCACGTCTTGATGACCTCCCCGCCAGGCTCACCTTCCTCCAAGCTCAGGCGCTCAACGGGCTCTTCGAGGGCAATCTTGAAACGGTCAGAGCCGCGTCGTCAGAAGGCGCAAGTCTGAGCCGAGCCGCAGGTGACCTCTACGTTCTTGAAATGATGCTGATCAACCTCGGAATGGTCGCCCTGATGGCGGGCGATCTTGAGGCGTCAAGGCCCCTGTTTGCCGAAGCGTTGCGAATCGCTGCCAAGTTGGATGACCGGGGGCCGCAGTATTACGTGCTTGATGCTCTTGGCTGGCTGGCCGCAAGCTCTGGCCAGGCGCGGCTTGCGGCACAGCTTCTGGGCGCCGCAGAAGTGGTTCGGGCCCGGATGGGCGCGCGTGTGGTCGCGATCCTCGCGCCACTTCAAGGCCGGGCAAAAGAGTCGGCGATCGCGGCGCTTGGTTCATCAAAGTTCGAGGACGAGTTCAGGGCCGGAAAAAGCTTGAGCCGGGACGCGGCGTTGCGGCTCGCGCTTGGTCAATCCGCTCAGGTTGGCGGCGCGTCACCAGATACTGCGCGGCCAGCGTTGCTGGGGAAACGAGAGGCAGAGGTGGCGCAACTGGTCGCTGATGGACTGAGTAACAAGCAGATTGGAGCCCGGCTCTTCATCTCCGAGCATACCGTCGACAGTCACGTCCGCAACATCTTGAACAAGCTCGGGGTTAACTCACGGGCCCAGATCGCCGCGTGGACGGCGTCCTCGAACCAGTAGCGAGCGTCCGTGGCCTTGACGTTCGGGGTTGGAATCAAAGGCCAAACCCTGTTTCGCCATTCAGAACACGTTTCAAGCTTCCCTCTGTGGGTTGAGGAAGGGATGCGTCCCTCCCTCAACTTGAGACTCAACAGCCCAGGGCACCTTCGATTTGCATGGCCGCCGCGATCAGGCCATCGTCGGCAGGAAGGGACTTGCCCGACTGTGCAGCGACCTCATGTTCAAAGGCATGGAGCTGATTGCACGCCGTATTCGTCTTTCCCGCCTGTACCGAGGCGAGGATCTCCATAAGCTTGGTGGCGAGGCTCTTGCCAGGACCAAGCTGCTGACCCTGCACGATGGCGATGAGAGCTTGAAGTTGCTGCTCCGAGGTCAGAACACCAAAGGTTTCGGAGAAGTGCGACCCTGTAACGCTATCGCCGTCTGTCGAGAAGTCCAACGTGACCGTCGACGTGCCACTGTCCTGCGTTGGCGGGCTTGTCGTGTTGATGGTCGCGTCGTAGGCAAGCACGGCGGATGCCTGTCCTGTCGAGATAGAGTTCGTCCCGGAAAGGCTGGTACAGCTTGCCGTCCCCACGCCGGGCGGCAGGTGTTTAGTCCCCGTCACTGTGAGGTTGCCACTGGAATCGTCGACCCTGAAGTCTTCGACCTCCCAAGCGGTAATGACGCCAGTGCCACTATCGAAGGTAATGTTGCCGTCTTCGATGAAGTTGCCGGGGTATGGTCCGGTCGCTGCCCCTCCGCCCGGGAATGTCGAGACTTCATAGAAAATGTTGCTCGGCGAGGGTGGAGTGCGCTGCTGACAGGAGAAAAAGCCGTTGAACTGTACCCCGACCCAGGTGAAGGTTTCTCCGGTGAGTGTCGCAGTTGCGGCGCTGCCTACGATGGCACTGCCCAAGAGCAGGGCCGCGCCAACCACCGGGATTACTACCGCTCGATAGATCTTTCGCATCTTGCTCGGCCTCCCTTACCACCGCTCCAGTAGTTGATCCGACCCGACGAACTGCACCTCGCGGTTCACCTCCACGTGAATCACGTCCGTCCTTCGTAGCTCTCCGCGGGCAGGTCCGGCGCCGCCATGATCGCCGCGAAGACCAGGCGGGCGGCCTGCGTCGCAATTTCATCGACGCCATTCCGGGGCGGCCGCATTTCCGCCAGGAACAAATAGTGGCGATAGCAAGCGGGGCTCATCGTTACCGGCCTCCCATTGATAGGAATCGTGCAGGGTCAGTGACTTGCATCCGCCGCCAAGTTACGCGGAGGTTCTTCGCGGCGCAGCGTGGGAAGTACCTGCTTTCGGTTCCGGCGGGTACCTGACTTTGGCGGCTTAGCGCGAGGCCTCGGTCGGCAGGCCGTGTGAGTCAGCACTCAGCCTCAGATGGATGATCATGGCTACCTGATTTCGTGCCGGGCGGGGACGTGACTTCGGCGGCGGTTAGGGAGGACGCTCAACCGCGAGTTCGTTTTGCGCCACCACCCAGGCGGCCACGGCTGCTCGCGAATGGAAGTGGAGCTTGCTGAGCAGATTCTCGACGTGCCCCTCGACCGTGCGCTCGGTGAGCACCAGCCTGGCTGCGATCTGACGGTTGCTCATACCCTTCGCTACCATCACCGCAACCTCGAGCTCCCGTCGTGTCAGCTTGACGCCGGCGATCTCAACGTAGCGCCGATCGGCAATCGGCGCTGGCCTTGCCAGGGCTTCCGCCAACGCGAAGGCCTGCTCAATGTCTAGCTGCACTCCCTCGCTCAGCGCGCGCTCAACCACCTCGGCGGGCACGGCGGCCATGGCTTTGCGGAGGACGGGATTCCAGTAGCGTGACCAGGTGGGCGGCTCTCCATATCCGCTCAACCTTGAACTGGCACGGCTAGCGCCCTCCAATTGCAGCGCACGCTCGATGTCGCCGGCTTCGACGGCGAGCCACGCGTAGCACTGGAGCAGCATCTCCTCCAGACTGTGATGCCCCGGGGTCGCGCGGTAGGCGGCCAGCGCAGCAGCTGCAGAGCGGGCCGCGTCACTGATCCGCCCGCGGATTAAGTTGAGACAGGTCATATCCGCGAGCATCCGGATACGCTGGGGTACGTCACCCGCCTGCTCGCTCAGCCGGAGCGCCCGCTCCCAGGGCTGGGGCACGCTCTCGAGATCGTCCCGCCAGAACCCGATCAGGCCAAGGATGGTAAGAGCTTCGCTCTCCTGGGTCAGGAAGCCGCCCGTCGTGCTCAGTTCGAGACTCTTCATCAGTAACGCCTCGGCCGCCTTCGCGTCGTGATCCTTGAACAAGGCGACCTCTGCTAATGCGGTCACGGCGCTAGCCAGTCCGCACTTATCGCCCAGGCGTTCACAGACAATCACCTGTTCAGCCGCGAACGTCTCGAGCGCAAGGAAATCACTGTGGTGGTAAGCGATCATGCAGGCGCCATCGAGCGCCCGAGCTCTATCGAAGTCGGTCCCTTCCGGTGGCTGGAGCGACTCCTCCAAACGTTTGCCGCCTTCCAGGAGGCGGCCGCTAGTCCACCAGAACCAGGCCAACGCCCCGGAAAGCCGGACCGAGGCGCTCCGGTCCTGAGAGCGCGCCCAATCGAGTGCCAGCCGGAGGTTCTCGATATCCAATACAAGCCGCTGCAGCCATGAGCTGTGGGCTTCAGTCCGCCACTCTTTGAAGGCAGCCTCGGCCATTTCGGCGAAGAACTGGAGATGGCGGTTTCGGACGTCACTCAGCTCGCCGTGTGCGAGGAGCTTCTCGCGACCGTATTCACTGAGTGTTTCCAACAGGCGGTAGCGAGCCTGTTCGTCGCTCGACTGGGCCACAACCAGGGACTTCTTCACCAGCCGGGCCACGAGCTCCAGTACGTCAGCGCGGCCGACCTCATCGGCAGTCGCCACCGCGGCGGCGGCTTCGAGCGTAAAGCTGCCCCCGAAGACGGCGAGTCGCCTGAACATTTTCTGCTCCGCGGGAGCGAGCAGCAAGTAGCTCCAGTCGATGGCGGCGCGCAATGTCTGTGGTCTGCCCCCGGGACGGCGTCGACCTCCCGAGAGAAGGCGGAAGCGATCGCTTAGGTGATCGAGAATCCGAACCGGGGAGAGCACGTCGACCTTGGCGGCGGCGAGCTCAACGGCAAGCGGGATGCCGTCCAGATGCCGACAGATGGCGCCGATGGCCTGCCAATCCTCGGCAGTCGGCTTGAACGCCGGCAACGTCAGCTGTGCCCGATCGACGACGAGTCGCGGGGCTTCGTACTCGTAGGTGTGGTCGGTGCCCTCAGGGGGATACGTCAACGAGGGGACCCGAAAGGCGAGCTCTCCGTTGACTTCGAGCAGCTCCCTACTGGTGGCCAGCACACTCAGGGTGGGGCATGCCCTTAAGGTCGCTTCGAGGAAGTTGGCGCAGGCATCCAGTAGATGCTCGCAGTTGTCGAGGACGAGCAGGAGACGCTTCAACCGCAGATGCTCATGGAGTGCGGCCATGAGCGGGCGGTCTGGACCTTCGCGAACGCCGAAGGTCGTGGCGATGGTCTGCGGCACGAGGCCGCTGTCGGCGAGCGGGCCCAGCTCCACGATGAAGGTTCCATCGGGGAACGCCTCGCGGGCGTCGGTCGCCACCGCGAGCGCCAGGCGAGTCTTTCCGCAGCCGGGAGCCCCAGTGAGGGTCACCAGCCGCGAGCGGGCGAGCATCTGCCGGAGCTCGCCGATCTCGCGCTCCCGGCCGATCAGGCTTGTCAGCTGCGCCGGTAGGTTGTTGCCTGGCATCGCTCCCCAGCGTGGACTTTACCCGCCCTGGCGCTCGGAGATGGCTGGCAAGCCGTTGCGCACGTAGATGAGCAGGCCATCCGTACTCACCAACGTGAAATGAGCGTCGAGCTCGGCGCGCAGGGACGGTACCAGGGGGATGCGTCCGTTACGGAGCGAGTAGAGCACCAGGTAATCAGTGTTCTCGAAGGCGTGCCGCCATACCGCCACCGCTGCAGGCTTCGAGCCGCCATACGAGATGGTGGTGCCATACGGATCGGTGATGTTCCGGACTGTCCGCCAGGGCACATGCGCCCGCCGGAATGACGGCATCGATGCTCAGGGCCCTGTCCGCCGCATGCTCTCCGCCGATGACTCTCACATGGTTGGCTGTAAGCGCGATGAGTCCAAGCGCGGCGAACGCCAAACCGGTTCGCACTAAAGTCGGCGGCACCAGGAGCCCAACGGCGCTGGCGACCGCTATGGCCAGAAAGGGCGCGATAAAGGCGGCGTAGTGGCCGTAGAACTGTGCCGGCAACATCAGAAGCGCGGCGACTCCGACCGTCGATCCCACGGCAAACCACTCGAATGTGGTTGGGTGCCCAGTCGACCGGGCAAGCGCTGCGATGACCACGGCCGCGATCCCGATCGCCAGGGGGACAGCGAGCCACCCATGGAAGATTCTCGGGCCTCCCGTCAGATCCGCGAGACGGATGGTGAATGGGATGCGGCCCGAGCCTGCGACCCGGGCCAGCTGGGTGGTCACCACGTCACGGTAGAAGGATCCGGGCGCGGCGATGACAAACGGCAGAGTCGGGACGGCGAAGCCGATCGCCACACCGGAGATGAAGGGCGCCAAGCGGCGCCAAACCTGAGGCAGGCACAACACCGCAATGACGAGGACGGGGATTACCGCCCAGACCTTGACCGTGCCGGCGAATCCCATGGCGACTCCGCCGAGCAAGAGCTGCCGTCGTCCGCCGAGCATCTCCCCGTGGAAGACCAGCAGCGCGCCGAGCAAGCAGAAAAGGTCAAGCACGGGTTCGAGCAGCGCGGTATGCGTTGCACCGACCTCCGCCGGAAATATTGCCATCAGGCCGGCGCCAACGAGCGTCGGAAGCCGGCCACGATGTCGGATCAATGCGCCAACCAGCAGCACGTTGAGGGCTGCGACCAGTGGCATGCACAACCTGACCGCTGCCATCGCGTCTCGGGTGCCGCTCGCCCGTGAAACCAATGCGACCGGGCTGGCAAGCAGCTCGAAGCCCGG
>WNGC01000852.1_pt1 | contig 18234 bp, 20 predicted proteins | sample 5400051 | NCBI WGS metagenome assembly WNGC01 (sample SAMN13153368, study PRJNA577476) | soil metagenome | isolation source: 20 cm soil or saprolite under grassland replicate 2 | place: USA:California | collected 2016-06-15
CCGCGCGCTCATGCGGGCGAACCGCGCGATGTACGACTCCGCGAACCGGCAGAAGATCATCGACCTCGGCGTGACCCAGACGAAGGAAGCGGCCGACGTTGTCGCCGATACCTTCGACACCCTGGTGAAGGCGAAAGCCTGGCCGCAGAACGAAGGCTTGCTCAAAGCCAACATCGAAGGGACGATCGCGAGCGAGAAGGGGTTCGGGAAGATCACGAAGGACCTGAAGTTCGAGGACGTCACCGATCTCACCATCGTGAAGAAGGTCGTCGACCAGCTCGGACGCGTGAAGGACTTTCCGTACTGATCGGCGAAGGGAGATGACGAAGCTCGTCGACCTGACCCAGCCGTGGGGCGATCGAATGCCGACCTGGCCGCAGTTCGAGGCGATCCAGGTGACGGACATCACGACGCACCATCGCGACGGCAAGAGCACCGTGCTGGTGCGCACGAACATGCACACCGGCACGCACATCGACGCGCCGATCCATTACTGGCCGACCGGCAAGCACCTGGGCGAGATCCCGATCGGCGATCTCTACGGCACGGGCTTGGTGATCGACCTGCGTCCGATCACCAAGCCCTGGTCCTACTACTCGCTCAAGGACGTCCTCTCATGCCTTCCGAGAGGGGAGCAGATCCGCGAGGGCGACGTCGTCATCCTCTACACCGGGTGGGACCGCTACAACTGGACGAAGTCCACCCGCGACGACGTGACCTACTTCGACCGCCACCCCGGGCCGATGCCGGAGGTGTGCGATTACCTCATCGACAAGAAGATCCGCTGGTTCGGGGGCGACCTCGCTTCGATGGACCACTCGCTCTACGTGCGCGTCCGCTACTTCCGCCCGGATCTCGTCAAGGAGTACGAGGCGCAGACCGGAAAGCCCATCGACGAGACCCTACCGATGAAGGACTTCGAGCACGTGCACTACCACATGGCCAAGGCGAACATCCCGATGCTCGAGAACCTCGGCGGCGAGATGGCCGAGGTAGCCGGCCGGCGCATCGAGGTCGGCGCGTTCCCCTGGCGCTGGGTCAACGGCGAAGGGTGCATCTGCCGCGTGGTGGCATTCCAGCCATGAGCGCCGTTCGGACGACGACGCCACCGAAGACCGCGACGATGCAGGCGCTCGTACTGACCGGGCCTCACGACTTCGAGATCCGCCAGGACGTGCCGATCCCGCGCCCGGCAGCGAACGAGGTCCTCGCGCGCGTGCGCGCGATCGCGATCTGCGGGACCGACGCCGAGATCGTCGAGGGAACCTTCAAGGGGCGCTGGCCCCGCGCCTACCCGTTCATACCCGGCCACGAGTGGGCCGGCGAAGTCGTCGAGGCGGGCGAGGTCGCGACCGCCTATGGCTTCATCCCGGGAACACGCGTCGCCGGGACCAGCCACTCGGGCTGCGGCTACTGCCGGATGTGCCGAACCGGCCGGTACAACCTGTGCCTCAACTACGGTCGAGAGGACCTCGGCCACCGCCAGTATGGCCACTACACGCAGGGCGCGTATGCGACCTACGTCGTTCACACGATCAAGAGCGTCTTTGGCATCCCGAACGCGATGCCCCTGGACGTCGCCGCGCTCTGCGACACCGCTTCGATTGCGCTGCACTCGGTGAAGCGGCCGGGCATCGAACCCGGCGACCTCTTTGTCGCGGTCGGATCGGGTGGCATGGGTCTCCTCACCGCGATGTGCGCCCGAGCGCTCGGCGCTGCTCGCTGCATCGTCGTCGGCGGCGGCAAGCGGCTCGACCGGGCGAAGGAGCTTGGCTTCGAGACGGTCGACTACCACGACGGCGATCCGGTGGCCCGGGTCCGCGAGATGACGGGCGGCCTCGGGGCCGATGTCGCCGTCGATTCCGCCGGAACCAAGGACTCCGTCCGGCAGGCGATCGGGATGGTCCGCAAAGGCGGACGGGTGGCGTTCACCGGAATCCCGAAAGAGCCGTCGTCGGTGGACTTCCAGAAGGTGGTCCTCGAGGAGATCGATCTCTACGGTGTCCGTGCGAACCGGAACACCATGGAAGAGGTGATCCCCCTCATCGCCGACGGCCGCATCCCCGCGGCGAAGCTCATCACCCACCACTTCAAGCTTTCCGAGTTCGCCCAAGCGCTGCGGACGTTCAACGAGCGCATCGACGGCGCGCTGAAAGTGATCGTCGAACCGTGAGCGTCGATGTTCGTGGCTCGATCGGTGCGCTCATCCGGACGCGTCGGGCCGTCCGCGCCTTCAAATCGGGCATGGTCCCCGACGCCGACGTCAACGAGATCCTGGAAGCGGCGCGCTGGGCCCCATCACCCGCGAATCGACAGCCAGCGCGCTTCATCTGGGTGAAGAGCTCGTCGATCAAGCGCGAGCTGCAGGAGCTGGCGAAGGAGTCGAAGGATCTGTCGGCGTACTGGGACCCGATCTTCCGGCCGGACGGGCCAAGTGGCCGCGTAAACGATCTGGAGACACCGGAAGTCATCGCCGTGCTCGCGGATCCGGCGAAGAGCCTCACCAATGTCCATGCCGACAACGGCTTCGAATGGGCCGCGGCCATGTCCATCTACGCGATGTGGCTGCGGGCGCACTCGCTAGGTTACGGCGGCGTTTTCGTGCAGCACTGGATCACCGAGAAAGCGAAGAAGATCCTGAACGTTCCGCTGTCCTGGACTTTTCTGGGGACATTCACGTTCGGCCATGCCGCTGAGGCGCCGACCATCGAGCGACTGCCGCTCGACCAGCTCGTCTCGATCGATCGCTTTCCGGGCCGGCCACGAACATGAAGAGCGTGGTCGGCGAGTCAACCCGGCCGGCGGAGATACCCGCGACGATGCTGGCGGTGGTCTTCGGGGCGCAGGACGAATTCGCGGTGCGCGAGGTCCCGACCCCGCGACCCGGACCGCGGGAGGTTCTTGTTCGCGTACGGGCGTCGATGGTTTGCGCGTCCGACGCGAAAATCCTCGCGGGCAAGTTCCCGGCTACGAAGTTCCCGCACGTGCCCGGCCACGAATTCGCAGGCGAAGTCGCGCTGTCGAACGACGCGCGATTCCCGGTCGGCGCGCGGGTCGGCGTCGAGGTACACGTAGGCTGCGGCAGCTGTGATCGCTGCCGTGAAGGGATGTACACGCTCTGTCTCAATTACGGCAAACGCGAAACGGGCCACGCCCACGTCGGCTTCACGATTGGCGGTGGCCTCGCCGATTACGCGGCGGTACCGGCGGCCGCCCTCCATCTACTACCTGAGCACGTCAGCTTCGACCAAGGCGCGTGGACCGACAACCTGGGCGTCGCGCTCTGGGCCCTCGAACGCGGCAGGATCGCCGGGGGCGAGCGTGTGGTCGTTGTCGGCCCAGGCGCAATCGGGCTCTGCGCCGCGCAGCTGGCGCGAGCGCTCGGCGCCGGGCGGGTGACGCTCGTTGGCCGAGGCAGCCGGCTGGCGCGTGTCCGCGACATGGCGGACGAGGTGATCGATGTCGCGGACGTCGGGCGGCTACGAGGCAGCGCGGATCTCATCGTCGAGTTCGCCGGTACCGCCGAGGCCGCACGCGAGGCGATCGCCCTCGCGCGTCGCGGCGGCCGGGTGGTCCTTGGTGGGGCGACCGGAACCGGAGTCGAGCTTTCCGGCGTCGACCTCTCGACCATCGTGCGAGGCAACCTGGACGTTCTCGGCTCACTTGCGAATCCAAAGGGCGTTTCCGGCCGCGCGCTCGCGTTGCTCGCCGACGGCAAGGTCGACGTCACGAGCCTGGTGACGCATCACTTCCCGCTTCGCTCGTTCGCGGAGGCCTGGAAGATATTTACCGAGCGCCGCGGTGGCGCGATCCGCGTCATGCTCCATCCGCAGGCTGCGTCATGAGCGCGATCGACCGCGCAACGGCCCTCAACCTCTATCGCGTCATGCGGACGATTCGCGCGTTCGAGGAGCGCGCGACGACGCTCTTCGGCGAGAACAAGATCTGGGGGACGATCCACAGCTACGCCGGAGAAGAAGCGATCGCCGCCGGCGTCTGCGCCCACCTGCGGGACGACGACTGGATCACGTCCACGCACCGCGGCCACGGGCACTGCATCGCAAAGGGCGCGGATCTTGGAAAGATGTTCGCCGAGCTTCTCGGTAGGGAAACGGGATACTGCCGAGGTCGGGGCGGCTCGATGCACATCGCCGACACGTCGAAGGGCAACCTTGGTGCGAACGGGATCGTGGGTGGCGGCATCCCGATCGCGACCGGCGCGGCACTCACCGCGAAGCAGCTCGCGACCGATCAGGTCGCGGTGTCGTTCTTCGGCGACGGGGCTGTCAACCAAGGCACGTTCCACGAATCGCTGAACCTCGCCGCGATCTGGAAGCTGCCGGCGATCTACGTCTGTGAGAACAATCAGTACGCCGAGAGCCTTCCGGTGAAGCGCGCGTTCGCGGTCGAGGACATCGCGAAGCGTGCCGAGGGTTACGGGATGCCCGGGATACACGTGGACGGGCGCGACGTGCGGGCGGTTTACGCCGCCGCGGGCGAAGCGGTCGCGGGCGCGCGGGCCGGCAAGGGCCCGACGTTCATCGTCGCCGACTCGTACCGCCACGAGGGCCACTACTACGGCGACCCGCGGAAATACCAGACGAAGGACGAGATCGACGGGTGGCGCAAGCAGTACGACCCGATCGCCGACGCTCGCGTCTGGATCGTGGCGGACAAGCTTGGGTCTCCCGCCGACCTCGACGCGATCGACCGCGAGGTCGCCGCGGAGATCGAGCGCTCAGTCGCGTGGGCCGATCAGGGGCCGGCCGCGTCGCCGATCAAGCTGCCCGAGGACGTGTATGCAGGCGAGTGATCAGCGCGGGCGGACGGTGCAGGACACGGCTGCATCCGGGCTGAGCCCGGAGCGCTTGTTCGATCTACTTGCGGACCCGACGGAGCGTCAGAAATGGGATTTCTGCCCGCCGTACATCGTGCAAGAGCCGCTCGCGGCGGCCCCAGGGCCGGCGCTGCAGGGCGCGCGCTACACCGGCCGTGGCACCGCACGAGGCATCGGATACGTGGTCTTGGCGGTGGTCACGGCGGCCGACCGTCCGCGCCTTTATGAGGTTCGGACCGAGACGCGCTTCGAACGCGCCTATCCGGAGGCTGTGGCGATTGAGGAATACCGGATCGAACCCAAGGGTACTGGGAGTCTGGTGCACTACACCGTGACATTGGTGACGACCGCAGGGACGGGGACGCCTCTCATGCGGCTGGTGTTGGCGTTGCTTGAGCCGGTCACGGCACCACGCGCCGCGAAGAGCAACTTCCGGAACATGCTCCGTTACGCAGAGAAGCATGCGAGTTTGCCGGCATGAGGGCAGAGGTCGCGGCCCCCAACTCCAAAGCAGGTTCGGCTACGCGCGAGATGTTCTACAACGAGGCGCTCGGCGACGCGCTTCGACTCGAAATGCAGCGCGATGAGCGCGTCATCGTGATCGGCGAGGACATCGCCGAGCATGGCGGTGCGTTTCAGGTGACCGCGGGCCTCCTCGACACGTTCGGACCAACACGAATCCGCCAGACGCCGATCAGTGAGATAGGGATCGTTGGTGCCGCCGTCGGCGCCGCATTGACGGGGCTTCGTCCGGTCGTAGAGCTTATGTACGTCGATTTTGCCGGGCTCGCGATGGATCAGATCGTGAACCAGGCCGCGCAGAACCGCTTCATGTTCGGCGGCCAGGCGCGGGTTCCGATGGTGCTCCGGACCCAGGGTGGCTCGGGCCGCGGCAATGCCGCGCAGCATTCGAAATCGCTCGAGGCGTGGTTCGCGCATATCGCCGGCCTCAAGGTCGTGATGCCGTCGACCCCGGCCGACGCGAAGGGTCTGCTCACCGCCGCGATCCGCGACGAGAATCCGATCATCTTCCTCGAGCACAAGCTTCTCTACCGTACGAAGGGACAGGTGCCGGAGGGGGAGCATCTGGTGCCGCTCGGCAAAGCCGACGTCAAGCGCGCGGGGACGGATCTCACGATCGTGACCTGGTCGCGGGAGGTCCTGTTCTCGCTCGAGGCCGCGGCAAAGCTCGCCGACGACGGTATCTCGGCTGAAGTGGTCGACGTGCGCACGCTCGTACCACTCGACCGTGAGACGATCCTCGGGTCGGTGCGGAAGACGCATCGCCTCCTCGTGGTGCACGAGGCGATCAAGCGCGGTGGCTACGGCGCTGAGATCGCAGCCTTCGTCGCCGAGGAAGCCTTCGATGATCTTGACGCGCCGCCGAAACGCCTGGCAGGTCTCGAGACGCCGATCCCGTATGCGCAGCATCTCGAGAGGAGCGTGGTGCCACAGGTCGAGGACATCGTCCGCGTCGGGAAGGAGCTCGTCGCCTGAGCCTCACGCGTGTCATCCTGCCCAAGCTGGGGCTCACGATGGACGAGGGTCGGATCGTCGCGTGGCACAAGCGCGTCGGGGACCCCGTCGCGGCGGGTGAGATCCTCTTCGAGGTCGAGACCGACAAGGCAACCATGGAGGTCGAGTCCCCGACCGCCGGGACCCTCCGCCGCATCCTCTACCCCGCCGACGCCACCGCTCCCGTGGCCACCGTTATCGCGCTCATCACAGAGACGGCGGACGAGCCGATCCCTGCTGAGTCGGTTGCGGCTCAGCCTCCGAAACCCTCTCTACCCGCCGCAGCCCAGCCCGCGACCGGGCCGGGCTCCCGCGGCGGGCGGGGGCCCTCGGAGGCTGAGCCGCCAATCGGGCCGTCTGACGGTGATCGAGTCCGCTCATCTCCAGTGGCGCGCAAACGGGCTCAAGAGCTTGGTGTCGACATTTCAAGGATCAGTGGGAGTGGTCCCGGCGGTCGGGTGACTCTCGAAGATGTCGATGCTGCGGCCACCTCAAAGTCGTCCTCGCCCGCGACTTCTTCCGGAGAAAAGAGGGAACCCCTTTCGCGCATGCGCCGGGCCATTGCGGAGCGCATGACAAAGAGCGTTCGCGAGCAGCCGCAGTTCTCCATCTCGCGCGACGTCGACATGACCGCGGCCAACGAGAAGCGCAAGGCGGCCGGCGCGTCGTACACGGATGCCATCGTCGCCGCCGCGGCGAAAGCGCTTCGCGACCATCCCCGCCTGCGGAGTCGCCTCGAGGGAGGAGAGCTCGTGACGAGCGACGCAGCGAACGTCGGACTCGCGATCGCGCTCGAGGACGGACTGCTCGTCGCCGTCATTCGCGACGCCGACCGCAAAGACCTGCGGGAGCTCGCCGCCGAACGCGAGCGGCTCGAGGGCCACGCCCGTGCGGGCAAGCTCGCCGAGCACGAGCTGACGGGTTCCGTCCTCACCGTTTCGAACCTCGGCACCATGGGCGTCGATCGCTTCACCGCGATCGTGAACCCGCCCGAGGCTGCGATTCTGGCCGTGGGCCGCGTGTCTGACCGCGTGGTCGCGAAGGATGGACTGCCTACGGTGCGGCCGATCGCCACGTTGACACTCTCCGTCGACCATCGCGTCGCGGATGGAGCGACTGCGGCGCGCTACTTATCGGCGGTCTCAGAGCGCATCGAGCGCGCCGACCTATGACGACCGAGACCGCCAACCGCGTTCAACTCGCCGCGGGCCACTGGAAGCCGCGCTTCGTCGCCAACGGCATCGACGCGAACGATTTCGATCGTGTTCTGACCGCGACCGCAGATTGGCGCGACTGGGCGCCGAACTGGAAGGGTCTTGGCGACGAGCATCGCGCGATCGGCGTGGAAGCTGAACGGTCGGGCCACCTGGTCACCGCGACCGAGGCCTATCAACGAGCTGCGTGGTGTTACCACCTCGGCAAGTTCCTCTGGTTCGAGGATCGCGCGCTGCACGACGACCTACGGGAGCGGACCGTGGCGACGTACGCGAAAGCGATGCCATATCTCGATCCGCCGGGCCGGCGGATCGAGGCGCCGTTCGAGGGCGCCGTCATCCCAGGAATCGTGCGCGTCCCGCGCGCAGCACGGCGCCCACCGGTGGTCATCCTCGTCCCGGGGCTCGATTCGGTGAAGGAGGAGCTCTACGCGATGGAGAACGATTTCCTCCGTCGCGGGCTCGCCACCCTCACCATCGACGGTCCAGGCCAGGGCGAGAACGCGCCGCGTTTTCCGATCCGCGCTGACTGGTCGAGCGTTATCAGTCCAATCCTCGACCACCTGTCGGCCAACGAGCGCGGTCTCGATCTTGGGCGCGTCGGGCTGATGGGCATCAGCATGGGAGGGATCTACGGACCGCGCGCCGCGGCGAAGGAGAAGCGCCTCCGCGCGATCGTCGCGCTCGCGGGCCCGTATGACCTCTCCGAGTGCTGGTCGGCGTTGAATCCGCTCACGAAGGGCGGCTACGTCTTTTACACCCACTCGCGTGACGAAGGTGAGGCATTCGAGCGATCGAAGGCTCTTACCCTTCGGGGCGTCCTGAAGAACGTGACGTGCCCTCTTCTCGTCATCCACGGCGGCAAGGATCGGCTTTTTCCGCCGGAGCAGGCAGAGCGGATCGTCAGCGAAGCACCAAACGCGACGCTGCTGCTCTATCCAGAAGGGAACCATGTCTGCAACAACATTCCCTACAAGTACCGCCCGGCGATGGCGGACTGGATGGCGGAGCAGCTAGGCCTGGGGCGATAGGACGCGACCCGGGCGAGCGCCGGTGTGCTCGCCGCGGCGTAGAACCTGCTCGCCGTTCACGAATACATCGACGATGCCGCTGGCGTATCGATGCGGGTCGGCGTAGGTCGCGTGGTCAGCGATCGCGGCCGGATCGAACGCGACGACGTCGGCAAAATAGCCTCGCGCGAGGCGGCCGCGGCGATCAAGGTCCAGATTCGTCGCGGGGAAGCTCGTGAGCCGGCGGATCGCTTCCTCGAGAGGGACCAGGCCTTCGTCGCGCACGTAGTGCCCGAGGAGTCGCGCGAACGTGCCATACGCGCGCGGGTGCGGGTTGGATTTGAGGAAGACGCCTTCCGGCGCGGGCGCCGCTTCGTCGGAGCCGAAGCTCATCCACTCGATCGCGACCTGCCGCCGAACGTTGTCCTCCGATGCGATGAAGTAGCACGCGCCGACGCGGCTCTCGTCTTCGACGACGAGGTCCATCGCCGTCTCCTCTGGGGATCTGCCACGCATCTTCGCTACGTCGGCGAGCGTCTTTCCGGTGAGCGCCTTGAGCGCGTCGTTCTTGAAGGAGACGAGGAGAACGCCGCCCGCGCCGCCGGCGGCGACGTAGAGGTTCTCCCAGTCGGTACCCGGCGCGCGCATCTCTTCTTCGACGCGCTTCCGCAGAGACGGTTCCCGAAGTCGACCGAGCCAGGCGCGAAAGCCGCCCTCCTGCACCCACGGCGGCATGCATGCGTTGAGACCGGTCGCGCCCGCGGTGTACGGATACATGTCGGCGCTGATGTCGAGTCCTCCAGCGCGGGCTTCCTCGACGCGCTCGATGACCGCCGGAAGCTTCGACCAGTTCGCTTTGCCGGCCTGCTTCAGGTGATAGATCTCTCCGCGGACCCCGGCAGTCCGCGCAATCTCGATAAGCTCGTCGATCGCTTCGACAAGGCGCTCTCCTTCGTTGCGCAAATGGGAGATGTACGTGCCACCGGCCGCCTGCGCGAGCGCGGCCAGCTCGTCGGTCGACGCGAACGTTCCCGGCGTGTAGATGAGCGCGGACCCGAGGCCGAGCGCGCCATCGGCTGCGGCCTCGCGCGCGAGGCGCCGCATTCGCTCGAGCTCGTCGCCGCTCGGGGGACGGTCGTCATAACCGACCTCGTGCACGCGAAGAGTGGTGGCGCCGACGAACGACGCGACGTTCACCGAGACGCCAAGCCGCACCAGGTGATCGAGACCCTCGCGCAGCGTGGTCCACGCAATGTCGTACTTGATGTCCGCCTGACGCTCGATCTGATCGCGGCGCATGGCCTCGGTAAGCGGACCCATCGACGATCCCTCTCCGAATACCTCGAGCGTGACTCCCTGGCGGACGTCGCTCTGCGCGCGCCCATCAGCGATGAGCGAAGGGATCGCCCACGAAAGCACGTTGATGAATCCCGGTGCGACGGCGAGACCGGACGCGTCGATCTCTCGCTTGCCGCGATCTCCGATCGCCGGCATGACCGCGGCGATCAAATCGCCATCAATCGCGACGTCAGCGGCGTAGGGAGATCCGCCCTCGCCGTCGTAGATCGTGCCGTTACGTATGACGATGTCGTGCATCGGGCGGCCATACTACGGAGGCGGGTGATAGGCTCGCCGCTACCGAAATAGGGCAGGAACGGGGAAGGGAGACAGATGCTGCGGACCGTCGCGCGCGTCGAGGAACGACCCTGGATCCTCCTCGGTCTCGTGTTCTTCGCGACCTGCTTCTTCGGTTTCTTGGTACAAGCGGCGGGGAGCGCGTGGCTGCGGTGGCATGACGATCCAATCGTCGCGACGTATCGCACGACCCTGTCGTACACCTCGGCGCTCATCGGGGACGCGGTCCTCATCCCTCTGGCCAACGTCTTCATCGTGGGGCAGCTTCTCGTGTGGCGTCGCCGTCCGCGCACGGCTGAGGTCGCCGGTGCATTCCTCGCGAGCGCTCTCATCACCGCCTTCCTCCACCTCTATCAAGCGGCGAACGCGCTCCTCAACTGGACGATGATGCAGCCGTACCGCTGGACCGGGATCGGCTACGAGCACGCCGCGTTCATGTGGGCGGAGATCGGCCTCGTGCTTTTCTTCTGGGGCCAGGTCGCCCTCGTCGCGAAGGAAAATCCGCGGGCCATCTTGTCCCATCGGATCCTCTTCGTCGCGCTCTGCGGCCTCGCGTTCCTCCGGCTCGTCTTCACGGACTACGGCTACTTCTAGGGGCCGTACAGCTTTCCGGGATTCAGCAACCCCTTCGGGTCCATCACGTTCTTGATCCGCTTCATCACGTCGAGCGCGTCGCCATGTTCGGCGCGCATGTACCGAGCGCGCACCGCACCGGTGCCGTGCTCGCCCGTCACGGTGCCGCCAACCTCGATCGCGAGCTTGTGCAGCCTGTCGGCGAGCTCGTCCGCGCGACGGACCTCGTCGGCGTCCTCGGGGTCGACGAGGATCGCTGAATGGACGTTGCCGTCGCCGAAGTGCCCGTAGAAGACGACCGCGATCCCGAGCTCGGCCCCCATCTCGCGTGCCCGGCGCACCGTCTGCGGGATCTCCGAAAGCGGCACCGCGAGGTCCTCGCCCGCGAAGATGCGGTGCTTTCCCGGATGCGCGAGCGCCGTGGCCGCGGCGAGCCCGCTGCGTCCGGCCCACAGCCGCGCGATCTCCCTCTCGTCCTCGGCAAAGCGCGTGACCGTGGCGCGCTTGCGGACGATTCCGTCGGTGTAGCGCACGTTCGCCGCGACCTGCTCCGGTGTTCCTTCGACCTCGATGAAGAGGACGGCTTCGCCCTCCGGTAGCTCGAGCTCCGGCCGCCAGAGGTGGAGCGCGTCGACCGCGCTCCGATCGAGAAGCTCCGCGGTGGAGGGAAGGATCCCTGCCTCGAAGAGATCGTCGAGTGACGCGACGATGTCCTCGAGCGCGCGGTAGCCCGCCAGGATCACGGCGCGCGCCGGTGGCCGCGGCTGCACGCGCAATCGAAGACGGGTGAAGATGCCGAGCGTGCCCTCTGATCCGACGAACAGCTTCGTGAGATCGATACCGCTCGATGATTTGAGCGCCTTCGAGTGGACGCCGCCTGTCGTGATGACCGAGCCGTCCGCGAGCACGACCTCGGCACCGAGCACGTACGCGGAGGTCGTACCCCAGCGAACCGCATGCGGTCCACTAGCGTTGTTCGCGGCCATCCCGCCGAGGGTGCACGCTCGGCCGCTTCCCGGATCCGGTGGGAAGAAGAGCCCCTGATCGGCAAGAGCATTCTGAAAATCGAAGTACACGAGGCCCGGCTCGACGATCGACTGGAGGTTGCGGCGGTCTATCTCGACGATCCTGCGCATGCGCGCGAACGAGATGACGATGCCACCTTCCGGCGCGACGGCGCCGCCGGTCTGCCCGGTCCCGGCGCCGCGCGGCACGACCGGTGTTTCGGTCTCATTCGCGACGCGGACGACCGCGACGACCTCGGCGGTCGACTCCGGCACGACGACCGCGCTCGGTGTGCGCCGCTGGCGCAGCGACCAGAACGAGGCGTCGTAGGAATACGGAAGCAGCGTCGCGGGATCGTCGATGACCCGTTCGCTCGATACGACCTCGCGCAGTCGCGCCGCGATGCTCGCGGTGCCGATCGCCATCGTCCGTATGCTAGGGACATCGCTCTCCCTTCCACCCATGTCAGCTCCGAGGATCTCGCGACATGCATCTCGTGTGGCCTCTGCCTGAACGATTGCCCCACGTACCGGGTGCTGGGCGACGAGGCGGACTCGCCGCGCGGACGCATTCAGCTGATCCGCACGGTCGTCGCGAGCCCGGCCGCGCCGAGCGACACGACAGTCGACCACCTCGAGGCGTGTCTGGTCTGCCGCGCGTGCGAGACTGCGTGCCCTTCCGGCGTCCCGTTCGGTCGGATCATGGAAGGAGCGCGCGAGGTTCTGCGTGAGCGCGCCGGCGGTGGAGCGCTCGCGCGCAGCGCGCTCGAAACGGTCGCCCGCCCACGGCGTCTCGCTCTTGCCGCACGTCTTGCCGACATCGGCGCACGACTGGGCCTCGCCCGTCTCGCCGCGAGGCTGCCCGGTCGCCTCGGCTGGGCCTCGTCCCTCGCGGCCCCCGCTGAGGGGGCGCCATTCCGAGGAGTCGAACGCGAAGGCGCGGACGTCAGCGTCTTCGCGGGATGCATCATGCGCGAGTCATTCGGAGATACCGAACGCGCCACCGTGCGTCTCCTCGAGCGGGACGGACACGTCGTCAGCGTCCCCGGGGAGCAGACCTGTTGCGGCGCCCTGCACGCCCACGCGGGCGAGGGCGAACGCGCCCGCGAGCTCGCGCGCCTGAACATCGATGCCTTTTCAGGTAGCGAGGGAAAGGTGGTCGTCAACGCCGCGGGGTGTGGCGCGCACCTCAAGGATTACGGACACGTGCTCGGCGGCGATCCCTTCTGGGCGGACCGTGCCAAGGCTTTCGCGGCCCGCGTGCGCGACACAAGCGAGGTCCTGAAACCGGTTCCCGCACGCACGCGCCGGGCCATCCGCGTCGTCTACCAGGACGCCTGCCATCTCGCACATGGGCAGCGGATCCGCGCTCAGCCGCGCGCGCTCCTACGCGCGATCGAAGGCGTGAGCCTCGTCGACATAGAAGACGCGGAGCGGTGTTGCGGAAGCGCCGGCATCTACAACCTGACTCATCCCGAGGTCTCGCGACAGCTGCAGCAGGACAAAGTACGCAAGATCCTCGCGGCCTCGCCCGACGTGATCGTCAGCGCGAACCCCGGGTGCATGCTCCAGATCGGGGCCGGTCTGCGCGCGGCCGGGTCGACCGCGCGCGTCGTGCACCTCGCCCGTTTTCTGGACGACCCCGACGTCGCTGCGGCGGGCGACCCCTAGCACGCGCGTCAAGGGGACAAGCCCGTTTCGGTGCGAGCAGACGGGCGCGTTTCATGCGAAAATATGTGCAGACATGAGTGTTTCCCGATCGACCTATCGACACCGGCTTAGCGGCGAGGACGTTCGAAAGACCCGCATCCTGATCACCAAGGACGCTTGGAAGCTCTTCCCAGGACCCGGCGAGCGTGTGGCTCTCCGCATCGGCGCGCGGCGCTTCGACGCGGAGATCAAGAGCGAGCGCTGTGAATGCGTGCCTCCCGAGCACGAGCACTACCACCTGATCTGCCCTGCGCTCAAGGGACAGACAGGCTTCAAGAACGGCGCTCTCGTCGTCATCGCGAAGGACTCCGACGGCGGCTACCGCTTCGTAGAGGAGCGCGGCTAAACTCCCGCACGTGGCGTCGTCGCCCACGTACATCCTCATCCACGTGTTCGGGACGGTCCGCGACGAGCTCGATCGAGCCGATCGCGGAAAGCGCACGTATTCCGGGTGGCTCCGGCAGTACGTCGCCGAGACCCCGAAGAGGCTCACGGAGATCGCCTATCTGCTCGACCAGCTCACGGAGAACGGCTGGAAGGTGGTCGGCTCGCCTTACGACTGCGACGTCATGCTCGAGCGTGACGTGAGCCGCGACCAGGCCGAACAAGACATCCGGCGCGCTGAATTCTGGGACCGCCTTGTCCAGATCGCGTCGGCCGACGACGATGGCCACATCGTCTGGCGGGATCACCCTGAGGGTGCACCTTCACGTCCTCGACGTCGCCGCCGAGTGCGCCGACCTCCAACGAGGGAGCAAGGCAGCTAGAGCCTCACCGGTCGAGCGAGGCCCATGGGGCGCGGGTCCTGTCCCCGGCTTGGGGCCGTGCGCTCGCCGCACCCTCCCGGCCTTTCGCGTCGCTCGCTCCGCTCACTCCGCGTGGCCGGTGCCCGGGGCACCCGCGGCTCGCGCACAACCCTCTCGCCGGTGCCACCCGCGGCCCACAACTCCCGCTCCGCCGCTCGCCGCTAGCCTTCGGTTTTAATGCCACATCCGCTCGGTGATGAGCTAACGGAACTGCATGTGCATCTCGGTGGCGCCGTCGATCCCGCCGCGATGTGGGGAATCGCGCATGACCAGGGAATTCGCTTGCCGACCAAGGATTACTGGGAGTTCGTGGATCTCATCACGGTACGTAAGCAATCGAAGAAGTCGTTCGAGGACTTTCTAGCCCTTTATCACTGGACCGAGCTCATTCAATCGAGCCCGCTGGCGGTCGAGCAGTCCGTCTACGAGGTGGTCGGTGGTGCCTACCGTAAGGCGAACATCACGACTCTCGAGCTCCGCTATAACCCCATGAAACGGAATCGCGGCGGGGAGCGCGATCTCGACCACATTATCAATGCGTCCATCCGCGGCCTCGATCGTGCCCTTCTCGACTACCCAGTGAAGGCCGGGCTGATCTTCTGCCTCGACCGGACCTTCGACGAGAACTTGAACTCGATCATTCTCGAGAAGGCGATCGCATACCGGCATCGCGGCGTCGTCGGCATCGACATCGCCGGCGGCAAGAACCCGGACTTCCACTACCGGGATTACGCAGCGCTCTTCAAGAAGGCTCGCAAGGCGGGGCTCGGCGTGACCGTTCATGCCGGCGAGGACGAGGACTGGGAGAGCGTCGACGAGGTGCTCCAGTACCTCGAACCGGATCGGATCGGCCACGGGATCCACGCGGCGCGCAACGCCGCGCTCTGCAAGCGGCTCGCCGAGCGGGGCGTGCTCCTTGAGATCTGTGCCTCCTCCAACCTCGACTCCAAGGTGGTCAAAGACGCCGACGAGCTCGGTGAGTACATCGCTGCCTTCAAGCGACACAAGGTGCGGTTCTCCTTCAACACGGACGGCCCCGAGATGCTCGAGACCACGCTCCGTGACGAGCTGCGTCTTGCTGTTCGAAGCGGCTGGGTGACGAAGGACGAGCTGGCGGAGTGCGGCGCATGGGCGAAGGAGGCGTCGTTCTTGTCCATGCCGCGGAACGGTCGCTCATGACGCAGGGTCTCTGGCGACTCCTCCTCATCTGCGCGGTCGCCGCCGCCGGCGAGACGATCGCCTACCAGCTCGAGTTGTTCGACGACGTCACGTTGGTTGGCTTTGTGTTTGGCGCGGTCGCGTACTTTCTCACGCAAGGCCAGGGTCGTCCACGGCCCGGAGGCGGTCGGCGCGGCGAGATCAAGTATTGGCGCGGGCGGCAAATCGATGATGACGAAGGTCCCCGAAAGCTGAACTAGCCAGGCTTCCGTGCCCGTACCACAGAGGCGGCAACCCACGGTCCACCAAACCACATGCGCGGCCCGAGCGAGCGTCGCTCAACGTCAACCATCCCGCGCTCCCGCAGTCGCGTCTCGTACTCGCCGGTCGCTTTGATGTCCGCGATGAGGACCCGGCCGCCTCGCCGGAGCACGCGTCCGGCCTCGTCGATCGCCTTCGCGCGAGCGGCAGCATCCGGAATGTTGTGGATCGCCAGGCTGCTGAGGACCACATCGAAGGTCTCGTCCTTGTAGGGCAGCGCGCGCATATCGCCGGTCCGCAGATCGACGCGATCCGCGACGCCCTCTAGGTCGGCGTTGCGTTGGGTGACCTCGAGCGCGTTCCCTGATTGATCCGAGGTCTTCCAGAGGTCGATGCCCTCGACCCGACCGCGCGGCAAGAGCCTGGCGGCCATGAGAAGAACGGCCCCTCGCCCGCAGCCCATATCGAGGACGCGCTCGTCGCCCCGAAGGCCGAGCGACAGCAAGAGGTCCCTCCAGACCGCGAACTTCCCGGACCGCGACGCGTAGAGATAGTCTGCAAGGCTCGCCGCTAACGCGAGCCCGATGTTCGGGGCGGTTGTGGCGAGGATGGGGATGGAAAGCGAAGAACCGATGAAGAAGACGGCGAACGCGGCGACGATCCCGACTCCCATCCACAACGGAACGTAGGGAGCGTCGATGCCGTATTGGCCTCGCCGGCGATCCAGATCCGCCGCTTCGGCCGTGGTCACGCCACCGACTCTAACCCCCATGATTTCGCTGTGGCGTATGCGTTCACGCGGCTGCGTGAAGAGGATTTGAACCTTATCCGCCGCTGGCTCCTCGAGCCGCACGTAAGACGATGGTGGGACGACGGCGTGAAGATGCCGTATCCGGAAGCGGAGATCGAGGAGTATCGCGACGCGATGCAAGGGAAAGATCCGACGTATCGCTACGTGGCCACGATCGACGATCGGCCCGCGGGGATGTTCCAGCACTACCGGATCTCAGACTCGCCCGACTACGCCGACGTTTTGGCCCTCGACGAGGACGCCGTCGGCGTCGACTGCTTCATCGGCGAGGCGGACCTCATCGGACGCGGCCACGGCCCACTGATGCTCCGCGAGTTCCTACGCGATGTGGCATTCCCATTTCACCGCATCGGCGTCTGCGTGATCGGACCATCGGTGAACAACGCCCCGGCCATCCGTGCGTACGAGAAGGCGGGATTTCGGCCTCTGAAGCAAGTCGCGGTTCCGGGTGAGCCGGATCCCGAGTTCCTCATGAGGCTCACCGTCGACGATCTGCATTCGCTGCAGAGGTGATGCACTCAATCTCGCGACGCCGAGGCTCGACATCTGGGATGATTCAGGACGATGGGTCTGCTCGAAGGGAAGAAAGCGCTCGTCATGGGCGTCGGCAACAAGCGCAGCATCGCGTGGGGGATCGCCACCGCGTTTCAACGCGAGGGCGCGGAGCTGGCGTTCAATTGGCCAAACGACCGTCTGAAGGAGAACGTACTCGAGCTCGTCGCGACGTTGCCGAACCATGAGTCCATACCCGTCGGTGCCTGCGACGTCTCGAAGCAAGACGAAATCGACAAGTTCTTTGCCGAGATCGATCGCAGGTGGGGCAAGCTCGACATCCTCGTGCATTCGATCGCGTTTGCCGCCATCGAGGACCTCAAGGGCCGATTCCATGAGATCAGCCGCGACGGCCTGAAGACGGCGATCGACATCAGCGCCTATTCGCTCGTCGCGCTCAGCCGCGCCGCGCTGCCGCTCTTTGACAAAGCCGGGGGCGGATCCGTCATGAGCCTGACCTACAACGCGGTGGACCGCGTCGTGCCGAGCTACAACTCGATGGCCATGGCGAAGGCCGTCCTCGAGGCGGAGACGCGATACCTGGCGGCGGATCTTGGCCCGCACAACGTCCGTGTGAACGCCATCTCCGCCGGACCGCTCAAGACGCTCGCCGGCAGCGCGGTGCGCGGCGTCTCGCAGGCGCGCGATCTCATGGTCGAAAAGGCACCGCTTCGCCGGAACATCACCCAGGAAGAGGTCGGAAATGTCGCCGTCTTCCTCGCGTCGGACTGGTCCCGTGCGGTGACGGGCGACACGATCTTCGCGGACAACGGATTCAACATCCTCGGCGTCACTGAATAGCGAGGTCGTAGTCGCGCTCCCGCGACCGAGATGTTGCGTTGCTCGGCGAGTCTCTTGATGCGCACGAACGCCGGATAGTCGCGGTCGGCGAAGAGCCGGACGCGTGTCACACGCGAAGGCCGGGCAACACGCCCATCTCGCGCATCTGCCTGACGTTCGGCAGCTCCGCGCCGATCGTCGTCGAGGGGCCATGGCCGGGGTAGACCTGTGTTGTCGCGGGAAGTCCGAGCACGCGTTCGAGGCTGCGCTCCATCTGCTCGCGATCGCCGCCGGGGAGGTCCCAGCGGCCGGTGTTTCCTTTGAAGAGGACGTCGCCCGAGAAGAGCACGCCTTCGGGCTCGATGTAG
>WNGC01002059.1_pt1 | contig 18233 bp, 18 predicted proteins | sample 5400051 | NCBI WGS metagenome assembly WNGC01 (sample SAMN13153368, study PRJNA577476) | soil metagenome | isolation source: 20 cm soil or saprolite under grassland replicate 2 | place: USA:California | collected 2016-06-15
CGGCTTCAATGGGTCGTTGTCACAGTTCGAAGCGAATGTTTGTCCACCTAGACTGAGATTGGCAGCCGTGAAATTGTGCGCGGTGCGCCGGTTGTAGACACGCTGCAAACCGGCCATGATGTCCGAAGTGAAAGCTCCTACGCAGGTCGCGAAGGGAAAGCAAAAAGGGTGGTTATCTAATCGAGAAAAGACCTGGACTGCCATGATCTCGGCGCCTCTGGCAACTCCGGAAAATGAGGCCACTGCTCCATCCTGACCGTTTCCGGCGGCGATACCCGCCACATGTGTACCGTGATTGCATTCCCCAGCTACATCGCATGGCACACCCGATCCGGGAGCAGTGGAATCGACGCCTCCCGGGCATACATTGCTAATACCAGAGCTGGGAAAACTGCTCGAGAAGCACGCCTCCTCGACTACTTTTCCGCCCAGAAAAGGGTGGTCCTTGTCTACTCCTGTATCGAGTATGGCTATGACCGTATCTGTTCCGTCCAAAGATAAACCAGCAGAGCCGCCGGGCCATACCTGGTCTGCCTGGACCAAAGGAACGCTCTCGGCAAGAAACGGGCGGTGAATCTCATCTTCCACCACGTCGGTAACAAGGCCGCGCAGGGATTCGAGGGTTCGAAGGCCGTCGGTTCCCACCTCGAGAGCCAGGAAAGGGAAGTCATCGAAATCGCGGTGCACACGGTGCGGAATGTTGAACAGACTGAAGCGGACCACATCTCGATTACGAGCAATATCGGCGCGGCGGATGCCACGAAGAATATCGCTATCGATCCACGTCTCAGGCGGCGCATCGCTCACGGCAAGTCGGACAATGACCCGAACCTCACCTTGATTTTGCGCTTTTTGTATAAGTGCTGGCGAAACAAGCTGAGCATAGGCGGGAGGAACAGCGGTCGAAAGTGAAAGAAGGAAGGATAATATGAAAACGTGAATCAAAACGAGCCGGGTGAGGGAGCGCAGTATCATAGTCCAGACATCTCCAAACGAAGAGACCTCGTCTCGATTTTTTCTACCAATTCGTAGGGTGTGAAGAGTGATCTGCTGCGTCCCGCTGGGAGTAGATTCTCCAGAAGGTTCGGGTTGAATCTCGGATACGACACTTGAGTGGTTGCGTCATAAGTTGTCACTAAGGTCAGCGAACCCCTTACCGGAACTGCGGTTGGCAACAGTCGGTGCACCTTCAAGAAATGCCTTCATCCAATGCAGGGCTGCAAAATAGCCCAACGTTCCGCCGGTTTGTCTATTATGCTGGACATCCTATTTTCTGTGACCGCAATCTCCGGATACGTGTTGCGGTCATGCGCAAGGCACGTACCATGCCAATGAGGTAAGGCTTGATTTTATTGTGACTTTCCAAAAGCGCCCAAGATGTGATTTGTCAATTCTGACATTCCGGGTTGCCATACATATGTGCACTTGTGAACTTGCCGTCTCGCAGCCGTTGGACGATCCTTTGCTTTCTACAAGACGCATGTTATAAGCGTCGCGTCTGGCTGCCTTGCGTTACAGACAGAAAAACAGTCAAAGGAGGCCTCGCGATAATGCCTTGTACCATCCTGCTTGTTGAAGACGAGCCAAACGCGCGCAGAAATATTGCGTTGTATCTCCAACGGGCCAAACACAATGTCCATCAAGTCGAAACGGGGGAAGCCGCCCTGGATCTAATTTCACAAATGAGTTTTCATGCTGTTATCTCAGACTTGAGGTTGCCGGGCCGCGTCAACGGCATTGCAGTGCTGCAACAGCAAAAAGAGACATCTCCAGGTAAGCGGATCGTTCTCATCACCGCGTACGGATCGACTGAAATCCAATTGCAGGCAAAGGCAATGGGCGCGCTCTATATGGAAAAACCCCTCTTATTAAGGGATCTGCTTTCCAGTATCGAGACGCACCCCTGAAAGCGGTTGCCTTCCGTCTTCGACAACTGGAAGATATTACTCGTTGGAAAACCAAATCGTGAAACGTGACCACATTGTAGAGAAGCTGAAAGAAACCGAGGAAGGTTTCCGACTCCTAGTGGAAGGCGTTCGGGACTATGCCATTTACAGTTTGGACCCCGATGGTTTCGTGACTACTTGGAATACCGGAGCGCAGCGCATCAAGGGCTACACGGCAGAAGAGATTATAGGGAAACATTTCTCATGCTTTTATACGCCTGAGGATGTCCAGTCCAATCATCCCGATCGAGCCCTACAGATAGCCGCGGCGGAAGGAAAGTATGAAGAGGAAAATCTGCGTGTTCGAAAGGATGGTTCCGTCTTCTGGGCCACTGTTCTAATCAGCGCGCTCCGCGATAGGACCGGGGAATTACGCGGATTTGCCAAAGTGGTGCAGGATATTACTGAACGCAAGGAAAGCGAGCAGAGACTTCGCGAGAAGGACCGTTTGGCAACTCTCGGAACAACAGCTGCGGTTTTTGCTCATGAAGTCGGCAATACTCTCAACGGCGTCTCTACCTCTCTCCAGGTCATTTCAGATCTTATAAATAGCGCCGATAATCGTGATCCACTACTTGCTGAGACGATTGAAATGGCGCATCAGGACCTGCGGCGGCTGACCTCGTTGCTCGGAGATTATCGTTCGTTGGCAAAACCACAGACCCTTAAGTTCGAACCAAGCGATCTCCGACAAATCACCGAGGAAGTCCTTGCTCCGGCAACGAATAGTTATAAAGCTTCGGGAATTAGTGTCACCTATGACTTCGATGAGGACTTGCCCCTGGTTCCAGTTGATCGAGAAAAAATAAGGCAGGTCGTTCTCAATGTATGTAAAAACGCTGTCGAGGCGATGCCGGACGGAGGCATTCTGAGTTGTAAGGCTTACCAGGAGAACGACAGGTTTGTCCTGGAAATTAGCGATACGGGAATAGGTATTCCTGATGGGCTTGATGTTTTTCAGCTTTTTAAAACCACTAAGCCCTACGGGACAGGCTTAGGCCTTCCAATCGTAGAGCAGATTATAAGTGAACACCGGGGAACGGTTGATTTCAGCAGTCAGGTGGGGAAGGGTACTACGTTCAGAATATCGCTGCCCTTGGGTTTAGGCTGAGACACCGTGCGGGCCGCGAGCGCGGGGCCGCGATGGGGACGCGCCTTTACTTTTGACATTCAGTTCCCGTGAGCCCTGATTGTGACGCTTTCTTTTTCGCAAATCCTGTGATGCCAATTCTTTGATTCTGCTTGTCGGCAGCGCAAAGTGTCTCGTCCTAAAACTTCCCCACTGCGACAATCAAAACTAAGGCATGCGCGTCCCCGCAAATCCGCAAATCTAACACTTTCAAAGCAGCCAGTACCAGCGGCCTTTAAATGACTTGAAGCCCGAGATCTTGCGCTGAAGAATCTTTTTTGTCACTCAAATCCGTTGATAATCCAACCTTTTTGAAAAGGACATTTTCGTACGCAGTTGTACGAACGCATACTATTCTCGCTGTCCTTCTGTCGGCTAATGCGCTGTATCCGGCTCTTTTGAACATCTTAGCCATCTTTGTCACGTAGTACCTTGGGGGCATGGCCATTGCTGAAGATATCCTTCGCGGTGACCCATGCAATCTTTATTTCGAGAATCAACTTCGCTTCCCCAAGTAGCGGCCCTAGAGTGGCGGGTAAGCGCCTTGGTTCTAATGGCAGCGGTAATCTCTTCTCAAGGTTGTGGCATCATCTCAGATGCGCCTAATCGCGCGGTGTCGACGAGAGGAGTTTCACCTTCGGAGTCTCAGACTGGCAATCCTTCCAGCGACCAGCCGCCGACGCATACCCTTCCGCGCGAGATTCCGCCAATAGCGAAAATCCCTTCCCCTCCGGAAACCGAACAAGCCCCGCCCGCAACTTCGCAGCCAACGATGATGGAGACCGGAGTGGCCTCGTGGTATGGACCAAAATTTCACGGCAAGCTCACCGCGAGCGGAGAAGTTTTTAACCAGGAGAAATTCACGGCTGCTCATCAAACTCTCCCCTGGGGTAGTAGAGTGAAAGTCACCAATCTAGCCAATGGAAAATCAGTTGACGTGCGGATCAATGATCGCGGACCCTTTGGAAAAGGGCGCATCATCGATCTCTCTCGGGCTGCGGCAAGAGCCCTGGGCATGGTGGGACAGGGGATCACTACCGTCCGGGTGGAATGGCTTTCTGATTCTGAGAGATCAAACAAACTGGTTGCAAGATAAATAAACCCCGTAAGCTGCGGGGCCTGGCCTGGAGATATGAACAATTCGCGGTCGAAACGGTTGGCATCCTGCTAAAAATAGCGCCCGGCACGCTCAAATAGGCATGAGGCTAACCGTTCAAGACCTAACGGCAGTTCAAAAGTTCAAATTCATGCTGAGCTGTTCCTGGGTCATCTCAATCTGACCCCTCCCGACCAATAGGGGCGGTAGTCGTGCTGCTCCGCTTCTGCATTGTCATGCCGACTTTTGTTCTGGACGACGTCGTTATGGATCTCAATGTGAATGAGATGACCGGGCCTGAAGAGCAAAGGACCAGACAGGCGCCTGGCAGGACGACCCTTGAAGCTAGGCTGCTCCGCGAGCCTCTCATGTCTGGCATCGATCATCTTATTTCCGATGGATGCTTCGTTTCGTCCACCATGAAACGAGTCCCGATTGAATCGCAACTAGGATACTCGTGATGGCTCGGGTCAGGATCGTTTTCGTTTGATCCCAACCCGAGCATAAGCGACGTACAAACTGGATGGTTACGGTTTTCTAGCACCGCCCCAGACAAAACCGATACCGATGTTAGCGACATGTTGCCCATGGTCGGCATTATTTTCGAGTCCTTTAATCGAATGGAAGAACCATTCATAGCGATAGCGTAGTCCCAGGTAGGTCTGCTCTGAAAGGAAAAACTTGACTCCCGCGGTGGGTCCTAACGTTCCGGTAATATTGCGGTCGTTCCACACAATGCCGCCAGCAAGACCGAGAAAGGGGACGATATTACCGAACTGAAAGTTATAAAACAGAAAAGGCGTAGTCGTGGCACGCCACGAATCCCTGGCACCGTCGATAAAATCATAGTTGAGACCTTGGCGCAGCCCCAACTCCCAACCCGGAGTAAGATAATAGCCGTAAGAAAGGTCGGCATTAAAAGAGCCGGTATCAGAACCCTGGGTGTGGAAAAATCCAGCCGCGACGTCTATTTCATTGTCCCCGGCGACCGGAGTGCCATAGCTTATTTTTGGCCCGACCATCGTGAGAGGCAGAACTAGAAAAGCCGCAAAGATATAACGGCGCAAACTTCTTTTCATAATTTCATCTCCTTCGTATTTCTGAGCTTGTGTCTTTAGCTTTGCAAAGCACCCTACACGGCGCAACTATAACGACCTCTTTGTTTTGGAGGAGAAAATCACAGAGCTAAGTAGGCGGAGGGTCACGCACTTTCATGCAACCTCCTTTATTGCTCAAAGGTGTACGATGCGATGAGGCGGTAGTCTTCTCAAAGAAGTCGATACATAGCACATTCGAGGTGCTCAGGACAAGAAAAAAATTGCGAGGAGGAGGAGAGGGACATCTCTAAACGGGACCGCGCTGTCAAGTACTCACAAGAGGATTTTCTCCATCACGTCATATTTTCTCTCCGAAAGTAGGCTCTAGCCCGACAAAGGGCGATCAAAACAATAAATAAATTGCGTTCACTAATTTCACCTGTTCACTTTCAGTGAACGGCTCGATTCAGTGAACGCGGCTCCATAGAGGCTGCAGTCGGCAACAACTCGTCCCCGTGGTAATTGGGTGTCATGGGGAGCGGTTATGCTACCCCACCAATCTCTCGCCCTCGGCGATTTCTTTTTCGCGAACAACGTCCTCTGTTTCGTCCCAGCGGAATTTTAGAATTCCCGGCACTTGCCACACCGTCAGTAGCGTAACCACTGAAACGAGCACCCCTCCAAAGAAAGTTGCTGCTCGCGGCCCGATCAGCGGAACGATCAAACCGGTTTCGGTTTGCCCCAGCGGATGGAGCCCGCGAAATCTTTCCGGAGTAAGCAACTGAAGAATCGTGCCGCGAGCAGCGGCCCAAATGGTGTCCGTCGCGCCCACGAACGTGAGAAGTAATAGTGCGAGCGGGAACGATGGCGAGAGGCCAAAAAGGGCAAATCCTAAGCCGTAAAGAATCGCCGAGACGAACAGAATCTTGCCTTGAGCAGGACGCTGGCCCATGCCAATGAAAAAGCTGGAGCCGATCACGGCGCCAAGACCACGGGATGACTGGAGGAACCCGAACCCGTTTGCTCCAACGCGAAAAACGTCGCTGGCGAAGATGGTGAGCATGGCGTTATCCAAACCAAACACCGAGGACACCGCCTCCATGATCATGACACCGAGGATGACGGGCTGAGAAACAATATAAGAGAATCCTTCCGTCGTCTCCCTCATGAATTGGCGACTTTTCTCGGGTGCCGCTGAGGAAGCGCGCATGAGTATCAGTGCCATGACGACAACAAGAAAACTCGCGGCGTTGACGTAGAAAGCGCCGCTGGTTCCCATGAGGCTGATAGCGATGCCTCCCAGCATTGGACCCAGCAGCGCCGCTCCTTTCCACAGAAGCGAGTTGAGCGCGACTGCATTCGGCAAGACGGAACGAGGAACCAAGGAAGGAAAAAGCGCCTGCCGTGCCGGACCGTCAAAGGAACCGACGATGGCGCTTACGAAAGTGAAGAAGAAGATGTGCCACGCCTGAATATTGCCGGATTGATCCAGCAGGCCGAGACCTAGCGCCAGCAGACCCGAGACCACCTGTGTCCAGAGAAGAAGCCAGCGGCGGTCGTAGCGATCAGCCAAAGTTCCGCTGAATAGACCTACACCAATAGAGGGAATGGCGCGGAAGACACCGTTGAGTCCGAGCTGCACCGGTGAGTTGGTCAGCTGATAAAGGAGCCAGTTCGTCGCGGTCATCTGCATCCAGGTGCCGATGTTGGAAATAAAAAGGCTCGTCCAGAAGAGACGAAAATCGCGGTAACGAAACGCGGCGAACCGCCCCACGTCTTCGGAGTGGGTTTCGACGGTGTCGTTGGTCATTCGTAGGCGAGAATTGCGGTCGCGGTGGGCCCTCACCCTTCCCTCCCATAGTACGAGGGTAAGAACGAGGGGACAAGATCTACAAGGACAAGTTGCCCATTGCCTAATTCACATCCCAGTAGGCGAAGCCCATGGCGCAGCCGACGCCGGTGCGGGTGCGATAGAGCGGGAAATAGTCAAGTAATGTCCCGCTGCGATTCGCCGCGCCGGCAGTGACGATCCAGTTGCGGATCTCAGAAGTTCCTTCGATCAAGACCGAGGCCGGCATCGTGCTCATGTAAGCCAAGTTGTTTTGCTGCAGTGCTTGGATAAATCTCTGGTCCAATTGCTCGTCGATTTTGGTATGGCTAAGCCCGCCGGAGCCAATCACGACAACGCGATCATCGCTCGGAAAGCGACGCACGAGCGAAGCCAAGGCGGCGCCGAACTTGACGCATCGACGGGCCAACGGCGCCGGCGGATAATAGGTGTTGACCATGACGGGAACGACGCGCCGGGTGGGCTCCGGCATAAGAAACTTGAGGACGCGCGCGAAGGCATGGCCGAGCCCGCCCTCGTAGCGCGTGCGTTTCGAATATGCCGGGTCGAAGCCCTCGTCCATCAGGCCGAGGGTGAGGGCTTCGGCCAGCTTCGCGTCGACGCGATACCTCGTGCGATTTTCGGATTTGGGTTGATTTAAGTATCTTAAGCTCGAGCTGGCTTCGACTTCCTCCCCCATATAGATCGAGAACGGCGGCATGTTGTCGTCGATCAAATTCTCGTGTTGATCGTCTCCGACGACGATCAACACATCAGGATCGAAAGTCTCGAGCTTTTGGCGCAGCTTCGCGATAGCTTCCATGCAGCCGTTCCATTTGGCCCATTTCACTTCTGCGGTTTCGCGCTCCAGCTCCGGTTTTTCCGGTAGCCGTTCCTTCTCGCGGGTGTTGAGTAAACCCCAGTGATCAGGGTTCAGCATGAGCTGCGGCGCATGCGACATGGCCAGGCAGCCGATCAAATTTGCCATCGTCGTCCTCGTTAGGCGTGGGCTGCCTTCATGTCGGAGACATGCGGCGCTTTTACGTTCAGCTTGAACCAACTGCCGCCGCTGTCTTCGCTGCCGAAAATGTCACCGCTTTGCTGCGCCGCGTACATGCGATCCGGATTGGCCGGGTTGAAGGCGATAGCTTCGACGAAGCTTTTGTTAGCTTTGGAGATCTCGCCTTCCAGTTTCTTCCAGGTATTGCCGCCGTCCGTCGATTGGATCACGAAGGCTTCCGCGCCGGAAGGACGGCTTCGCCACTGTCCGGGCTGGCCGTTGGCCACGGCGGAATAAAGGACATTAAATTTTTTTGGGTGGATCGCCAGAGGGATGGAGTATTCCTCGCGAAATTCCACGGCCATCGGTTGCCAGCTCTTGCCTCCGTCATCGCTCGAATAGAGGGCGCGGCCTTTCGCCACCCCTTTCCTCGCGTCATGACCACCGGTAGCGATAAAGATCTTATTCGCGTTTTCGGGATGAAGCACGATGGTATGAACATCGGCGTCGAGGCCCCGGTTCAGCAGTTCCCAATTGGCTCCGCCATCGACGGTCTTAAGCATGTAACCCACCTGCAAAGCGACGTACATCGTTTTCGGATCTTTAGGGTCGATGGTGATATCGCGCACATGGGGTTCGACAACTGCGACCGGGTAGTCGACCGTCCGGACCCAGGGGATATTCCATACCGAGTCGAGCCGTTCCCAGCTTTTGGCGGAGTCCCGGCTGATAAAAACATCGATCGGTTCGGTGCCCGCGTAGAGGGTATCGGGATCGCGGGGATCAATGGTGAGGCAGCGAACTTTGCCCGGACCGCGCTTGCCGTAGCACGGTTTTTTCCACGTGGCGCCGAAATCTTCGCTCAACCAGACGCCATCCCCACGGGTGCCGGCAAACACCTTGTTGGGCGCCGACGGTGCGACCGCAACTTCCGGGACTTCCCAATCTTTGAGCGAGTGATTCTCTAGTTTCCAGGAGCGGCCATCTTCACTTTTGAGCGTCACGACGCCTTCATCCGTTCCGAGATATAGAATCGATGCCATAGTGTTTTCCTCCCTTTTTATTTGTGACCGAATCTACTACAGAACAATCGGGGCGACAAGACAACTTGAGCTTTCAACCTGACCCTGGTGCCCTGTATCCGAAGTTCGTTGAAGCATTCTGAGCACCCTTACCAGTCATGCCGGTGAAAACCGGCATCCAGAAGTCTTGGAAATCCCTGGATTCCGGGTCGCGCCACCCCGGACTATGATCCGGGGTTGCCCGGAATGACGACTGAACTTTCTTGCGAATTTCTGGAATGCGATCCTAGGCTTCCTGCGACTATTAAACCGTTCAAATCGTTCAAGGAATTATAGCAGCTGAGGGCGTTCTCTCCTCAGTAGCCCAATTCTTTGTCCACCACGTTGTGCAGCGGTTCGCTGGCGATGAACCGTTTCAAATTATCAACGAATATGGGCAAGAGCAGGGACCATTTCTGCGCCGTCAATCCGCCGATGCGCGGACTGATGATCACGTTGGGCAGGCGCCACAACTCTGAATCCTCAGGCAGCGGCTGGCGCGCAAAGGCGTCCAGAGCCGCCCCGGCGATCCACTTTTCCTTCAATGCGCGGACCAGCAGCTGTTCGTCGATCGCTCTGCCGCCGGTGAGATTGATGAGGTAAGCGCTTTTCTTCATCGCGCGGAGATCGTTCTCGCCAATGATATTGTTGGTCGATGGAATGGCGGCCAAAGAGAGCACGACGAAATCGGACTGTCGCAGCAAAGCAGGAAGAAACTCGGGCGTGCCGAGATCGTCTACATATTCAGGTTTATTCGTCGCCACTCGCTTGGTTGCAATCACTCTCATACCGAACGCTTTGGCTTTTCGCGCCAACTCGGAGCCGACGGTGCCGAGTCCCACGATGCCCAAGGTTTTTCCTTCTATTTCCATCGGCGCGAGCTTTTGCCATTTCCTCTGCTTTTGCGCTTCCAGGCATTCCGGTAACTTCTTCGCCACCGCAAGAATACAGGCGAGGGCGAATTCAGAAAACGCAGTTCCATGAATGCCCTTCGAACCAGTGACTTGAATGGGGCGAGCCTTTACTGTGGGAGTCAGATAAATATTCGCGCCGCCCCGCGTCACGTGAAGCCACTTGAGATTCGGCATCTTCGCCGTCAAATCGTCGGGGAGCGGCTCTTCGGTAAAAACGCCGTCGATCCGCTCGAGCCGTTGTTCACTCATCTCCGCATCCCTTCCCTGCCAAAGCTCGCAGCCAGTCACGCTTTCGCGCAAAGAAATGAATTCCGGTTCAGGCAGGTTGAGTCGAATCCAAAGGTGATGAGACATAGCAATTTCGTATAGTAACGGTTCCAGGCTGTCAACGAAAGTTTTAGCGGGGCGGGTAACATTGACCTGATCATACCCCTGTGTTAGTTAGCGCGTAGTTCTAAAGGCCGCGCGCATAGATAACAAACGAGTACAACACGCGCAGCGTAGATGGCGGATGGGTAAAGCCGCTCCCCTCTCCTAAGAGATTGTGTCGCAATGTCATTCTGAGGCGCCAGCCGAAGAATCTCGTTTTTGTAATTCGCTGATTCGATGAGATTCTTCACTTCGTTCAGAATGACATACATGGGGTTCTCGCTATTGCGACACGGTCTCTACTGGGAGAGACTTAGAGTGAGGGCGCAAACAAACTTCGCGGCGATCGATATGGTGATGCGGCAATATGCAGAATTCGCCAGTCAAAGTGGAATTCTCACAAGAGCAGTTTCATGAAACACAAGACAGACGTTAGTAACCTTAAACGACGCCTCGTGGAAGGCATTCAAGTTATTACCGGCGAAGGCGTGCTTTCTGGATCCGGACACCTTAGCGCGCGAATTCCAAGGACCGAAACTTTTTTCATCAATCCGAGGTTCGCGGGAGTATTGGCTGATCCCAAAGATATCTGTACGGTGACTTTCGATGGCAAGCGGATCGCCGGAAAAGGGCCGATACCGTCAGAGACTCCGATCCATGCCGCGGTTTACCGCAGTCGTCCTGAAGTCGGCAGCGTTCTACACTGCCATGCGCGCTATTCGATCCTCGTCGGTTTGCTCGACAGCGGTCTCATTCCTTTCAATAGGGAGGCCCGCCTTTTCGCCGACGGCGTGCCGATCTTTCCCGAGAGCCGAGGCATCGACGATTTTACTCTCGCACAGCGCATGGTGGACGCCTTGGGCGCGCATTATGCGATTTTTCTCCGTGGGCATGGCGTGGTGGTCGCCGGCCCGGGAATCGAGGGGACTTGCATCTCGGCGATCCAACTCGAACGGGCGTGTCAGGATCAGATCCTTATGATGAGCGTAACGACCGTCAAACCGATGACGGACTCCGGCCGAGCCCGTGTCAATGCGCGGCTGGAAAATCCTTACCGCGCCTGGCCGTTTCTTTTGTACAAGCACAAAGTAAAATCGAAAGCTCAGATCCGCGCCGGCATCCGCGCGCTCAAAGAGGGCGAGCATTACTGACATATAGGGACGCCCGTGGTCATGCCAAATTTATATTGACGATGACAATGTCCTGGTAGGGACAGGCCCCGTGCCTGCCCTGATACAAGGATGCCCTCACATCGGGTTACCACAAATTGGGCAACCACAGGGAGTTGCCCCTACGGGCATCGTGCATGGAACAAAACCCTCGACAGGGACGGGAAGACAAAAAACAAATGAACCGCCAAGCGCTCTTACTATTTCTCTGTGCGATTGTGTTGCTTGGCTCTTATCGAGCAGACGCGCAGGAAAAGAAGCTCGATCCTTTTACGATTTCCTATGCTTCCGTTTCGGGCACTCGGGGGCCGCTTTGGATCGCCCAGGATCTGGGTTTGTTCGAAAAATACGGGCTCGACGTGAACCTTATCTACATCGCCTCGGGGGTGACCTCGGTCAACGCTCTGCTCGGCGGGAGCGTCGATATCATCGCCGCCTCGGGATCGTCTGCGGTCGGCGCCGCGGCGCGTGGAGCGCCTCTGGTGATCATCGCCAGTCTGGGTCATATCGCTTACAAACTGGTCGCAAATCCATCAATCACGACGATCCAAGGTCTGAAAGGGAAGATTATCGGATCGAGCCGAATCGGCGCTGGAACCGATTACGCGCTCAAACGCCTTCTACCCAAATTGGGCTTGACGCCCGGGAAAGATGTGCAGCTCATTCCCACAGGCATTAGCGAATCGGACCGAAGGCTCGTGATGATGCTGCAAGGAAAGATCGATGCGACGTTGGCAACCGATGACAATCTTCTTCAACTGGGGGCAAGGGGCGCGAAGCTGTCAGTGCTTGCCGACCTTTACGAGAAAGGAGTCTACACAACCGGCAGCGACATCGCGACAAGCCGCCAGCTTTTAAAAGAGCGCCCCAGACAACTCAAGGCGTTCATCATGGCGATGACCGAGGGGACAGCGTACGGGCGGGCGCACAAGGATCAAACGATGCGCATTTACCGCAAGTACTTGAAGATCGAGGATCCGAAGCTGCTGGAGTCGATACACAAGAATTACTTGCTGGGAACGATCCCTATGAGGCCTTATCCGAGAGAAGAAGCGCTCCAGAACGATATCGAGGACCTGAGTTACACTTATCCTTATCTCAAGGGCAAAAAGGCGGCTGAATTTCTCGATTTGTCATTGTTGAAAAGCTTGGAAGATGAGGGATTCTTCAAACGGCTTTACGGAAAGTAATCGCCAGGCCGAAGCGAGGCGGGTAGCGTTGACGGATTCCAAGCCACGTATAGTCGTTTACGAACTTCCTGGCGAGTGGACTTTGCTAGTCGGCGCGACGGACGTCGACAACGACTATCTTAGCACGACCTTGGTGGAACGCGACGATTGGTGGTTTCATGCGGATGGAGCTCCCGGGAGTCATGTTATTCTTCGGAGCAAGCCGGGTGAGCGACCAGGCCGCGAGACGCTTCGCCAAGCTGCGGCCGTTGCGGCCTATCACAGCAAGGCAAGGACAGCGGGCACCGTACGCGTCTATTGCACTCGAGGACGATATGTTAGGAAACCGCACGGAACAGAGACAGGGACGGTCGAAGTTTCGAAAGGTACAGTAATGAAAGTGCGTCCAGACAAGAACTTTGCGATTAGACTTTCTCCGAAGGCCAAGCTAGAGGCGCCGCAAGAATGAATCATAATTGAGAGTATTCATGCAGACTCTTACCCTCGCCTACCGTGATAACGACCGGACGCCGGTCATCTTTGCCATCCGCGAAATGGCGGAGCGGTACTACCATCTCGACGTACGTGTGGTTCAAATCAAAAAGACCGAAGCCTTTGAAGCTGCTCTCTTCAACGGATCCTGTGACGTGATCATCGAACATTTGGAATATCTCTACGAAGCGGCGGCAAGAGGTAAGAAGATCACAATGTTCTGCGCGCCCAGCAGGGGCGGCGGCTTGCATCTCGTTGTGCCCCAGCATGTCCGTGGCGTGGAGGACTTCAAAGGTAAGGCCATGGCCGTGCGGTCTTCCGGTCAGCCGCATGCTGTGACTTTGTGGCTAAGGATGATGGGGCTGGAAAAAGATGTGATCACGCTCATCGTCAGTGACGACGAGGTGGGTCGCTGGGGACAATGGAGAAAAGTTTTGAGTGGCGAATACATCGCGACGTTCATGTCGCCGCTTTATTTGCCGCAGGCCTTGGCTGCCGGGTTGAAAGTCCTTCCGGTTCCCGAGATTCCCATCGTCGGCCATTTCGCTCAAGCCTGCCTATCGCAGTTCGCGAACAAGCAGCCAGGAACTCTTCGAGAGTATGTGAAAGCTGTTCTGCATGCGCTTGCTTGGCTGACGATGCGACCGGGCGAGGCGCTCGGCGATCTCTCGGGAGAATTGAAGACTCGAATGAATCTTCACGACGATGCCGAATTGAAGCGGCGCTTCGACTCCGTTGTGAACGGCATAAACACCAGACCCTACCCGACTCCTCGAGCGATCGCTAACACCTATGAGATTGCGACACTGGAGTATCCCGGCGCCAAGGGGCTGAATCCGCTCTCGCTATGGGATTATCACTGGGTCAAACAGCTGGACGACGAAGGATTTATCGACCGCCTCATCGAACGGATGCGTCTGAAGTAGAAGTACACGCTTGCTGAGGGTATTCTTAAATAGTATTAAGCAGCCGGTTCGAATCCGGTGAGTTCAGTTCTAGTGAACTGCAACATTAAAATGACTAGCGCCGTTCTGGTTCAACAAGCTCACCACGAACGGTATTTCCTTTTGTCCGAGCCCTGAGCTGGTCGAAGGGAGCGCGTCGAAGTGCGAACGGATTACCAGTAGCCATTCATGTGTTACGGCTTACTATTATAGTTCGGAAGCGGCGTGGACTGCGGGAGCCAAACGTGCCGGCGCTTCGCGAGGTCTCGAATTATGATTACCGAACAAGAAAATAATCTTTTGACCCAGACGGGTCCGCGCACCCCGTGTGGCGAGCTGATGCGGCGCTATTGGCAGCCCGTCGCGCTCTCCGAAGAACTGCCCAAAGATAGCGCGCCACTCAAAGTGAGAATCTTCGGCGAAGATTTAGTTCTGTTCCGCGATGATCAGGGGCGTCCCGGATTGCTGGGGCTTCATTGTTCACACCGGGGAACGGATCTCAGTTACGGGCGAGTCGAAGATGGCGGGCTCAGATGTGTTTACCATGGTTGGCTCTACGACGTTTGCGGCAAGGTTCTCGAACAACCCGGTGAACTGGGTGGAGGAGCTAATCGGCATGAAATCCGCCATCTCGCTTATCCTTGCCAAGAGGCGGGTGGAGTCATTGTCACGTACATGGGTCCTGGAGAGCCGCCTTTGCTGCCCAATTACGAATTCCTCGCCGCGCCGGCGGAATACAGAACGGTTGTAAAGATTTTCCATAATTGCAACTACCTGCAGAGCAACGAGGGAAACATTGACCCGGTCCATCTTTCTTTCTTGCATCATTTTCTAAGTGAAGCCGAGGTCGCGCGACTACGGACCGTTCCAGGGGGCAATGCTACGGACAACACTCTGCTGGGAAACGACATCGCGCCGACCATCGAGGTGGAGGTCCAAGATTTTGGAGTGAGAATTTACACCCTACGAAACGCCGGACCGGATAAACTCTATTTGCGGGTCACCAACTTCGTCCTGCCAAACCTTTCCGCCTTTGGCGGCTCGACAGTGGGTGACGGTTACGCCGTCCACTGGCACGTGCCCATCGATGATACGCACCATTGGAAATATATATTCATGTTCAGCAGGACGAAGCCGCTCGACTCTGAGCTACGAAATAAAAGCCGTTCCGAGCTGACGGCGGATTACCGAATGACGCGCAACGCGGCCAACCGATATCAACAAGACCGCGACTCCATGAAGACGAAGACCTTTACCGGCATGGGTTTTAATTTTCAAGCTCACGATGCCTTTGCTACAGAGAGCCAAGGATGGGTGGAAGACAGGACCAACGAACATCTCGTTTCTTCGGACAAAGCCATCGTCGCGGCGCGCAAGCTCCTTTTGAATGCGATCCAGGCTGTGAACGAGGGGCGCGAGCCGCCGCACGTAATTCGAGATTCGAAATTGAACCACTTCCCGCATTTGGTGGTTGTCTCTGAACTCATTCACGCTTCTACGGATTGGAAGGAACATACGAAAAAGCTGGAGACCGCGAACTGAAGCGAGAAGGCTTCTCGTCCATCTTTCAACCGGGTGTCGCTCAAGATTTTTGTAAAGATAAGACCATCCGTTTCATTGTCGGCCAGGCGGCGGGAGGTGGCTACGTCTCTTCGCCCGAAACATAGCTGATCTCTAGTGTAAGATCGTCAATGGAGTATTGTCGTCTCACCCAAGATTAAAGAGAACCTTCAGTTTCTTTCGCAGGCGAAGTAGAAGTGCTAAAAACCAAAGGGAGAAAGCAAGGAGAGAAAGATGGCGAAGAACGGATTCAAGACCATGGACTCTGATATGCACGTTTTCGAACCTGCGGACCTTTGGCAGCGTTACATCGATTCCAAATACGCTGACCGCGCACCCGTCGGGCTGAACCGTTCCTTTCGGGATCTGGGAATTCAGGTCGAGGGCAAAATCTTGCCGATTCCCCGAAACCCGGAGAACCCGGCTTTGGCTAAATATCGCAACGATTTTTTTCAAAAGAAATACGGCGACGCCGGCCAGCGCAATTTCGACGGAGTCTCCCAAGTGATGGCGATGAATAAGGAAGGGCTCGACGTCGCCGTCCTCTTTCCCACGCGCGGTCTATGTGTCTTGGGCATCGATGGCCTCGATCCGGACTTCGCCGCGGCCATCGCCCGCGCCTACAACGATTGGCTGTATGACTTCGCCCGGACTGCGCCGGAGCGCATGTACGGCGTCGCAATGGTTGCTCCCCACGACGTCAGCGCCGCCGTCGAAGAGATTCGCCGCACAGTTAAGGAATACGGCTTTCGGGGAATTTTTCTCCGTCCCAATCACGTTAACGGCCGGAAGTGGAGCGATCCCTACTACGATCCGCTATGGGAAGAGTGCCAAAAATTCAACTTGCCGGTAGGATTTCACGAAGCGGGCCGAGTTTACCTGCCCCAGCCTGCCATGTTTCAATTCTGTTCCACTTTCTCGATGTTCAACACCCTCGGCTTCCCCTTCGCGAACATGCTCGCCTGCGCGGACATGATCTTCGGCGGCGTGATGGAACGCTTTCCCAAACTGAAGGCCGCTTTTTTGGAAGGAAACTGCTCCTGGGTTCCCTGGCTACTCTGGCGCATGGGAGAATATGCGGCGACCACGGGTAAAGCGGAATATCCCTATCTCACGTTGACCCCGCTGGAATATTTTCAACGCCAATGCTTCGGCGCCGTGGAATGCGACGAAATCACCGCCAAACACATTCCCGAATACGGTCTCGAAGACAACATGGTCTTCTCCACCGACTACCCGCATCTCGATGTCAAGTATCCGCACGCGATAGATTCGTTCCTCAAGCTCCCCTTCGCCGACCAAACCAAACGGAAATATCTATGGGACAATTGCGCGCGGATGTATAATTTTCAGTGAAAAGCAATCACAAGGGAGTGAGACTGGTGGAGCCGCCCGGACACCAAGTGCGGTCACTGCACGGTTCACAGGATGAGCAGAATGCTCTTCGATAGGTGTAGAGATCGTCTGCAGGACTTCTTCAAGCGAATGAACCACGTTACAGAAACCTCCAGGAAAAAAGCGCTTATGGGAATTTTCTCCTAGATTGTCACCCCCGAATGATCTGATCGGGGGTCCAGTCAGAGTTTTGCCTGTGGTGAGCCTAGTCGAACCACCGCTAAAAGCATGCGGGAATGACGGACTTTGAAATGGCTTGGAATCGCCATTATTCCAGCAAGCTGCGGGGATCACCGAAAGAAATTAAACAATCAATCTCTGACGACACTTCCGGCAGTCGTTGGAACTAGCTTTGCCTTCACGGCATCGCGAATAATACCCTTGGGATGGGCGCCTTCTTTAACCGCCTGGATCGCTGTCCGTAAAATTCGCCGAAACATGATGACGCCTTTATCCGAGGTCACCAGGTGCTCGAGGCCGTGGAGCGCGATCGGTCCTTGCCCTTCCACCGCCTCTTTGTCGTCCGGATGGCGCTGTATGTATTCGTAGCTCGTATCGCTGCGGCCCGCGGGAGCAAGTTGCTCGCGCCCCGTAAGTGCCTCGCCCTGACCGGCAGGGACCCAGCGAATGCTCGCGCCGAGCTGGTGCGTATCGTCAACGGGAACGCAGTAGGTTACGGCACGGACTTGTTCCGTCTTGGGCTCTTCGGTGTAAACCAGATGGACGTTTAGAGGCATGATCATTTCCCAGATCAAGTCCCACCATCTGCCATTGGGCAGTTTCCGCGTCAGCACAAAGCGCATGCCCATTTCCGTCTCTTCGTATTTCAATTCGTCGGGATTCATGCCGTAGGTTTGGGAAGGAAACTGCGCGTCGCTATGAAGCGTATGAAGCCAGAAAGTGTGAAGCGCGTCCATCAAATTTTCCTCGGCCTGTAGCCAATTACAATTCACCGGACCGCCCACCCGCGGTCCCATTCGCGCCTTGAGCTCGCCGCCTTCCCTTTTCCACACGTCGTAGATCGGAAACTCCGGCAGCTTGTCCAGAGGCCCCATGTACGCAAAGACCAGACCGCCGAACTCGCGCACCGGATAACAGGGATGTTGGATCTGTTTAAGGAACGG
>WNGC01000884.1_pt1 | contig 18223 bp, 19 predicted proteins | sample 5400051 | NCBI WGS metagenome assembly WNGC01 (sample SAMN13153368, study PRJNA577476) | soil metagenome | isolation source: 20 cm soil or saprolite under grassland replicate 2 | place: USA:California | collected 2016-06-15
CGCACTTCCTCACGCACCCCCGCGAGCATCTCGCCCACGAACCCGAAGCCGAACAGCATCAGGCCGGCCAGCACGAGCAGCAGCACGAGGTAGAGAAACGCGCGGTTGCCCTGCTGGTATACGTAGCGCTCGATCAAAGCGTACACGGCCACCAGGAAACCGAGGAAGATGAGCACGGCGCCGGGGACGCCGAAGAACAGCAGCGGCTTGCGCCCGAACCGGAGCTGGAACCACACCGACACGAGGTCCAGCACGCCGACCGGGATGCGTCCGATGCCGAACTTCGACTTCCCCGCCCGGCGCGGCAGCAGCGGCACCGGCCGCTCGGCGAGTCGGAAGCCCTGCGCCGCGGCGATGACCACCATGAAGCGATGCCAATCGGGCCGGGTGGTCAGGCCGTCCATCACCTCCCGCCGGTACGCCTTCACCGAGTTCAGGTCAGTGACGCGGACGCCGAACAACCAGCGGCACAGGCCGTTGTAGACCCAGGACACGAAGCGCTTTTCGTAATGGCCCTGTTTGGTGCCGGTGACGATGTCGGCGGCGTCGTCGAGGATCGGCTGCACCAGGGAGGGGATGTCGCTCGGGCGGTATTGCAGGTCCGCGGGATAGAACACGAGGACGCGGCCGCGCGCGGCATCGCCCCCCGAGGCCAGGGCGTCGGCGATGCCGCGCTGGCTGCGGTGCGTGACCACGTGCACGAACGGATGCTTGGCCGCGAGCTCGCGCAGCGCGTCGGGGGTGGCGTCGCGGCTGCCGTCGTCGATGATCACGACTTCACAGCTGTACGGCAGGGGCAGCAGCGCCTCCCGCGCCTGACGCACGAATTCCGGCAGATTCTCGGCTTCGTCCTTGGCGGGCACGAGGACGCTCACCTCGGGAGTGGCCGTCCCCGTGGCGAGGCTCACAGCCGCTTGCGCATCCGGGCGGGCAGGATGCTCAGCTGGTCGCGGTACTTGGCGACCGTCCGCCGGGCGATCTTGACGCCCCGCTGCGCGAACATTTCCACGATCTGCTGGTCGGTCAGCGGGTTCTTGGGATCTTCGTCCCCCACCATCTTCTGAATCTGGGCCCGGATGGCGCGGGCGCTCGCGTCCTCGCCGGTGGTGGTGGAGAGGCCGCTCGAGAAGAAGAACTTGAGCGGCAGGAGCCCGCGCGGGGTCTGCACGTACTTCTCGTTCGTCACCCGGCTGACGGTGCTCTCGTGCATGTTGATCACGTCCGCCACCTCGCGCAGGGTGAGCGGCTTCAGGTATTCCACGCCCTTCTCGAAGAAGTCGCGCTGGCGATCGACGATGAAATTCATCACCTTGAGCATCGTCTGGCGCCGCTGCTCGATCGCCTGGATCATCCAGTGCGCGCTGTTCATACGCTGGTTGATGAAGTCCTTGTTCTCGCCCTGGAATTTTTTCTTGTCGCGCGCGATGTCCTGGTAGGTTTTCGAGATGCGCAGGCGCGGCAGCCCGGCGTCGTTGAGGAATACTTTGTATTGCCCGTCGATCTTCTCGACGACCAGGTCCGGAATGATGTACGCATCGTTGGCGGCCGAGTGCTGCAGGCCCGGCTTCGGGTCGAGCTTGGCGAGGTCGTCGGCGACCTTCTGCACCTCGGTGGCGTCGAGTCCGAACCGCTTGCCCAAGTCGCTCCAGCGGTGCGCCTTGAGGTCGTCGAAGGCGTCACGTACCAGCCGGTACGCCAGGGTGTCGGTCTCGGAGCGCGCCTCGAGCTGGAGCAGCAGGCACTCGCGCAGGTCGCGGGCCCCCACACCGGGGGGATCGAGCTTCTGGATGATCCGGAGCATCTCCTCGGCTTCGGCGGTCGTGAACAGCTGCGGCTGGACGTCCTGCTCCGACTCGGCGACGTGCTCCTGCAGCAGCTGGTTTGCGCCGCGCATCATCTCTTCGAGCGTGGCGCCGAGGTAGCCGTCCTCCGCGATGTTCCCGATGAATTCTTCGGCGAGGAGCTGCTGGCGCGGCGTCAGGTCGAGCAGCCGCATCTGCTCCCGCAGGTAGTCGGACAGGTCCTTGCTTTCGACCGGCACGGGCTCGACGTATTCCCGCGCTTCGCTCATGTCGCGCGGCGGCGCGCCCGAGTCCGAGCCGTCGTCCAGGAGGATCTCCTCCCAGTTGGGCTCGTCGTTGGCCTCCGCTTCTTTCTTGTCCTCCTTGGCCTCCTCGGCCAGGGGCACCTCCGTCTCCTCCTCGGGCTCGATGAGCTCGAGGAACGGGTTGCCGAGCAGCTCCTGCTTCAGGTGCTGCTGGAGATCGAGCAGCGGCATGTACAGCAGGTCCATGGCCTGGTACAGCCGCGGATTGATGCGGAGCTGTTGCGAGAGTCCAGTGTGCTGCTGCAGGCCGGTCTTCATACGGGTTGTAGCTGGCTTCCTCCCAGGCGCGTGCGTAGGCGCGCCGTGAGAGTAGGCCCGAGGTAGAGGTTCGCCACGCGGTCGTCGAACACCAGCTCACGCACGGTGCCGGCGACCTGCACTTTGCCTTCGAACATGATGTACGCGCGGTCCACGATGTCGAGCGTCTGCTCCACGTTGTGATCGGTGATGAGCACGCCGATGCCCCGGTGCCGCAGGCCGGCCACGATGGTCTGGATGTCGTGCACGGCGATCGGATCGACGCCGGCGAACGGCTCGTCCAGCAGCATGAATTTGGGCTCGGTGACGAGCGCCCGGGTAATCTCCAGGCGCCGCCGCTCGCCGCCCGACAACTGGAACCCCTTTTGGCGCCGCAAGTGCTTGATGGCGAGCTCGTCGAGCAGGTGCTCGAGGCGATCCGCCTGCTCCGCGGCGCCGAGCGGCAGGGTCTCGAGAATCGCCCGCACGTTCTCCTCGACCGTGAGCTTGCGGAACACCGACGGCTCCTGCGCCAGGTAGCCGATGCCCATGCGCGCCCGGCGGTACATCGGCTCGGGCGTGATGTCCCGCCCGTCGAGCACGATCTCACCGCCGTCGGGACGGATCAAGCCGGTGATCATGTAGAAGCAGGTGGTCTTCCCCGCCCCGTTGGGGCCGAGCAGGCCCACGATCTCTCCCTGCTCGAGCCGCACGCTCACCTCGTTCACCACGCGGCGACCCTTGTACGTCTTGACCAGCCCATGAGCCTCGAGGCGGCTCCCACCCGAGACCACGGCATGCTCGCCGCTGGGCGACTCGGCGCGCGCCAACGCGCGCTCCGCGGCCTCGAGCAGCCGGTCTGCCACGCCGGCGCGGTCGGCCGCGAGCTCGGCCCACGCCTCGGCGGTGAACGCCACCGTCGCCGGGTCCCCCGGCACGCCCAGCGCGTAGGTGACGACCTTCAGGAGCGCGAGCCGCGGCAGGACCGACGTCCGGAGGCTGGCGCGGAACTCCTCGACCGACAAGGCGCCGAGCTCGGGCAGGCCGGCGTCCCGGGAGTGGGCGCGCAGCTTGAGGAACTCCTCGCGGTACGCCACCGCGAGCTCGGCGAACGGCGCCCGTCCCTCGCCGTCCCCGATGCGTGCCAGCGCCGCGGCCGCCAGGGGCAGCGACGAGTCCCGCGCGGCCAGGAGATTCGCGAGCGTCGTCATCGCACCGGCGCCTTCGGCTTCTTGGTCTTGTCCGGCGCCTTCTTGGTGGTGTCCGACGGTTGTTTCTTGGTCGTGTCCGGCGGCGCGGGCTCGAGCTGCACGCCGTCGGCGCGTCCGGTGACGAACACGCGATCGACTTTGCCCGCCGCGAGGGTGATGTCGATCTTCGCCCCGCGCGAGTAGTTGACCGACGGCAGCGAGTCGCGCTGGTTGTACTGGTGCGTGAGGACGCGGGCCGATCCGCGCGAGACCAGGTGGCGCAGCCTGCTCTTGGGCTGCGCTGAGTGGGGAGGGTCGGCCTCCTGCGCCCAGTGCGCCGTGAGCGAATCGCCCGCAATCCAGTCCGGGGTGGTATCCCGCTTGGCCGTAGAATCCCGCTGGGCCGTCGAGTCGCGTTTCAGGGTCGAGAACGCATGCCCGAACGCCCGCACTTCGGTGAGCACCTGATCGGGGACGTCGAGGGCGAGCGAGTCGGCCCGGATCGTGGTGACGCTCGAGACCGCCCGGGCGTGGACCGAGTCCTTGGGGCCCCAGGCGAACGCCTGTTGCAGCTTCTTGCGGTCGAGGCGCAGATGAATCGTGTCGGCGGTGAGATGCCAATCGGAGCCGGTGGCCACGCCGTTGCCGAGCGCCTTGACGAGCTGGATGTCGTGACCCTTGAGGCCGAGCTCGATGCGCGTGCCGGTGAGCGTGTAGGATTCCGTTCCCTTGCCCTCGACCCGCGGCTTGCCCAGGAGCAGCCCGAATCCCGCGAGCTGGTCGAGCTGCATCGAGTCACCCCGCGCCGCGAAGTCGCTGCGGTCGATCGTCACGGCTCCCCCACCCCACATGCGGTCGTTGCCTTTGAAGCGTACCCGATCCGCGACGATGACGTACGGCTCGGCGGAATCGGCGCTGCCGCGGTAGTCGATCGTCGGGCGGCCCGTGGCGTACATCTCGAGCGTGTCCCGTACGCCCTTCAACGCCCGGTAATAGGTCAGGTTGGGACCGCGCAGCACCGAGCCGCTGTTGCGGTTCACGGCGACCACGTTCTTGTGCGCGTCGAGCCGCTCCTGACGCATGAAATACGCCGCGGTCGTCGCATCCAACGTCATCGCCGTGTCTCGGATGTGTACCGGGTTCTTCTGGCCGATCATGTCGAAGCGTTTGAGACCCGCGAACCAGGCGACGCTGTCGGCGGCGAGCGTGCTTCCGGTGCCCTGACAGTGGGCCAGCACCCCACCGCCCGCGAACACATTGGTCTCCCCGACGCGCACCTCGACCTGTTGCGCCTGCCGTCCGACCGAGTCGATGACGATGGTGCAAGGTCGCCCCCCGGCCGTATCGGCGGACGAGGCAGGTTGCTGAACGAAGGCGACGAGGAGCACAGTGGCCATCATTGGTTCGGGAGCGTGAAGTTCCCGCCCTTTCCGGTCACGTGAGTCGCCGTCACCACCTTGAAGTCGGGATCCGCCGTGAACCCGGTTCCCAAGATGTGCCGTGTCGGCTCGTCGAATACGAAGTCGCGGTCGGAGCTGACCTGATTCTTGGCCTGGCTGTAGCGGATCACCTCGGTGTGGAGCGTCGCGCCATCGGTCCGCACCACCACCACGTTGCCCCGTGCCTCCATGTCGCCCGAGCGCCAGTGGTAGGTGCCCTCGCGCGAGGTGAGCGTCGATGTCTGGTCGCCGCGCGTATCGTAGAACGTGATGTGCACGTTGCGGAGCTCGGCCGTCTGCGAAGGCGAGTAGAAATATGCCGTGTCGGCGCGCACGTGCGCGCGCTGGATGCCCGCGTTGGTGACATAATGCGACATGCCGACCAGGACCTGGTCGGCGGAATCGGCGGCGGAGATGGTCGCCGTGGGCTTGATGCCCGTGTCACAGGCGCTCGCCAGTGCCGCGCACAGCAGCCAGCCGGCCCTCATGCGGCCCCCGCCTTCATCAGGTCGTGCAGGTGCACCATGCCGACCACCCGGCGCCCGCCGTCCAGCACGGGCAGCGCCATGATGCCGTGCTGCTCCATGAGCCGCACGGCGGCACCGGCGAGCTCGTCCCGGGTGGTGGTTTTGGGCGTCGGCGTCATGACGTCGCCCACCGGGAGGTCGAGGAAGGCGTCGGTCTTTTCCATGACGCGAGTGAGGTCGCCGGCGGTGACCACGCCGACCAGACTCCCCGCCTGATCCACGATCGCGACGGTGCCCCGCTTCTCGGCGAGCAGCACGACGCACTCGCGCATGGGGCGGTCGGGCCCGAGGGTGGGGATCTGGCCCGTGAGCATCACGTCCCCGACGCGCAGCAGGAGGTTCCGGCCCAGCGCCCCGCCGGGGTGCAGCGCGGCGAAGTCATCACGACGGAAGCCCTTCACTTCGAGCAGAGTCACGGCGAGGGCGTCGCCCAGCGCCAGCGCGGCGGTGGTGCTGGCGGTGGGCGCGAGCGTTTCGGGGCACGCCTCTTCGGCGACGCTCGCGTCGAGCACCACGTCCACCTGGCGGGCGAGCACGGAGTCGGGGTCGCCCGTCAGGGCGATCAGGCGCACGCCCAGGCGCTTGAGCTGGCTCACGAGGCCGAACAGCTCGTCCGACGCCCCGCTCCGGGACAGGAGAATGGCCACATCGTGCCGCCCGACGATCCCCAGGTCGCCGTGCAGCGAGTCGACGGGGTGGAGGAACGACGCGGGCGTGCCGGTCGAGGTGAAGGTCGCGGCGATCTTGCGTGCGATGAGGCCGGACTTACCGACCCCCGAGACGATCACCCGCCCGGCCGCGTCCGCCAGGAGACCCACGGCCGCGGCGAACGCCGGCCCCAGTCGTTGGGCCACGCGCCCGATGGCGTTCGCTTCGAGGGCGAGCACGCGGCGCCCGCGCTCAACGAGATCGGTGGGCTCCGTGCGGGACATCGCCGCGCTCCAGAAAGTACGTCGTGAGGAGACTGTGCCACTCGCCGCGCGCCTTGAGGATCTGCTCCGCCACCTCGCGCACGGCGCCCTGGCCGCCCGGTACGTCCGTGACGACCCGCGCCGCCGCTTTGACCTCCGGCACCGCGTTCGCGACCGCGACCGGCAACCCCACGCGCGTGAGCACCGGGAGATCGGCGAGGTCGTCGCCCACGAACGCGCACTCGTCCCACCCGAGCCCGCGGCGGGCCAGGAGCGCGTCGAACGCCGGCAGCTTGCGGGCCGTGGGGTCCTGGATCAGCTCGTCCACCTCCAGCTCGCGTGCCCGCAGCGCCGTGGCCGTCGATTCCCGCCCCGTCAGCCACACCACGACGAGCCCCGCCGAGCGGAGCATGCGGATGCCGAGGCCGTCCTGGATGTGAAAGCGCTTGAATTCGACCGGGTGATCGCCGACCACTCCGAGGTAGACGCCGTTGTCGGTGAGCACACCGTCGACGTCGAAGCCGACGAGCTTGAGGCGGCGGGCGAGGGCGGCATCAAGCACGGACCGTCTCCCGCGCTGAATGCCACACGTCCAGTGCGACGCGCACGATCCCCTCCAGCCGGTCCAGCGGGATCATGTTCGGCCCGTCGGACGGGGCCCGATCGGGATCGGGGTGAGTCTCGAGGAAGAATCCGTCCGCGCCGGCCGCCGCGGCCGCGTACAAGAGGGGCGGGATGAACCGGCGCAGGCCGCCGCTGGCGCCATCGAGTCCCTGCCCCGGCTGTTGCACCGCATGGGTCGCGTCGAATATCACGGGAGCGCCGCACGCGGTGCGTAGCCGCGCGAAGTTGCGCATGTCGACGACCAGGTCGCCGTAGCCGAAGAAGGTGCCGCGCTCGGTGACGGCCACTTCCGGGGCTTTCCCGCCGGCGCGCACCTTCTCCACGGCGCCCGCCATCCCGTCCGGAGACATCCACTGTCCCTTTTTCACGTTCACGGCACGACCGCCGCGTCCCGCCGCCACCAGCAGATCGGTCTGACGGCAGAGAAACGCCGGGATTTGTAGGACGTCCGCCACCTGGGCGGCCGCCGGCACCTGGGCGGCCTCATGGACGTCGGTGAGGATCGGAAGGCCGGTCTCCGCGCGCACCCGCGCGAGCGCCTCGAGACCACGCTCGGCGCCGGGACCGCGGGCGCCCGCGAGCCGCGACCGATTCGCCTTGTCGTACGACCCCTTGTAGATGACGTGCACGCCCAGCGCCGCCCCCAGCTCCGCGAGCGCGGCCGCGACCCGAAGATTCAGGTCGTCCGATTCGACGACGCACGGCCCCGCGATGAGAAACGGGGTGGCCCCCCTCCCGGCGGCGAAGTGCTGCGCCACGTCAGTCGCGCCGGCCGGCGAGCTGCGACGGCCGCTCGGCCGGGGCGGAGGCGGGCAGGCTCCGGGCGCGATGCTGCTGGCGCGCCGCTCCCACGAAGCCGGCGAACAGCGGGTGCGGCCGCGTGGGACGCGACTTGAGCTCCGGATGGAACTGGCAGCCGATGAACCACGGGTGATCGGGCAGCTCGATCATCTCCACGAGCGAGCCGTCGGGCGAGAGGCCGGAGCAGCGCATGCCGTATTCGGCGAGGACGTCGCGGTAGGCGTTCGACACCTCGTAGCGGTGCCGGTGCCGCTCGCTCACTTCGAGCGCCCCGTAGGCCTGGGCGACACGCGACCCGGGCCGCAGCTTGCAGGGGTAGGCGCCCAGCCGCATCGTCCCCCCCAGCTCCTGAATCCCTTCCTGGGAGCGGAGCAGCGCGATCACCGGGTTCTCGCACTCGGGGGCGAACTCGCTCGAGTTGGTGTCGGCCAGCTTGACCACGTCGCGCGCGAACTCGATGATCGCCGACTGCAGGCCGAGACAAATCCCGAAGAAGGGGAGCTTGTGCTCCCGCGCCCAGCGGATCGCTTCCAGCATTCCCTCCACCCCGCGTACGCCGAACCCGCCCGGGACGAGCAGGCCGTCGTAGCTGGCGAGCAGCTCGCCCGCGGCCGCCTGGTCGGTGAAGCGGTCGGACGAGATCCACTCGACCTGGGCGCCGCACTCGTTGGCGATCCCACCGTGCACCAGCGCCTCGTGGATGCTCTTGTAGCTGTCCGCGAGCTCGGTGTACTTCCCCACCACCGCGATGCGCACCCGCTCCGCGGGGTTCAAGATCCTGTCCACCATCTGCGCCCAGCCCCGCAGATCGGGCTCTTTGGTCTCGAGGTGCAACCGCATGCAGACTTCGCGGTCGAGCCCCTGATCGTGCAGCTTGAGGGGGATCTCGTAAATCGATCGCACGTCGGGACTCTCGACCACGCAGCCGAAGTCGACGTTGCAGAACTGCGCGATCTTGCGCTTCAACTCTTCCGAGAGCGGCCGCTCGGTGCGGCAGATCAGGATGTCGGGCTGGATTCCGATCTGCATCAGCTCGCGGACGGAATGTTGCGTGGGCTTGGTCTTGAGCTCGGCGGTGGCGGAGATGAACGGAACGAGGGTGAGGTGGATGAACAGCGTATTGTCGCGACCCACTTCCTGGCGGAACTGACGGATCGCCTCGAGGAACGGCAGCGACTCGATGTCGCCCACTGTGCCGCCGATTTCCGTGATCACGACGTCGTGATCGGGGGCGAGCCGCCGGATCGCCGTCTTGATCTCGTCCGTGATGTGCGGGATCACCTGCACGGTCGAGCCGAGGTATTCGCCCCGCCGCTCCTTGGTGATCACGGAGAGGTAGATCCGCCCGGTGGTCACGTTGTTGACCTGCGACAGGGAGCGGTCGATGAACCGCTCGTAGTGTCCCAGGTCGAGATCGGTCTCGGCCCCGTCGTCGGTGACGTACACTTCGCCGTGCTGGAACGGCGACATGGTGCCGGGATCGACGTTGATGTAGGGATCGAACTTCTGGATCGTGACCCGGAGACCGCGCTCCACCAGCAGGCGCCCGAGCGAGGCGGCCGCGATGCCCTTGCCGAGCGACGAGACCACGCCACCGGTCACGAAGATGTACTTCGTCGAGCTCACGGACTCACCTCCTTCAGATGCCGGGTCAACCGCGCTTCCGCGTACCGCAGATCGTCCGCCGTGTCCACGCCGGGCGCCGCCGGGCCGGCGCACACCGCCACGCCGATCGGCACGCCGTGCAGCAACGGCCGCAGCTGCTCCAGTCGCTCCCACCGCTCCTCGGGCACGGGCGGCAGCCGCACCCAGCGCTCGAGGGCGTCGCGCGTGTAGGCATATACGCCCACGTGCTGGTGATACCGCACCGACCCCGTGCCGTCGCGGTCGAACGGGATCGGTGCCCGCGAGAAATACACGGCGCGCCCGCGCGCATCCACCACGACCTTCACGCGCGCCGGGTCCGTCGCCAAGGCCCGATCGAGCGCGCCCGCAGCGGTTCCGATGGGATCGCCCGCGCGTACGCGCGCCACGGCGCCGCGCAGCGCCTCGAGGTCCACGAGGGGCTCGTCGCCCTGCACGTTCAAGACGACCTCGAACCCGCTAAAAGATTTATTGCCAACGACTTCCGCAACGCGTTCCGTGCCGGACTCGTGGTCGGGGGAGGTCAGGATCGCCTCGTATCCCGCCCGCTCGACGACGGCGGCGATTTCGCGCGCGTCGGTCGCGACGACCAAGCGGTCACACACGCCGGCTTCGTTGGCCCGTCGCACGGTCCAGAGGATGAGCGGCTCGCCTGCCAGGGGCAGGAGGGGCTTACGGGGAAGGCGGCTGGAACCGAGCCGCGCCGGGATCACGCCGAGGACGGGCACGGGGCAACATACAAAATTCGTGCCGTGGCGTCTACCCCCGGGTTAATCCTCTCGTGTAGCGCGTTTTAGGCTGCGGCGCACAGCTTCAAGAAGTTCTCCAGCAGGTGCTTGCCGTGTGGTGTGCCGATCGATTCGGGGTGGAACTGGACACCGTAGATGGGATGGCGGCGGTGCTTCATCGCCATGATCTCGGCGTCCTTGGGGCGATCGGCGCTCCAGGCCGTGATGATCAGGTCTTTAGGGAGCGACCTCGGCTCGAGCACGAGCGAGTGGTAGCGCATGCCGGTCACTGGGCTCGGGACGCCCGCGAACAGCTCGTCGTCTTCGTGGATCACTTCGCAGGTCTTGCCGTGCATCACGCGGTCGGCCCGCACCACGCGACCGCCGAACGCTTCGCCGATCGCCTGATGGCCCAGGCACACGCCCAGGATCGGCACGTGGCCCGCGAGCGCGCGCACCAGGGGCACGAGGATGCCGGCGTCGGCGGGCGTGCACGGGCCGGGCGACAGCACGGCTGCCGTGGGCTTGAGGGCGAGCACCTGCTCCACGGTGAGGGCGTCATTGCGGTACACGACGGGCTCCGCGCCGAGCTCGCCGAACAGCTGCACGAGGTTGTAGGTGAACGAGTCGTAGTTGTCGAGGACGAAGAGCATGCAACTAAGCTAGCGGCTCCCCCGGGCTTGCGCCCGGGGTCAGTGAATTCGTTCCTCCCACTCTTCGAGCGAGCGCGGCCAATCCTGCTTCAAGAGCCGGGACAGCGACCGGTCGGCGAGCAGCCGCCCACCGGTCTGACAGGTGGCGCAGTAGTTCACTTCGTTTTCCGCGTAGCGGATGCGCTGTACCGGCGATCCGCAAACCGGACACGGCTTGCGGAACCGGCCGTGGACGGCCATGCCGTCGCGAAACGCCGTCACTCGTTCAGGAAAAGCATCCCCCGTCTCGGCGCGCAAGCGCTCCATCCACGTGACCAGGGTGTCGCGGACGGCCTGGAACAGGCGCTCGCCCTCCGCCGGTGTGAGCTGACTGGTGAGCCGGAGCGGCGACAAGCGGGCCGCGTGCAGGATCTCGTCGGAGTACGCATTGCCGATCCCGTCGAGCAGCCGGGGGTCGGTCAGCGCCCGCTTGAGCGTGTGCGACGCGCCGGCGAGGACGCCGCGGAACTGCTCGAGCGTGGCGGCCAGCACGTCCAATCCTCCCGGATCGTGCGCCGCCAGCGCGCGCTCGCCCCGCACGAGGTGGAGCGAGGCCCGATGCTTCGTTCCCGCTTCCGTGAGCAGCAGGGTGCCGTTGGGAAAGTCGAAGGCGGCGAGACCCGCGCGCCGGGGGATGGGGGCACCGGCTGGCTTCCAGTGCAGCCGGCCGGCGATCATGAGGTGCAGCACGGCGAAGTATGCTCCGTCGAGCGCGAACACGATGCGCTTGCCGAGGCGTCGTACGCCGGTGACCACCCGGCCCACGAGCTCGGATGCCGGGGGGGCCGCCGAGCGGAGCACGAACGGGCTGGTGATGCGCAGGCCTGCGAGCGGCTGCCCCACCACGCGCGGTCGCAGCGCGTCCAGGTACAGCGCGATGTCGGGGAGCTCGGGCAACCGGCCTCAGCTCAGGAACCGCTCGGCCAGCTGCGCGAGCCGCTCGTCACCGTCGGCGCGAGCCCGTTCGAGGATGCGCTCGACGTGCCCGCGCAGCCTCGGCTCGCCCCAGTAGTAGCCCGTGGCCCGCTCGGCGCTCGGGGTCTCGCCGGCGCGGGCGGCCTCGAGCAGCACCGCCGCCGCCGCGGCGTCGAACCCGGGGTCGCCGCGCGGCGGGAGCCCGTAGCTCTTCCGCGGTCCGCCCTCGTCGGCGTCTTCCTTGACGAACGCGCGCGACATGTGAATGCCCCCCCCTCACCCCCGCGGATGATACGTCTTGTGCACGGTCCGGAGGTAGTCCCGGTCCACGTGGGTGTAGAGCTGCGTGGTGGAGAGGTCCGCGTGCCCCAGCATCTCCTGCACGGCGCGCAGGTCGGCGCCTCCCTCGAGCAGGTGAGTAGCGAACGTGTGGCGCAGCGTGTGGGGCGTGACGCGCTTCGTCAGTCCCGCGAGCCGGGCGGCGCGCTTGATGATGCCCCACGCCCCGACGCGCGACAGCGGCGTGCCGCGGGCATTGAGAAACACGATCCCCCGCCCCGTGCCCCGGTCGAACCGCGGGCGGATCTCGCGCACGTACAACGCGACCGCGCCCAGGGCGCGACGGCCCAGCGGGACGACGCGCTCTTTCGAGCCTTTCCCGAAGATGCGGGCCACGCCGTCCTCGTACAGGACGTCCTGCAGCGCGAGCCCCACCAGCTCGGAGACGCGTGCCCCGGTCGCGTACGCGAACTCGAGCACGGCCCGATCGCGAATGGCGAGCGGCTCGTCGGTGTTGGGCGCGCCCAGCAAGCGCTCGACCTCCGGGACCGACAGAACCGTGGGCAACCGGCGCCACTGCTTGGGACGCTCCAGCCGCTCGCTCGGGTCCCGCGCGGCCTGGCCCTCACCCGCGAGAAACCGGTAATACGTCCGGACGGCGGAGATCTGGCGGCGGATGGTCGCGGGCGCGAGGCCCAGGTCCTTGAGGGCGTACACGAATTCGCGCAGCTGCACGCTGGTCACGTCCTCCGGGTGGTGGGCGCCCTTTCCCGCGGCGTAGCCGACGAGGCGCCGGATGTCGCGCACGTAGTTGCTCACGGTGTGCGGGCTGGTTCCCGCTTCCAACGCGAGATAGTCCCGGAATTGCTCCACCCGGAACGTCCGTTCGAGCTCGCCGGCCGTCACAACCACCGGCGCACCTGAGTCCGGTACGAGCGATACTCGGCTCCGAACTTGCGCTCCAGATAGGCTTCCTCGGGCGCGATCACCCAGCGCTGTACCAGGACCATCAGCGCCGGAAGCAAGATCAGTGGCCACATCGAGTTCACCAGCAGTGCGGTGCCGACGTAGCAGAGCGCGAGGCCCACGTACATCGGGTTGCGCGTGAACCGGTATGGGCCGTGCAGCACCAGCGCCGTGGTCGGTCGCGTGGGATTGGGCGTGGTTCCGGCGCGGCGGAACAGCATTACGGCACTCGCGGCGAGCAACGCACCCGCCGCGACGAGACCCCACCCGACCAGCCGCGCGACCGGCGGCGGGTCGCCCCACAGGCGCAGGGGCACGAACCGGTGCACCGCGTAGCCCAGGAGAAACAGGCCCGCGTAGATGAGCGGCGGCAGGACGCGAATGCCGGATGTGTCGGGCGACGGGGACGTCATTGCGGGCTCTCCCTTCAGGCGACGCGCGATCCGCACGCCGACAAATATGAGAGCGCCCAGGGCCACGACGCCAAGCACCCGGTTCACGCGCGACACCAGCGACACGACCGCGTCGAAATTGGTGCCCACGGCGGCCACGGCCAGCGTGAGGGCGCCGTACCACAGCCCCGAGGCGAGGGCGAGTGGGACGAGGGCGCGCGGGGCGGACAGGCCGGCCAGCCCCGCGAAGGGAGCCACCACCGCCCGCCACACGGGCAACAGCCGGGACAGGAAGATTCCGTAGGCGCCGTGGCGGCGGTACTGCGCCTCGATTTGCGCGAGCACCGGCGGCCGCAACAGCCGCCGACCCGCGGGGCGCGTGACGAAGTCGCGGCCGTACCGCCGGGCCAACCAGTACACGGCCACACCGCCCGCCACGTTGCAGCCCCACGTGACACCGAACACGACGCCGGCGTGGAGCGTGCCGCGGCCGGCGAGGAACGCACCCACGGCCACGGTGCTGTCGGCCGGTACGAAGGGAAACACATTCTCGAGCGCCGCCAGCACTCCGATCAGCGTGTACAGGAGACCGGGTGGGAGGTCCTGGAGGAACGCGAGCAGGTCGGTCAGACGGCGGGCCTTACGTGAGCAGCGCCACGGCGATCACCGCGACTCCCTCGCCCCGCCCGATCCAACCCATGCCCTCGTTGGTCTTGGCTTTGACGGAGATGGTCGAGAACCCCGCGACCAGGGCGGCGGCGAGCCGCTCGCGCATATCGTCGATATAGGGGGTGAGGCGGGGCTGCTCCGTGATGACCGTGATGTCCGCGTTGACGAAGCTCAAGCCCGCTTCGACCACCCGCAGATAGGCGCGCTTGAGCAGATCGAGGGAGTCCGCGTCCTTCCAGCGTGGATTGGTGGGCGGGAACATCGTCCCGATATCACCCAGGCCCGCCGCGCCCAGAATCGCGTCGATCAGGGCGTGCGCGACCGCGTCGGCATCGGAGTGTCCGTCGAGCCCGCGCGCGTGCGGGATCTCCACGCCGCCGAGCACGAGCTTGCGGCCTTCGCTGAATCGGTGCGAGTCGTAGCCCACTCCGACCCGCATGTCAGACCTTGAGGATGCGGACCGCCAGGTGGGCGGCGTTCTTGGCGTTGTCGATGCCGACGCACGCGACGGGAACGCCGCCCGGCACCTGCGCCGTGGCGAGCAGCGCGTCGAGGCCGTTGAGCGGGCCGACCGCGAACGGCACGCCGATCACCGGGAGGTCCGTGAGCGACGCCGCGAAGCCGGGAAGCGCGGCGGACAGGCCCGCTCCCGCGATGATCACCTTGAACCCCTGGCCCCTGGCCCCCGACACCAGCTTCGAGGTCTGCTCAGGCTGGCGGTGCGCGGAGGAGACGTGGAACTCGTAGGTGACGCCCGCCTTGGTCAGAATGTCGAAGGCGGGCTCGATGCGGGGCTTGTCGTTTTCGGAGCCGACGAGGATCAGCACGTCCGCCACGTCAGGCCGCCTCGTCGATGAGGCGGTAGTCCTGGCGGCGCTGGCGGGGCGTGTATCCCGCGTCCGCGATCAACCGCCGCATCTCCGGCAGCGTCATGCGCCACGTGGTGCCCGCGGCGGACACGACGTTCTCCTCCATCATGAGGGAGCCGAAGTCATTGGCCCCGAACCGCAGCGCCACCTGGCCGATCTTCGGGCCCATCGTCACCCACGACGCCTGGATGTTGGGCACGTTGTCGAGCACGATCCGCGCGATCGCCTGGGTGCGCAGGTAGGTCACGGCGTCGGTCTTGCCGAGGTGCTCGAGCTCGGTGTGCTCGGGCTGCAGCGGCCAGCAGATGAACGCGGTGAACCCGCCCGTCCGTGCCTGCACCTCGCGGACCCGGAAGAGGTGCTCGATGCGATCGGCGAGGGTCTCGCCCAGGCCGTACATCATGGTCACGGACGTCCGGAGCCCCCGCCGGTGCGCGGTCTCCATGACCTCGAGCCAGCGATCGGCGCCGGCCTTCTTGCGGGCGACGCGGTCGCGCACCTCCTGCACCAGGATCTCCCCGCCGCCGCCGGGAATGGAGTCCAGCCCCGCCGCGACGAGCTCGCGAATCACGTCATCGATGGTCATCCCGAAGCGACCGGCGAAGAAATCCACCTCAGAGGGTGAGAATCCATGGATGTGGATGGCGTGGTGCTGCTTGATGTAGCGCAGCAGGTCGAGATACCAGGTGAACGGGATGTAGGGGTTGTGCCCGCCCTGGATGAGGATCTGTACGCCGCCGAGCGCCTTGAGCTCGTCGATCTTGCGGCCGATCTCTTCGAACGAGAGGACGTAGCCCTCGGTGTGCTTGGGGCGGCGGTAGAACGCGCAGAACTTGCAGTCGGCGACGCACACGTTCGTGTAATTGATGTTGCGGTCGATGATGTAGCTGACCACGTTTTCGGGATGCAGCCTCCAGCGCGCCTGGTCCGCGAGCGCGCCCAGCTCGAGCAGCGGGGCCCGCTCGTACAGGTCCACGAAGCCGCGGAATTCGGGCGTCGTGCGGTCGAGCGGCATCAGGCCACCTCGAGGTAGCGGAGCGACGCCGCGGGCGCGAGCCCGTGCGCCGCCAGCTTGCGGAAGAACGTCGCCAGGCCGGCCAGATGGCGTTCGGTGAACGCGTAGTCGAGCCCCGCGAAGTACTCGCGGCATGCGTCCGCCGGCACGCCCGACACGCGCTGCGCCTCGGCGGCCAGCGCGTCGAGGTGCGCCAGCCCCCAGTCGCGCGACTGGAGCAGCGCCTCGTGGACGCGATCCGCTGCCGCGCGGTCCACGGCGCGCCGGGCCGCCCACACGGCGAACACGAACGGCAGCCCGGTCCAGCGCTTCCACGCCTCGCCCAGGTCCACGCGATGGGGGTAGGCGTGCCGCGCGGCGAGCAGCAGCGCCGCGTCGCCGATCACCAGCACGGCGTCGTGCGGCAGGCGGCCCAGGGCGTCGAGGTCGGACGCCTCGGCGCGGGCCTGCGCGAAGTGTGGTCGCACGCGCCAGACGTCGCGGCACAACAGCTCGAGCAGCGCCGCCCCGGTGCGCGACGAGGCAGTGAGCAGCACCGTGCGGCCGTCCAGCGTGTCCACCGGGACCTTGCTGAACAGCACCACGCTCCGCACCGGTCCGTCGCTGGTGATCCCGATCCCGGGGAGGAGCCGCAGCGCGCCGGCGTTGCGGGCGAACTCGACCGCGCTGATCACGCTGAGATCGAGCTCCCCGGCCACCAGCAGATCGTTCAGCTCAGCGGGGGTGCCCGTGACGAGCCCCGCCGGAACGCGCACCACCCCCCGGTCGATCGCACCGTAGACCGGAAAACAGTTGATATAGCCGATGCGGCCCAACCGCATGCGCCTGATCCTCCGCTTCACCCCGGGCTTGCGCCCGGGGTTAGTTGTTTCCCTACTCAGCGCTTTCGATCCCCTCCAGCACGGGCAGGGTTCGCTGACCCCGGGCGCGAGCCCGGGGACGGTGAGAGATCTCGAAGGTCGGGCCTTCCGGGCCCTCCGGCCTGACCCCGGGAACCCCGGGCTCGCGCCCGGGGTCAGTGGGCACCCAGTCCTCGAACGTCCGCACCGTGCGATACAGCGAGTCGCGCTCCACCGGCTCCTTCCCCGCCCCGCGGATCAGCGACACGATCTGATCGTAGGACAGCCACATCGGGGTGCCGGCGCCGGCTTCGTGGTAGACGCGCTCGAACACCACCGTGCCCTCGAGGTCGTCGCACCCGAACGTGAGCGCCACCTGCGAGATGAACGGCGTCACCATGGGCCAGTGGGTCTTTACATGCGGGACGTTGTCGAGCACCAGGCGCCCCACCGCGATGTTCTTCAGGTCGTCGAATCCCGTGGTCGCGGTCCCGGTGCGGCCGAGCGCTTCGCCCAGCTCGTTGTGATCGGGGTGGTAGGCGAGCGGGATATAGGTGAGGAACCCTCCCGTCTCGTCTTGCAGCGCCCGCAGCGCCAGCAAGTGGTCCACCCGGTCGGCGAGGGTTTCGACGTGCCCGTAGAGCATGGTGCAGTTCGACGGGATCCCCAGCCGGTGGGCCTCGCGGTGCACGCCGAGCCACTCCTCGCCCGAGAGCTTCTTGTCGGCGATGGTGGCGCGCGCCGCGGGGCTGAACACCTCGGCACCGCCGCCCGGCAGGCTGGTGACCCCCGCCTGCCGCATGGCGACGAGCACGTCGCGCACGCTCATCCGTTCGAGGCGCGCCAGATGGGCCACCTCGACGGCGGTGAGCGCCTTGATGTGGACGCCGGGGTGGCGGGCGGTGAGGCCGCGGAACATGTCCAGGTAATACGATAGGCGGAGCTTGGGGTGCAGGCCGCCCACGATGTGGAACTCGCGGGTCGGGTTGTCGCGCGCCGCCTCGGCCTCGGCGAACACCTCGTCCAGGGTGCGCGTGTACGCGCCCGCCTCGCGCGGCATGCGCGCGAAGGAGCAGAACACGCAGGTGTTGCGCAGGACGCACACGTTGGTGGGGTTGATGTGCTGATTCGCGCGAATGCGGGATGCGGAGTGCGGAGTGCGGAGTCTAAATGGAGGCGTCGTGGGACGCACGAGCTGTCACGGCGATTCCGCACTCCACACTCCGCACTCCGCATTTTCATCACGCCGCCCGCCGAATCGCCAGCGTCACGTTGTGGCCGCCGAACCCGAACGAGTTCGACAGGGCCACCTCCACCGGCCGCTTCACCCCTTTGTTGGGCGCCGAGTCGAGGTCGCAGGCGGGATCGGGCGTGAACTG
>WNGC01001339.1_pt1 | contig 18223 bp, 35 predicted proteins | sample 5400051 | NCBI WGS metagenome assembly WNGC01 (sample SAMN13153368, study PRJNA577476) | soil metagenome | isolation source: 20 cm soil or saprolite under grassland replicate 2 | place: USA:California | collected 2016-06-15
ACCAGTGGAAGGCGACGTGGAAGAACTCAGGTTCACCGTGCCTGGAAACGCGTTGACAGACGAAACGGTTATCGTGGCTGTTACGGCCGAACCCGCATTGGTCGTTAAGGTGACAGGGTTCGCGGTGATGGTAAAGTCAGGGACAGCTATGCTGAACGTCACCGTCGCCGTATGAGAGAGGGTCCCGCTGGTCGCCTTGATTGTCACAGTATAGGATCCAGGGACAGACGCGCTGCATGAAAGTGTTGAAGAGCCCGAGCCCCCAGAGACTGTTGCAGGGCTGAGGTTGCAACTTATTCCCGTCGTGGGCGACGTTGAGTTGGTTAGTGCCACTGAGCCTGCAAATCCATTTGCAGGACTCACCGCTATCGCCGAGTTCAGAACCGATCCAACATTTCCAGTTAGACCGGTGGGGTTAGCGCTGATGGTGAAGTCCTCGATCGCAAATGTAGCACTTGCAGAATGAGATAGCGTGCCACTTGTTCCTGTTATTGTGAGAGTGTAGGTTCCGGCTATCGTTGAACTGCAGGAGACGCTAGCTGTTCCCGAATTTGTAAGGGTGTTCGGCGAGATCGGACCGCAGTTTAGACCTGCAGGTACGGAATCGGTGAGACTTATGGTGCCAGTGAACCCGTTTAGAGGGTTCACTGATATTGCGGATGTTGCGGGTATACTCGCGTCAACGGGACCAGGCGAACCCGCTACAATTCCAAAGTCCGTTACTGTGACAGTGGCGGTCGCGGAGTGGGATGGAGTGCCGCTGGCTCCGGTTATGGTCAAGGTGTAAGTTCCGGCGGTACCTGAGCTGCATGCGATCGTTGCAGATCCCGAGGCTGTGATGGTTGAGGGCGTAATATTGCCGCAGGTCAGGCCGGGCGATGCGGTGTCAGTCAGGCTGACGATTCCAGTGAATCCATTAAGAGCTGTAATCGTGATTGTTGAGGTGGCAGAGGTTCCAATAGTTACAGCTGGAGGGGAAACTGATGAGATCGCAAAGTCAGCGACTACAAAAATAACTGTTGCGGAGTGAGAGAGCGTTCCACTCGTTCCCGTGATTGTCGCTCTGTAGTTACCTGGGGAAGATCCTGTGCAGGACAGGATGGACGTTCCAGATCCACCGCTTATGACCGTTGGTGAAACATTGCACAGGAGATCAGTTGAGTTAGTAGCCTCGGGGAGGGAGAGCCCTCCGGCAAAGCCGTTGAGAGAATCAATAGTAATTGTCGATTGGCCTTTGGTCCCTGTGGTCAATGAAATTGTCGTTGGATTTGCGCTTATTGCGAAATCTTGTATGTGATAGACGCCGCTTACTGAGTGGGATAGGTTGTTACTGGTACCAGTGACGGTTGCTAGGTAGTTACCCGCCACGTTTCCCGTGCACGATAGTGCAGATGTGCCGGAGCCACCTGTGACAGTAGCTGGAGTTACTGTGCAAGTAAGGCCGGTAGAGTTTGATGCGACGACAAGAGTTATCGTTGCAGAAAATCCGTTCACTGGCGCGACAGTCAACGCCGCGGTGCCCGCGGAGTTGGCGATACTCGTGACCGCAGTCGGACTCACTCCTATTGCGAAGTCTTGAACTGTAAACGTGAGGGTCGTGGAGTGGGAGAGGCTGCTGCTTGTCCCGGTGATGGCGACGTGGACTATCGATGTGGAAGCGAATGTGCAGGAAAGAGTCGAACCGCCTGAGCCTGTTACGCTGTTGGGTGATACGTTGCATGAAGTACTGTTGGTGTTGAGGCTCACAACTCCCGTGAACCCGCTCAGTGGGGTTATGGTGATGCTGGAGCTGCCCGCGGAGCCGACATTCACGTTGATACTTGTGGGGTTACTGGCTATTGTGAAGTCTTGGACGTTGAATGCGACGGTCACCGAATGAGAGAGAGAAGAACCCGTTCCGGTCACGGCCACGTGGACCGTTCCGGCCGAGGAGAATGTACAGGACAACGTTGCGCTGCCTGAGCCAGTAATGCTTGTAGGGCTCAACGTGCACGTTGTGCTGTCTGTTGAAAAACTGACGACACCAGCAAAGGCATTCTGTGCTGAAACAGTGACAGTTGACGTTCCTGCATTACCGGCGTTCACCATTACTGTTGTAGGTGTGAGGCTTATCGTGAAGTCTTGGACTGTGAAGGTAACAGTGGCTGAGTGCGACAACCCAGCGCTTGCACCAGTAGTCGTAAGGTGGATAGTCGAGGCAGATGCGAAAGAGCAGGACACCGTAGAACTTCCCGAACCGGAAATGCTAGCGGGCGACGCATTGCAGGAAGTACTGTTCGTGGCCAGGCTGACAACTCCAGCGAAGCCATTGAGTCCCGATACGATTATGGTCGAGGTTACTGTGGACCCTGCGTTCCCAATCACGCTAGTAGGATTCACTGTGAGCGTAAAGTCCTGAACAACGTACGTTACTGCAGTGGTGTGCGACAATGATGCACTGGCTCCAGTGATGAGTACAGTAAACGTACTCACGGACGCGAAATTACAGGAAAGGTTAGAGCCGCCTGATCCAGTTACGCTTGTGGGAGTGAGAGTGCACGCGGTGCTGTTCGATGAAAGATTGACAATTGCAGCGAACCCGTTGAGACCAGTGACTGTAATAGTTGAAGAGCCGACGGTGCCGGCGTTGGCTGTTACTAACGTTGGAGTTGCTGTGATAGAGAAGTCTTGGGAGGCGAAAGTTACTGTCACGGTGTGAGAGAGGGAGCTACTCGTTCCTGTGACTCCCACATGAGTTGTACTTGCAGAAGCGAATGTGCACGATAGATTGGCGGTGCTTGAACCTGTTACACTTGTAGGATTGATCGAACATGACGTGCTGTTCGTGCCGAGATTGACAACGCCAGCGAAACCGTTCAGACCAGCTACAGTAATTGTCGAACTGCCTGAGGTCTCAGCATTAACGGTGATGCTGCTTGGGCTCGCAGCAACCGTGAAGTCTTGGACAATGTAGCTGACGGTTGCGGTGCGGGACTGAGAGCCGCTCGTGCCCGTGACCATTACCGCGATGTTCGATCCCGTTGCAAATGAGCATGATAGCGTAGCGGAGCCAGAGCCAGTTACGCTCGAAGGCGCGACACTGCACGCAATGTTGTCTGTTGTCAGACTGACTACGGCATTGAATCCATTGACCGCCGTTACAGTGATTGCCGAGGTCCCCGGCGTACCTGCGTTCACTGTCAAACTGGTAGGATTGGCTGTGACGGTGAAGTCTTGAGTGCTATAGGTGACAGTTGCGGAGCGCGACAAAGCACCACTGGTTCCAGTCACGGTGACCGTGTATGTTCCGGCCGTTCCCGAGCAGGAGAGCGTCGAAGTGCCTGAGATGCCGAGTGTTACGCTAGCCGGGGTTAACGTGCATGTTAAGCCCGTGACGGGAGAAATGTCTGCGGACAGATTCACTGTTCCGGTGAAGCCATTTACAGCTGTGACAGTTATTGTGGCAGTTCCACTGGTTGTCGGGCTGGCTGCAACTGTGAAATCCTTGACAGAATAGTTCGCCGTAGCAGAGTGAGATAGAGAACCGCTAGTTCCCGTTACTGTTACGGTGTAAGTTCCCGCGCTGCCTGCGCATGAGAGCACGGAAGTTCCTGAGCCAGTCAGACTCGTCGGGGTCAGAGTACAGCTTAGTCCGGTGATTGGTGATACGGTCGCGCTTAGGCTGACGACTCCACTAAATCCTTGGAGAGCAGTTACAGTGATCGTTGAGGTGCCCGCTGCACTAGCGTTACCTGTGACCGATGCTGGAGCTGCCGCGACCGTAAAGTCTTGGACTGTGAAAGTTACAGATGCTGAATGTGAAAGGCTACCGCTTGTTCCCGTCACGGTCACAGTGTAACTGCCAGCAGATTCATTACATGAGAGGGTTGAGGTTCCGGAACCAGTAACACTAGTCGGCGTAAGGGTGCACGTAAGACCAGTTGACGGAGAGACAGCTGCGGTTAGGCTAGCCACTCCACTGAAGCCTTGCAGAGCTCCAACTGTAATTGTTGAGGTCCCGGGGACTCCTGCGAGGACAGTAACGGCGGTCGGACTGGCCGAGACCGTAAAGTCTTGCACTGTGTATGTTACCGTCGCGGAATGAGATAGAGAGCCGCTTGTTCCAGTAACTGTTACCGTGTAGGATCCGGCTGAGCCTGAGCAGGATAGAGTAGAGGTTCCGGAGGCGACAACGCTTGTCGGAGTGAGAGTGCAAGTGAGACCCGTGCTGGGGGATACGGTCGAGGCGAGGGCTACAGTTCCGGCGAATCCGTTGAGCGCGGTGACAGTTATTGTGGAAGTTCCGCTAACTCCGGCCAGAAAGGTCACACTGGTCGGGCTCGCATCAATCGTAAAGTCTTGTACTGCATAGGTGACTGTCGCAGAGTGAGATAGAGTGCCGCTAGTCCCAGTCACCGTCACAGTGTAAGTTCCAGCACCTCCAAAACATGATAGCGTGGAGGCCCCTGATGTGCCCAGAGTCAGGGCTGTCGGAGATAGCGCGCAGGTCAGGCCGGTCGAAGGCGAAACTCCTGACGTTAGAGCAACGGTTCCGGTGAACCCATGAAGTGAGGTGACCGTGACGGTCGAGGTTCCAGAAACCCCTGCGAGAACAGTAAAAGCTGTCGGACTGGCTGAGACCGTGAAATCTTGGACGGTGAATGTGACCGTTGCAGAGTGAGAGAGAGAACCACTCACTCCAGTGACAGTCACCGCGTAGCTTCCAGCAGATCCGGTGCAGGAGAGACCAGAAGTTCCGGAGCTGGTTACGCTTGTTGGCGAGAGTGTGCACGTTAGACCTGTTGAAGGCGATATTGTACCCGTTAGAGAAACAGAGCCACTGAAGCCGCTCTGACTAGTAAGCGTGATGGTTGAGGTTCCCGTAGATCCTGCGAGATCGGTAGCCGTTGTCGGGTTGGCGGTCACCGTAAAGTCTTGAGATGTAAATGAAACCGTGGCGGAGACGCTGTTGGGCCCATTTTTACCGGTCACCGTTACGGTATAGACTCCTGCAGATCCAGAACAGGACAGGGTCGAGGTGCCTGAGGTTCCCAGAGTTATGCTCGTCGGGGTTAGTGTGCAGGTTAGACCGCTACTTGGTGAAACCGACGAGGTCAGGCTAACGGTGCCCGTGAAACCGTTCTGCGCGGCAACTGTGATCGTCGAGGTTCCAGTGGAACCCGCAAGGGCCGTGATAGTTGTGGGATCGGCGGTTACGGTGTAGGGTGTTCCAGAATCGACGGCCACAGTGGCACTTGTCGTCAAACCGCTACCTGTTCCAGTGACGGTCACCGTGAAGGTGCCAGGCGAGGAGGAGTTGCAAGACAGAGTCGAAACTCCTGTGGCAGTTCCACTGCTAAGTGTGACGCTGTTTGGTGATAGGGTGCAAGCTAGACCCGCCGAAGGGGAAATCGCGGCAGCGAGACTAACAGTCGCTGCGAACCCGTTGCGACCTGTGACCGTTATGGCAGAGTTTCCGCTTCCGCCTGAGGGAAAGTTCATGGTTGGTGGATTTGCGGCCACTGTGAAGTCTTGTACTGTGTAAGTGACTGTCGCAGAGTGAGATAGAGTATTACTCGTGCCTGTAACGGTCACTGTGTATACTCCAGCGGATCCGTTGCAGGAAAGGCCCGAAGTGCCAGATCCAGTCACGCTTGCTGTAGTCAGAGTGCACGCTTGGCCAGTAGTGGGACTAATGCTCGACGCTAAGCTTACAACTGCACCGAAACCGCCCTGCGCAGTTATGGCGATGGTCGATGTTCCGGCAGTACCAGCGTTCACTGTGACGCCAGTCGGGCTCGCGGAGATCGTGAAATCTTGGACTGCGTAGATCACTGTTGCCGTATGAACTCGGGAACCGCTCGCTCCAGTGACTGTTACTGTGTAAGTGCCTGCTGATCCAGTGCATGACAGAGTAGAGGTTTGCGAGGCTCCAAGGACGATGCTGCTGGGCGTTAGAGTGCAGGTCAAGCCGGTAGCCGGGGATATCGAGGATGACAAGGCGACTGTCCCTGCGAAGCCGTTTACCGGCGCGACTGTAATCGTTGAGGTGCCTGCAACTCCAGCGTTTACAGTGAGGCTCGTTGGAGCAGGGGCTACGGTGAAGTCCTGGACATTGAGGGTGACCGTCACAGTGTGAGACATTGTTCCACTCGTGCCTGTTACTGTAACAGTGTAAGTTCCCGGTGAACCGTTGCAGGAAAGCGCAGATGTGCCAGATCCTGTGACACTGTTTGGCGTAAGCGTGCAAGTCAACCCGGTGGCTGGATTGATGCCCGAAGACAGGCCGACGACTCCGCTGAAGCCTTGGAGTGCAGTAATTGTGATTGTCGAAGTGGCCGCGGTTCCAGCGTTCACCGTAACTGCGGTTGGGCTCGCAGCGATCGTGAAGTCTTGTACCGTGTAAGTTACAGTTGCAGAATGAGATAGGGTGTTGCTCGAGCCGCTCACGGATACGGTGTAGGTTCCAGAATTCCCAGAGCATGATAATGTAGAAGCTCCCGATGTCCCTAGCGTCACGCTCGTCGGTGATAGTGCGCAAGTTAGGCCTGTCGAGGGCGACATGGATGACGCTAGAACAACAGTTCCGGTGAAACCCTGGAGTGCGGTGACTGTGATTGTCGAGGTCCCGGAGATTCCTGCGAGAACAGTAATACCGGTTGGGTTGGCCGAGACTGTGAAGTCTTGCACCGTGAAAGTGACCGCCTTGGAGTGGGAGAGGGAGCTACTTGTTCCGGTAACGGTCACTGTGTAACTTCCCCCAGATCCGTTGCAGGAGAGACTAGACATTCCAGACCCAGTCACGCTTGTTGGCGAGAGGGTACATGTCAGACCTGTCGAAGGTGATATGGTGTCAGCTAGAGAGACGGAGCCGCTGAAACCGCTCTGACCGCTAACCGTAATGGTTGAGGTCGCTGTGACACCTGCGAGACTAGTGACAGATGTCGGGTTCGCGGCCATAGTGAAGTCTTGAGATGTGAATGCAAGGGTTGCAGAGACTCTGTTCGGGCCGTTTGTTCCAGTAACGTTCACGGTATAGACACCCGCAGTTCCAGAGCAGGAGAGTGTTGAGTTGCCTGAGGTTCCGAGGATTACGCCCGTGGGGGAAAGAGTGCATGTTAGGCCGATACTCGGGGAAACTGAAGAAGTTAAGCTGACAGTGCCGGTGAAACCGCTCTGTGCGGTAACCGTGACTGTTGAGGTCCCTGTCGTTCCCGCAAGGACCGTAACGGCCGTAGGATTGGCCGTTACTGCGTAGGCGGTTCCTGAGTTAATGGTCACAGTCGCAGTATTTGTTAGGCTAGTGCTTTTTCCGGTGACAGTCACTGTGAAAGTGCCGGCTGTCGAGGAAGTGCAAGATAGGGTAGAGGCACCGCTCGTCGTTCCGCTATTGAGCGTAACCGTGGTCGGAGACACAGTACAACTCAGGCCGATTGCCGGTGAAACGGTTGCAGTCAGGCTGACAGTGCCGCCGAACCCGTTGAGACTAGAGACAGTTATGGCTGAAGTTCCGGTCCCGCCGGAGGGAAAGCTTACAGTTGTAGGATTGGCGGTAACGGTGAAGTCCTGGACAGTGTAAGTGACTGTCACAGAGTGAGACAGAGTACCGCTCACGCCCGTGAGGATCACGGAGTAGACCCCTGCCGATCCGCTGCAGGACAGGGTCGAGGTTCCCGATCCCGTCACACTTGTCGGGGTCAGCGTGCAGGTTAAACCAACAGTCGGGCTAATGCCTGAAGTTAAGCTGACGACGCCATTGAAACTGCTCAGAGGGTTTATGGTGATGGTCGATGCCCCAGCAACACCTGCTGCGACAGCGACACTGGTTGGACTCGCAGTGATCGTGAAGTCTTGAACTGTGTAGGTCACTGCCGCCGTGTGAACTAGAGAACCGCTCGTTCCAGTTACTGTTACAGTGTAAGCGCCTGCTGATCCAGCGCATGACAGAGTGGAATTTTGCGAGATTCCGAGGGTAAGGCCTGCGGGCGTTAGAGAGCAGGTCAAGCCTGCCGCGGGGGATATTGAGGATGCTAAGGCGACTGTTCCTGCAAACCCGTTCACTGGGGCAACTGTAATGGTTGAGGTGCTGGCTACTCCAGCGTTAGCAGTGAGGTTTGTCGGAGCAGCGGCTACGGTGAAGTCCCGAACCGTGTAGATCACTGTGGCTGAGTGGGACAGTGTTCCACTCGCGCCTGTTATTGTCAGGGTGTAAGTTCCTGATGAGCCAGCGCACGATAGCGTAGAGGTGCCAGAGCCTGTTACACTGGTTGGTGTAAGCGTGCACGTAAGACCAGTGGCTGGACTGATGCTCGAGGTCAGGCTGACGACTCCATTGAAGCCTTGGAGTGCATTGATGGTGACGGTCGAGGTGCCTGTGGATCCTGCGTTCAGGGTGACAGCAGTTGGATTAGTAGCTACCGTAAAGTCTTGAACAGCATCAGTGACTGTGGCAGAATGAGTTAAACTGCTACTGGTGCCGGTTACTGTGACAGCGTAGCTACCCACGCTTCCACTGCATGACAGGGTAGAGGTTCCGGAACCGGTGACACTCGTCGGAGTTAGAGTGCATGTCAGACCGGTTGCCGGGCTAATTGTTGACGTTAGACTGACAACTCCACTGAAGCTTTGGAGCGTAGTTATGGTGATCGTCGAAGTGCTGGCTGCTCCAGCGAGGACTGTAACGCTGGTCGGACTGGCCGCGATAGTGAAATCCTGAACCGTGTAGGTGACAGTTGCCGAGTGGGACAGAGTACCACTTGTGCCAGTTATTGTGACAGTGTACGACCCGGCGGACCCACTGCAGGAGAGATTGGACGTTCCAGAGCCAGATACACTTGTCGGAGTCAGGGTGCAGGTCAAACCGGTGGCCGGGCTAATGCTCGAGGTCAAACTGACAGCCCCAGCGAATCCATCGAGCGCTGTCACCGTTATGGTGGAAGTTCCGGAGGCGCTGGCAAGAACTGTAGCACTGATCGGGCTAGCGGCGATGGTGAAGTCTTGAATTGTGAAAGTTGCGGTTGCGGGATGCGATAGTGCACCACTGGTGCCTGTTACCGTTACGTTGTAAACTCCAGCGACGCCGGAGCATGAGAGCGTCGATGTGCCAGAACCAGTAACGCTGGTCGGTGTCAGAGTGCAGGCGATTCCAGTAGTGGGACTAATGCTTGATGTCAAGCTGACAATTCCGCTAAAACCGTTGAGACCAGTTACGGTGATAGTGGAGGTCCCAGCAACACCCGCACTTACCGTGACCGTTGCGGGACTCGCAGAGATGGTGAAGTCTTGGACTCGGTAGAGGACCGTTGTGGACGCCGTATTGCTGCCGCTTGTACCGTTCACGGTTACCGTGTACTGTCCTGGTGAGCCCGAGCATGACAGCGTTGAATTTCCTGATGTTGTGAACGTAGTCACACTAAGTGCACACGAAAGACCAGGGCTGGGAGAAACCGTATCATTGAGCGTCACAGTCCCAAAAAACGTGACATCATACCTGACAGTTATGGTAGAAGTGCCGGTAGTCCCAGTGAGTACAGCAACGCTCGTCGGATTGCCAGTTAACGTGAAGGCTGTTCCTACTACGAACTTAACTGAGGCCGAATGCGATAATCCGCTCCCCCTGCCGGTTACTGTTACGTTGAATGTTCCAGATAGAGCCGAGTCCGTGCAGGAAAGGATGGACGTTCCTGAAGTTGCCGTCGCGTTAAGTGACACATTCGGGGGGCTCAGAGTACACAGCAAGCCTATGGACGGTGAGACAGCATTTGTCAGGGCAACCGTTCCAGTGAAGCCTTGAAGACCTGCTACTGTGATAGTAGAAGACGCGCTACTTCCCAAGAAAACAGTTACGGTAGTTGGGTTTGCGTTAACCGTGAAGTCCTGGACCGTGTAGGCGACTGTGGCAGTGTGAATTAGTCCGCTACTTGATGCCGTAATTGTTACTGTATATGCACCAGCGGACCCAGAACAGGACAAAGTCGAGTTGGCGTTTGGAATGGTCGTGCTCACTGCTACACTCGGTGGAGACAGGCTGCATGTCAAACCAACAGAGGGCGAGACTATAGCGGAAAGTGTCACGGTTCCCGAAAACCCGTTGAGGCTACTCACCGTAATCGTCGATGGCCCGACTGTTCCTGCAATGACTGTCACGCTTGTGGCAGAAGGTAAAATCTTGAAGTCTTGAACAGTGAGAAGAATTATTGCCCAATGCGTTAATGCTCGATTCGTTCCAGTAACGTTCAACGTATAGATGCCGGGCGACAGCCCAGCATTGATGGTCAGAATTGAGGACCCGAATCCTCCCGAAGTTAGAGTGACACCGCTCGGATTAAAACTGGCAGACGGCCCTGACGAAGTGATAATCACGCCGAGTGTAATCACTCCGGCGAAGCCTTTCACGCTCGCCAAGTTAACCGTCGTTTGTTGACTTTGGCCAACTTGCAGAGTGGAAGAAGACACGCTCGTTGATATCGTGAAGTCGACAATGTGGAATGCTATCGCAGGAGCGGTGGTGCGAGAAAGCCCCCCGTTAGTTCCTGTGACTGTTACCGTGTAGTTTCCAGCAGCAGATGACCTACACGACAAGACAGACGTTACTACAGAAGGTGGTAACGAAAGGTTGCTCAGAGAGAGCAGACAAACAAGTCCGGAAGGCGTAGACGGAGAGACGGTGAGAGCGACGACTCCCGTAAAGCCGTTGAGCCCGGTCACGGTGATAGTTGAATTGCCAGCGGAACCAACATTGATCGATGTTGGAGTCACGGTGCTGGCGGCTATTGCAAAATCGACAATATTCACCGTTATGTGAATTGTGTGAACGAGTGTGCCACTTGTGCCAGTTATTGTAAGTGTGTAGTTCGTGACCGTAATGCTTCGGACATTCAGTATGACAGAATTTGACCCGCTGGAGGTGAGGATTACACTCCGCGAGCTGAGAGACGCAATGATTCCGGAGGGGCTCGTCGAGTTCGTCAGCGTAACCGTACCCGCGAAACCGTTCAAACTCGTCAGGGTTATAGTGCCAGTTCCAGTCGAGCCCACGTTGACTTGGACAGATTGGACTGACGTGACGCTGAAGTCTACGACGGTAACAGTGATTATGACTTGGTGGGATAGGCCGCCGCTCGATGCGGTTACGGTTACGGTGTAAGTTCCTATGGCAGTAGTGTTGAATGCAAATGACGAAGACAGAGTTGCGGCGGAAGTGATATTCAGAGTAGCCGGTGTCAGAATAATGCGCGGTCCAGATGGAGCGCTTGAGACCGTTAGAGTAACCGTTCCGTTGAACCGATTGAGACTTGACACCTGGAGCGTTGTCGAAACTGTGGAGCCAGCGTTCGCGGTTAAAGTCCGTTGTGAGGCGCTGAGACTAAAATCGTAGACGTGAACGTTGACGGTTGATGTAGCAGAGAATGCGGGTGAAGTGGAGGAAGCCGCGATAGTAATTGTGGCGTTACCATAGTTAATACCGTCAACAGTAAGGATCGTTTGATTTGTTCCCCCGGCTTTGAGAAGAAGGCTTGACAAACTCAGCGTGCCTGTCGCGCATCCGTTACACGAACTCTGCGGTGATGCGAATGTTACTGTACCGTTGAAGCTTCCCCGACTAGTAAGCGTGATGGTTGACGTTAATGTCGAGCCTGCGGCAACCGAGAGGATTGGAGGTGAGGCCGAGAGTGTGAATCCTACCATTACGACGGTGACAAGTGTCGTACGCGTCAAGGTCCCGTTTGTCCCACTTATAGTGATATTATAGGTCCCCGAAGTTAGGGAAGCCGTAGTTACATTCAACTGCGAGAAGCCTACGAATCTTCCATTGACAGGCAGAGTAACCTGCGACGGTACCATTGTCAGCGTGGGAGCAGGGCCCGTTGCTCCAGAGGAGGAAGAGATCGTTGCGCTGAGGCTAATGCTACCTATGAAAAGTTTGATTGTGTTGACCGTCACGTTGTAGAAGGCCGACGTACCTGGGAGTATGGTCTGAGCCTTCGGGCTTCCGCTGAGCACAAAATCCGGAGCGCTTGTCGATTCTCTCCAAGCGGTAAAGGGGTGAAGCTCCCACCCTGAGAAGTTGTGAGAGGAATTGTTCAGAGCCGGGTTCCAGAAGACGAACCCTTGCACGTCTATGAGAGACTTGTACGCTTGGGTCCGATTTACTAGCCCATTGTAATCACTTGTATCATCGCAAGCCGTATAGGGTCCACAGTAGGAAGCGCCTTTCCAGTCCTTATCGATCGTAACGCTAAGACTATGCATACAGTCTGCTGTTGCATTTCCAGACTGGCAGTTAGTCGAGGCTGTACCATAACCCGGCGTGAGAATATTGAAGCTGCTGTCAGACTGGGCGCCGTTAGGATATGTAGTCCCACCGTTGATGGTCTTGAACTGGGTGCTGGGAGTGGAAGCAGAGAAGTTGATGAAATCTCTCTGCACACCATTTATCTGGACGAAGGCAGAGATCACGTCACCCTGTGAATTTGTGATAACGCAAGGTGTTCCAGGTCGTTTCCACCCGGGCGGTGTTGAGGTGGAATTTGACAGCCAACTTTTCGTGTTATCTGGTCCATAAGTAGAGTTGGTGATCCCCGGACTAAAGATGCTTCCACTTTCCGAAGCACCACCCTTCGAGTTTGTTTGATTCCCAATGATCTGCTCCACGGTTTCTAGCAAAGGAGTGCACGGGACTTTCGGATTCCAAGAAACCAGCTTCACAGATTGCTGACCAGCGAAGAATTCCGCCATCGGCGAGGCCGCGGCATCGTTTGCGGTAAGAGTAGGCAGGTTCCAGTTGGATTCGATGGTTCGAAGATACGAGTAGTCATTGTAGAAATTGCTCGATACAAATTTCATCTTGGTCACGCCCGCAGAGCCCGCCCACGCTGCATAAACGCAATCCTCTTTGATCCCCGGGTTGACAGGACAGAAATTGGTGCCCTCGTCGAAAACAATGAAGAGGGCTGATCTAGTCGTGTTGAACGTGCGACTCTTGAGAATGTCCGGCACGAGCGATTTTAGGTAATTATCCCCTGTAACGATCGATGTCGGAGACGAATACGGACAGATGCCCAAGCTGCCACCGTGCATGTTGTTGCAGTCGTTTGGCGTGAGCCACATGAAGTTCGCAGCGAAATTCGAGTTGAGATCGTTGATCAGAGTGCAGTCTGTAGTTGTGCAGGTCGCATTCAGGCTGGGATTTGCAAGAACTATGTTCTGGCATCGGGTAGAGTTGTTGACGATGTTGGAGAAGGAAACAAACGGGTTATGCTCATGTTCGTAAACTGGAGTGGTGGCAAGATCGCACCCGGCTGTAATTGTCTGATTTTCCATGTAAGCCTTCCAAGTTAATCCTGCCTTCTCTAGGCTGTCCACTAGGTTCGTGGCGTTTATGTTTGCTGGGCATGAATCAATTCCACAATTGAATGTTGAGCCTCCGATCAGACCCACATAATTTGGCTGGCTACCCCCTGGGTTCACCGAGTTATATTGGGTGGCAAGTGCGTAATTGTTTCCTATAGTGGAAAGGAAGGGAGAATTTGATCCATTACAGGGTGGTGGATTTCCGCCGCAAATATTCTCGATCCCCTGATTCTCCATTATTATAGTAACAATGTGATCGAAGTAGTTGCCGGCCGGGGGCGGACTTTGAGTCGAAGTCCTTGGCTGAGACGACTGAAGAGACCAGGGAACCGAAATCGATGACATAAAGAATATCGAAAGAAACGAAGCGATGAACAGAATCTGCAGGGCCTTTCCTTTCGAAGATCCTCCAAAACGAGTGAGAGCAACCAATCTCCGGAAAGCCAAGGGCAAAACGGTGAGACCGATAATTAACTGTTGACGGTAATTCGATATCCTGAGATATACTGAAAATGCGAAGGATAGCGCGTCGAGCGTGATTTTACTCAATTATAGAAAATACCGAAAAACGTTACCAGAAGCAGTCGTTCGATGAGGCGCGCCCGAGTTCCATTCTTTGCTAGTAGCCACGACAGCGAATCTCAAGACAGGAAGAACCACGAATATTCGCCAGCCTGGGGCCCATCTTGTTAAGGCCACTTCGCGTGAATATTGCCGCGGAGCAAATAAGAAGCCGGATGTAAAAACAAGTCCATTATGCAACCCAAAACGGAATAAATGTCCTAAAACGCTTCAGCTGAAGCAAGACTATCGGTCATGAGAGAGAAGAGGGCGATAGTCAAAAGATCGCTAGGTTGACAGAGTTCCAATCGCAAGCCACCTTGAAAAACCGGATGTGGTACAGATGCTCCTTTGTCATCATCAGAATCCAAGAACACTGTTGTCTCATATGACGGTGGATTCAATTTTGCAAGAGCTGAGACGGAGAGGGAGCCCGAAAGCGCGAGAGGGAATGTCAAGATTCGGAATACAGACAAGCAAAGCCCTCGGAGTCTCTATTCCTCAAATTCGGGATCTAGCTAAGAAAATCGGCATAGACCACGAGCTTGCCCAGCAACTCTGGATAACAGGAATTCATGAAGCACGCATACTCGCGACCATGGTAGATGATCCCGCAAAGGTGTCAGAGGGCCAGATGGACAAATGGGCGTTGGACTTTGACTCTTGGGATGTCGTAGATGGTTGCTGTGGAAACCTGTTCGACAAAACAAAATTTGCAATCGGAAAGGCGCACGAATGGTCCAAGAGAAAAGAGGAATATGTCAAGAGAGCTGGCTTTGTACTGATGGCTGAACTTGCCGTTCACGACAAGAAAGCGTCGAACAAGACGTTTCTAGATTTCCTCCCAGTAATCGTCAGAGAGGCCTCAGACGAACGCAACTTTGTCAAGAAGGCTGTGAACTGGGCGGTAAGACAGATCGGTAAACGAAACTCAGCCCTAAATGCGGCTGCGATCAGGACATGCCACGAGATCGCAAAGTCTGAATCGAGATCTGCAAAATGGATTGCCGCTGATGCTCTACGTGAACTCACAAGCGCCCCCATCAGAAAGAGACTTGCAGGTGCGAAGGCACAAGGGTCCAGATGATAGGATGGGTCGACGACCAGGTAGTTACAGTTGGCGAATCTTATCGTAAAAATCCATCAAGTTGCGCGCCGCAGGTTCCTCCTTGTTCAAGGCAAAGATCTTCATTCCTTGTTCATATCTCTCGAACATCAATACTCGACATTTGACTAGTGGTTCTGCGATCCGCGCGACAGTTGACGGGGATACATCGAGGATTCGCGCGAGACCGGCCTGGTTGAAGACTTTGTCCCGGTTCTGAAGCAAGTGTTCGACAAGTCTGACCTGGGCTTTAGATTGAAATAGGTCTAAGAGTTTCATCGAGCAGGCCTCTCACGAATAAGATACGAGGGTTCCAATGTCTCTGCCTCGCAAAGCACTCGTTACGTTCGACGGATCTTCCAATGAGACGAACCTCGTCGGAATCCTCGCCCTCTGCATGATCTTCAACGCAACGATATCCAACAACTCATACTTGCCAGCATAAACATCCCCAGCCATCGCCCAGCTCAACAACTTGTCAACACTCACTGACCTCAACATTTTCGCCTTAGGATCCTTCTTCGGATCCGCAGTATAGACTCCTTGAACATCTGTCGCATTAACAAGAAAATCCGCACGGGTTATCTCAGCCGCTAGAGCTGCCACAGCATTCGTCGACTGTCCAGGCTGAAGACCACCCATGACCACTACCTTCCCAGGGCTCACATAGTGAATCAGCTCCGAGAGCATTGTAGGAATCTTCGTGACGGCAATACTGCCAAGAGCGAGCCTGAACAATTCCGCGTTAGCTCTGGTCACGGTTATCCCGAGCAGATCGCTAGTAGATTCATCCGCCCCCAGCTTCCGCGCCACATCAATATAGACCCGCGCATTCTGACCACCACCAGCAACAGTCACCAGTTGATTCCCTTCGCCCGCGAAACCTGACAGGACCTTTCCCATGCTCCTTAACGCGTCAACGTCCGGGTCCCGCTTGAACAGCGCGCCCCCTAGCTTCACAACAGCCTTCATCCGAGTCTGAAGACAGAAACGAACTGATTCGGTATATTAGAGTGGAGAAGCAGTTGGAGGGACAAGAGAGAGCCCTACCCCCAAAGTGATCAGCGCAGTCTTCGAGGGGACTTTTGAAACAAGGATTTAATACAATTCTGACCACTATTACTAACGAGGACTGGTCAAAATGAATAGCAAGATTCCGGTCGAATCCAGTTCGACACACAACGTTTCTCTTTGAACGAATAGCGGCCGCTCTGGCCAAGCCCTTAAACAAGAATTTTCAAAGGCAGGAGGACGCTAGATGCCAGGCCCCGACTCCGTCGCACAATTCAAGTTCAAACGAACCCTCGAACAACTAGCAAAGAAGGAGGGGAGAGGCACAGAACTCATCAGCCTCTACGTCCCACCCGACAGAAAGATACACGAAGTACTGGGACAGTTGCGGGAAGAACTTGGCACCGCAGTCAACATAAAATCGCGCACCACCCGGAACAATGTCCAGGACGGTATCGAACGGACGATGCAACGACTGAAGCTCTTCAAAGAACCACCTCCAACAGGGCTTGTAATCTTCGCAGGCGCAATCCCACAGAACGGAGCTGGCAGCGAGAAAATGGAGACTTACACTCTTATTCCGCCGGAACCGATCACGGTCGGCTTCTACAGATGCGACGCCCGATTCCACGTCGAACCACTGCTCGCACTCGTCGCCGACAAAGACACTTTTGGCATACTAGTTATCGATGGGACGGAGGCAGTCGTTGCTACTCTGAAGGGACGCAGAGTAGAGATTCTGAAGACCTTCACGTCGGGAACACCCGGCAAGAGCAGGGCTGGTGGACAGTCTGCTCGAAGGTTCGAGCGGATCAGAGAACAAGTCATCAACGACTACTACAAACGCGTCGGCCAGCACTTCAACGAGATGATGCTGGAAATTCCAGACCTGAAAGGAATCATCATCGGCGGACCCGGACCCACAAAGTACGTCTTTGAGGAAGGCGAGTACCTGCAATATACGCTCAAGAAGAAAGTCCTCTCGCTAATCGACACAAGCTACACCAGTGAAGCAGGAGTCGAAGAAGTCGTCGAGAAGAGCAGCGAGATTCTCAAAGGAGTCAGATACGGCGAAGAGAAACAGCTAGTTCAAAAATTCCTTTACGAGCTAGGACACGAAACTGGCAAAGCAGCGTTCGGAGAGAAGAAGGTTCAGGAGTACCTTGAGAAAGGACTGGTCGACATGCTCCTCATCTCGGAGAAACTGGAAGGAGAACGGGTAGTCCTCAAGTGCAAGAATTGCGGGAACATTGAAGAGTTCAGAGGAACCAGATACGAAGCCCACGCAGTCATCAACGAACTAGCAACGAGACCCTGCAAGAACTGCGGCAAACCAATGCTCGAGTCTACAGATCATGGCGACATCATTGACAGCTTCCTGGAATATGCAGAAAAATCAGCAAGCAAGGTTGAAGTCATCTCCGAGGAGACCGAGGAAGGGCGAATGCTACGCGACTCCTTCGGCAAAGTCGCAGCAATACTACGCTACGGCGCTAACTAGATCAGGACCGCAACGATGATACAAAAATCGCAATGGCCTAAGCGAAAGATTCCAAGGATTACGCCATTCCTCCTGTTACCAGCCGCGGCTACCAAACCAGTTACCACCCTAGAATACTCAAAGACTATTGAGACTCCCGGGCACTGAGAGCTTTGTGTGGAAAGATTCTGCCCCCGAAAATCGCCCGGAACAAGCCCTGATCCCGAATCGCGGCAGGCCATTTGAGATCGCAGGATCTTCACGCTGACCTCCACGCTTAATCTGCGATCAGAAAAACGATCGACGGTTCTATTCTGCGCCCTGAAACGCGAGGCTCGCCCGGACCAGCTTCAACTGGCGAGACCCCTCGCCAGAAAATGTCAAAAGTAGTTGCTCCTCGCGACACAGAACTCGACTCTGGGAGGGAATTAACAAACAGTAATCTTTTCTCCATCCGAGGCCCTTCAGAAAAGAAATCCGCAGACTGTACCGTTTGAAACTGGACAATCCCAGAATAGGCTTAGATCGGAAATCTGGGCAGGCGTTTTCAGATCACGAGACTTTCATGAAGGGCCAGTGGCTCGATTTCCACTCTGCAAAAACGGTCGACCGTTCTATTCTGCCCGCTAAAACGGGAGACTCGCCTAGAACAGCTTCAACCGGCGAGAGCCCTCTGCGAAAAATGGGGGTAGGAAGTATTTTCTCGCGACGCGAGAGTGCTCTTCCAGGAAACT
>WNGC01000855.1_pt1 | contig 18213 bp, 15 predicted proteins | sample 5400051 | NCBI WGS metagenome assembly WNGC01 (sample SAMN13153368, study PRJNA577476) | soil metagenome | isolation source: 20 cm soil or saprolite under grassland replicate 2 | place: USA:California | collected 2016-06-15
TGCTCAGCGACTGGACATGCCCCCCAGGGCCGAGCTTCTACGCACTGTATCGCAGAAGCTCTCGCATGCCCGCGAAGGTCAAGGCATTCATCGATTTTGTCGCGGATACGCTCGCAGCCTTCGATCCCAACCAGCTCACCATCATCCATGGCTCGAAGTCCGACCGGCGAGAGCGCCGCGCTCAGAGCAGATAGAATTGAGATATGCAATTCCGTAGCTTCTCCTTATGGATATCGTCACTTGCACTCGCGACGCTCTTGCTGTGCGGGAGTGTGTTCGCCCAGATCTCCTCGAAAGCCGAGTCGCGCGACATGGAGCTCGTGGGCTTCCACGACCTGCAAGGCCGTAGCGCCTATCAGCCGCTCGTCCACAAACAGGACGGCCGCTGGATCGCGTACATCGGTCATCACGGCGGCCGTTCGCGAAATCCTCTCAGCGGCGAAGAGGAATACAACGGCACTTCCATCCTCGACGTGAGCGATCCAGAGAGCCCGCGCTATCTCGCGCATATCCCAGGCGAGGCGGGGAAGGACGAGGCCGGCGGCGCGCAGATGGTGCGGGTGTGCAACGGCTCGGAGCTGCCCAAGGGCGACAAGAGCAAGGTGTATCTGCTGCGCAACTACGGCGACACGGCGCACGAGATCTGGGACGTGACTGAGCCGGCGAAGCCCGCGCGTCTCGCCACGGTCGTCGACAAATTGAAGGGCACGCACAAGAGCTGGTGGGAGTGCGACACGGGCATCGCGTTTCTCGTTTCGGGCGTCGAGGGCTGGCGCGCGCGGCGCCACCCGCAGGTCTACGACCTCTCGGATCCGGCAAGGCCCGTCTTTATCCGCAACTTTGGACTACCGGGGCACGAGCCCGGCGCGAGCGGTCCCGTGCCGAGCACGCTGCACGGACCCATTTCGACGGGTGCGAAACACAATCGCGTTTATTTCGCCTACGGCGCGAACAGCAAGGGCGTCCTGCAGATCGTCGACCGCGAAAAGCTCCTGAAGGGCCCCAAGGAGCCCACGCCGGCGAATCTCGTCTATCCCCAGGTCGCGCGGCTCGATTTTCCCCCGCAATTCGGGGCGCACACGAGCTTTCCCGTGCTGGGCATGGAGGTCGCGGAGTTCGCCAAGGACAAGGACGCGCGCAAACGCGACATCGTCGTCGTAACCGGGGAAACCTTCCGCAATGAATGCCAGGAGGCGCGCCAGATGGTGATTTTCGTCGACGTCACCGACGAGACGCGGCCGGTGGGAGTGTCGAGCTGGGCCGTGCCCGAGAAAAGCGGGGACTTCTGCAACCGCGGGGGTCGCTTCGGCACGCACTCCTCGAACGAGAGCTTCGCTCCCGTGTATTACAAGCGCATCCTGTTCCTTGCCCACTTCAACGCCGGGGTGCGCGCGCTCGACATTCGCGATCCCTTCCGTCCGAAGGAGATCGCGTATTACATTCCGGCGGTCACGGCGAGAACCGAGAAGCGCTGCGTCGGCAAGGGTACCGAGGAGCGCTGCAAGATCGCGATCCAGACCAACAACGTCGAGGTCGACGAGCGCGGCACCATCTACGCGGTCGACCGCGCCAACACCGGCATGCACATTCTGCGGCTCACCGGCGCCGCACGGGAGGCAATGAAATGAAATCGTATTGGATCCGACCAGAATCAGGAAAAACCGTTCTTGAGCTGCGCGACGTGCCCGCGCCCGAGGCCGGCCCTGGGCAGATCCTCTTGCGCATGCACGCAGCGAGCCTGAATCGCGGTGAACTGATCGTCGGTCACGCGGTCAAGACGGGCGGCCCCGCGAAAGCGGCCGGGGGAGAAGGTGCCGGCGAAGTCGCCAAGCTCGGAGAAGGCGTTACGGCGTTCAAGACGGGCGACCGTGTGATGGGACGCTGCAGCGGCGCCTTCGCCGAGTACTCGCTCATCGATGCGCGCGAGGCCCTGGCAATGCCGAAGAATCTCTCCTGGGAGCAAGCGGCGTGCATTCCGCTCGTCTTCATGGTGGTGCACGACATGCTGATCGCCCAGGGAAAGCTCAAGGCAGGCGAGTGGCTGCTCGTCACCGGTATCTCATCCGGGGTTGGCGTCGCCGCGCTGCAGACCGCCAAGGCGCTGGGCGCCAAGGTGATCGGCACCTCGGGTTCGGAAGAGAAGCTCGCGAAGCTCAAAGGGATGGGACTGGACGTCGGCATCCGCACACGAGCCGGGGATTTCGCCGACGCCGTGATAAAGGCGACCGGCGGCAAGGGCGCGAACCTGGTGGTCAACAACGTCGGCGGCTCGGTGTTCGCGGAGACCATTCGCGCGCTCGCCTACGAGGGCAGGCACGCGACCATCGGCTATGTCGACGGCGTGCTGAAGAGCGAGATCGACATCGAAACGCTGCACACCAAGCGCCTGACGCTCTTCGGCGTCTCCAACCGGCTACGCACCGCTGAGCAGCGCGCGGTGACTGTGCGGGGCTTCGCGGCCGACATTCTCCCCCTCATCGCAGCGGGGAAGATGAGGCCGCTGGTCGACCGCGTTTTCCCCTTCTCCGAGCTTCCCGCGGCGAAGGCCTACATGGAGTCCAACGCGCACCTTGGCAAGATCGCGGTGAGCATGTAAAAAACCGGGGACAGACCACGGTTTTCCGGAAGACGGCACTGTGGCGGCCCGGCATAAATGAAAAACCGTGGTCTGTCCCCGGTTATTCACTGCTCGACCGGGATCCCCGCTTCCTTGATCACCTTGCCCCAGGTGGCGTACTCGCGCGCCATGTGCTGCGCGAGTTCCTCGGGTGTCGACGGCGTCGGTTCCTCGCCCTGCTTGAAAATCGCGTCGTGGGTTTCGGGATCGCGCAGCGTTTTCACGATTTCGCGATTCAGCCGGAGGACGACGTCCTTCGGCAACTTCGCGGGGCCCACGAACGCGTACCAGTTCGTCGCCTCGTATCCCGGGTAGCCCTGCTCCGCGATCGTAGGTACATCGGGCATGGTCGCCGAGCGCTTCGCGCTGGTCGTCCCGAGCGCGCGCAGTTTTCCCGCCTTCACTTGCGGCACTGCCGTGGTTGCGGAGGCGAACACCGAGGGGATCTGCCCGCCGAGCAGGTCGCTCATCGCCGGGCCGCCGCCCTTGTACGGCACGTGGACGAGATTGGCCTTCGCCATCAGCCGGAACAGCTCGCCCGCGAGGTTGCCGGCGCTGCCGACGCCGGAAGTGCCGTAGGGAAGGCCGCCGGGCCGGCTGTTGGCCTCCTTCACGTACTCGGCGATGGTCTTCGCCGGCAGGGACGGATGCACCACCAGCACGTTGCCCGAGACCGTCGCCATGGAGATCGGTGCGAAGTCCCGCAACGGGTTGTACGGCAGCTTCGAGTTAAGGTGCGGCGCGACGGCGAGCGCCGCGATCGTGGCGAGGAGGATCGTGGACCCGTCCGGCGTGGCCTTGGCGACCGCGTCCGCGCCGATAATGCCGCCCGCGCCGGCGCGGTTCTCGACGACGATGGTCTGGCCGAGATACTCGCCGAGCTTCCTCTGCATGACGCGGGCCACGGTGTCGGTCCCGCCGCCCGGCGCGAAGCCGACGACGAGGGTGATCGGTCGGCTGGGATAGGTCTGCGCCGCGGCGTTCGCGGCCATGGCGAGCGCTGCGCCGAGCGCAATGATGATCTTCATGCTCCTTCTCCTCTTTCGTAACCGGCGCCGTTGGCGGCGCTTATTTCCCCTGAAATACGGGTTTGCGCTTCTCCATGAAGGCTCTACGGCCTTCGATGTAATCCTGGCTCTCGAAGCAGGCTTTGACCAACGCCGCGCACGCCTGCGCGTCGAGCGTCGCGCTCGATTTCAGCAGCTCGCGGATAATGCGCTTGGAAGCGCGGATCGTGAGCGGCGCGTTCTCCGAAATCATCGCGCAGTACTCGAGGACGAGCGGTTCCAGCTCCGCGACCGCTGCGACGCGATGCACCAGGCCCATCGTTTTCGCCTCCGCGGCGCTGAAATGGCGCCCGGTGATGAGCACTTCGCGCGCGTAAGCCGGGCCGACCGTGTCGATCAGGTTCTTCAGCGACGAGGCGCGGTAGCCGAGACCGAGCTTCGCCGCGGGGATGCCGAGCTTCGCGTCCTCCGCGGCGATCCGCAGGTCGCTGCACAGCGCGATATTCACGCCCGCCCCGAGGCAATAGCCACGGATCATGGCGATGATCACCTTGTCGCAGCTCTGCAGGCGCTCGGCCACGCGGCCGGCGATCTCCTCGTAGTACTGGATGCCCTCGGCGCTCGAGCGCTGCTTCTCGTATTGCGAGACATCCGCGCCGGAGACGAAGGCTTTGTCGCCGTCGCCCTTCAGGACGATGACGCGAACCTCGGGATCCTGCTCGAAGCGGTCGAGCGCCTTCGGCACGGACTCCCACATGTCGATCGAGATGGCGTTCCTCCGCGCAGGATTGTTGAACGTGAGCCAGCCGATCGGCCCCTGTTTTTCCGCGACGATGCGTTCGCTGAGCGTGCCGGCCGCGACGGCCGGCTGCTTCCGGAGGGCAAGGAGTTCTTCTTGGGTCACAAGGCGTGTTCTTTCGGCGAAACCACAATTGTAAGCTGCAACCGCGCCGGCGCGACAGGGTTTCTCGATTTCATTCGGGCCTCGCCCCCGATTCCTGAATCACGTGCGCCAATCTCTGCGATTCGCTTCGCATGCGGGAGGCGAACTGCTCGGGCGTGTTCCCGACGACCTCGAAACCGAAACTCTCGAGCCGCTCGCGCAGCTCGGCGCCCCGACGATTCGATTGAGGATGTCGTTCGAGCCGCCCGGGGGCGAAGTGACGATGAGCCGGATCGGCTTGCTCGGGAAAGGAGTCTGCGCCAGGGCGAGGCCAAAAGAGCACAGCGCCGCAAGCAGCAGACCGCAGGCGGGGTTCATGCCCGACCCGCCGCCGTCAGTACGGTCTCGCGCCAAAGAGATACGGATGCAGGAACACGAGAACGAAATACAGGGCGAGTCCGGCGAGCACGTTCCGCCACCCGATTTCGTCGAATCTGAAGTGGTTGTGCCCCTGCATGATCGCCGCGAACGGGAAGTTGGAAGTGGTCACGGTGAAGCGCTTCCAGTCCACGCCGATCGTTCTCTCCTTGCGCCGATCCTGCAGCACCGTACCCGATACCGCGAGGAACAGAAATCCGCCGAAGAAAATCAGCGACGCCGTGTCCCCGCGGGAGATCAGATGCACCGCCGCCCACAGCGCGATCCCCCACAGGATGGGATGGCGCGTGACGCGCAGGATACCGCGCGGCTCGTCCATGTACCGGACCGCGCGTTCCTGGCGCACTGCGCTCGGGTTGCGGATCAGCGCGCCGCAGGCGATGAGCACCAGCGACACGGGCATCAGCACCACCGCCCACACCTTGAATTCGTCCCCGACCCACAGCCGCTCGTAGGGCGCCTTGACATAGGCCCAGATCATCCACGCGAGCGCCACCAGCGAAACGAGCGTGTAGAGGCCGAGATACACGTTTTCACCGAGCAGCGCGACCAGGCCCGACCGCAGAGGCGTGCTCGAGACGTAGTGCGTGGCAAGAAATACGACGGTGGCGAGCGCGAGCATTGCCATCGGATCCATGCCAACCTCCCCGTTTGGATTCGATTTCCAAGCTATGCTGCCATGAAGAGTGGGGGCGGTCAAAGTCCGGGAGGGGCCGCTGTACGAACAGTTACACTTTTTCCCCCTCCCCGGTAGACCGTGGGCCGAGACCGGCGTTAATAGCCTCGGGGAGACATTTCGTGAAGAACTTCAAGGAGGCAAGCATGAAAGCAGCAGCCACGGTCATCGCAGTCGCAGTCGCCAGCCTGTTTTCGGTCGCCGCTTCGGCGCAAACGGTCGGCTCGGAGGTGCAGCGCGACGTCAACCAGCAGCGGCGCATCGAGCAGGGGCTGAAAAGCGGGTCGCTCAACGCCCGCGAAGCATCGCAGCTCGAAAAGGGCGAAGCCCGCATCGAACGCATGGAATCGAACGCCGCGAAGGACGGCAAGCTCAGCCCGGCCGAGAAGGCACGCATCCAGCGCGCGCAAAACCAGGAAAGCCGCCGGATCAACCGGCTGGAAGGGAACGCCGCCAAAGGCGATCCGAACTCGGCCTCCTCGCAGCGCATGCAGGCCGACGTGCAGCGCAACGTCAACCAGCAGCAGCGCATCGAGCAGGGCCTCCAGTCGGGGCAGCTCACCAACCGCGAGGCCGCAAAGCTCGAGCGCGGTCAGGCGCGGGTCAACCGCGCGGAGGCGCGCGCCGGAGCCGACGGGCACGTGGGACCGAACGAGCAGCGGCGCGTCCAGAAGGCGGAGAACAGGCAAAGCCGCCGCATCCACAAGGAGAAACACGACGCGCAGACGCGCTGAAGCCTGTCCGTCCCAGATAGCCCGCCTGCATCTGCGAATGGGGCGGGCTTTTTTCTGCCCTAGCGAGGCGAGGACCCGCGCCTCAGGAGCCGCGTCGCCGCCATGTCCCCTCGCCCCTCGCCGTCGAGCGCTACGCGGTAGACCTTCTCCGCAACGTCGCGGCTGACATAGCCCTGGCGCACGTCGTGCGCCACCTTGTCCGGATCGCGCTCCTCGGGCGGCCCGAAGCCGCCGCCGCCGCCGGCGCGCAGGGTGATCGCGTCGCCGGGGTTGAGCCTTTTCATGAGCACCTTGGCGTTGGGAAGGTCGGCGATTTCCCTGCCGCCGATACGCAAGCATACCTGATTGCCCGCTCCCGATTGGCCGCCGGCCAATCCCCAGGGCGCACAGTGCACGCGATCGACCTGTACGTTGATGTTGATGGGCGCGCGCGCCTGCACCACTTGCTCGGTTCCCAGGCCCCCGCGGTGGCGGCCCGCGCCGCCCGAATCCTCCCGCAGCGCATGCCGTTCGAAGAGGAGCGGATACTTCGCCTCCATCTGCTCCACCGGATGGTTGTGCGTGTCGCCGTCGTTCAGGCACACGGTCGCGCTTATGCCGTCCTCGGTCAGCTTCGCGCCGAAACCGCCCCCCGAAGGGCCGATTCCGGCGAGGAAAAGCCTCCCGTCTTTGGGCGAAATGCCGTTGATGAGACAGACGAGAAGATCGGCGTGGTGCGCGGCGATGGTGCGGTCCGGGATCGCATGCTCCATGGCCCGGAACACCGTGTCGATGACGGTCATCGGGAAAGTCATCCACCAGCGCATCGCCGCCGGTTTCACCGCGCTCACCACGGTGCCGGGCGCGAGGATCACCTCGAGCGGCCGGAAGCTCCCCTCGTTGATCGGATAGTCGGTCGGGGAGGTGAGGCACTTGTAGGCGACCTGCGCGCAGGAATAACCGGTGGTCGCGCCGGAGTTGTAGAAACCGCGCACCTGCGGGCTCACTTGCGAGAGGTCGATCGTCATTCCCTCGCCTTTTTTCACCACGCGCACCTTGATCGGCACGCGCTTGCCGATCTCCACGCCGTCGTCGTCCATAAAGGACTCGGCTTCGTAGACCCCGTCCGGGATGGTGCGAGTACGTGCGCGCGCCGCAGCCTCCGACTGGTCCATGATGTTCGCGATCGCCGCGAGCACTTCGTCGCGCCCGTAGCGGTCCAGCAGCTCCAGGAACCTGCGCTCTCCGGTCTTCACCGCGGTGATCTGGGCGCGCAGGTCTCCCATGGCGCGTTCGGGGATGCGCACGTTCATGCGGATGATGTCGAGCAGGTCCCGGTTGACCACGCCCGCTTTTGCGTATTTCACGATCGGAATCTGGAGGCCTTCCGAATAGATGTCAGTGGTGACGCCGCCGAGGACGCCGCCGACGTCGGTCCAGTGCGCCATGCAGCAGGCGAAGCCGGACAGCTTGCGCCGATGAAAGATCGGCAGGCTGAAGGTGAAGTGGTAGAGGTGGCTGCCGGTGGTGTAGGCGTCGTTGGTCACGAGGATGTCGCCCGGCTCGAGCCCGTCTTTCCCGAAATGGGCGAGTTTCGCCTTGACGGTTTCCGCCATGCCGCGGATAAAGCTCGGCAGCCCCAGGCCGATCGACACCGTTTCGCCCTCGGCGGTATACAGGCCCACGGTGAAATCGAGCGCCTCGTAGACGATCATGTTGTAGGCGGTGCGCATGAGATTGGTCTTCATCTCCTCGGTCACCGCGATGACGCCGTTTCTGACGATTTCGGTGAGCACCGCATCGGCTTGCACGAGCGGCGCCTTGCGTTTTGCAGGCTTCATTGAGTCCCCCGCCCCATTGTCGCAGGGGCCCCGAGCGCGCTCAAGTTACGCGTTTGCGTGGGCGCGTGTGATCCGCAAGGTGCATTGACCCGCGCTTTGCACCGGGGGCATGATCCGCAATAAGAGAGGGAGTCGTGAAGTCGGAGCCGAACGAAATCACACTCACACGCTGGCGGAGCCATGGCGCTGCGCGGGGCGTTTTCTCTTTCCTGGGTTGCATGCTTGCGGCAGGCGCGTGCTCTGCGCAGAGCAGCGACCGGCGGATATACACCGTTGTGCCCCCCGCACCGGCGAGCGCTCCCGGCGCTGCGCGTGCCGCGGCATCACAGACCGATTACGCCGCGTCGTTGGGGCTGTACTCGCGTGGCCCTATCGCGCCGACTGAGGTTGACCGGTCCGCGGGTGCCATGGACAGCGGGTCGGATCGGGGGAAACCGGCCAAGGACATGCGCGGCTGGCCCATGCGCAGCAGGGACGCAGCCAACACGGGTCACACGGGCGCGTCAGGTCCGGCCGTGCAAACCCAGCCGGTGTGGACTTTCCGGCTGGACGCGAACACGTCCGTCTGGCGGCCGGCGATCGCCTCGGACGGCACCATCTACGTGACGACCGCTTCATTCGCGGCCGGCGCCGTTGAAGGCCGACTGTACGCGCTGGGCCCGGACGGTTCGGTGAAATGGCAGACGCCCTTGACCAACTCGAGCGGCCTGAACGTCTGGACATCCGCGACGCCCGTGCTGGATGGCGACGGTAACATCTATATCGCGTGGGCACACGGCCAAGACCTGGGCAGCCTCACGGCTATTTCCCTGGACCAAAGCGGCGGAGTGCGGTGGCGATTCGAGCCGAAGCTCGAGCTGGGGTTTGCTTTGCACCAGCAGCCAGTGCTCGGGCACGGCGTACTCTACGCCGCTGCGGATACCGGATTTTCCTTCGAGGACTCCACCGAGCGGGCATCCATCTTCGCTCTGAACTTGGCGACCGGAGAGCCGGTCTGGCGCTGGACCTCTCCCAACTTGGACACGTTCTTTGACGGACCGGCCGTCGGCCATGACGGTTACATCTATCACGCGTCGGCGTCCAACCCGGCGCGGGGGGCATCCGGATATCTATATCGCATCCGGCCGAACGGCGAGCTTGACTGGGGCGTCGACATCGGCGTCGGCGTGAATCAAGGGCCCCCGGCCTTAGACGCCCAGAACAACATATACATAGGTGATCGGGCCGGCGTCGCGTACAAATACAGCTCCGCGGGTGCCCGGCTGTGGACATACGACACGATGTCCCACCAGATTTACTACTCCCCCGTGCTCAACGGTACGCGCGTGACGGTGGGTGCGGCCTTTGCCGGGTTGCACGTACTGGATGCCGAGACGGGCAAGCGTGAGGCTCTGTTTGCGCCCGATAGCTACCCGTTCAGCCAAGCCTCCGACCGGGCCGGGAATGCCTTTTTCTATTCCTTCGATGTGACGGGGACGGTGTTCGGTTTCGGCCGCGGCGGGCGGCAATGGTGGACGTTCAACTCCGGGCTAGGCTCATCGGTGAACGCGATAGCGATCACTACGGATGGCAGGCTGCTCGTGAGCAACAGGGAGACCCTAAAGGCGTACGTTGCGCCCGCGCTAGGCGACTTGAACTGCGATGGCAATGTCGACGAGCGTGATATCGGGCCTTACTCCCTCGCTCTTCGTGATCCGGTCAAGTACGCGCAGCGCTACCCGCAATGCCATCGCTCGCTCGCGGATATCAACGGCGATGGAGCAGTTGACGCATCCGATGTTGCACCCTTTCTCCGTTTGCTCGATGACTGAGACGGAACGCGCGTCCGTCGCTTTCATTTCCGTCTCCTGGCGATTTCGATGACGAGGTTTCCGATTTCATCGACCTTCAAGCTGTCCCCGGGCAGCACGACCGTCGTCGAGGCGTGCTCCTCGATAAGCGCCGGTCCGTCGATGCGGTTGCCCGCCCGGAGCTCGTCGCGCGCGTAGGTCGGCGTCGCGAGCGGCCTGCCGAGCTCGGCGAAGTAGACCTTGCGCCTGCCGCGGTGCGCGGAGGAAAGCGGAGCCCGGCCGCCGCGCGCGATGCGCTCGAGCGGGGGTTTTTTCGTCGCGCCGGTCACGGTGGCTCGCAGGCTCACGATCTCGGCGGGCTCTTCCGGCGCGCAGGTGCCGTAACGCCGCAGATGCTCCTCGTCGAAGCGCCGTTTCAAAGCGTCGCGGTTGCCGCGACGAAAAACTTCGCCGGGCAGCTCCACGGTCACGGGGTGCTCCTGTCCGACGTAACGCATGTCGGCGGCGCGCGAGACTGCGATCCGCGGAACCCGAACGCCGCTCGCTGCGAGGGCTTTCTTTCCGTCCGCGATCAGCGCGTCGTAGATTTTTTCGATCGCGTCGAACGACGCATCCGCGAGCCGCGTGAACCAGGTGCGCACGAAGTCGTAGCGCAGATCCGAGAACAGCATCCCGAACGCGCAGAAATGACCGGGCGCGCGCGGCACGACGATGCGCTCCATGCCGATCTCGCGGGCGATCGCCGAAGCGTGCAGAGGTCCGGCTCCTCCGTAGGCGATAAGGGCGAATGCGGCCGCGTCCAGGCCGCGCTCGGTCGATACCGCCTTGACCGCGTAGGACATGGCCGTGGCGGCGATGTGCAGGATGCCCTCCGCGGCGTGGACGACATCCAGGCCCAGCGGGCCGGCGACATGCTCGCCGATCGCGCGGTCCGCAGCGCGAAGGTCGAGCTTCATTTCGCCGCTTAGGAAACGGTCCGCGCCCAGCCGCCCGAGAACGAGATTGGCATCGGTCACGGTGGGGCGTGCGCCGCCGAGACCATAGCAGGCGGGTCCGGGTTCGGCGCCCGCGCTCTGCGGGCCGACCTTGAGCGCCCTGCTGGCGTCCACCGCCGCGATGCTGCCGCCGCCCGTTCCGACTTCGAAGATGTCCATCATCGGGATCTGCACCGGCAGGGCCTGGTTGTAGCCGCCGATAAGCGCGGCGCCCGCGGTGAGCGCCTTGCCCCGGTGGATGACCCCGGCTTTCGCCGTGGTCCCCCCCATATCGAAGGCCACCGCGTCGGCGAGGCCGAGCGCGCCGCAAAGCGCCTGCGCGCCGATGACGCCCGCGGCCGGACCCGATTCGAGCATGCGCACGCACTCGGTCCTCGCCTGGTGCGATTCGTACAGGCCGCCGGTCGATTGCACCAGCAGGAACGAGCCCCCGAATCCCGAATGCTCCAGGTGTTCCTCGATCCCGCGCAGGTAATCGCTGACGACCGGTCCGACATAGGCATTCGCGACCACGGTCGAGCAGCGCTCGAATTCGCGGTATTCGCGGGAGAGCTCGTGCGAGGCGGTGACGAAGGCGCGGGGCAGGCGCTCGTGCAAGATCTCCTTCGTGCGCGCCTCGTGCGCGGGGTTGACGTAGGAGTGAAGGAACATGATCGCGACCGCAGCTACGCCCGTCGCCTCGAGCCGGTCGCAGGCCGCGTGCACGCTCGCCTCGTCCAGCGCGACGTGGATCCCGCCTTCGGCGGTGATGCGCTCGCGGATTTCGAAGCGCAGCGCGCGCTCGACAAGCGGCACGTGCTTCTTGAAGTAGAGGTTGTAGGCGTCGGGGCGGTTGATGCGCCCGATCTCGTAGATATCGCGGAAGCCCTCGGTGGTGAGCAGCGCGGTCCTGGCCCCGGTTCGCTCGAGCAGGGTGTTGATCGCGATGGTCGAGCCGTGCAGAAAAGCCTCGGCGTCCGCGAAGCGCGTGCCGGCCTTGTCCGCCGCGCCGCGAATCCCGTCGACCAGCCGCGCCGGCGTCGAGAGCGCCTTGCCCCAAGCGAGCCGCCCGCTTTTTTCGTCGAAGGCCGCGACGTCGGTGAACGTTCCGCCGATGTCGGCGGCAAGACGGGTGCGCGGGAAAGCTTGCCGCGGGGATCGGTGGCCGGCCGGCCGGAGCTTCCTCATCGTGCGCGGATGATACCAACGCGGCGGATATCTGAGACAATTATCCCGATCGAGCGCGAGCGCATGGACCTCAAGGACATCCGGCTCTACGTTGATGACCGTCCCGCGGAAGGCGTGTTCCGCGTCCATCGCGACGTGTACTCCGATCCGGAGCTCTTCGAGCTGGAGCAGAAGTTCATCTTCGAGCGCGCCTGGATTTTTCTCGCGCTCGAGTCGCAGATTCCGAGACCCAACGATTTCGTCACCGGACACATCGGCAGGACGCCCGTGCTCGCGACGCGCGACGCGCAAGGCCGCCTCGGCGCCTTCGTCAACGTCTGCCGCCACAAGGGCGCGATGCTGTGCGCGGCCGAAGAGGGGAACGCGAAGTACCACGTCTGTCCCTATCACGGGTGGGCCTACGACGCAGCGGGCAAGAACATCGATATCAAGGACCGCAAGACCGGCTGCTATCCCGACGCGTTCGACGCCGAGGACCACAACCTCGTGCCGCTCGCGCGCGTGGCGAGCCACAGGGGCTTCGTGTTCGGCAGCCTTTCAGCCGAAGTCCCGCCGCTCGAGGACTTTCTCGGCGACATGCGCTTCTTCATGGATCTCGTGGCCGACCAGGGGCCAAAAGGGATGGAGTTCATTCCCGGGCGCTCGGTGTATACCTACCGCGGCAACTGGAAGCTGCAGCTGGACAACGGCCTGGATCCCTACCACCTGACCACCACGCACCTCTCCTACATGGATCTGCAGGCGCGGCGCCGCGAGGGCGAGGGCCATCTGGAGGCGCGCCAGTACGACTGGGCCAAACGGGCCAACGCGGAGGGTGGAACGTTCGCGCTTCGCTACGGCCACGCCGCGACCTGGCTCAACCAGCCCGAGCCGGAGAAGCGCCCGATCTATCCGGCGCTCGCTGAGATTCGCTCGCGAATCGGCGAGCTGCGCGCCGAATGGATGCTGAAGGCGCGCAACACGCATGTCTTTCCCAACATGCAGATCGCCGACGCGATCACCTTGATGCTGCGCACCTTCCGGCCGATCGCGGCAGACCGCACCGAGATGAAAAGCTATTGCCTCGCACCGATCGGCGAAGCGCCCGAGCTGCGCGCCTGGCGGCTGCGCCAGTTCGAGGATTTCTTCAACCCCGGCGGCATGGCCACGCCGGACGACACGGTGACCTACGAAGGTTGCCAGAGCGGATTCGGGGCCCGGCCGATTTCCTTCCTGCAAGGCTACGCGCGCGGTATGGCGGCGCTCGAGAAAGCCGAAGACCCGGTCGCCAGGTCGATCGGCATCCGCCCGGCGGCGAGCGTGAAGGGAAAGTTCGACATGTTCAACGAGATCGGCTTTCACGCACCGTACCGCGAATGGGCACGGCTGCTGCAGGCGGGCGTCGCGGGCGGCAAGGCCTATCCGTGAACGCGCGCGTGGAAGCGGGGCGGCTCGCGTCGGGCGTCGAGCTCGTCCATCGCGAGGCGATGTACCTTGACGAGCAGCGCTGGCACGATTGGCTCGCGCTCTACACCGAGGACTGCGAATACTGGATGCCAGCCTGGAAGGCGGACGGTACGCCCACCACCAACCCGCAGGCCGAGCTCTCGCATATCTACTACGCGAACCGCGCGGGGCTGGAAGACCGCATCGTGCGCATCCGTTCTGGGAAATCCGCTGCGTCCACGCCGATGCCGCGCACTGCGCACGTCCTCGGATCGGTGCTGCCCGTCGAGGCGCCGGCGGACCGGTTGCGCTTGCGCTCCTCCTGGGTGAGCCACGTCTTCTTTCCGCGCTCGCGCGAAAGCCACGCGTTCTTCGGGCGCTCGGAGCACGAGCTCGTGCTGCGCGACGGCGACTGGCGGATCGCGAAGAAGAGGATCCTGCTGCAGAACGACACCATCCCGACGATGCTGGACGTCTACTTCGTCTAGTGAAAACCGGGGACAGACCACGTTTTCGGTTTTCGAAGAGAGATCGCGCAAAACGTGGTCTGTCCCCGGTTTTCGAAGCCACGCGACTCCTCGGCAAATGGACCAAGCTCGCTCAAGGGCACGTCATGTTCGGCTCGGGCTGCTCCTGCGGCGTGGGTGTGGGCGTGCGGCTGCAAGATTTCGAGCAGCAGATCCTCGAATTCCTCCATGGACGGCATGGCGATTCGGGACATGCCGCGATCCCGGAGCTGCTGCGTTCGATAGCGACGCAGCGTTCGGGAAGAGACGAGGGCGCGCGACTCGCGCTCCTCGCCGATCTCGCACGCAGCCTCGACTCGTTCGAAGAGCTGCACCGCGGGCGCCAGGCTTGACTTGGCTCGCGTGGCGACTGCATGATCTGCGGCAGGGAGGACTACCATGAAAACCGCATCGATCGTCGCAGCGGCGAGTGCATTGCTGCTCTCAGGCATGGCCAACACCGCAGAAATCAAGGTGGTCTCCACGCAGGCCACACAGGAGGCCTACCTCGAGCTGGTGGCACAATTCGAGAAGGCCTCGGGGCACAAGGTCCAGACGGTTTTCACGGGAACGCTCAATGTCCAGAAGCGTCTCGCGGACGGCGAGGCCTACGACCTCATCATCATGGCCGGCCCGGCGATTGACGAGCAGGTCAAGCTGGGCAAGGCCGTCGCCGGCAGCCGAGTCGATTTCGCAAAGTCAGGCACCGGGCTGGCGGTGCGCAAGGGCGCGGCGAAACCCGACATCGGTTCGGCCGACGCATTGAAGAAGACGCTGCTGGCGGCGAAATCGATCGGCTATTCGACCGGCCCGAGCGGCCTGTATGTGCTCAGCGTGTTCGAGAAATTGGGCATCGCCGGCGAGGTCAAGGGCAAGCTCAAGCAGACCCCCTCCGGCGTGTTCGTCGGCACCCTGATCGCCAGCGGCGAGACCGAAATCGGCTTCCAGCAGATCAGCGAGCTGGTGCATTTCGCCGGCATCGATTACGTCGGCCCGCTGCCGGGCGAGCTCCAGCGCATGACCGTGTTCTCAGCCGGCATCCATGCCGGCGCAAAGCAGGCGGACGCGGCGAAGGCACTGGTCAAGTTCATCACCGCGCCGGCCGCCGCATCGGTCATCAAGAGGCATGGCTTGGAGCCCGCCAAGTAATTTCCGACCAGCGCAGCTCGCGATTAGGGAGACGCCCATGCGCATTCAAAACAAACTCGCCGTCGTGTTCGTCGCCGTGCTTGCGGGAGTCGCAAGTACCACCCTGCGATCCCAGGAGGGCGAGGGAACGGGGGGAGCGGCGAGGACTCCCTCGGCGTCCCCCGAGGCGCGGAAATTCCTCGCGCCGCCGAACCAAGTCGTCGCGATCCGGGCCGGGCGGCTGTTCGATGCCAGGTCGGGCAGGATGCTCGCCAATCAGGTGATCGTCGTCAGGGGCGAGCGCATCGCGGAAGTCGGCGCAGGGGTGGCGATTCCCGCCGGTGCGACGGTGCTCGACTTGAGCTCGGCGACCGTGCTTCCGGGCATGATCGACGGGCACGTCCACTTGAACCTCAACGCGCCAAACACGCCCGCCAAGCGCACGCTGATCGCGCTGGCGAACGCGCAAGTCGACCTCGAAGCCGGTTTCACCACCGTTCTCGACATGGATTCGCGCGGCGGATTCAATACCGTGGAGATCCGCGACGCGATCAATTCGGGCATGTTCCTGGGGCCGCGGATGCAAGTCGTCGGCCAGTCGATCAACCAGAGGGCCACCAACTACCACGCGGACTTGCAGTCCCTGCGCTACTACGAGGGATTCACGGAGAACAAGAACACCAATTCCCCGTGGCTCGCCCGCGCCGCCGTGCGCGAGGCCAAGCTGCACGGCGTCGACTGGATCAAAATCTATACGACTCAGGACTTCGTCGGCCCGGTGCACATGTGGAGGCCGGACGCCACCCTGGTCAACAGCCCGTCTTTGACGCTGGAAGAAGTCGAGGCGATCGTCGATGAGGCCCACCGGCTCGGGTTGAAGGTGGCCTGCCACACCTACGGCGGCGAAGGCATGAGGAGCTGCCTCTCCGCAGGGACCGACTCGCCCAATCATCTGCTCGAGCTGGACGATGCGGGGGTCAAGATCCTTCTGCAGAAGAAGCTCTACTTCGTGCCGACCATCGACGATCTGATCTCCCTCGAGAAAGCCGATCTGCGGGAAACCGGCGGCAGGAACTCGCGCCTGCGCCTCATGGAGCAGGCCTTCAAGAAGGCGCTCGCCGCGGGCGTTACCATCGTGTTCGGGAGCGGCGCCACGTCCGCGACCATCCCTCACGGCAGGCAGGCCGACCAGTTCAGGTACTTCGTGAAATGGGGCATGAGTCCGGCGCAGGCCTTGCAGACGGCTTATCTTCCCGCCGCCCGGATGCTGAACTACGGCTGGGAAAACCAGATCGGGTCCATCGAAAAAGGCAAGCTCGCCGACATCATCGCGGTTTCCGGCAACCCGCTCGAGGACGTCGCCGAAATGGAGCGTGTCAGGTTCGTGATGAAAGGCGGCTTGGTCGTGCGAAGCGAGCTGAGCGCTCGCTAGAGAGAATGCGCTTGGCGTAGAATCACCGTTTCCCACCGTAGTTCAAATCAATACATCCAAACGGAGGTCAAATGAGCTTTTCGAGAGTTTCAGCAGGAGGTATTTTGTTTTCGGTGGCCGTAGTCGGAACAGGTATGACGGCTGCGGCGCAGGCCCAGCAGGCAGACATGACGTTCTTCGTGACCAGCGTGGGCAAAGGCAACGGCGCCGATCTCGGCGGCCTGGAGGGCGCCGATGCGCACTGCAACGCGCTCGCCAAGGCGGCCGGATCGAAGCACGCGAACTGGCGCGCGTACCTGAGCACGACATTGCCGGGAGGCGACGCGGGCGCAGACGCGCGCTCTCGCATCGGCAAGGGCCCGTGGCGGAACGCCAAGGGCGTGGTGGTTGCGAAGAGCGTGAGCGACCTGCATTCCGAGCACAACAACATCAACAAGCAAACCGCCTTGACCGAGAAGGGCGAGGTGCTCAGCGGCCGCGGGGATCCGGTGAACGTGCACGATATCCTGACGGGATCGGATCCGGACGGGCGTTTCTCGACCGCCGGCGGCGACACCACCTGCGGCAACTGGACCAAGAGCGGCGAGGGTTCGGCGATCGTCGGCCACCATGACCTGCAGGGGCTGAAGGAAACCCGGCATATGAAGTCCTGGAACTCCTCGCACGGCTCGCGCGGCTGCAGCCAGGATCAGCTGAAAGCCTCCGGCGGCGCCGGCCTGGTCTATTGCTTCGTCGCAAACTGACGGAAACCAGCGCGCATCCCAAGCAGCTCCAACCCCTCTTCGGAGGGGTTTCTTTTTCATCCTGTTCCCGACATCGCCTGAGCGCGGGCAAAGGCACCTCCGCGCTTGACTTATTGCGCCTGGCGACTGCGTGGCCACGAGAAAGCCGCCGTTTGACAAGCCCCCTCACCGGATCAATACTCCCATCGTATATAGGGTTTTTACTGAGGCAACCTCGACGATCATTACCCGATGTTAGCCGGCCCCGGCGGCCGAGGGCGACGAACAGGCCTGTCGCGTCGCGAACGAGCCGGCTGAAAAACGGTGATCGCGACGAGACGAACCATCGCTCGGTGACAGCGGAGAATCGAGCAGCCGCGGTGCCGGCGATCTGTGAGGGGGGTTCGAAATGGCCAGAGGGCTTGAACTCGGTACGCAACCGGGGATCGTTGCTGACGCCCAGCGTGCTAAATGGCAAGGCTCGCTGGATGCCGACATCATCATCGCCAACGCTCCGGATCCGGTGTTCGTTTCCGACCTCGAAGGCAAGATCTTGCAGGCCAACGACGCGGTCTCGCAGCTCCTCGGGTTTCGCCAAGCTGAGGTGCTCGAGCAGTCGCTCTCCCGCTTCATCAGCCCCGAGGAAACGCGCGAGTTCACGGCAGCGCTGCGCGAAGTGGTCGAACGGGGTGTTATGCGGAACGTGGTCCTGAACCCTCGCAGTGCCAGCGGCGAGGTCATCCCCACGAGCCTTAACGCCTCCGCCCTCCGCGATCCGGACGGTCGGGCGATCGGCGTGATCGGCATCCTGCGCGACATGCGCGAGCTCGACAAGGCCCGCGCCTACGCCGAGAGCCTCATCAAGAACGCGCC
>WNGC01001788.1_pt1 | contig 18213 bp, 19 predicted proteins | sample 5400051 | NCBI WGS metagenome assembly WNGC01 (sample SAMN13153368, study PRJNA577476) | soil metagenome | isolation source: 20 cm soil or saprolite under grassland replicate 2 | place: USA:California | collected 2016-06-15
ACCCAAAAACTCGCGTCTGGGGTTCGAGCGAAAAAATGTTGCACTGTTTTAGTGCAACCATGCCGCTAAGTGGAAACTCACGTAGGGGATGCGAGAAAGCTAGTGGAAAAACCACGGCAGGGTCAGCATTAGACTCCAATGGCAACACGCTGACCAAGGTGGTTGGATCGAACACTACCACCTATGCCTGGGATTTCGAGAACCGTCTGACCAGCGTGACGCTGCCAGGAAGCGGCGGAACGGTCACCTTCAAATACGATCCCTTCGGGCGGCGTATTTACAAATCTTCGTCCGCTGGCACATCGATCTACGCCTACGAACGCGACAATCTTATCGAAGAAACCAATAGCAGCGGCACCGTCGTGGCACGCTACTCGCAAGGGCTGACTATCGATGAGCCGCTGGCGTCACTGCGTAGCAGCACAACCAGCTACTACCACACCGACGGCCTCGGCTCGATCACTTCGCTCAGCAACACGGCTGGGGCGCTGGCTCAAACGTATGCTTACGACTCGTTTGGCAACCAGACGAGTACCTCCGGCTCGCTAACGAACCCGTTCCAATACACCGCGCGCGAATTCGAAGCGGAAACAAGTCTCTACTACTACCGCGCTCGATACTACGATCCGCGGACCGGCCGATTTCTAACCGAGGACCCCCTCGGTCCGAAAGAAGGGCCGAACCTATACGAATACGTCAGCAACAATCCGATAATGAGTGTCGATCCCTCGGGTCGCTTCAAAATTGACACGAGCTGCACAAAGCATCCATGCGTCCCTATCGGCGGAGGCGGGCCTAACAATCCGACCCAAGCTCCGCATCAGGCAAACGTGCAACAGTCGATTCAGCAGGCAGGGGACGAGGCGTGTATCAATCTCAATGGGATTACGGATCCTAAAATACGGTCATGCGTCCAAAAAAGGTGCAAGAGCGGGACGATCAAGTGCAGCGACAAGTGTGCACCAGGCAGGTTTGCCCAGGCACCGTTAAGTGGCAGCACAGCTACAATGTGCTTAAATGGCTGGCCTGATTGGACGCAGCCTTTCGATATCGGACAGAGGATTGTTCATGAGTTTGCTCATACCTGTGGTTGGCGTGACGGTCAAGGGGGAGGGGTACCGGACTGGCCCCGATAAACCATGGAGAAAATGCGATTGACCACTTCTATTTGCTGTCCCGTTCTGGTTGGACTTCTTGCCATGTTGCCGCCAGCGCGCACCACTCGAGAGGTGGCCTCAGCAGATTCTGGCAGTGAGGTCACTGATGCGGAGTATCAGGTGCTTTCCGCCTATTTAACCAACGCATTTGCCGCCAAGGCGGGAAAGGAGGGGGCCGGGGCTGAGGTATCTAGCATCGTGATCGTGAACGCGACCAAATCTGATCAGGATGACACCGGAAACGAAGGCCTCAAATCGGCCTCTCTGAGCAAGCTGGCGAAGCACTTACGTAAGAACGATACGGCGCTGAACAGAGCGACAGTCGAGGATTTTCGCAGGGTGAACTCTATGCAGGCATCTTTTGGTAGCCGCTTTGATCTCCCTGTGAAATATCAGCTTGCCGCCCAGACAGACATCAATTCGGTCTTCAAAAACCATGGCTGGTGGTCGGATTATTACAAGAAATATCCGGGCTCGCGCGGATGGCTAGAATTTTCACGAGTCGGCTTTAGCCCCGACCGCAAACAAGCGCTGTTTTATGTTGTCAACACGTGCGGCGACATGTGCGGAGGCGGTTCGTACGTTGTGATGGTGAAAAAGGATTCCGGCTGGGGGATCGCCAAAGAGATACCGGTGTGGTCCTCGTAAAATAGGGTGGAGGTAGGACTACGACTCACACGGACGACGCACCTCGGTAATGACTCCAACGGGAACACTCTGACCAAGGTGGTTGGATCGAACTCCACAAGCTACGCTTGGGACTTCGAGAATCGGCTCACCAGCGTAACGTTGCCCGCAAGCGGCGGCACGGTCACCTTCAAATACGATCCCTTCGGCAGACGCATCTACAAATCTTCCAGCGCAGGCACTTCGGTCTATGCGTATGACGGCAGCAACCCAGTGGAGGAGACGAATTCTGCGGGCGCCGTCGTTGCCCGATACGCGCAAACACAGAACATTGACGAACCCCTTGCAGTGCTTCGCAGTGGCGCAACGAGCTACTATCACGCTGATGGTCTCGGTTCGATTAGCTCTCTCAGCAGTTCGGCTGGTGCATTGGTTCAAACCTATGGTTACGACTCGTTTGGCAAACAGACAAGTTCCTCTGGCTCTGACCAACCCTTTCCAGTACACCGCACGCGAATCAGACACGGAAACTGGGCTGTACTACTATCGGGCCAGGTACTACGACCCATCTGTGGGCAGATTCCTTAGCGAAGACTCCATAAGATTTGATGGTGGGGCGAACTTCTACGGGTACGTTGGTAACGATCCGGGTCTGTTAACTGACCCCTATGGTGCTGCGCCCTGTCCGCCACAGAAGAAATGTGGGATCAAGAAGGCGCCCGAATACGGTGTTTCAGGTTCAGTGCCAGGTGGCACCACGTTTGCGTGGGGTGCGGAATTTCTGAACGATGCCACGCATGACCCGAAGTGCTGCGAGGTACGGCAGTTGATCTCTTGGAACAATGCCCTCAATGGAGTGCCGCACGAGGGATTCCCCGGTGGACTCCAAGCTGGTGGATGGTACGAAGATCGCGATCAGAATAATAAACGGTACGGTAGAAGAACTGGCCCTTACTCGGACCCAATTCCGGGCATTGATGAATATCATGGCAATGGATACAACGGGAAAGATCAGCCATCTGGTTTTCCGCCAGGAGTCACATTGAGGTTTCGGCTTATCGTCGTGGATAAATGTAGTGGGGGCGAAACGATCTACACCAGCAAGACGATAAATGTGAATTTCTGAGGCTAAAAGTATGAAACTATCTTTTTGCAGTGTACTTCTCTTTGCAAACCTATTCTGCCTTTCAGCGGCGGCGAGCGGCAAGTCGATGAACGAACTCGAACTCAAAATTACAGATGTGTCGCCCTCTGGGACCATTTCGGTCGAGGTTGACAATACCTCCAGCAAGCCAGTGAGAATCTGGAAGGAATCAAACAGCTGGGGCGCTGGGCGTTGGCGGGTGTTGCTAATTCGAGGAGACAGGCTCAAAACACTCTTTCAAAGCCCCGACCAGGGCTTCACAAGAAATGTGCCCGGATTTGATGAAATTGCGACGGGAGGGCACATCGAGAAGAAACTTGACCTTAACGGAGGAAACTGGCAAGGGCTTGATGGCACGAGGATCAGCTTCGAGCCTGGCGACACAATCATTGTGGTTTACGACGTGCCGAAAGAGTTTGGGTGGTCGGATTCATCCATCGCAGAGAAGGTTCGGGGAATGAAAGTGTGGTACGGAGTAATCGCGGCTTCCACCGTGTTCCGATAGGTTATCGACGACGCGTCAGAATGATCGGCACTGTCGACTCCAACGGCAACACCCTCACCAAAGTGGTTGGGACGAACACAACCACCTACGCCTGGGACTTCGAGAACCGTCTAACGAGCGTGACGTTGCCCGGCACCGGCGGGACGGTGAGCTTTGCTTATGATCCGTTTGGCCGCGGTACGCACGAACTCAGAACATCGATGAGCCGCTGGCCATGCTCCGCAGTTCCGCGACCAGCTACTACCACGCGGATGGACTGGGCTCAATTTCGTCTTTGAGCGACGCGGCAGGATCGATCGCCAACACCTACACGTATGATTCGTTTGGAAAACTGACGACTTCGACGGGCTCGCTGGTGAATCCATTCCGTTATACGGCCCGCGAATCGGACACGGAAACCGGCCTATATTACTACCGCGCCAGATACTACGACCCTCAAACGGGAAGATTTTTGAGTGAAGATCCCACGGGGTACGAAGGAGGGATCAACTACTACGACTACGCTTTCAATAATGCGGTCAGTCTGATTGATCCTCTTGGCCTCGATGGCCACACATGGGGCCCGATAACGTTCTATACTAATCAGCAGGGCATGAGCGCAGCTCAGATCAACGCTGAAAAAGCTCATGAGAAGCAACATCGATGTGACTTCTGGAATGGAAACGTCTTCACCAAGCCGTGTGAATTTCTTGAATCGAGGGGCTTTGCAGCGGAAATACCCATCCTGCAGCAGCAAATTCAGCAACTACAGCAGCAAAAAACACTGACTGTAGCTGAGAGGCAGGAACTACAGCAGTTATTGGACGAATTGGGTCGAGCGCAAGGACTCTCCAACCCCAAGGGGCCCGAAATTCATTACTACTGCAATCCGCCGTCTGCGCCTTCACCGGGTTGGGGGTATCCGAACCCCCCACCCTGCAGCGGATTTTCTTGCCTTGATAATCGGTGAATGAAACGATGCCAGCAGAAGAAGGGCTCCAATGAGGACAGGGAAAAAGACAGTTCTTCTCTTCGTCTTGGGATTTTTGGAGATAGTTTTCCTCTCCTGGGTTTTCGCGTCCAACCTTCCTCGCCGTTCTGCTGATATCGATGCGTTCATGCGGTATCAAAGTGCGCCGACCGAGGAGAACAAAAATCTGTGGCTAAAGGAACGGGAGAAAACTCAAAGTGAGGTAAGACTAAGAATATCCCTGGGAGTTTGCCTCGGGGTCGGAAACCTTTTTCTCATGGGATGGGTAGCGCGGAGACGGACAAAATCCTCGACGCCGGGTGATGCGCTAGGTTCTCCGGACGCTCCCCTCAATGTACGATGAGCCGACCCACGAGTAGGCGAGCGTCCCTCCCTGAGCGTTCTGAGGCGTAGCGAGGGCTGTCAACGTGCAATTTAACCCAGGGCGCCCTGAAGCGCTGGAAGAGCGGCGCTTTCGCGCCGGGAGTGGGGGTAGACACGTCACCCCAGGTTGGGTGTTGCAGAGCAACCTTCGGTTGCCTTATAGGAACCAGCAAGAAATCAGCGACCTACGAAATCCCCTTCGCTGCAGATTTCCGGAGCAGCGCTCTTCGTTAACTTGTTGAAAATAAAAGGGGGCAAAAACCGAAGCAACTAAAGAAAAATCTTTCGCGTCGTTCTCCGCACGGTCCCTTTGGCTATTTTGAAACCTTCTCTCCGGATCGCGCCACACCAACAAGCGATTTGAGGCCGGCGCGCTTCCCTGAGGAACCGCCTACCAACAAGCGATTTGAGGCCGGCGCGCTTCCCTGAGGAACCGCCTATAATTCTGTGGTGTCAAAATGTTGATGATGCGTCGTGCAATCGCCTGCGGCTTTCTTCTCTTCTCACCCTGCGTCTACGGGCAGAGCGGCCCTCTTGAAAGACGCGCTTCCAGCTTCAACTCGAAAGGCGTGGGCCTGACTGAAACGCTTCTCAAGTTCTCACACGAGGAGCATCTTCCAATCGCCATCGAATACGTTGACCGAGCATCGATGGACCGGCCCATTAATGTCAGTCTGCGACACAAAACGATTCGGCAGGCACTTGATTCCATCTTGCTCAATGGCAACGGTTATCGGTGGAAGCTGCGAAATGGAATTGTAGAAATCACGAATAAGCATGGTTCTAAACATGCCGAAGGTTTGTTGAACAAAGTCATCCCGATCTTCAAGATTCCAGAGGGAGAGACTGCACAAATGATGTCCACGAAGCTGTGGTGGCAACTGCAAATTGCGCTTGACCCGAGCATAAAAGGATTCCTCGGCGACATCATGGGCAAGTCGTCAACCGTAAAGTCTGGGACATTGCACAATCGAAAGGTTAGAGAGGTTCTCTCCTACATTGTTGTGAATAGCCGAGCGGAAGCGTGGGTCGTGGCAGGTCCTCCGGAATGTCTTGGTTATACTCCCTATTGCGGGCTTTGGTACATCGTGGAGCAGGAATCCTCTGACAATTCAAACCAATCCGTCTTGAGGAAAGTCCGTGAGAATCTGTAGGTTCATCGGCAGATAGTAGCTGCCATCATCCGTATGAGGGATTTACTTTCGCTGGATAGAGTGGCTAATTCCTGTGTCGCGTACTTGGAGAAGTGCCCCTCACTGGCCAGAAAACGAGAGTTTTATCGGAGGCATTCGAGGAAGTGAGCAATGCATTAGCGGTGTGCCTATCCCCAGCTTTCCGCAAAGAAATTTCGTGCCAGGATCGCCTAGAAACGACGATCGCTAACTCGCTCGACCCATTACATCCCCGGTTTTGTCCCTCCTCATGCGCATGTCCCTTTCCCAAAGTAGAGCGCTGCCAGCATCGGATCGCCTCCAAGAAATCTTGGCCTAGAACGCCAAAGCAGCGTCCAATTGATGACGGCGTCCATCTGGCGTCCAAAATCGACCATTTCTAGGGGTATTTTCAGCGACTCAGCCGCATAAAGGCAACGGAATCATCGAGACTTATGGAGCGGGCGATGGGAATCGAACCCACGTCCGAAGCTTGGGAAGCTGGCAATATAACTCAAAAACACGCTGGACTGGCGGCATTTTTGCGATTTTCGGAACGCCTTAATTGGAAAATAATGGAAAATGGAAAATGGCTTTCTTCGTCCATGACGGCGGCGATGCTGCCGAGTTTGATCGTGCATGCAGAGGCGGTGGGAGGCATTGCGTCACTTCGGCGTAAGAGCTCTTGTTTTTGGTCCGACCCCAATCTCCCAATCTAGCTTGGTCGCTGGAGCTACTGAGTCAATTGCTGGTAGCCCAAGTAGCCCAACTGAGGGACTGAAAATCGGTCGTGTTTCCCGGTAAGCGACACACGATAAAGCATTTACGATTTCAACCACTTCGGCTGTTAACCGAAATGTTGGAGGTTCGAATCCTCCCCGGGGAGCCAAAATTCTTTTGTATCAAGCAATTACAGAGTTTGGGTAGAGCATTCGGCTCTGGACCGAATGCCTGAGCTTCGAGATGAAATCGGCCGTCTGTAAGTGGCGGAAGTGGACGACTTGTGGGTAACCCATCCGGTCCTGTGAACCGCCGTCATGAAAACGTAATAGTTGCATCGGACTCATGGCCCCCACCCTGGCTGCTGTTGGTTGCGAAATGCTGAGATTTACTGCCGGAAGAAACGGGCGAAGCAGTAGAACGTTCGCCGCGTAACCGAATGCTCGTGCGACAAAGTACAGTCGTAAACTTTCTCGGCGAACGGGACTGTTGCTCGCGAGGGGAATATTCAACGAAGGGCTCGCAGTACCGTGCAACACCGCGCATTTCTTTGCCCCGCCGAGATTCTTTTTTTGCTCAAACTAAGTCCTGCCTGAGTGGAAGCGTTCACGAGACATTTCCGGACACAATTGTGACGAATTTGCCGGGTTCTCTTTCGCGGTGGATTCCATGTGGACGAGAACGCTGTTATACGTCCAAGTGGATTACTTCCGAATGCCCGTGACAGATCCGCCCGCAATCGGCAGCAGGGGCCAATCCATCCCAACGGGTGGCTCTTGACAGCCGTATCTGAAAGGCGCATTTTCTCAGATATTATGCTTCCGGGGGGCGTCGAGTGGGTTCCCACTATCACATCCGGCAGGAGTCCGCACATGATTTCGCCATCTGCTATAGAGGAATTCAGGACGTCTCTTCGCGGTCCGACCGTCTGCCTCGGCGAGGCGGGGTATGACGAGGCGCGCAAGGTCTGGAACGGCTCGGTTGACAAACGCCCGGCCCTGGTTGCCCGCTGCGCCGGGGTTGGCGACGTGATTTCGTGCGTGAATTTCGCGCGTGCGAACAATCTGCTGGTCGCCGTGCGCGGCGGCGGCCACAATGTCGCCGGCAATGCCGTTTGCGATGACGGACTGGTGATAGACCTCTCGCGTATGAAGGGCATTCGTGTCGATCCCGTACACCGCACGGCCCGCGCGGAGCCTGGTCTGACCTGGCGTGAGTTTGATCGCGAGGCTCAGGTGTTCGGCTTGGCCACGACCGGGGGCCAGATCTCCACCACCGGCATCGCGGGGCTAACCCTGGGAGGCGGCTGGGGCTATTTGGCACGACGGTATGGCCTGTCCTGTGACAATCTTCTGTCGGTTGATCTTGTGACCGCCGATGGCCAATTCCTCACGGCCAGCCTCGCTGAGAACGCGGAGTTGTTCTGGGGCGTACGGGGCGGCGGCGGAAACTTTGGTGTCGTAACCTCGCTTGAGTATCAGCTTCATACGGTTGGTCCTGTCTTCGCTGGCATAGTTGCTTACCCCATTCAGAAAGGGAAAACGGTTCTTGAGCTGTTTCGCCAAGTGACTGGTGCTGCTCCTGACGAGTTGGCCTGCGACATAGTTCTCATCAACCTGCCCGACGGCACGCCTATCGTGGGCATGAACATCTGCTACAACGGACCGATCGCGGAAGGAGAAAGGGTTGTGCGGCCACTCCGGTCGGCTGGGTCGCCGGTGTTGGATCAAGTCGGCCCCATCCCGTATACCGCCGCTCAACAGCTCCTCGACTCCTTTTATCCATTCGGACTCCACAGCTACTGGAAATCAAGCTTTCTCAAAGAGATCAGCGATGGGGCGATCGACACCATGGTTACATATTGCGGCCGCCGACCCACTCCGATCTGCCACGGTATAATCGAGCACCAGTTAGGCGGCGCAGTAAAGCGTGTAGACCGGGAGGCTACCGCGTTCGGTCAGCGGGATGCAGAATACAGCTTCATGAGTTTAGGTGTGTGCGCCGAAGCGTCCGAAGCGGAGGAATGCACTCGGTGGGCGCGGGAGTTCTGGGACGCGATGCAACCTTGGTCGACCGGCGGAGTATACGTTAACTATCTCGGCCGGGAGGCCGACGAGGGCTCCGGACGGGTCGAGGCAGCGTATGGTCAAGAGAAGTATGCGCGCCTGGTCGCGCTGAAAAACAAGTACGATCCTGCTAATTTGTTCCGCTTCAACCAAAACATCAAGCCGAGTCAGGCAGCACAAGTAGCAAGAAGCGCCTAAGGACCAGCGTGTTGGTGTCTTTTCAATATATGGACCAGGTGCCTGGGGTGGCGAGTTCGAGCAAATGGCGGTCGGGATCTCGAAAGTAGAGGCTCCAGCCGCCCGATTCCCACGGACGTTTCTCCTCCACAGTGATCCCTCGCTGCTGGAGCCACAACTCCCAGTTGGTCAATTCCGCTGCCGGGATCGCGAACGCGAGGTGCAGTTCGCCGTCCCCGTCGTGGGGCGATGTGATTGCGCGCGAAGCGCCCTTCCTGAATAGCAACAGTACTTGGCGTGGTCCTGCTTGCATGGCGCAACCGCGCTCGCCGAATTCGCTGATAACGGTGAATCCGAAAGTTTGCTGATAGAAGAGAACGGAGCGAGGCACATCGCTCACATACAAAGAAGATTCAAGGATGCCATCAGTTTTCGGGCGCATCGGCCCCTCCCGCCTGATTATCTGACGCTATTGGATCCAACGCGAGACGTTCGGCTCACGGGTTATGCTGAAAGCCCCAGGAGCCTGTTCATCAGAGCGCAGCGGAGGTAGCGATTATGGACGATTAGCGCGTCAATCGGGACTTATCCTGCTCGGGTTGAGCCCCATATCTTCGTTTGCGCCCGCACGCGCGTTTTCGCTCTTCCCAATCCGTTTTCCACGATGCTCCAAATATGGTTGCAAAGGACACCGTCGGAGCGTATACCCATGTTCTAACCTAACCTGGAAACCCCGGATAGCCCGACCCGACCGTCGGTTTTCCGCAGAGAGGGTCTTCCCAACTTGGAGGTGAATCAATGTTGAACGCCATGAAGTTATTTGGAACTTGGAAGCCAAGAGTGTCCCCAAAACTATACGTCACGATGGGCGCGGTCTTACTGGTGGTAGTGGCTTGCGCATTCGCTGGAATGAGCGCGCCTCAATTCAGCGATGACCAGGGTTCCGCATGCTCAAACCTTCCCAGCTTTTCCGCGCTAAAGAACGCTCTTGTTGCAGCGACTGCTGCAGAAACCAGCGGTCTAAACAACCAGATGTGGGCGACCATTGTCAATCGCGACGGGGTGGTTTGCGGGGTCGCATTTTCTGGCGTGAACCGCGGCGCCCAGTGGCCCGGCAGCCGGGCCATCTCCGCCCAGAAGGCCAACACCGCCAATGCCTTCAGCCTCGACGCTTCGTCAAGTAGCAATGGCTCTGGGCAACCCGCCGGGTTGGCACTGTCCACTGCGAACCTCTATTCTGCCGTCCAACCCGGCGGTAGCCTTTATGGACTACAACACAGCAATCCTGTCGACACGGGCGTAGCCTACGCGGGACCGCCTTCGAGCTACGGCACTTCTTCTGATCCGATGGTCGGAAATAAGATCGGCGGCGTGAACGTCTTTGGTGGCGGCTTGGGTCTCTACGCTCAGGGCCATCAGATCGTCGGCGGAGTGGGCGTAAGCGGCGACACCTCCTGCGCGGACCACAACATCGCCTGGCGAGTGCGAAATCTCCTCGGTCTCGATCATCTGGCCGCCTCCAACTCGCTGCCGGCTGTTGGCGGAGTTTCGGGCGATCCCGCGCGCCCGGACAACATCATTTTCGACATCATCGCAAACCCGAATGGCGGCACCGGCGTTAGCAAATCCGGGTTTGGCCATCCGACGTGCCTGAATACCTCCGGATCAGCGGATCTTCATCCGGTCCAACCCTGATGGCAGGGCAGTCGGCAGTCGGACCGGGCGTTATCAAGGAGGATTTCACTTCTCCGAGAACCGCGTCTATCATATCAGGAGCTGGAACCCTTCATGTGACGGGAACCAAATATTGCCTCCCGGTGTCTCAACAACAGCGCGATGTCCATTCTCACTGCATTGGGATTTACGATTATTGTGGGCAGTTCTTATCGTCACAGCTAAGTTCTAATTCTATGTTCTTTGTCTGATGGCAGCCGCCGTATACACGACATCTTTTCTTGCTCGGACCGTATTTCGCCTGCGCCGTCTGCAAAAGAATGTACCATCGATCGGCGCAGCACTTGTGAGGCGTCGCCTAATTGAAATGATCACGGGAATTGCAACTCAGCGTCAGTTCCACACATTGCTTTTCTTCCTATTCGGAATGTTCTTCGCGAATGAAATGTTGGCCACGCTTCGAGGGATTGAATACTCCTCAATGTCTCTTTCCGCAGCCAGGATTGACGTGTTTGAGGCGGTGACAGCATTCGCGTTTTTTGTCTTCGTGGTGCTTGTATTTCTCCACGCCTTTCAATGGATCCTGGCAGCCCGCCTACGATCATTATCGGACACCTCCGATTAGCACCTTGCACGCTCCTTTTCGGGTAAACTTGCGCCGTGACACTTCGCGAATTCTTTTGGGAGAACTTTGCTGGCGATCTGGAATACCATCCGCGCCGCGCCGTGCTCTATTTGAGCCTTGCCACCGCTGCCCTTTGCTTTTGGATCTTCTCGCCTTCTGAGAGGAAATTTACGGCCATTCCTTTAGTCTTCGCACTTGGCAGCCTTACACTTCTACTCAAAGGCATATTCCTTCTTCGCAAGTCGTCTGAGGGACTCGGGCTTTCGGAACAAGACCTCGCTAATCTCTCCGATCCAGGCAATCGCAAGAGCCTTCCTTCAATCGCCACACAAGCCGCCCAAATCGTTCAGGATTTCGGTACAGGCGCGTTCCTCCTTTGGCCCCTGCTCAGCGTCGGTAAGGATATCGACAATTCCTGGAACAACCCGCCGCGCTTTCCCGTCTTTCTCACCGGCGCAGTCCTCTTCTTGCTCGGCTGGCTCATACGCCGCCTCACTTCGTCTCCGCCCGCGTAAGCTGCGGTTTTGGCCGAGCAGCACAATTGTCATGCGACTAACTTTGGGGGAGGCGGCCCAACTCCCGATTAGTGGGGAAACCGGACTTGTGACAGTTCAGCTTTTGCGGCGGATTCCACATGTACATGTACGCTGTTTCCCAAGAGTTGAACATCGTATCTCGAATGACAAACTTGGGAACTGCAGTGTTATCCTCGTCTTGCATGCCCATCAGGTTACCCTCTAGCGTTCTAATCTCGGCAGTCCTGCTGTCACTTCTGACGCGTACTGCTTTGCGGGATTGCCTTGCGCAGATTCCCTCAAAGGCAGCGGATGCTGCGGCTCGCTCGGCCACTTCGGTGAAGGAACCGCCCTTTGACAAACTGGAGCTGTTTGGATTTCTTGCGGCGGCACCAAATGACGCCTATGCCAATCGTGTGGTTCAGGAACGTGGGACTAGCTTTACTCCTGACGCGACGTTTACCGCATCATTTCCATCGCCGGGATTTCAGGCCATCCTTAGAAGCCTTAAGCCGCAAACTTCGAAGACATTATCCCCAGACCGAGAGCGGGCCTATGAATTGCTTCATAAAGCCTGGAACGCGAAACAAAATCGGCAATGGGCCGCCGCCGGCGAAAGCTTCCAACAGGCGCTGCAATTGGCCCCGAGTTCCGCTACTCTGCATCTGGCATATGCAGCCAGCCTTCTTGTCCCTCAAAATTACCGAGAGGCAGAGGCTCAAGCTCGGCAATCCCTAAAACTCTGGCCCGAAAACGCCGTTGCCCACGCGACCCTTGCTCTTTCTCTGACGGCCCAAAAGCATTTCGGAGAAGCCGAAGCAGAGTCTCGGGAGGCATTGCGAATCGCTCCTGATGACCACTCTGCACTATTCACGCTGGCACTCTCTTTGGCTCACGAGCATAGGTACAAGGAAGCAATTCCGGTACTAAAGAATGCGATGGCGATGCTGCCGAATGTGCCAGAGCTAAAGAAACTCATGGGCATTTCCCTCATCGAGACGGGAGAAGTTGCGGCAGGCATTGACCAACTAAGTTTGTACGTGAAAGCGGTGCCTGAGAACGCCGAGAGTCATTACTACCTCGGCGTGGCATTTCGACTGAAAGGCAGCCCAGACGATGCTCACGCGCAGTTTGCGGAAGCGTTGCGCTTGGAGCCGAATAATTTTCAATACGAAGCTGCCGCGCATCCGGAGGCAACGTCATTTGCAAACGATGCAGTGCCGGGACCGAAACCCGAGGATGGTTCGGTCTTGGAAAACGTCTACACCAACAAAGTCTTCGGTTTCACCTATGCGTTCCCCCAAGGCTGGGTCGTTCTCGGCGCAGACGCTGCTCGTTCAGCGCTCAAGGTCGGCGAACATGTAATCACCACGGATGACCCGGTTGACGAAGACATTAAGAAAGCAGGGGAAAGGCTGCGTCATCCTCTGCTTTTTGTGACGGAAGGGAGCGCTGGCACACAGCAGGCTTCCATGAAAACTGTTTTGGTCAGCGCGTTTGACGTGCGGTCGACCCCAGAGATAACCCCCGAGTCTTATTTGAAGGACTTTGCGCGGCGAATAAACCAGAATACGATGCCGATGGAGGCCAGCACAGTGCCGGAGAAAGCAACCTTTGGAGGCCGAAACTTCTGGAAATGGAGCACCGCGTTCCAGACATCGGCCGGTACAATCTACGGGTCCGAGTTTGCAACCGCAAACAAAGGCTATCTCTCGACGTTTTCCTTCAGCAGCCCGGAACTCGCAACTCTCCGCGAAATCGAAAAATCTCTCGGGTCGATTCACTTCTTGGACAGCGCAAACTGAATTTGTTGGTTGGTGACCGGTGGCCTTTCGCGGCCAATTCCATATGGAAGCGAACGCTGTTACTCAGGAGTTGACCGCAGATGCTTGGAAGCTTGGATTCAGTCCGGCTCGTCGTCTTTCGTCGTTCCCTGATTGAACCACCCCGCAGCCACTCGATAGAGAGTGCGAAATGTTCCGCTTGCAAGGAGATAAACTCCTAAGACAACAGCTACTACATATTTGCCGAAGCGGTGGGAATCAATATTGTATTTGGCAGAGAAAATAGCCGCTATTCCGATGCCCACAGCTATGAGCATCCCAACTCCCAGGAGTTTGAAAAAATCGCGTGTCGGATGCTCACTCCTGGGTTTGATATCCCCAATACGAGAAAGTAATGGTCGCCTTTGCGAAGCGTGCGAATGGCTTGGTCCCAAGTACGTTTTCCCTCGGGGTCTTCCAGCTTCAACCTATCGTAAGCATGGTGGAGAAGCCGTGAAATCTTAGTTTCATAATCAGCTGTGTCATATTGTGCTTCAAATTCTTCATTCAGCTCCACAGGGTTATCACACGACGTGGCATCGCTTTCTGTGAAGTACATCATTTTCTTCTCGGTCTCAGAGAGCGGGACACTCTCCCGAGCCGCTTGCTCAGCAGTTTGCTGTACGAGAAAATCTTTTGCTTGCTTGGTTTTCATTTTGAAAGAATTGATTAGGGATATTATGCCAAATCTATCATGATTTGGCGTCAGTGCCCGATTAGTGGGGTTCCTTCGCGGAAAAGTGGTTTCGGGCCGATTCCACATGCGACCGCAAATTGGACTTCCCCCTATGATATGAAGCGTGATTAAATCGTGTTCATGCCAGATGGTATGTGGCCAATCTTCGTGATACTTGTCTTTCTTTTCTTCGCGGGCCTAGCTCTCATCCTTCTAGTTTGGCCATCCCTGTTTTTGCGCCGGATTCGAAACCCGCTACTGCCCGATACGCCTTGGAACCGAGTGCAAACGCGTGGAATCGGTTTAATTTTGTGCTTGTTTGTGTTGCTTGTGCTTTCAGGAGGTGCCCCGGGATCAGAATTGCACGAAGGATTTCATCGCAATATCTTGGTCGCTCTGTGGGTCTCGGTCTTCACCGTGCCGATACTGTTGTGGATTCTCTGGCAATTCTCGGTCCGTTCTTTCGTTCGTCGCGGCTACGTCAACGGAACATCGGAGGACCCAGCATGGGAGCGTCGGATGACCCTAGTATTTTGCAGCGCACTGGTCTCCGTTATTGTTCTCGCTTTGTTGGCCGCCAACGGGCATCACCCTTAGATTTGAATTGAAGTTGGGAGGATGGAAATTCGCAACAACCAACCAAGTCCTGTGTAGTGGGGTACTCGTAGAAGTGGCCTGCCCGATTCCGCCGATTCCGCAACGGATTGCACTTGTCCGCAATCGCTGTCAGGCATTGGGCGGGAAGTTATCCTGGCAGTCCCTTCTAGTGCGCCGCAACCCGCACAATGTGATTGGGGAAAAGTGCTGTCGTGCCTACGCTGTCGCCCGTCGCGCTAAGCTTTCCGCTCGACAGGTCCCGGCTAAAGGTTACGATTTGCGAACTCGGAAATCCCGGAGTCCCCAAGTACAAACGCGTGCCAGTCGAATCCGTCTCCATCCCCATCGAACCTAGTGGAGTGGCAACAGGTGAGCCCGGCAAGGCGGTCAAAGCGCCTCCCGCGGTCGAGAACTCATAAATGCCCCCATTGTCCTGGTCATCGGTGTAAACGTTTTGTCCTGTGGGATCCAAAACAACCTCTTGGAGGTTCGCGTTTGGCGCGGCTTGCGCTTCGGTGATCCCCGAAACCGTTCCATCCGTGCCATTCACGTCGCCCACGTAAACCCAGCCATCCAGAGTGGTTGCGGCAATCTTGTTTCCCGCCGCGTTCAAACGAATGCGCACGGCGTTTCCACCCAACTGCCCCGGCGCAAGCGGCAGCGGGGCGTCCTGGATCAACTGCAACGAAAGATCCGGCGCAACCGAGAAGACGGCAATGGCGCCGCCGGCATTCAGCGCGTACAACACATTGCCGTCCGCGCGAAACGCCATATCCTGTGGGCTTACGCTAGTTTGGACTGCAAGACCAGCCAGCAGAGCATTGTTTTGCAGCGTAAAGAATTGAATAGTCGAAAATCCGTCGGAAATAGCGATCACTCCTTGCGATGCAATGGCCATTCTGTAGGCGTTGGCCACCGGTGCGGTTAGTGGCGTCACCGAAATCGCTCCACCTGACGCGATGTTCGCAATTTCCAGCGTGGCCGGTCCCTGAGCTGTGGAGGCAGTGACAGCAAGGAACATGCCGGTGGGTGCGACCGCGAAGGCGGTCAAAAGCGTTAGTGGGGGAGAGGGAGAGGCCGGCACGAAGCTCACTGACGATCCGGGAATCGGCTCCACGTGGCCCGACGGGGCGCTGAATCCTTCGACTTGCCCCGAGAAACTCTCGACGAAAAACCATTCCAAGGCTGTGGGGGGCGGCGGATTCGTTGAAGAAGTCCCTCCGCCACACGCGACCGCAAAAATCGCCAGCCATGTCGCCGCCAGTATCACCAGCTTCGGCTTCAGTGTGTGTTTCGGTGGGACTCCTGAATTTCCTTGAGGACTCCACGCTTCATGATTCGGCTCGCAGCGCACGGTTTACCCCTCCTGCTTTGCGCCGAAACCCGCTCTCGACCCTTAGATCCGGCTATGCATTCGACGCTTCATTGAAAGGAATTGTTACCTGTTTTTCTGTGACCGTCGCCACTGCACCTTGTAGCTTCATCACCCGAATGCCTATTAACCGGACTTGGCGTGTTTTTCCTTCCTGACGCGGTGCATCATTCTGTGCAGTCGATTTGTTGAATTCGAATTATGCCAACCCTTCTCTTCCATTCGCACCGCGAGTCGCACCACTCCTTGAGCCTACCGACGAATTCACCAGTGCGAGACCGCTTGAAAGTTCCGCGAAATCCGCCGAAACCTGTCCCCCACCAAATCCATAGCCTGCTACCCTTCGGTCGCCACACCCAGAGCCTCTCCATGAGATTGCCGCTCGCAGGTATGCTTCGCACCGCGAACATTTCTTTGCTTGATTCGAAGGCTGGTTCACTTCGCAGCTGGAATCGTTCTGGAATCAGTTTTATGTCTTCATCCGGTGGCTGCCACGCTAGAGAAACAACCCGATAACACCCGGCGAATAGCACGTGAGCCGAGGGCTGGCCTTGGCTACACATTTGGACTGGACAGACCAACGCGATGACAAGAAGCCATTTATGGTGACTCATTCCGCCAAATTATGAAGCGTCGCAATGAAACTGTCGAGAACAGGAGAATTACGCCCACAACCTACCTGAAATTATGAAGCAACGTGCGTTCTTGAGTCTAAGTGCCTGATTGTCGCGTTCTCGTCCATGTGACCCGCCGGCTTTCGCGACGGATTTCAAGTCTACGAGAACCGCGTTAATCGGGCACTGCGACGGCTTTTGCTGACGAGTACCGAGATTAGTGATAGATGAACTGAAATGTCGCGTGCTTTTTGAATTCGCGGTAGAAAAGTTCATAACCTCCGACATTGTATCGATCAATGGCAAACAGAAGTTCGGATTTGCCATCGCGGTCGTAATCGCCTGCATCCACTAGCCACAGTCCTGAGTCCAAAAAATTAATCGCTCCGGAGGGGTCAGCGACGTACCACTGAATGTCGAACGGGCCGCCGCCCTCGATTGGGCCGTCGCATCGATACGTGGTCAGCTTCATCCCGGCCACGAACCATTTCTTTCGGGAGCCATACGCCTTCTCGATCGCTATATCATCGTCACGATACTGCCACGGCTTCAAACGATTCTCGTCCGGATTACTGCAGTTTGAAACATTCGGAAATTTATTTCGGAATTGCTGACGCAGTGCAACAGTCATTTCGGCCGACAACTTTGCAGGCTTCCACACTTCCCAGTCCTCGAAGTTCGCTTGAGAGACGGCTACGAGTGGACGATAAACTTCAACCTCCACGAATCCAGAATAGTTCTGCGAACGTTTTCCTACTGTTGGAACCGAACTGGTGCTACTGATTTTTTCGAGTCCAACATCCGCAGGATATCTGTACTCCGAGGGGCCGCGACTCGTGACTTGCCCGAGGTTTTTCCCATCGAATGCAATGGTCCAAACCACTTCCCGCGGGTACTGTGCAGCAGTCGCCTTTAGGCAGGCTGCGTCACGGCAGGCGCTCCGAAATGGCTGCCATTCATCGCCATTCTTCTGAAATAACACACGCACAGCGCGAAACTCAGGGTGTTGTGCATCTCGTCCTGGAACGTCTTCCAAAACTCCCAAGAAGGGATTGACGTCCGAGAGTACTGAGGAAATCTGAGCTTCTATCCGTGTACACAGGGGTGCTTCACCAGACGGGCAAAGTGATTTTGCGTTTTTCGCAATACTTCTCAATTCTTCTTGAGAGGCCAATTCATCTATGTGTCTGAGGACGAACTTCTCAAACCCCTTATCCCTCGCAGCTAAACGAGCCAGGGCGTCAATATGGTTCCAATCTTTCCCCAACAATCGAATAATCGAGTCATCTAGGCCTTCTGAAACAGCTCCGTTGTCGCAATGCGCAAATTCTTTGAAAAAGCGATAAACGGCATCCCAATCCTTCAACCGATCAGTTTCATTTTCGGCACGGAGTCCTTGATCCATCGTGCACGCTGTTTCAGTTGTCGTTTGCGCCT